>Ga0197142_1004420_pt1 | contig 11386 bp, 7 predicted proteins | sample GBS60_MetaG_FD_148614 | JGI IMG/M metagenome (GOLD analysis project Ga0197142, IMG submission 148614) | Sediment microbial communities from Great Boiling Springs, Gerlach, Nevada, United States - GBS 60_MetaG | ecosystem: Environmental > Aquatic > Thermal springs > Hot (42-90C) > Sediment... | reverse complement strand
TAGCTGCTCCAAGCCATCGGCAGTATGCAGAGAAATATCGTTATCACCCCCCCAGCACCCGCCATAAAACTTATCCTGAAAAATGGGCTTACAGCGCGCCTAAAACCAAACACAGCCGAAGTAGCGAGCGCTTTCGTCCGGGACTTCCCATTCCCAAGCACCATAAGACGCCTGAGAAAGAGCTTTATGCGATGCCTAAAACCCGCCACCGTTCTACAAAACAAAGCGCCTGTAGTCCTCCTCCCATCCCGCACCCCACAGAAAGGTGGACAGCTATTCAAAGTTGCCTTCCGCCTCTCCTTCGCCACTCCCAAAAGCACCAGGCCGCCGCCTGTCAGGTCCCTCCCATAAGCCATTCTCAGAAATCCCAGACAGCCTCTTGTCGTCCCCCTAAAATTCGCCATCGACAGGGTATGCAAGTAGCCACTTGTCCCCCCCCATCCGTGCGCCACTCTCAGAAACCGCAAACGGCTTCTTGTAAGCCACCTCCTATTCGGCACTCCCAAAGCTATCAACGGGCCTCTTGCGGTGGGCCGATCCTTGCCCATCGCCATCCCAGAGACTACGATGTGCCCTGCGACGCCCAGCGCCGCGGCGTCATGACTCAAACCCAGCGCTTCGCTTATGACCTACGCTACCTTTTCACCAATCACCGCAAGCACTGCGAAGTCCAAAGTGCTTATAGCGGCATCTCTATTGGCGAATGGGTCAACACCGAAGCTTACGGACGAGTCCCCGTCGTAGCTTACAAAATGGGCTGGCGAGTCTATCGCTTTGCCCATTTCTACGATAAGAAGGGGCACTACCTCAAAAAACCCCGCATCGAAAAGCGTAAAGTCTGGGCTCTCTATCAAATACAGGTTCTGGTGCCTCAACCTGCCAAAGGAAAAAGTAAAAAGCGCCGCTATATCAAGGGCCTGCCGGGCATAGAGGGTTTTGCCGGGATGGAGGATGTAGCGTTAGAGCCCAAGTGGCTTTCCCCGGAAGAGACAAAGGCCATTCAGATAGAGAAGCTGGTGCGCAAACGGCAGATAGCGTGGCTGGTACGCGCTTATCCTGAGGAGCAGGTACGATTACCCGAGTGGCTGAAAAAGTACGCCGGCCCTAAGCCAGAGCACTTATGGCCGGGGGTGGATTATCGCTTATTGGAGCTTTGGCAGTAATCCACTCCGCCCATAGCCCAAAAACAAACACATTCCACAAGAAACCCACTAAACCGTCCTCGCCACCTACGAAGGTCTCATAATGAGGGCGGATCTTTTCCAGTCGGATGGGATGAGCTCGAAGGGGGCTCTCGTTACTTTCCAGATAATAGCGTAGGCGATCCCGGAGAGGGCCGCGTAGCCAGCTCGCAATCGGTGGCGAAAAGCCCTGCTTGGGTCGATCCCATAGCTCTCTGGGCAAGTACCGCTCTAAAATCGCCTTCAAAAAACGCTTGGTCGTCCGCCCTTCAATAAAGTTCTCGGGACGGAGCCGCGCCCGCAACGCCAAAATCGCCTCATCTAAAAACGGCTCCCGAGCCTCTAAAGCCACTGCCATCGTGGCTCTATCTACCTTGCGTAGAATATCTTCCACAAGGTACACTCGGGTATCCGCATACATGCGCGCCTCTGGTTCTTCCCAGTCGATCGGAATAGCCTCCTCTAAATAAGGCAAAAGCGCCTCTACCGATAGCCCTTCCACCACCTCTACGAGGGCCACCTGCGGAAAGACCTGCAGAAATTCCCCATAGTCTGCTAAACGCAGATACAGAAGCTTATAAATCTTGCCGGCTAAGTTGGTGTGTTGACGGAAAGGACTCGGCAGAAATTTATAGATTTCTAAAAGGAGCTTGACCAAGGTGGGGGATTTTTTGAGGAGGCGGATGAGTTTCCAGCACCAGTTTTGTCGGGTGGTGAGGGTGTAGCGCACATAACCCCCAAAGAGTTCGTCGCCGCCATCGGCAGAAAGGACGACTTTGACCTGTTGGCGGGCGACCTGCGCGATTTTATACACGGCGAGCGCCGAAGAATCCCCAAAAGGCTGTCCGTAAAGGGTAGGGAGTCTCTCTACCTCGGCCAGAACTTCGGCTTCCGTAATGTAATGCACGATATGCGGCAGCCCCAGATGGGAGGCGATTTTTTGGGCCCAGGGCGCCTCATCCCAGCGAGGTTCTTTAAAGCCCAAAGTAAAACTAATCAGGGCAGCCCCCTCTCGTTTGGCTAACACCGCCGCTACCAGACTCGAGTCAATCCCTCCACTTAGAAATAGTCCTACGGGGACATCAGCTACGAGACGCCACCGAAAGGCTTCGGCCAGGGTAGCCTCCGCTTCTTCTATTGAGGGGGGCTGAACCTCCTGCTTCACAAAAAAGTACCTTCTTGGCGACCACCAGGCCTTTACCTCTATATGGTCTGGGGTAACTCTTAGATAATGCCCGGGGGGCACCTGCTGAATCCCTTGGTAGATAGTTCGCCCGCCCGGAATAAACCCATACGAGAGGTATGCGGCAAGCCTTTCCGGGGTAATGGCTCGAGAAACTTCCGGCAGTAGCAGAAGGGCGCCCAGTTCGGAGGCAAAGGCGATCCACCCCTCTCCATGCCCATAGTAGAGGGGCTTTACGCCGAAGCGGTCCCGTACGAGCCACAGAGCTTCTCCATCCCATAGCCCAAATGCCCACATTCCCCTCGCTTTTGAAAGGAGTTCGGGCCCCCACGCCGCCCACCCTACCAGAAGCACCTCTGTATCCGTCTGCGTTTGAAAGGCCACCCCCTCTTTCTCCAAAAGACCCCGCAGCTCCCGAAAGTTGTAAATCTCTCCATTGTAAGTGATGACGAAGCGGCCTCGACTCATGGGCTGATGGCCTGCCGCCGACAGATCCAAGATAGAGAGCCGCCGATGCGCAAAGCCAATACCCCGCTCCGGCAAGAGCCACAGCCCCTCATCGTCAGGGCCACCATGCGCCTGAGCCGCCGCCATCGCCGCAATACGCCGCCCAATATCTTCCTCGCCCATCCGCCCTACCCAATCCCAATAGCCCCCTATCCGACACATCCACTCAAAAGTACATCCCATTTTTGTAACCCGTGAATGGCCTCCAAACCCTCACCTACCGCATTATAGACTGGACCATAGATCGCTTCGGCCGACTCTCCTGGAAAAACTTAGATCGCATTAGCAACATCCTCTACAAGCTCCTCTATCACACCCTCGAATATCGCCGGGACCTCGTCCAAAAGCACCTTCAGCAGGCCTTTCCCGACAAAACATCTACCGCCCGAAAAGCCATAGAAAAAGATTTCTACCAGCTTTTCGCCGATTGGATGATGGAAGTTAGCTTTATGTACGCCCAAGACTGGGAAATCATCCGAGAACGCTTCGAGATCAAGAACTTAGACCTCTTTCACGAGGCACATGCTCAAGGAAAGTCGGTAATCGTAGCTATGGGGCATCAATTCAACTGGGAGTGGGGGGGCTGGATCGTCCGAAAAGACACCAGCGCACCAATCCTTTGTGTCTATTTACCGCTCAAGAACCCTGTATTTGACACAGTCTTTTTGCGGATGCGGGGGCGTTATGGGAGTTTTATGCTGGCGCAGGGGCAAATGGGGTTAAGGCTGGCTCGTATGCGAACTACGACCCATACCCTCATTCTAATGGCTGATCAGAGCCCCAGTGACTTAGAGCGGGCGGTGTGGCTCCCTTTCCTCCATCGACTTACGGCTTGGCACGGGGGACTTGCCCGAGCCGCCCACATCGGGAATTACCGGGTGCTTTTCGTAGAAATCCGCCGCATAGCCCGCCACCGTTACGAAGCCTACCCCACCCTTCTCACAGACGAACCCCACACCTTATCTCCCGAAGCCCTCACCCGCCTCTATGTAGAGCGCCTGGAAGCCAGCCTCCATCAAGACCCCGCCAATTGGCTCTGGACCCACAACCGGTGGAAACACAGCCCACCCACCTAATGACAGATTCAGAGTCATGCTTTGATGAGGCTCTACTCAACTGCCTCTGTCCTGCCTGTTTGAGGGGTGTAGGTGGGCCGCCGCCGAGGCCTGCGGCCTCGGCGGCGGCCCATGTCAGGCGCGCCCGCCCGCCTATGGCGGGCGGGCGCGCCCTAAAACCTCCCGCCATCTCACAATGCAAACCTCCCAGAATTCCCACGCAGGGCCTATAAAGAAAAGATGGCCTCAGGAATAGCACAAGATAAGCTTCTCCTTATGGCCTTCGAATCCCAAGCACCCTACCTTCCACAGCGACTAATACGCTTTCGCAAAAATGACCCTTCCCTCCGAAGGCCGACCGGTATAAATACACTTGCCTGCCTCATGCGGCTGATCCAGGGGGATGCATCGGATCGTCGCCCCCGTTTCGGCCTTAATGGCCGCCTCTGTCTCGTCAGAACCATCCCAATGCGCTAAAATCAATCCCCCCTCCGTCTCCAAAATCTCTCGCATCGTCGCATAATCATCCACCCGATGCGTCTGGCTTTCCAGCCGAGCTTTGGCCCGCTGATACAGGGCCTTTTGAAGGTTAGCCAGCCAGTTTCTCATTTCTGCGATAGCTTCGGCTTCTAAGACCGAGCGCTTTTCTCCATTATGGCGGAAAGCCACTTCTACCGTCCCAGCCGCTAAGTCCCGGGGCCCTATGACTAAGCGCACCGGAACTCCCCGTAGCTCCCACTCATTGTACTTCCATCCGGGCCGATGCTGCGGATCATCGTCTACCTTTACCCGAATCCCCAGGTCTTTTAGCTTTTGGGCTATCTCGTGAGCCTTTTCTGTCGTTGCACTTTGCTCGCTTTCATTCTTCCAAACGGGAATAATCACCACCTGAATTGGCGCTACCCGCGGCGGTAGTATCAACCCCTTCTCATCGCCATGACTCAAAATCAGCGCCCCAATGAGCCGCGTCGATACCCCCCACGAAGTCGCCCATACATACTCTAACTTATTCTCCGCCGTCAGGTACTTCACATCAAACGCTTTGGCAAAGTTCTGGCCCAGAAAGTGAGAGGTTCCAGCCTGAAGGGCTTTTCCATCTACCAGCACCGTCTCTATAGTGAAGGTTTCTACAGCGCCCGCAAAGCGTTCTGAGGGGGTCTTGCGGCCCTTAATAACAGGAATAGCCAGAACATTTTCTGCAAAGTCGGCATAAACATCCAGCATCTGGCGGGCTTCTTGAAGGGCTTCTTCGGCAGTGGCATGAGCAGTATGCCCCTCCTGCCAGAGAAATTCCGCCGTGCGCAAAAAGAGCCTTGGACGCTTTTCCCAGCGCACCACATTTGCCCACTGATTAATGAGAAGCGGCAAGTCCCGGTAGGATTGGATCCAATCCCGAAAAGTACTCCATATGATTGTCTCCGAGGTGGGGCGCACGACAAGGGGTTCCTCAAGCTGCGCTTCGGGATCGGGGCTTACCGTACGCGTCTGCGGATCCGTCTTAATGCGATAATGCGTAACTACCGCACACTCCTGCGCAAAACCTTCCACATGCTGGGCTTCTCGAGCTAAAAAGCTCAAAGGAATGAAAAGGGGGAAGTAGGCATTTTGGTGTCCTGTGGCTTTGAAGGCGGCATCTAAGTGCTGCTGCATAAGCTCCCAGATAGCCCATCCATAGGGCTTAATAGTCATGCAGCCGCGTACCGGAGAGTGCTCAGCCAAGCCCGCCTTCTGAACTACCTCCTGATACCACTCGCTCCAATCCTTTACCATGACGCCAAAGTTACATCGGCCTGTCCCATGCATATGGATTGGCACACTTTTCGTATATTTGTTATGTCCAAAAAAGGAGGGCATATGAAGACCATGAAAATCGTCGGGATGGTGGCTATTGTACTGGCCATTGCAGCCTGCAGCGGCCAGAAGGCGGCCTCCAAAAATGACACTTACTTGACCGCAAAAGAGCGCGAAAAGATCAATCGCGCGCAATCACAGGCCAAAGCCTCTACGGGATTAGACAGCCGAGAGGATAATTTCTCTCGCTCTTCTCGGGAGTACGATGATGATTACTGCTACTCGTGTCGGGTACGGCGGTATTCTACGGGGGTGTGGTATGATCCGTGGTGGGGGCCCGGTTGGGGTTGGAGCAGCTGGTATGGACCGGGTTGGGGCTGGCGCAGCTGGTACTCGCCGGCCTGGGGACCCGGATGGGATCCTTACTGGGGGTGGTCCCCCGCCTTTGCTGGGCCGGGGTGGTATTACTCCCCGGGATGGGGATGGAGCTACTATGCTGGACCGGGCTGGTGGATGGCCCCTTCCAGCGGCGGCACTTCTCGGCCTCGCTATAACTATACGCCGCGCACCTACACCACACCCAGTGGCCGCACCACCTACACGCCGCCGAGAGGCACCGTCGTCACCCCCGGCGGCACGCCACCCCGCCGCTCGGCTACGCCCTCTTCTACCAGCCCATCCAGGCCCTCTTATAGTCCATCGACTCCGAGCCGAACCGGCGGCGCTCGCCCTTCCATCCAAAGCGGAGGTACCAGCGGAGGCGGCGTCCGCTCCTCCTCCCCCAGCGGCGGAGCCCGCCCCCGCTAAAAAGCACACGCGCTTATGTGGTACCGAAATATCCTCGAAACCATCGGTCAAACCCCCCTCGTCCAGCTCCAAGCTATCACCAGAGGGCTGGCTCCCACGATCTTGGCCAAAGTAGAGTACTTCAACCCCGGACACAGCGTCAAAGACCGCATCGCCCTGAAAATGATCGAAGAGGCCGAACGCAGCGGCCTCCTCAAACCCGGCGGCACCATCATCGAAGCCACCTCCGGTAATACCGGCATGGGTCTGGCCCTCGTAGCCGCCGTCAAAGGCTATCGATGCATTTTCACTGTCCCCGATAAGCAGTCCAAAGAAAAAATAGACGCCCTGCGCGCCTTAGGCGCCGAAGTCATTGTAACCCCCACCCAAGTACCTCCCGACGACCCTCGCTCCTACTACAGCGTCGCCAAACGGCTCGCTCAGGAGATCCCCAATGCCTTTTACCCCAACCAGTATGACAACCTCCACAACCGCCAAGCTCACTACGAAACCACCGGCCCAGAAATCTGGGAGCAAACAGAAGGACGCATCACCCACTTCGTAGCCGGGATGGGCACCACCGGTACTATCTGCGGCATCGCCCAGTACCTCAAGGAGCAAAATCCCAACATCCAGGTCATTGGCGTAGATACTTATGGCTCTCTATTTCAAAAGCTCCACGAAACCGGCCAGATAGACCCCCGCGAAATCTATCCGTACCTTACCGAAGGCATTGGCGAAGACATCGTACCCGGAAACTTAGACCTCTCGCTCATTGATAAGATCATCAAGGTTACCGACCGGGACGGCGCGCTCATGGCCCGCAAGCTGGCTCGCTACGAAGGCCTTTTCGTAGGATGGTCCTGCGGCTCGGCCACTTGGGCCGCCCTCAAAATCGCTCAAAACCTAAGCAGCCGAGACCTCGTCGTCGTCCTCCTACCAGACCATGGCACTCGCTACCTCAATAAAATCTACAACGATGCTTGGATGCGGGCTCAGGGCTTTTTAGAGCGCACCTCCGAACTCACCGTAGAAGATGTGCTGGAGCGCAAAGATCGCAAGCTTCAGGGCCTGGCCACTGTCGGCCCCAACGATCCTCTCCGAAAGGCCATAGACCTCATGCAGCGCTACGAAATCTCCCAAATCCCCGTCCTTGAAGAAACAAGAGTTTATGGGCTTCTCACGGAGTCTCGGCTTTTAGAAGTGCTCATGGACGATCCTTATGCCCGTGAAAATCCTGTCCACCAGTATGCCCTGGACCCTCCAGCTATCGTCCTACCTACTACCCCCGTAGACATCGTCTCTAAAATGCTCACCCGGCAAATGCCCGCCCTCCTCGTTCAGTTAGACCATGGGTGGGACATCATCACCCGCTCTGACATTTTACATGCGCTGGTAGAATCTACCCCCTAACCGCCTGCCAGAAGCAGGCAAAGTTTATCTTGGGTACGCCCATCGGCCCCTTGCCTCTGTATGGACTTTGTGTGATGAAAGTTGGACTTTTGGGCTTATGCCTGCCTATCAGCATAGGGCGCCTGTGGGGACAAGCAGGTATTATCCGCTTTATCCCTGGCATTTACCGGGAAAATGATCTTCATCGCATAGACCTCTACAACCCCACGAATAGGCCGATCCGCTTGGAGCGGTGGCTTCTCGTCACACGGGACTACTCGTTCGAGTTTCCTGCGGGTGCGCAGATTCCCCCAGGTCAATATCTGACACTTGCGAAGAAAGGCGGCGATATTCGCTTAGATCGTCATCCAAACTTTCTGATTCGCATTCCGGATGCTACGCAGGCGGGTCACTATGCAGTCTTGATCGATCCTGAGGGACGGGCACGCAGTGGGCTTTACCTGGCGCCTATTCCCCAAGTGCGGTTCCTGCCTGACTCCGGCACCCACATCTCCCTTCAAGGAAAACCCATCCCCTTTTATGTGCCTTCAGAAACCGCCCCCATCTGGCAATATGTGCCTTGGGACCCCGACCCCATCACCGGCGTCGCCCTAATCCGAGGCCAATGGCGCTACACCACCGCTAACGAAGAAAAAGAAAAGCTCATTTACGCCCCGATCCAGTTTATCAGCCTTTACGGAGAAGCCGGCCAAACGAGTGTCTTACTCATCTACGAGGTTGAAGTACGAGAACCCTGTACCGCGTACCAGATAGAGCGACGCCTCGAATCTCAGGAGTGGCAGTCGCTACTTGTGGAGCCCTGCCCGAGCCCCGGCCGATACAGGTTTCAGCAAACCGATACAAGTATTCTGGCTGATGTGCTGTACGAATACCGCCTCTCGTATCGCAGCCCGGAGGGCGATGTGATTACCTCCCTACCGCTTAGTATCCATACGGGGGTATATCGGCCCCCCTTTGAAATGCAGGTCACCCCGGGATTTCTTCGCCTGTATGTAGAGCGAAGCCAGCCCATCAAGATCAAACTGCTCAATGCGTATTACGAGGAGGTTCTGCGGCTGTATGATGGGTGGCTCAATGGCGGCGTAGAAAATGTCTTCACATGGGACACCCAGAGATACCGGGAGGCTTATGGGGTGGTGGTCTGGACCCCTACCCGGCGCTACTGGCATATTTTAGGCTCACCACCCTAATATCCGAAATTCTACGCGGCGATTTTTCTGCTGGCCTTCGGGGGTTTCGTTATCGGCGATAGGTCGGTTTTTGCCATAGCCTACGATGTTGAAGCGTTCTTTGGGAATGTTTTTGCGCACGAGATAATCGCGCACAGCCAGCGCCCGGTCCCGGGAGAGCTGGATTTCGGTTTCGGCCCGGCTCGTCCCATCGGTATGCCCGGCTAACTCCACCCGCAAGCGAGGATGCCGCTGGAGAAACCGGGCCAGCTCCTCCAGCTGAGGATAGGCTTCCGGACGAAGCTTGGCACTGCCCTTATCAAAATGTACAAAAAAGAGAGGCATGCGCGCCCCCAGCCGAAGCGAATCCAATCGAATATCTACCCGATTTTCCTGATGCGCCCGAATACGAACCGCTATTTCTTTCCAGAGGTACCCCTCTGCATGACAGCTGAGCCGCAAACTTCCCAAAATAGAGTCCGGCACTTGCCACCGAAAGAAGCCCGGTTTATCCAGGGTGAGGCTATCTAAGGTCTGGCCGTTTTCATTTCGGAAAAATAGCTGGATGGGGACTTCTCGGCGCCCGCTCAGGTGAAGATATCCCAGGAGCCAGGTCGGTCCTTCGGGGATAATCGGCGCCAATGGTAGCGTATCTGGTTTCCACCAGACCCCCCAGAAATCCGCACTTCCGTAAGGGCGCGTGCCCCCTATCTCATCGCCTTTGGAGGCGGTGGTACCCCAGCTCACATACATTCCACCTTCGGCCTCAAAGACGGCATCCCAGCGGTCTACATCTTTTCCACCTATGGTGATGGAGAAAAGGAGGGAGTCGGTATGTGGGTTCCATCGGGCGGCCCATCCATCGTAGAGGCCGGCGAGCCGAGGGATAAGCCCATCTCGGGAGCTTGTCATGCCCGCCAGGAGCCAATCGCCACTGGGAAGGCGAGAAAGAAAGTTAAGCCCTTCGTCGCCACTGCCTCCCCCCTGCCAGGCTACTTGGGCGGCTCCTTCAGGCTCAATCTTCCATACGACCCCATCGGCCCGCCCATAAGCCACCAGCGCCCGCGAAAAGGTCGTCCCCCCCACCCATATCTCCCCCTCCGGCGAACGCGTCCAGGTATACGGCTCCTCAAAATCCGTCCCCCCTATATTCCAGCTGCGCTGAAATGCTCCCTCTCTATCAACCTCTACGATCCAAATGTCCATTTTGCCAAGGGGATTCGCCACTTCACCATCGTGAGAATCCGAAGCCCCAATAAGCCACATCGTATCCGGCGAGACAGGTACTACCAAGCGAAGGTAGTCGTTATGACTCCCCCCCCAGTTTTGAGAACTCAGGAGGTCGCCCTGTAAGGAGAGGCGCAGGAGCCATCCATCGGTGCCGCCCCTATGCTTCGGGCACAGGAGAGAGTCTATGGAACCAATTTCGCCCGCAATAGCAATCACAGAGTCTGCCAGAAGGGCTATACCCCGCGCCACATCATTACCCGTACCTCCTATGGCTTTTTGCCAGAGGACTTTGCCAAGGGGATCCGTACGAACGACATACGCATCGCGTTTGCCGTGGGAGAGGCTTTTGGAGTCGGTCCACCCCACAAGCAGGAGCCCCCCATCCGAAAAGCGGTACGCATCGGTAAGTTCCTCATCGCCTTCGGCGCCGTAGGTCGCTTGCCAGACGACTTCGCCTTGGCGATCTACCCGTACGACCCAAAAGTCTGCATCATAGGTATTTCGCTTGAGGAGGCCATCACGAGAGCGAGTATAGCCTACAAGTGTATAGCCGTTGGGGTCCTGAAAGGCCTTGACCAGCACATCAGCGAGGCTTCCCCCGTAAGTGCGGCTGCGCACGATCGTCTGCGCCCATAAAAGAGAGGGCAGAACCAAGCCTACCCAGAGAAGCGAGCTACTTTTTCTCTCGCAGGCGCTGAGCCAGCTCATAAGTGAAAAGGACTTTTTCGGCTTCATCGGGCGAAAGGTGCGGGGGCGGAGGCACCCCTTCCCAAGTACCACCAATGAGCCCTGCGAGGACTTTTTCGACAGCAGCCAGCTGAAATTTCCCGAAGGGTGTATGCCCCCCCTCGTAGCGCTGGTACTGATACTCTTCATAGGTAGTAAGGTAACCCGCATACCCATTGGTATAGCCTTGTACGATGAGGTGTCTGATGCTCGTGGGGGCGAGTAGGGGCGCAAGGCACTCTTTGATAAGGCGGCCCGCCATGGTCGTCGGCTCAAACGGCAGTGCAATAAGGCCCACCGAGCCAATCTGCCAGATAGTTATGGGTAAGACCTGGGGAATGAGGG
>Ga0197142_1004419_pt1 | contig 11388 bp, 8 predicted proteins | sample GBS60_MetaG_FD_148614 | JGI IMG/M metagenome (GOLD analysis project Ga0197142, IMG submission 148614) | Sediment microbial communities from Great Boiling Springs, Gerlach, Nevada, United States - GBS 60_MetaG | ecosystem: Environmental > Aquatic > Thermal springs > Hot (42-90C) > Sediment... | reverse complement strand
TCCCCTTTAGGGCGCAGGCCGCGCCCGATGCGCCCATCGCCAGCGGCAGCTTGTTCCCCGATGCCCACGTCCTCATTGCCGCTGGGGAAGCGCCTCTTGTCGCCTGGCGGCGCATTGGGCATGGCCGCGTGGACTTCTTAACCGCCGACCCGCACCTTGCGCCGCTTGCAGGCTGGGCTGGTTTGGGCCACCTGTGGACGCTCATTCTCGGCGCGGGGCGTCCGCGTCCGGCTTGGGCTTATGGTTTCGCCCAGTGGGGGTTGGCGCGGCAGGCCGTGGTGGCGGTGCCAGGCGTCAGTCTGCCCTCGGTGTTGCAGTTATGCGGCTTCTTGGCCCTTTATGTAACGCTCATCGGCCCGCTGAACTATTGGATACTCACGCGCCTCAAGCGCCGCGAACTGGCTTGGTTCACCATTCCAGCGCTGATCCTCCTCTTCTCGCTGGTGGCCTACGTGACAGGCTTCCAGCTGCGCGGCGCACGTGCCATTGTCCATCGGCTGGCGCTGGTGCAGACCTGGGGCGACAGCGACACAGCGCAGGTGCACGCACTGGTGGGCATATGGTCGCCACGTCGCGCCCGCTACGATGTGCTCTTTGACCCCGGCTACCTGATCCGCCCCTTGCCACTTGATTGGGGGACGGCGCTCGCCACTCCCCCCACGCCCCGCGTGGAACAGGGCGAGGCCTTCACCCTGCGCGGCGTGCAGGTGGATGTCGGTGCGGTGCAGACCTTCGCTGCGGAAGGCTTTACGCACCGCGCCCCGCGCCTGATGGGCACGCTGACGCTCGCGCCGCAGGGCAGCGATATGATCGTGCGGGGGGAGGTTGTCAATGCCTCCGATCTCGATCTGCGCAATGCAGCGCTGATCATCGCCGGCACGGCCACGCCGCTGGGCGATCTGCCCGCCGGGGCCGTTCTGCCTCTGGATCGGCGCCTCGTCGGCGGAATGGCCACTCTGGCCCCCGGCTCGCCCCTTGATCCCTATCCGGCGGATGCTGCCTCCGCCTATTATTATCCCGGTATGATCTACTACGACGTATTCCTCAACACTGTCATCGGCGGCGACTGCTACAGCACCCCTGGACTTCAGCGCCGCTGCAACTTGTTTTCTAGCCTCTTGAGCGGCCAGCCGCGCGGGATAGGGGCCTATCTGACGGGCTGGGCCGATTCCGTCCCCCTGGGGATGCAGGTGCTCAACGCCCCCGCTGAGATGGTGGACACCGCCCTCATCATCGCCGCGCTGGAGGTACAGGTCGCCGCCGCCGAACAGCTCCTCAAGGTGCCGCCCGGCCTGACGGTCTGGCAGCCGCTTGATGCTACCAATCCCTACGCGACGCCCTATGACCTGTACCTCTATCCGGGCGAGTACGCCGCCTTCCGCTATGCGCCCTCGGCGCTGATGCCGCCGCTGAGCATCCGATCGTTCGTCGTCCATCTGGAAGGCTCTGGGGAGTTGCCCCCGCCACAAGTGGAAGTGTGGGAGGTGGCTACGGGACAATGGCAACCGCTCACTGTGGACTGGGGTGAGACAACCGTTGCGCAGGCTGCTCCTTACGTGGATCACGTGGGCGGGGTGGCGTTGCGCCTTTCCGTTCCACAAGGGAGCGCCAATGCCTTTGGCTACTCTATCACACGCTTGGATGTCACATTCTACGGGCAGCCCTGATGGATCGCTCGGTGAGGCTGCTCCTTCTCCTGTGAGCGGAGCGGTGGAGGAGGGTAGAAGGTGAAGTAATGGCCGCTGTGATCGAAACCAAAGACCTAACCAAACATTACCGCCATATTGTCGCCGTGCGCGACCTTTCGATCCGCGTGGAGGAGGGGGCTATCTACGGCTTTGTCGGCCCTAATGGCGCGGGCAAAACGACCACCATGCACATCCTCACCACGTTGCTCCAGCCCACCGCCGGCGAGGCCTGGGTGGCGGGATACTCCGTCACGCGCCAGCCGCGCGAAGTGCGCCGCGTCATCGGCTACATGCCCGATTTCTTCGGCGTCTACGACGATATGAAGGTGTGGGAGTATCTGGACTTCTTCGCCGCCTGCTACGACATTCCGGAGGCGGACCGCCCTGCGCTGATCCGCGACCTTCTAGAACTCGTGGACCTTACCCATCGCGCCGATGATATGGTGGATACCCTTTCGCGCGGCATGAAGCAACGCCTCTGCCTCGCCCGTGCGCTTGTCCACGATCCGCAGGTGCTCATTCTGGATGAGCCGGCCTCCGGCCTTGACCCCCGCGCCCGTGTGGAGATCCGCCAGCTGCTGGTGGAATTGGCCAACATGGGCAAAACCATCTTCTTCTCCACGCACATCTTGGCCGATGTGCAGGAAATCTGCACCCATGTCGGCATCATTGAGGCCGGGCAGTTGGTGATGGAGGGCACGCTGGAGGAGATGCAGCGCCAGATCATCCCCCACCGCGCCATCACTGTCACCCTGCTGGGTGAGGTGGAGCGAGCGCGGGAGGTGCTGCTCGCTGTGGAGGGCATTACGGCGGTGGAAGACCTGCGGCCCGATAACGATCACCCGCGCCTGCTGATCACCTTGCGCGGCGAGGATGCCGATGTGAGCCGTCTCTTGGCGACGCTTGTGCGGGCCGGTCTGCCCGTCCTGCACTTCAGCGAAGAGACGCGCGATCTGGAGTCGATCTTCATGCATGCCACACGGGGCATTGTTTCGTGAGGGATGCTGGCCTTGATGGCGGGATGCACACTGGCCCGCTGCGCTATAATCTTCTAGACACACGGCCAAACGACGGGGGTATGGGATAAGGAGGAGATCGCACCGTATGCCACGTTCACCGCGCCCGCTCTCGCGCCGCTCCTTCCTCGCCGCTATGGGGGCCGCCACCGCCGGATTGCTGCTCTCCTCGGTGCGGCGCCCCGCCCATGCGCAGATCGCCCCGCCTGCCCCGCCGCCAGATGGCAGCCGCCCTATGGAAGCGGAATGGGACTTCATCCAGCCGCGTGAGGTGCGCCTTGACCTGTGGGGACGCATTACCTACGCCGGTTATCCCTTGCGGGCCGAACCCGGCCTCAATAAAGAAGTGGTGGAGTGGCTGCGGGTGGATACCGTCCTGCCGCTGCTGGAAATCGTGCATGCTGAAGGGCCGAACCCCAACAACGACACGTGGTATCGCGTGGCGGGTGGCTATCTTTATACCTCGGGTGTACAGGTCATCCGTCCCTACCGTATGCCGCAGATCATGACCGACCTGCCGCACACCATTGAGGGCCAGCCCGGCTTCTGGGGTGAGGTGATCGTCCCGCTCACCATCCCGCGCTTTCGTCCGGCCGGCGGCCAAGCCTTTGACGAGTTCTTCGGCCAGCAGGTGGGGGTGACGCTCTACTACGGCAGTGTACACCGCGTGATCGGCATTGAGGCCGATGAGGACGGCAACATCTGGTACAAGGTGTTTGACGACAAGCCCAAGAACCGTCCCTTCTACGTCATCGCCCGCCATATGCGCTACATCCCACCGCAGGAGTTTGAGCCGATCCACCCGGGTGTGGCCGATAAGCGCATCGTCGTGACGCTGGAGGCGCAGCGCATTGACTGCTACGAAGGCGATACGTTGGTCTTCAGCACGCTGACTTCCTCCGGCGCAGGTGGCTTCCCCACACCCACCGGCGAACATGCTGTCGTCTACAAGCAACCCTCGCGCCATATGTACACCGATCCCGAGGACCCGGTGAGCGGCGGCAGCATCGATGAGGACTTCTTCAACCTGCCGGGTGTGCCTTTCAACACCTTCCTCACCACGCTGGGGCACGCCATTCATGGCACGTGGTGGCACGGCGACTACGGTCGTCCGCGTAGCCATGGCTGTTTAAACGTCACGCCGGAGGCCGCCAAATGGATCTACCGCTGGGTGGAGCCGATCGCCACCTATGAGCAGGCTGCCGCCGGCAGCGCCCGTCAGCCCGGCACGCCGATTCTGGTGGTGTAAGTAAGGAGGCCACCCCATGCTCCGCCCGACTGCCTCACGCCGCGCCGCGCTTAAGGCAGGGGGTGCTGCGCTCGCTGCCCTGCTGGGCGGGGGATGGGTGCGCCGCGCTGCCGCTCAGGATGACTCTCCACCGGATGACTTCCATCCGGGCGGGCGCGTGTATGTGGACTACGACGAGACGCTCTCCTTCAACGAGCTGTACGGCTATCCGCCCATGTTGGGCCGTGTGGAAGCGCGCCTGTTGCGCATCTGCGAAGACCCTCGCCGGTACAGCCGCACCATTGTGCGCAACGTGCGCTATGCGGATGTGCTGCCCATCTATGGCGCCATCCATGTGCCCGATTCGCCGCAGTCCTACCCTCACAACGACCTGTGGTTTGATGTGGGCGAGGGGTACATCCACTCGGCGTGGGTGGTGCCTGTGCAGGAGGTCTATCACACGCCGGAGGAGCCAGAGGCCATCGGCGAGGGCTTTTGGGGCGAGATCACTGTTCCCACCTCATGGCAGCACTGGGAGCCGAAACTGCACAGCTACCGCTACTACGACATGGCCTACGGCGCGGTCTTCCGCGTGGTGGAGCGTGCCGATGAGCTGGATGGCCGTGCCTGGTATCGGCTGGAGGACGACATCACACCGACGGTGCCGTATTGGGTGCAGGCGATGCACGTGCGGCGCATCCTCCCTGAGGAGTTTGCCCCCATCTCGCCCGATGTGCCGCCCCAGCACAAGCGCATCGAGGTGAACCTGCGTGCCCAAACGGTGACCTGCTACGAGTATGATGTGCCCGTTTTTGCCACGCGCTGCGCCACCGGCACGACTTTTGTAGATGATGAGGGTCGGGCGCACGATTTCCATACGCCGCGTGGGGAATTTCGCATCCGCTACAAACGTGCCTCGCGCCATATGCGGGGCGGTGTGGAGGCCGATGATGCCTACGACCTGCCCGGCGTGCCCTGGTGCAGCTTCTTCACCCTGAGCGGGATCGCCATTCACGGCACCTATTGGCACAACGACTACGGGCGTCCGCGCAGTCATGGATGCGTCAATGTGACGCCCGATGCGGCAAAGTGGATTTTTCGTTGGTGCACCCCCACCGTTTCCCCCGACGAGATTGATCACCTCACCCGTACCGAGGAGCGCCATCAAGCGACGCGAGTGGTGGTGTTCTGAGCGGGCGACCCGCGAACGGCACACATGACGCCCAAGCGGGCGGTTTGACAAGCCCCTGTGGCGCGTGATAGGATCAGATAATAGCCTGTTTAGCACTCTTGCTCCGAGAGTGCTAATTTGAGGTAAGATGACGTGACAGAACTCACCAAGCGGCAGGAATATATCCTCGGCCTTGTCGTGCGCGAGTACGTCAAGACGCCCGTTCCGGTCAGCTCCAAGGCGCTGGTAGAGGGCTACGGGCTGAAGATCAGCCCGGCGACGGTGCGCAACGACATGGCCGTGCTGGAGGAGCATGGCCTCATCTATGCGCCGCATACCTCGGCGGGGCGCGTGCCGACCGATGCGGGCTACCGCTACTTCGTGCAGAAGTTGATCAGCGATACCGAGCTGCTGCCTGCCGAACAGCGCATGATTGACCACCAGTTTCATCAGGCTGAGCCGGACATCGAGCAGTGGCTGCGGCTGGCGGCCTCGGTGCTGGCGAACGTGGTGCACAGCGCCTCGTTGGTCACTGCGCCGCAAGCCGTGCAGGCACGCTTCAAGCATCTGGAACTCATCCACACGCAGGGGCGCTTGGTGCTCATGGTGCTGGTGCTGGAAGGCGGCGATGTACGTCAGCAGATGCTGACGCTGGCCGAGCCGGTCTCCCAACAGGTGTTGAGCGAGACGGCGGCGCGCATCACGGCCCGCTGTCTAGGGCAGCGCAGTGAGCAAGTGCGTGTGCTGGCTGCCCATCAGCCTACCCTTGAGCAGGAGATCATGGAACTGGTGGCCGAGGCGCTGGAGAAGGCCGATCGGCGGCACGAGGTAGTGCATATTGACGGGCTGGTGAACATCCTGGACCCCGATTATCTGGCCGAGCGCATGGCAATCAGCGATCCGCAGCAGCGCGAGGAGTTGCGCCGTGCACTGGCCGAGGTGGACGGCATCGGCGCCCGGCAGACGCTGCGCCTGCTGGAGGAGCGCAGCCTGCTGGAGGAAGTGCTCAATGAGGCCCTCTCCCCTGACGTGCAGGGCGTGCGGGTGGTGATCGGCGGGGAAGGGCGCTGGGAGGAGTTGCGCCATATCAGCATGATCCTCTCACGCTATGGCGTGAAGGGGCAGGCCACCGGTGCGGTGGGCGTGCTGGGGCCGATCCGCTTGCACTATGGCCGCGCCATCTCGGCGGTACGCTACGTGGCCGGGCTGATGAGCGATCTGCTGATCGATCTGTACGGCGGGGCTGCGCCCGAGGACAAGCAGCCGAAGTATCCCGACCGTTAGAGTTGCGTCAGAAGGGGAGCGGCTCTTACGTATATCTTATATGCCTTGGTTAGAATGCACTCGGTGCTGATAACCCCCAAAAGGGGTTGAGCACGGCTATCTTTTGCGAAATGGAGAAGCAGCACGTGGGTGACGAGCAACTGGTAGAGCAGCCGGACTCCTCCACCCCACAGGCCGGGCAGGAAGACGGGCAGCAAGCCGAGCCACCCGCCGATCAAAGTGCCCCCGGCGCTGACCTTGCGGCGCAGCTGGAGGCGGCACAGGCTCAAGCGGCTGAGTATCTGGATGGCTGGCAACGCGCCCGTGCGGAGCTGGCCAACTACCGCAAGCGTGTGGAGCGCGAGCGGGCCGATTGGGAGATCGTGCTGCGGGCGGAGACCCTGAAGCACCTGTTGCCCATCTTGGACGACTTCGATCGCGCCATGCAGACCCTGCCGGGGCATTTGAAGGAGGATGAGTGGGTCAACGGCATCTGCCTGATCTACAGCAAGCTACAGGCGATGTTGAAAAAGCTGGAGGTGGAAGAGATCGACGCCCTGGGCAAACCCTTTGACCCTCAACATCACGAGGCGGTCATGCAGCGTGCAGATGGGTCGGGCGACCCCGACCATGTGGTAGAAGTGGTGCGCAAGGGCTATCTGATCCGCGATCGTGTGCTGCGCCCGGCCATGGTGGTTGTGGCAGCCCGGCAACAAGAGGAGTAACGGGAATCGAGCAGCGCCAAAGGCACTGCCAACAGCGCGAATAATCTTTAGAGAGGGGAGCGACAGAGGTTATGGCTAGGATCATTGGCATTGACTTAGGGACGACTAACTCCGTGGCCGCCGTGATGGAAGGCGGCGAGGCTGTGGTGATCCCGTCCGCAGAGGGGGGGCGGCTTTTCCCTTCTGTTGTGGCGATTGACAAGAATGGCCAACTGCTGGTGGGGCAGATGGCCAAGCGGCAAGCTGTGGTGAACAGCGAGAACACCATCTTTTCCATCAAGCGCTTCATGGGGCGCAAGTTTGACGATCCGGAAGTGCAACGCGCCCGCAAAATCGTGCCGTACAAGATCACCAAAGCCCCCAACGGCGATGTGCGTGTGGTGATGGGCGGCAAAGAGTACTCGCCGCCGGAGATATCGGCCATGATCCTCCAGAAGATCAAGGCCGACGCCGAGGCCTATCTGGGCGAAAAGATCACGCAGGCGGTGATCACCGTCCCTGCCTACTTCAACGACAGCCAGCGTCAGGCGACCAAGGACGCTGGGCGCATCGCCGGCCTGGAGGTGCTGCGCATCATCAACGAGCCGACAGCCTCCTCGCTGGCCTATGGGCTGGACCGGAAGAAGGACGAGACCATCGCCGTCTACGACCTTGGGGGCGGCACGTTCGACATCAGCATCCTTGATGTCGGCGAAGGTGTCTTCGAGGTGCGTGCCACCAACGGCGACACTTATCTGGGCGGCGATGACTTTGACCAGCGTATCATCGACTGGATCGCCGACGAGTTCCTCAAGCAGGAGGGGATTGACCTGCGTCAGGATAAGCCCGCCCTTCAGCGCTTGAAGGAGGCGGCGGAGAACGCCAAGAAGGAACTTTCCACCAAGCTGGAGACCGAGATCAACCTGCCCTACATCACGGCGGATGCCAGCGGGCCGAAGCATCTGGTGATGACGTTGACCCGCGCCAAGCTAGAGCAACTCACCGAGGACCTCATCCAGCGCACGCTGGAGCCGTGCCGTCAGGCGCTCAAGGATGCGGGCCTCACCCCCAGGGACATCGACGAGGTCATCTTGGTGGGCGGCATGACGCGCATGCCCGCCGTGCAGCGTGCGGTAGCGGAGTTCTTCGGCAAGGAGCCGCACAAGGGCGTCAACCCCGATGAGGTGGTGGGGTTGGGTGCGGCCATTCAGGCGGGGGTGCTGCGCGGCGATGTGAAGGACATCCTGCTGCTGGACGTGACGCCGCTGACCCTCAGCGTGGAGACGCTGGGCGGCGTGGCCACGCCGATCATTGAGCGCAACACCACCATCCCTGTGCGCCGCAGCCAAATCTTCAGCACGGCGTCCGATGGCCAGACGCAGGTGGAGATTCACGTGGTGCAGGGCGAGCGTCCTATGGCTGCCGACAACAAGTCGCTGGGCCGCTTCATTCTGGACGGCATCCCGCCTGCGCCGCGCGGCGTGCCGCAGATTGAGGTCACCTTTGATATTGACGCCGACGGCATCTTAAACGTCTCGGCCAAGGACAAAGCGACGGGGCGCGAGCAGAAGATCACCATCACCGCCTCCAGTGGCTTGACGGAGGAAGAGATCAAGCGCATGATCCGCGAGGCGGAGGAGCACGCCGAACAGGACCGCCGGCGGCGCGAGTTGCAGGAAGCACGCAACGCCGGCGACAATGCGGTGTACACTGCCGAGAAACTGCTGCGCGAGTACGGTGATCGCATCCCCGACAACGTGAGGCGCGAGACGCAGGAGAAGATCGAGGCGGTGAAGAAGGTGCTCCAGTCGGAGGACACCGAGCGTATCCGCCGCGAGGTGGAGACCCTGATGCAGCAAGTTCAAGCGCTGGGTGCCTCCATGTACGAGCGGGCAGGCGGTGAGGCGCCCGGCGATGGGCGTAGCACCGGCGGCGAGGACGTGGTAGAGGGTGAGGTCGTAGAGTAGTACACGCATCCCGGCCTCGTTCCCTGGCCCCCCTCTTCGGCGCTTCGCTGATGGGAGAGGGGGGCTTTCCATCCCCCTCCCACCTCTTCGGGACTTTCGGCTACTGCTCTCTCCCCACCCCCCGCCGAGAGAATGTGAGCCTCGTTTGGACTTTGCTGCGCCTACGCTATAATCAGCCTCTATGGAAAACGCTGCTTGAGGCGGGCGGATCATTCAACTATGGCAGGTAAGCGCGATTATTATGAGGTTCTGGGCGTATCCCGCGATAGCACGCCGGAGGAGATCAAGCGTGCCTTTCGGCGCAAGGCGCGGCAGTATCATCCGGACGTCAACAAAGACCCTGACGCCGCCGAGAAGTTCAAGGAGATCAACGAGGCTTACGAGGTGCTGAGCGACGAGCGCAAGCGTGCCGCTTATGACCGCTTCGGCCATGCGGGCGTAGACGGCACGATGGCTGGCGATCCGTTCAGCGGGTTTGGCTTCGGCGGTTTGGGTGATATTTTCGACGAGTTCTTCGGAACCTCTTTCCGCACGGCAGCGCGTACACGCCACGCTCCACGGCGTGGGCAGGACCTGCAATACCGCCTCACGATTGACTTTGAGCAGGCTATCTTTGGCTGCGAGCAAGAGATTGAGTTCCAGCGCACGACCACTTGTCCGGTGTGCCGAGGCAGCCGCGCTGAGCCGGGCACCAGTCCCCAGCGCTGCCGCACCTGCCAAGGGTCCGGCGAGGTGCGCACGGTACGCCAGACTTTCCTCGGGCAGATGGTCAACATCACCACCTGCCCGGAATGTGGTGGCACAGGTGAGACCATCGCCACGCCGTGCCGCAATTGTCACGGCACGGGGCAAGTGCGCGAGACGCGCCGCATGACGGTCAGCATCCCCGCCGGTGTGGATCAGGGCACGCAAATCCGCATCAACGGCGAAGGCGAGCCGGGGGTGAACGGCGGGCCGCCCGGCAACCTGTATATCCTGCTTTCGGTGCGTCCGCACAAGTATTTCCGCCGTCGCGGCGACGATCTTTTCCTCAAGATCAAGATCAACGTGGCGCAGGCTGCGCTGGGTACCACCATCAAAATCCCCATCCTCACGCCACAAGGCGAATCGGAAGCCGACCTCGTCATTGAACCCGGCACGCAGTCTGGGCAAGTGCTGGTGCTCAAGGGCAAAGGTGTTCCCCGCCTGCGGCGCGATGGCACTCACACCGGCTACGGCGATCTGCAGGTGATGGTGGAGGTGGAAATCCCCAAGCGGCTCACCGCCGAGCAGCGCGAGCTGTTCAGCCGCCTTGCCGAGACCCTGGGCGAGCCGATCATCCCACCCGCCAATGAAAAGGGCTTCTTTGAGCGTGTGCTGGACTGGCTGGGTGGGGAATAGCAAGCATCTCAACGATGGCCAAATGGATTGAAATCGCGGTCACCGTGGACGGCGAAGGCGCGGAAGCCGTCGCCGATGTGCTGAGCCGCTACGTCCATCAGGGCGTGGCACTTGAGCGACTGTTCCCAGGCGAGGTGTGGAACGATGAGCCGCTTCCGCCTGGGCCGCTGATCGTCAAGGGTTACCTCCCTCTTGAGAGCGCCGAGACACCGGAGAAGCAACGGCAGATCGAGGAGGCGCTGTACTATCTGGGCCGCCTATACCCTATTCCTGCGCCTACTTTCCGCATCGTGGAGGAAGAGGACTGGGCCGAGGCGTGGAAGCGCCACTATCACCCTATCCGCGTGGGCAAGCGCCTGGTGATCAAGCCCGCCTGGGCTGAGGTGGAAACCACCCCGCAGGACATTGTGATTGAGATGGACCCGGGCATGGCCTTCGGCACAGGCACGCATCCCACCACGCAGATGTGTTTGGAAGCGTGTGAGTGGTTCGTCAGGCCGGGGATGCGCATGGTGGATATCGGGACGGGGTCGGGCATTTTGGCCATCGCAGGGGCCAAGTTGGGTGCTGCGCGTGTGCTGGCGCTGGACATTGACGAGGTGGCCGTGCGCGTGGCCGAGGAGAACGTGCGGCGCAACGGCGTGGCGGATCGGGTGACGGTGCTGCACGGCTCGCTGGAAAGCGTGCGCACCTCGGCCCGCCATTTTGATTTTGGCACGGCCAACCTGACGGCCAAGATCATCTTGGAACTGGCCCCGTTGGGCTTTCAACATGCTATCTACCCTGCTGGCAAGATGGTCTTTTCGGGCATCATCCGCGAGCAGGCCGAGGAGGTCATCGCTGCTCTCACTGCCTCCGATCTGGAGCTGCTAGGGCAGCGCGAGAGGGGCGATTGGGTGATGCTGATCATGCGGCGGCGATTTGATTAGGCCATGAGTGACACCCCCCGATCCCGCAATCATGCACGACGT
>Ga0197142_1004418_pt1 | contig 11389 bp, 9 predicted proteins | sample GBS60_MetaG_FD_148614 | JGI IMG/M metagenome (GOLD analysis project Ga0197142, IMG submission 148614) | Sediment microbial communities from Great Boiling Springs, Gerlach, Nevada, United States - GBS 60_MetaG | ecosystem: Environmental > Aquatic > Thermal springs > Hot (42-90C) > Sediment... | reverse complement strand
GATCCAGCCCGCAGGGCTTGCCCGACCTCAGATAGGGCTTCAGCCCGCCTGAGGCGTACGAAGAAGGAAGGTTCAACGTATCTGAGAACTGCTATAATCCGCTCTACCGCACGAGCCGTGGGGCTGAAGCCCTCGGCTATGGAATGCGAAGCCCGCCTGCGCGGGCTACGGCGGATTATTTCTTCAAAGACCATTAGCCCTCCCTGAGCGCGTGGAAGCCCCTGCGGGGCTGGCGTGTCTGTCACCCTTCCCTCTGCCGAGGGGTCGCCGGGTTGATCCAGCCCGCAGGGCTTGCCCGACCTCAGATAGGGCTTCAGCCCGCCTGAGGCGCACGAAGAAGGAAGGTTCAACGTATCTGAGAACTGCTATAATCCGCTCTACCGCACGAGCCGTGGGGCTGATGGAGATTGAGCATTTATAGCAGTTCCCATAGAGGTTGAACCAATTGGACAGGGTTGAACACTCCCAGAATCGCGCTACCAAACATGGTGACCGAAATGAATTTCGGTCTACGCTCTGCCGGAAACGGGCGCCTCGCACGACACGGTAGACCCGGACAGGGTTCAACGTATCTGAGAACTGCTATAATCCGCTCTACCGAACGAGCCGTGGGGCTGAAGCCCTCGGCTATGGAATGCAAAGCCCGCCTGCGCGGGCTAGAGCGGAATAATTACTCAAAGACCATCAGCCGCCGGCTATGGAATGCAAAGCCCGCCTGCGCGGGCTATGGCGGATTATTTACTCAAAGACCATCAGCCCGCCGGAGGCGAAGATGGAACGCTCCAGAAATTCAGTCAAGGGTTCAACGTATCTGAGAACTGCTATAAGACTCCACGAGAGTGGAACGCCCGCCCTCTGTGGCGACTTTTATCCGAACCGACCAGTCACGTAGTCTTCGGTTCGCTTATCCTTCGGATTGGTAAAGATTGCATCAGTCGGTCCGAACTCAACCAGTTCACCTGCGCGCGTTTCGCGATCCATCAGCATAAAAGCGGTCATGTCGGAGACACGCATCGCTTGCTGCATGTTGTGGGTGACGATAACAATCGTAAAATTCCTGCTCAGTTCGTGGATCAAATCCTCGATTTTCATTGTCGCAATCGGGTCGAGCGCGGAACATGGCTCATCCATGAGCACCACTTCCGGCTCCACTGCAATTGCACGAGCGATGCAGAGACGTTGCTGTTGACCTCCAGAAAGCGCTGTGCCAGATGACTTATGGAGGCGGTCTTTCACCTCATCCCAGAGCGCTGCGCGTCTAAGCGCCATTTCAACCTTCTCATCGAGCACGCGCCGGTCTCTGACGCCCTGTACTCGTAGACCATAAGCAACATTTTCGTAGATTGATTTGACGAACGGGTTTGGTCGCTGGAACACCATGCCAACCCGGCGCCGCAGTTTGACCGGATCGAGATCGCCGTAGATATTGAGACCATCCAGGATGAGTTGCCCTTCGCCGCGCGCGCCTGGAGTACGATCATGCATGCGATTGATGGCGCGCAGGAAGGTGGATTTGCCGCATCCCGAAGGACCGATGATTGCGGTCACCTGGTTCTGCGGGATGCGAATGTTGATGTTGCGCAACGCCTGAAACGTCCCATAGAAGAAGTTGAAGTTGATCGCTTCAATCTTCGTTTCCTGCGTTGTGGATGTTGTATGCTCTTTTGCCCGTGCAACGGTCTCAGCAAACCTGCCGGACAATCCTGTTTGTCGCACTGTTTCGTCCATAGATTCCTCGATATCAGGTGCTATCCTACCCGACCGCTGATATAGTCTTCGGTCCGCGGATCGTCCGGTTGGGTAAAAACCTTTGATGTTGGATTGTACTCCACCAGCACGCCAGTTGGGACGCCGTCATCGGTATCGACCATGAACACGGCGGTCTCGTCGGAAATGCGCGCTGCCTGCTGCATATTGTGCGTGACGATGACAATCGTATACTTCTTACGCAGATCGAGGAGCAAATCCTCGATCTTCATCGTCGAAATCGGGTCGAGCGCAGAACAAGGCTCGTCGAACAGAATGACTTCCGGTTCGACGGCAATCGTGCGGGCAATGCTCAGACGCTGCTGTTGCCCGCCGGAGAGCGCCGTTCCCGCCTGGTTCAACTTATCCTTCACTTCGTCCCACAGGACGGCTGCACGCAGGCTCGCTTCGACCTTCTCCGCCAGCACCCGTCTGTCGTTGATCCCTGCCAGGCGCAGACCGATGGCGACGTTCTCGAAGATCGAACGGGTGCGCAGCGCGATAGGCTGCTGAAACACCATGCCGATTTTGCGTCGCACCAGGATTGGATCGACGTCCGGTGCGTAGATATTTTCGCCATTTAGCAACACCTGGCCTTCAGCGCGCGCGCCAAGGATCGTCTCGTGCATCCGGTTCAGGCAACGCAGTACGGTGCTCTTGCCGCATCCGGATGGTCCGATGATTGCAGTAATTTTGTTCGGCTTGATCGTCATCGTCACGGGCCTGACGGCAAGACGTTTGCCGTAGTATGGCTTCAGGTCGCGGATCTGAATTGTGGATTGTGACGTCATAACGGGTATTGTCATTGATAGCGCTTTCTCCTGAGCGTGAGCATCATATGCTACCTAGCGCATGCGCAGACGATTGCGTGTGGCGATGCGCACCAGGATATTGACCAGCAACACCAGCATCATCAGCACAAAGGCGCTGCCCCAGGCGAGCGTGTTTTCGCTCGGGAACGGCGACTCGGTGTAGCGATAGGTGATCAGCGGCAACGCCGCCATTGGCTCGAAGAGATTGGTCATCAAAACGTTGCTGCCGAGCACCGTCATAATGAGCGGAGCGGTTTCACCCGCGCCGCGGGCAAACGCGAGCATCACGCCGGTCACGATGCCGGAGAGTGCGGTTGGAACAACGACAGTAAATGTCGAGTACCAGGTTGTGGCGCCCATTGCCAGCGCTGCTTCGCGGGTCGCCTCTGGCACCAGTTTCAACACTTCTTCCGTTGTGCGGGTAATGGTCGGCACCATAAGAAACGTGAGCGCAATCGAACCGGCGATCCCGGCGAAACCAAGCGGTTGACCATCGGCGCCTTTTGCGTTCACAATCAGAATGTACGCTGTAACGCCAACGATGATCGAAGGAGCGCCAGACAATACATCGGAGGCGAAGCGCACGGTTGTCGCAACTGAGTTGTCGGGGAACTCAGACAGGAAGATTCCCGCCATGATACCGATCGGCGTGGCGATGATCAGCGCCACTGTCGTAATGAGCAACGTACCGACGATTCCGTGAAAGACGCCGCCACGAGCGGGCGCTTCGAGAATATCAGCCCCCTTTTCATCGTTTGCCCCCTCCTGTCCAGTTCCGGGTTCGCCGCCGACGAGTGATCCCAGGTCGAGATTGGCAAACGGATCATTCGGGTCGATAGGACCAAGATCAGGCATTGACACTTGCATCGGCGGCTGATAGATATCGGTGAAGAACTCCCAGTTCAAAGCTCCGCCGCCGATGACGATAACGTACCCGATGATCAGCACAAGCGGCACGATTGCGAGTCCTGTTGCCACGAAGACCAGACTGCGCATCATCACGTCGATGGCTTTGCGACGGGAGTAGTTGGGCGATGCACTCGATTTCAGGCTCATGCGCGTGTCCTCCCGACGGGTCCGCGGTTCATATACCAGATCAGCAGACGTGCAGACAGATTCAACAGCAGGGTAATCGCAAAGAGCGCCAGTGCAATCAGCACCAGCGCACTCTCGTGGATCAGTGTCTGCGAGTTGACCAGTTCACTGGCGACCAGAGCAGCCGCAGTTGTGGCCGGCTCGAACAGCGTTTCCGGCACCTGCGGACGATTACCGACCAGCATGGTGGCGGCCATAGTTTCTCCCAGCGCACGCCCCAGACCGAGCATCACTGCACCGATGATACCGGCGCGTGCATAGGGCACGACCGATAGCCAGATAACCTCCCATCTGGTTGCGCCTAACGCCAGCATCACCTCGCGTTGCGTATTCGGCACCAGGGTCAGCACATCACGGGTAATAGCCGCAATCGTCGGCAGGATCATGATCGACAGAATAATCCCGGCAATAAGCAAACCGCGACCAGACGCAACGTTTCCACCGAGCCACGGGACGATCTGTCCTATGGTTTCAGACATCGGTCGTGCGACGTTCTGAGTAAAGAACGGTGCAAAGACCATCACGCCCCAAACGCCATAAATAACGCTCGGAATGGCGGCCAGCAATTCGACCATGAATGAAAGCGGGGTACGGATAGCAGGCGGACACAATTCTGCCAGAAAAATCCCAATGCCAATTGCTACTGGTGCTGCCAGTATCAGCGCAATCGCCGAAGAGATCAACGTACCGACAATGGCCGGCATTGCTCCGAAACTGACCGGGTTGACCTCCGTTTCAACCGGATTCCATTCTCCCGATGTAAAAAACCCCAACCCAAATCGCTCACGCGCCAGTTGAGAGTCGCTCCACGTGACCCACAGAATAGCAAGCACCAGTGCAATAACGAGCAGCGCAAAAAAGAGTGTTAATCCCCAGAAAATACCATCCCCGTGCTGTGTGCGTTTCGCAATGCGTTCTCGAAGCGTTTCACGTGCTGCCTGTGCCTGTGCCATACTCATTTCTCCATATTATTTCGTGCCACACACAATGCTGTAGCAGGGCGATCATCCCTGCCACAGCATTGTTCTCTGAAACTGGCGGATCAGGATTAGCGCGGTGGCGTTGTAAACACCTGCTCGCCACGGACGCGCACTTTGTTCAGTTGCGCCATTGCCTTCAGGCGCACTTCTGTTGGAAGCTGGACATAACCGAGACGGACGGCAGCCCCCTGACCTTCGGTGAGACACCAATAGAGAAAATCAGTGAGCGCCTGCGCCTTTGGAACGTCCGTGTAGGTCTGTGAGCGAATCAGGATCCAGGTCAACCCGGCAATCGGGTACGAGTTCGCACCCTGCGGGTTAGTGATTGAGAACCGCAGGTCTTCGGGAATAGTCACACCGGCCGCTGCCGCAGAGACGGTTTCTGGTGTAGGCAGGACATAGTTGCCCGCTGCGTTTTTCACGGCCGGCACCGGCAAACGGTTGCCGATTGCAAACGCCTGTTCAACATACCCGATGGCGCCCTCTGTGCGAACCACCGTGCCGGCGACGCCTGCATTGCCCGGCGCTCCAATACCGGTGGGCCAGCGGACTGTTGTGCCAGCGCCGACGCGAGTGCGCCAGGTTTCGCTCACCTTCGCCAGATAATCGGTCCAGATCGCTGTTGTACCGGAGCTGTCCGAGCGGTAGACCGGCGTGATGGCCAGATCGGGCAGTGGAACGCCAGGATTGTCGGCAACGATCTTCGGGTCGTTCCAGCGTGTGATTTCACCCAGATAGATGCCGCTCAGCGTTTCTGGCGAGAAGCGCAGCACTGTACCGGCGGGCAAGCCAGGCAGGTTGTAGGTCGGCACGACTGCGCCGATAACCATCGGCACGTGCAGCGTGTCCGGCGCTTCGGCAGCGATGCGATCCGCCGGCAGCGCCGAGTCGGTGCCGCCAAAATCGGTCAGATAGCGGATGAAGTCGCGCTGACCCTGACCAGACCCCACTGCCTGATAACTGATGGTCACCCCAGGAACAACATTCTTGTACACGCTGATCCATGCCTGATAGAGGGGGTTCGGGAAAGTCGCTCCTGATCCCTGCAACGCGACGCCGCTAATCTGACGTGGCGACCACGCCGCAGGAGCAGTCGGTTGAGCGGTTGGAGTAGCCGCCTGTGGTCGTGGAGTCGGTGTCCGTCGGGGGCGCGGGTTGGCGTTGCGCGGGGGCGTGTAGGAGTAACCTCTGGACGCGGCGTTGGCGTTGGTTGCGTCTGTGCCTGAGACGGCGCCGTGATCACGAACGTCGACATGAACAGGACGAATGCTATCATCAACAGAACCGGGCGGACAAGATGCCGTTGCATACAGTGATTCCTTCCTCTCCTCTTCTGTCTGCCCCTTCCACTTGACGCATATTGACCCATCAGCCGTATCTTTGTCAGAGACAATGCTGGCCATGCTCCAGATATGCTGCGCATGTGTCAGCGCATCACGTCCGGCAACCGGGGTCGGCTTGCGCCAATATGGTTTAGGCAAATCTGCGTCCCGTGATGCTGAGTCTATCAAACGAGCATTAAGGATCAACTCGTGCCGCTTTAAGGGGATTTTGTCCATAAATATAGACTTCTTAATAAATTCTTAAATCGCGTATTATCTGGACAGGTGATCGTTCAGCGCGATGAGTCGCTCCACAGCGCAGTTGGAAAACCGCAATAACCCCGGTTTGATTGCAATTCTCACCGAGGTTGAACCCAATTGACGAGGTTGAATACTCCCGGAATCGCCCCCACGCTGCGACCGAAATGATAGAGATTGAGAAATAAATCCGGTATGCGCCTGGCGCCGTCGGGGCAACCTCCCGGCTATGCGAGGCGAAGTCCGCTTGCGCGGGCTAGAGCGGAATAATTACTCAAAGACCATAATTTTGGTCTACACTTCGCCAGCAGCGGGCGCTTCGCACGACACGGCGGATAGGAACAATGGTCAATGTATCCGGGCAATGCTATAAGAGGCGCACGGCAATCGAGGATAGTTGGGGAAAGGAACGCTCACATTACGCATTGAGCGACTCGTGCGCTGCGGTGGCCAGGTAGACGGTGCGTTCGGCGATATTTGTCGCTCGATCAGCGACACGCTCGAGCGCACGGGTTATTTCGAGCGATGCAAGCGCTGCATCAAAGAGGGCGATGTCATTGAGCGCCATCTGGCGCGCTGCATCGAGAATAGCGCGGCGACGTGCATCGACCTGATCATCGAGTGCCGCGACGGCGCGCGCTGCCGTGACATCTTCGGCGAGGAATGCTGCAATACTGGCAGTCAGGATATGTTCGGTTAGCGCCCCCAACTCCTGAAGATCGGTCGTGAGCAGCGGGGTGTACCCGGCTTCCCTGGCGCGACGCACCTGGAGGGCGATCTGTTTGGCGTAATCGCCGATGCGTTCAAGTTCGCCAGCAACCATCAGCAGGGTAAGCACACGACGTAGATCGCGCAAAAGTGGCTGCCAGCGACTGATGAAACGGGCTGTAAGGTCTTCGATATCCTGCTGAAGGGCGTTGATATCGGGATCGTCATGAATGATCTGTGACGCACCGATGGCATCGAAGCGACGCAACGCCTGAAGCGCCTCGTGCATCGCCTCCTTGACGCGCTGCGCCATACCGTCGAGTGCGTGGCGCAGACGATCATAATCGTGCTTCATACCGTGCAGCACGCGCCTGCTCCCTTCCACCAACGCCTGGCAGCCGAACGACTAGCCGAACCGACCGGAGATATAATTCTCGGTGCGTTCGTCTTGAGGGTTCTGAAAGATCTGCGTGGTCGGTCCGTACTCGATCAACTCGCCAGCACGTGATTCGTTCATGAGAAAGAAGGCGGTATAATCCGAAACGCGCGCCGCCTGTTGCATATTGTGAGTCACGATCACAATTGTGTAATTCTGGCGCAGTTCGAACATCAATTCTTCGATCTTGAGGGTCGAAATCGGGTCGAGCGCCGAGCATGGCTCGTCCATCAGAATGACTTCGGGTTGCACGGCGAGCGCGCGAGCGATGCAGAGCCGTTGCTGCTGACCGCCGGAGAGTGCGGTGCCGGGTTGGTGCAGTTTATCCTTGACCTCGTCCCAGATCGCGGCGCCGCGCAGCGCGCGCTCCACCAGTTCGTCAGCCTGCTGCTTCGTGCCGCGCCAGCCATTGATGCGCGGACCGAACATGATGTTTTCGTAGATACTCTTGGGGAAAGGATTCGGCTTCTGGAACACCATGCCAATCCGCCGCCGCACCTCGACCGGATCGACGTCCGGGTCATAGATGTTCTTGCCGTGAAACAGGATCTGTCCCTCGAGACGCGAACCGGGGATCAGGTCGTTCATACGGTTGATTGCGCGCAACACCGTACTCTTCCCACACCCCGACGGTCCGATGAAGGCGGTTATTCGCTGTCGCTCGATCTGGAGACTGACGTTGTTGACCGCGCGAAAGGCGCCGTAGTAGATGTGGGTATTTTTCAGTTCAACGGCATACTTGCCGTTTGATTGCAGCGTATTGACTGAAGAGAACTCGGCGGTTGCCATCAGTAATTCCTCCTGAGACGATTGCGCAACAGAATTGCAGTTGCGTTAAGCGCCAGCAGCGTGACGAGCAGCACGATAATTGCCGCTGCCGCGATGCTGCGGAATTGCGCACCGGGTTGCGAGGTCCAGTTATAGATCTGGATCGGGATCACCGTAAATTTATCGAAGACGCTATCGGGAAAGAACACAACGAACGTTGATGCGCCGATAACAATCAGTGGCGCCGTTTCACCCATCGCGCGCGAGACGCTGAGGATCGTGCCGGTCAGAATGCCGGGAAGCGCATTTGGCAGTACGTGATGCCAGACCGTCTGCCACTTTGTCGCTCCCAGACCATACGATGCCTGACGGAGTGACTGCGGCACGGCGCGGATCGCTTCGCGGGCATTAATGATCATCAGCGGGAGAACCAGCAGCGCCATCGTCAGCCCGGCGGACAGGATGGTTCGTCCGTTCGAGTCGGTGACGCCAAACATCGCGCCGCTGGTGAATGATTCGAGTGCGCGCACAAAGACTGCCAGCCCCAGAATGCCGTAGATGATCGAAGGCACACCCGCAAGGTTATTGATGTTGGTCTCGATCAAACGGTAGTACCAGGTATCGCTGGCATACTCTTCCAGATAGACGCCGCCAAGAATGCCGATGGGAATGGCGAGCAGCATCGTGATCGCAATCACCCAGAGCGATCCCAGGATCGCATTGCCGACACCCGCCAGAAGGGGAACACTGCTCATCGGGCGGGTGAGAAATTCGCGGTTGATCCACGAATGGAACTCCAGTTTAGCGCGCGGGAAGCGCTCGCGAACAGTCGCTTCGATCCGCTCGCGTTCGAGCAACGACTCGGTCAGTTTATACGCAGCGACCACCTCACGACCAACCACGCGCTCTTCGACCAGTTGCAGAACGCTCTCTTTCGAACGTTCACTGAACGGCTCATCACGGTCGAAGCGTCGGAACAGTCCGGCGGAAACATTCGCGCGCAGGATTTCGATCAACTCTTCCTTCGACAACTCCTCGAGCGGTCGACCGCCCGTCAATTCCTCCGGGTCAACCTTTGTTTGGACTGCAATATAGCCAAACGTATCGTCCACGATGGTATAGATCAACGTAGCCAGCGCCAGCAAGCCGATAATCAATGATGAAACGAAGATTGCCTGCCAGATAGCGCCGCGGAGACGGCGCGCCGCGATATTGCGATTAATATCCGCACCTTCCGGCAGATAACCGGTTGGCCTATCGCGCTGATCCATCGATTGTGCGCTCATTCATACACCTCCCGGAAGCGACGCACAACCCATCCGCTCAACAGGTTGAGCAGCAGCGTCATGAAGAAGAGCACCAGAGCGATGGCGAAAATGCTGGTGTACTGAATGCTGGCGTAACTGATGTCGCCGCCGCTGATACGCGCGATATGCCCGGTCATGGTTTCGGCTGCCTGCAACGGATTGAAGGTAAAGCGGGGTCCGGCGCCGGCTGCCAGTGCAACGATCATCGTTTCACCGACCGCGCGCGACATTGCCACAATCACCGCTGCCAGGATGCCCGACAGCGCCGCCGGAACCACGATACGCAGCGATGTCTCGAGGCGGGTTGCGCCAAGACCATATGCACCTTCACGCAATGCACGCGGTACGGCGCTCAGAGCGTCCTCGCTCATCGATGCGACCAGCGGCAGGATCATGATACCCATTGTCAGCCCTGCCGACAGCATATTGTAGATCTCGACATTCCCCTTGCCCAGCAACCCCTGCAGGATCACCGGCGTCACGAATGTCAGTGCGAAGTAGCCGTAGACCACGGTTGGCACTCCCGCCAGCACTTCGAGGATCGGCTTGAGGTAGCCACGCGCCTGGGGAGATGCATATTCACTCAAATAAATCGCAGCGCCCAATCCCAGCGGCACGGCCACCATCAGAGCAATGATACTTGTAATCAGCGTCGATGTCATCAATGGCCAGATGCCAAAGCGACCGGTTTCCGGCTGCCAGGTGGTTGTGCCGAAAAACTCTGCCAGATCAACCTCTGGCGAACCAAAGAACAGCCATGCTTCCTGGAACAGAACGATAACAATTGCTGTCGTTGTAAAAATAGAAATCGCGCCACAAACAAAGACGATGATCTCTATAACGTTTTCGCCGAACCGTGGCTTGCCGCGCAGATTGATCGGACTGATGCTCAATGGTGTGGAGCGTTCAACGGCAACACGCGCTTCCTGTTCCATGAGATGCAATCTCCTGATTATGGCACTGAATAAACGTCGTTTTCGGCAGTGCAGTATAGCATAACTCTACTGCCGATAATGCCAGGGCTTCCATAACGCCAATCCGCCCGTCGCTTGCGTACAACACCCCGTCATAAGACAATGGAGACGGAGCAGACCTGCCGTCGATCGTGCACGAATGCAGGTCTGCTCCTGTTACCGAAGCGTTATGGCTTCATCGCTCCCAGCCAATTCAGTTTGGCGACGTTGATCGCCTGGGTGGAGGCGGGGAAGTAGCCGACGTCGAGCACCTCATCGTTGACGAAGGTCAGATAGAAGTTGATGAAGGCGGCGACCTGCGGCTTCTCCTTCATAATCTTGGCGTCGGAGTAGATGAAGAGCGGTCGCGCCAGCGGATACTCGCCGGTTTCGGCGGTCTTCTCAGTAGGCTCGACGCCTTCGACCTTCACCGCTTTGAGGCGATCCTTCTCGGCGATGAAGTAGGCGTAGCCGAAGTAGCCGATGGCGTTGGGGTCGCCCTCCACGCCCTGCACCAGCACGTTGTCGTTCTCGCTCAACTGAATGCCGGGGGCGTTCAGGATGGCTTCCTTGCCCTTCTTCTCAAACGCCGGGTCCATCACCACTTCGACGAAGAAGTCGAAGGTGCCGGAGTCGGAGCCGGGGCTGAAGAGTTTGATCGGATTGGCGGGCCAGTCAGGGTTGACGTCCTTCCAGGTCTTGGCTTTGCCGGAGAAGATGTCGGCGAGTTGCGCCTTGGTCAGGCTGTCGACGAAGGTGTTGGCCGGATTGACGACCACCGCCAGGGCGTCGGTGCCGACGCGGAACTCGACCGGCTCGCGTCCGATGGCGCGGCAGTTCTCGACCTCAGCAGGTTTGATAGCGCGGCTGGCGTTGGCGATGTCGGTTTCGCCCGCCTTGCAGAAGCGCTCGAACCCGGCGCCGGTGCCGATCGAGTCGATCGTGATGTTGCCGGTATACCCCTCGTCCTTGAAGCGCTCCGCCATCCGCTGGGTCAGCGGGAA
>Ga0197142_1004415_pt1 | contig 11395 bp, 14 predicted proteins | sample GBS60_MetaG_FD_148614 | JGI IMG/M metagenome (GOLD analysis project Ga0197142, IMG submission 148614) | Sediment microbial communities from Great Boiling Springs, Gerlach, Nevada, United States - GBS 60_MetaG | ecosystem: Environmental > Aquatic > Thermal springs > Hot (42-90C) > Sediment... | reverse complement strand
TCAAATCGTGGCCGAGGCAGCGGATGAAGTCGTCTTCGTCGCGGCTGGCCTGCCGCTGCGCTTAAAAGGATGACGCGCTACACGCCGATCATGATCATGGGCTGCACCAGCGACGCCGGCAAGTCGTCCATTTGCACGGCGCTGTGCCGGCACTTCGCCAACTGCGAGGTGCGCGTCGCGCCCTTCAAAGCCCAGGTAGTCTCCCTCTTGAGTGTTTACAGATCATGGGTTACGATGGGGGCATCTATATTTAACAGGGAGACTATCGCAGTCGAAGCGCAGACCGCTGGGTGGCAATTGACCAGTTCAGAAAGTGCAGATGAGTTATGCAAGCCATAGAGTTCCAAGCCGTGATCAAGAACGGTGTCATTGAGATTCCTCGCCGCTATCTGAGAAATCTCTCCAACCGTGTACGGGTCATCTTGCTGATCGAGCAGACACCCGAAACCACAGCGAATTTCATTGACCAACTTCTTGCTCAGCCTGTGCGCGTGCAGGGGTTTCGCCCCTTAACTCGTGAAGAAATTTATGCCAGATAATTAAGTCACCAACTGCTTCATTGATACTAATATCTGGCTATACGCTTTTATCGAGACAGACGATACGACCAAGTCTGTGACAGCACGCGCGCTGATCCGTGAGAGCGAGGCTGTCGTCAGTGTACAGGTTATCAACGGAGTGTGCGTCAATTTATTGCGACGTGCGAACTTCACTGAAGCGCAAATCACCCAACTGATCGAATCGTTTTACGACAGGTGCTGCGTGGTCGAGTTGACCAAGTCAGACTTGCTGATGGCGTCGCAGTTGCGCCAGAAGTACTCACTATCTTTCTGGGACAGCACAATTATGGCAGCAGTCTTAAGTGCCGATGTGCCTATTTTATATTCCGAAGACATGCAACACGGGCTGATAATCGAAGAAAAGGTTCAGATACGCAATCCGTTTATCTAGCAGTGCCATCCAACAATTGCTTCCGGCCAACTGCTTTGCTCGCTCTGCGTAAATCGTGTGCTGTTGGGTGGCTCACCACTTTGCGCTCACCAGCGCCAAGACACTTTGTCCTCGATCGGCGAGCGCTGGGCCGGCGGCGGGGCGCCATCGGCTGGCCAGCCCAAAAAGAAGAACCCCAGCAGCTTGGACGGCGGGGTGAGGCCGACGAAGTCGCGCACGCAGTCATGGCGCACGATCTCGCCGCTCACCCATTTGCCGGCATAGCCCAGACTGTGCGCCACCAAGTGGATGTGCTGGACGGCGATCGCCACCGAGGCCAGGTCCTCCCACTCCGGCATCTTGTCCTGGCCGGTACGCAACATGCCGATGCTAATCCAGACCGAGGCGCCCAGGGGCCGGCGGCGCTGGGCTTCCTCAGCCGCGGGGTCGTATTTCTCCGGCAGTGTGAGTAGGCGATAAGCCTCGGCGAAGCGCTCGCCGAGCGCCGCGCGGTGCTCGCCGGCGAATACCGTGAAGCGCCATGGCTCGGTTAGGCCGTGCGAGGGCGACCAGTTGGCGGCCTCCAACATCAGCCTGACGTGTTCCTGCGGAATCGGGTCGGGCCGTAGCGCCGGCAGAGCATACGATCTGCGGGTGCGGATCAACTCAAGCAGCACCTGTGCTTGCGCGTTCATGGCGCGAATTGTAACGACGGGAGCGTTCAACTTTGCCGCCATGCGCGAGCGCTGCGCTGAGCGCGTAGATCAATCGCCAACCTAAGACAAAGGGGGCACTGGATGCCAGCGCCGGCCCGACGAAGGCCATCAGGACGGTGGGCTGGCCGAGCAACCAGGCGCGCAGGAACAACCCGGCCGGCACAGCGAACAGCCAAGCCAACAGCGAACGCCAAAGGAACAGCCCAACATCGGCCCGCATCACCGGCGCGCGCGCCGGATAAGCGCCCAACGCCCAGGCCAGCAGTGCAAACGGCGCGCCGATGCTGGTGATTTGGAGAATCGCGCGCAGCGCTGCGTCCGGCGCCGCCAGCGTGTTGTGAAAGATCTGGCCGACGACGACAAAAGCGGCGGCCGCCAGCACGTCCCCGATGAGGAGCTGCCGAGGGAAGGCGCGCATCTTAAGCCCCCCTCTGCGCCGCCGGCTTGAGCTGGACAGCCATCGGTGCCTCGCGCACCGCCAGTTGGAAGCCGATGAACAGCAGCACCACCCCCAACAGGATGCCGGCGAACTTGAGCGTCGAGCCGAGCGCGGTCAGCTCTGGCGTGGTCTCGGCCAGTTTGACCAGCGACCCGCCGAAGGCCGGGATGATGCCGCCGATGGCGATGAAGACGTTGCCCACCACCCGGTTGGGCATGATCTGCTTGCGGAAGAAGAGGATGGCCGAGTAAATCGCCCCGCCCACCAACAGCACTGTGCCGTAGCCGTTCATAAACGGCGGCAGGACGCGCCGCACCGCGCTCTGCGGCAGGATCTCGCGGTAGCGCTCGGTGAGGAAGGCGCCGACGTCGTCGCCGGGGTTGAAGGCCGCCGCGTTCAGCGACAGGCTGAACATCCATACCAGTGAGGCAACAACCAGGACACCGATCAGGACATCGGTCACCAGGCGCACCTCCCGCCGACGCACGAGCAGATGCAGCGTGCCTTGGCCGAGGATGGGCGGGATGACCAATGCACCCGTCCAATACCACAGCCGAAAGGCAGGGTCGCTCCAACCGAAGGCCAGGATCGCCTCGCAGACGCCGGCCAGCGCCCACAGCACCAACCCAATGCCCCACAAGAGCAAGTGGGTCTTATCCCATCCCTTGCGCACATAGCGCTGCAAGACCAGAAACGCCAACACCGCCGATACGACTGCCGTCGCCACGCCAAGATAAAAGCTGATGCCCATGCTTACACTCCTCTTGTTTTATGGTAGCCTGAACCTGCGGTCCGTGCACCTGAAGGAATTCACAGGCCAGCGCTGCACATCCTCACCTTCGAGTGTAGCCATCCCGAATTCAACGCGCTAGCCACACGGTCAACCTGATGACTTGACACAGGTTAAGTCGGCTGCACGTGAATAAATGAAGCGACCTCGGGGCTGATCACCACCTCGCGCTCGCCGCGACCGGGCGCGTCGAAGACGTGGAGGTGCAGCGGTCCGTTGAACGGCGCGCGGCATCGTAGGCAGATCGCCCTCCCCGGCAGAAGGCCCAGCGCGTCGAGGTAGCGCAGGATGCCCGGATCGTGGGTGAAGATGCGACTGAGCGCGCCCGTCGTCCCTTCGCTTAGGCTGAGCAGCGGGCGATCCAGGACCGCCTCAATGCGGCCTTCGGCGCTGGGAATTGGGTGTCCATGCGGACAGTAGCGCGGATGGCCGGCGCGCGCGAACATGCGCTCGATGACCTCATCGGGCAGATAAGTGGCGCTGCGCCAGGCGGCGGCGAAGACCTCATACCACGGATAGCCCATCACGCTCACGAGGAACGCCTCGAAGACCTCGTGCTTGCGAACTGCGCGCAGCGCGACGCGCTCGCCTTTCGGCGTGAGCGCCAGCCCGCATGCGCCATCGCGCACCAGGTAGCCGCGGCGGATGTAACGCGCCGCGCGCCGCGACACCGCCGGCGCCGTGACGCCCAGGGCCTTGGCCAAGACGTTTAAGGTGACGCGCGGATGCTCTAACTCAGCAAGATACACGGCCTTGAGGAACTGCGCGCTCAGCGCTGATGACTCTTGTGCCGCCATGCAAGTAGCAGACGGGCAGTCTAAGATGCGCTGGTGCGCTTGTGAGAGTGTGCTTGTTAAGCAGGGGCGTTAATGAGATGCAACGCAGGGGATTAAGCCCGGTTAACGACCGCAGCCCAACCAGCGCAGCCGCGCGCGAGCCGGGCGAAGCGCCTCAGCGGCTGCGTCCGCCGAAGCGATGCCGGCATAGGTGACCTCGAGCTATTACCCTGTCGCGCTGCGCGGTGAGGGTTTGAGCGTTTTGGGGAGGTGATCCTTCGCCAGTGCTCAGGATGACGAGGGGAGGGCCGATGCGCTGGAATCCAGCACCACCTCGTGCATCTCGAGCTGATTGGGTGCCGTGAATGCCTCTTTGGGCAGGCTGCCGCTGCGGGCGTGGCCCTGGGCGAACTCCGGCGAACGCACCCAGGCCTCGAAGTGCTCGCGGCTCTCCCAGAACGTCAGCACGATGTACGGCGCGCCGGGCGTCGCCGGCCGCAACAGCAGGTTGCGGACGAAGCCGGGCATTTGGTCCACCAGGCGCGCGCGCTGGCTGAAGTTCGCCTCGAATTGCGCAGCGAACTGCGGGTCAACGAAGATGCGGTTTGCGGTCGTAAACATCCTTCGCTCAGGAGGGCTGGCTCAGCAACAGGTTGATGTCCTGATAGAGCATGAAGGCGATGAAGGCCACCATCGCAGCGGCCAGGCCAAGGTAGCGCCAACGCCATGAGGTGTTCCATAGGCGCCTGACGTTGTAGGCGATCGTCGCCAGCGCGATCAGGTCGATCACGGCGCTGATGCCAAACGAGAGGTCGTTCCGCAGCCCGAAGAGGGGCAAGACAAACGGCAGGACGATGTATTGAAGCGTGCAGCGCACCGAGACGAAGATCAGCGAGCCGGTCATCAGCCGGTCGCCGCGCCTGACCACCTCCGCAGGTGGCGTTGACGGTTGAACAGGTGTCTCCATAGTTTGATTCGCGTATGTTAGCCCGCCTTGGCCACGGCCACCGACTGGCGCAGCCCCGGGCTAAACCAGACCACCCCGAGCATCAACCCCAGCGTCACGATCCCCAGCAGATAGGGGAAGGATTGGTTGACCTGATACAGGCCCGTGCCCAACAGCGGCCCAATCATCGAGGACAGCCCGACGACCGAGGCAGTCAGGCCGCTCACCGCCCCATACTCCGTCGCGTTCACCGCCAGGGTCATCGCCGAGGTGAAGCCCGGCTCGTTAAAGCCGATCCCGATCGCCAGCAGGACAAAGGCCAGCACGAACATCAGGAACGAATTCGCGTTGAGCAGCATCACGTAGCTCAGCAGCGAGGCCAGCAGCCCGATCCGCAACAGCATCACCGGCGGCAGCTTGATTCGGCGGACGATCCCCAGTTGCACAGCGACCACGGTCAAGCCGGAGATCACCAGCGCAACGCCGATCGTCTGGGCCACCTGCTGCGGCGGCAGCGCCAGCCGGTCGGCCACGAGGAAGCCGCCGGTGATCTGGGCCATGACCAGCACCACGTTTGCGATCAACCCGACCAGCAGGAACTGGCGAATGCGGGCATCGAACGGGCTGAGGCGCGGTGGTTGCTCGCGTTGAGCTGCCGTCTTCGGGTTCGGCAACCGCCAAGCCGCGATGAGGCCGCTGGCGATCGGCAGCAGCGCAGCAGCCGCGAGCGGCACGATCAGCCCCAAGTTGGCGAGCGCCGCGCTCACCGCCGGGCCGATCACAAAGCCCATGCCGGTGGCCGCGCCGAGGCTGGCCATCGCGCGGGTGCGCTGGTCGGGCGTCGTCACGTCGGCGATATAGGCTTGTGCAGCAGCCGGCGAGCCGGAGAACAGCGCGCCGGCGATGATCCGCCCGACGAACAGCAGCGCGAACAACGCGCCGCCGGCCAATAAGCCGCTCAGGCCGGCCTGCGCTACCAGCGTGAAGATGCCCAGGCCCAATCCCAGGCCGAACAGGCCGGTGATGAAGACCGGCTTGCGCCCGACCAAATCGCTGCGCCGCCCCCAAAACGGACCTGCCAGAAACCAAGCGAACGCCGAGACGCTTTGGAGCAAGCCGGCCTGCACTTCCGTCAAGCCCAGCGTGCGCACCAGCGGGGCGAGCAATGGGCTGAGCATCGCGAAGCCCATGTAAGCGCCAAACAAGCCGATTAACAGGATGCGAATATGGCTCACGGAAGGTCAACATACGATGCCCAGATTACAGCCGGCTGAGGACGGCCTTAAGAGAGCCGACTTAGAAACGCAAGCAGGTCGCGCGCAAACGCTTCTGGGAGGTCGCGCCAGGGTTGGTGACCGGCTCTAGGGTAGATGATCAACGCGCTGGTCGGCAGGGCTTTCTGTAGTTGACGTCCCTGGCCTACGGGGATAAACGCATCGGCTTCGCCCCACATAATCAGTATCGGGATGCGTGGCATCGCGGATAGCGCGCCGGCTCGTAGCGGCGCGCGATCAGCTAGCACAGCCTGACCAAATGCGCGCAAGCCAGCCTCCCAGCCGCGCACGCGGGTAAAGCGCGCTTCAGCAGAAGCCATTGCATCGCTCACGTCGGCAATCCCCAACTGGGCCTGCAGGAAGTCACGCAGCCGAGTGTCTTTAAAGTAAGCCCGCAACTCTGCTTCTGCCCAGATCGAGATGGGATTCAACGATTGGAGGAAGATGGTCGCCAGCGCAGGCAGAGCTGGATTGGCCAGCGGATTGCCAGCGTCTTCTTCATTGGCAACACCGCCGATCTGTGGAGCAACCAGCACCAGCCCCGCGACGCGCGCAGGATGGCGGAGCGCCACCTGCGCGACCACTGCGCCGCCTGCGCTGTGACCCAACCAAACTGCGCGCTCAAGGCCAAGCTCAGCCAGCCATTCGGCCAGCAAGTCCGCCTGACTTGCTGCCGTCATCGGCGCACTGGCGCGTTTGTCTGAGAGGCCAAAAGGTGGCCGGTCAATGGCCAAGACGCGGTATCCTGCGCTGGCCAGAACGGGGATCAATTCGGCGAAGTCCTGCGTGCTGCCCAACAAACCATGCACGAGGACGATCGGTTGACCTTCTGGCGGGCCTGCCTCGACCATGTAAAGCGTGATATCCCGCACTGTGACGAATCGGCCATCGGGATCTGCCAGCGCTGTTGCCGACAGCGCCGCCGCCGGGGGCGCTGTCGTGATTGCCCAAATCATGCGGCCAACGCCGAGTGCGAACATTACGAGCACCAGCACGACCAGCAGACGAGCGAGGGACAGAATACCTTTTCGCATCGGCTAGCTTTATAAACTATTCAGGCTGTCCTTCCGCCTCTGATCGAACCATTTGCAGCAGCAGAACTGCTGCAGTGAGGAAACGCACGCGGCCGGCACTATCGACTTTACTGGCAAGACTGTCACCATGTTCGCGCTGGGCGCTCAAGGTGGGCTACTCCGATAGGGTAGGGGAACTTGGCGGTCAGATCGTCGGGCTTTGGCCAACTGAAGGCTATGAGTTCACCCACTCCGACGCAGTCGTGGATGAGGGCTGCTTTGCGGGCTTGGCCATTTCAATCAGCCACGCTGAACTGATGAGCGAGTGGCGCTTGCTGCGCCTTTATTGGTGGGCAATACACCGACAAGCTTCAGCCAAGCAACTCATCAATGCGCCAGAAACGCGCTCCCAGGTGGGCGAAGGCACTGCCTTCGCCCACCTTTTATGTGTATTGTGTTCAGCTCACCGCCGCCAGCAGCGCTTCGACGCGGTTGGTGTGTTCCCAGGGCAAATCCACGTCGGTGCGCCCGAAGTGGCCGTAGGCCGCCGTTTGGCGGTAGATCGGCCGGCGCAGATTGAGGTCGCGGATGATCGCCCCGGGGCGCAAGTCGAATACCTGCTTGATCGCCTCGATCAGTCGCTCGTCGCTCACCTTGCCGGTGCCGAAGGTCTCGACGCTGATCGAGAGCGGGCGGGCCATGCCGATGGCGTAGGCCACCTGCACCTCGCAGCGATCGGCTAAGCCGGCAGCGACAATGTTCTTGGCCACCCAGCGGCAGGCGTAGGCGGCTGAGCGATCCACCTTGGTGGGGTCTTTGCCGCTGAAAGCGCCGCCGCCGTGCCGGCCCATGCCGCCGTAGGTATCCACGATGATCTTGCGGCCGGTGAGGCCGGCGTCGCCCATCGGCCCGCCCACGACGAAGCGACCGGTGGGGTTGGTGTAGATCTTCATCGTCCCGTTCACCATGTCCGGCGGCAGCGTGGGCTTGATCACGTGCTCGATCAGCGCCTCGCGGATCGTCTCTTGGCTCACCTCGGGCGCGTGCTGGGTGCTGATCAGGACGGTGTCTATGCGGGCGGGCCGGCCGTAGCGATATTCCACGGTCACCTGCGTTTTGCCGTCGGGGCGCAGCCAGGGCAGCTCGCCGCGCTTGCGGACCTCGCTCAGCCGGCGGGCCAGCCGATGCGCCATGGCGATCGGCATCGGCATCATCTCCGGCGTCTCGTTACAGGCAAAGCCGAACATCATGCCCTGGTCGCCGGCGCCCAGCCGCTCGACCTCGTCCTCCGATGCGCCGCCGCCCTCGCGCACCTCCAGCGCTGCGTCCACCCCTTGCGCGATGTCGGGCGACTGGCTGGCGATGGCCACTTGCACCGCGCAGGTGTTGGCGTCGAAGCCCTTCTCGGAGCTGTCGAAGCCGATCTCGCGCACCACCTGACGCACCAGTTGGTCAAAGTTGATGTGGGCGCGCGTGGTGATCTCGCCCAGGCAAAGCACGAAGCCGGTCTTCACCGCCGTCTCGCACGCCACGCGGCTGCATGGATCCTGCGCCAGACAAGCATCCAGCACCGCATCCGAGATCTGATCGCACATCTTGTCAGGATGCCCTTCCGTCACCGACTCTGAGGTGAAGAAGAGCTGGGGTGAGTTCATGAAGCTGTTCACGGTGTCGCTCGCTTTTGCATGGTTTGGAACGTCCTGCCTCCTTTAGATAGGGGCAGCAGATCACAGACGTCGTACGCGATTGCGCCCTCTTGCCGGCAGGGGACAAGAGGGCGTGTTGATCTCTCACACTGCGCCTGCTCTCATCTTCCAGTTTGCCTGCCGGACTTGGCACCATTGCGCGCATCGCGCGAAGGTTGCCGAGGCTTCATCGGGCCGGTCCCTCCACCTCTCTGGATAAGAGTGCGCGGCTCGCGTTATTCAGTTATTCGCCTAAAGAATACCGAGTAATCGCGCGGATGTCAAGGGTGGGTTTGCCATAACCTGCGCGAGGCTTCGCAGCGACGACGTGAGCGATGCACTTGCGGATGACCAACACGTGCGCTCAATAACGTAGCCTTTCATTCCGAATTTGGAATACTCCCGAATATGAGGAGTGGTCCGCTTCATAATGCGAGTTCGGATGGACCATGATGCTGCCGAGAAGCGCTATACGAATTTGTTCTCGCTCGCCGCGTCGGCGTGTCATGCTGGCGAAGCAACTAAACTCGCGTCGGACTGAAGCGCTCGGGCAGGGGTGTTTGGCGGTTGCACAGGGCCTTTAGGCGGGCTGGGGTGAGATGCTTCTGTGCGCGCAGCACAACATGTTTGCCATGGGCTACTCCCAAGAACAGGGTGGATTCATGGACAAGGGCACAACGCCGGATGGGCGACGGCATCGCCATCGCCCATCCTTTGCTGTCTCTGGCCTAGTTACCTGCTGCTCAGAATGTTGCCGCGCGTTCACGCGGGCGTGCAAAGGCCGCCCGCGGGTTGAGGTCAGGTAAAAAGAGATGCCTCTGCTGGACTTTATATCGCGGCTTTCACGGCATCCTCGAAAGCTTCCAATGTCTGATCCACGTCGGCATCGCTGAGTGCATAGCACAAGAACCACGGCTCTTCGTAGTCCGGGTCAGGCAAAATCCCGCGCGCGTATAGCCCTTGCCAAATCGCCGCCCAAAGCGCGTCGTCCACGTAGCGGCTGGCCGACCGGTAGTCAAGCAATGGCGCCGCGCTGTCCTTCTTCCCAATGAAGATGCCGAACATGGCCGGCGTGCCGCTCAAGCGATGGGGGACGCCGTAGCGGTCCAGGATTTGGTGAATGCCCGCCATCAGGCGTGTGCCGCGCGCGTTGATGGTCTCGAAGACCGGCTCTTCCTCCATCACGCGCAGGGTTGCGTCGCAGGCGACCGCAGCCAGCACATTGCCGCAGTAGGTGCCGCCGTGGCTCACCGCGCCGGGTTCAATCGTCATCATGAACTCCTCTTTCCCGGCGATCGCGCCGACGGGGAAGCCGTTGCCGATCGCTTTGGCGTATGTCACCAGGTCGGCCCGCACGCCGAAGAACTGCTGGGCGCCGCCGGGCGCGATGCGAAAGCCGGTCTTCACTTCGTCCATGATCATGACGATGCCGTGCTCGTCACACAATTGGCGGATGAACTCCAGCCAGCCCGGCGCCGGCATCAGCGCGCCCAGGTTGCCCATGATTGGTTCTACCAGGATTGCAGCTATCTCGTGCCCGCGGTCGCGCACCGTGCGCGCCAGCATGTCAAAATCGTTGAAGGGCAGCGTGATCACCAACTTGCGCAAGTCAGCGGGGATGCCGCTGGTGGCTGCCACGGGGATCGGGCTGCGCCGCGAACCGAGCGTCTCCACCGGGCTGTCGGACGTGCTCCACATCACGTGATCGTGCGAACCGTGGTAGGCGCCTTCAAACTTTATGAATCGCTCGCGATTGGTATAAGCGCGCGCGATGCGCAGCGCGTGCATGGTGCTCTCGCTGCCGCTGTTGGTGAAGCGCACCTTGTCCACACCGGTCAGCCGGCGGATGCGCTCCGCCGCGCGGATCTCGTATACGTTTGTAAAAGCAAACGTATTGCCATCGTCTAGCGCTTCGCGAACCGCCCGGTTCACTGCCTCGTAGGCATGCCCTAGGATGACCGGCCCAAAGCCCAGACGATAGTCCAGGTAACGCTTGCCGTCAACGTCCCAGATGTATGCGCCTTTGCCACGCGCGATGATCATCGTCTCGTCGTCGCCCCAGTAACGGAAGTTAGAGGAGACGCCCCACGGCATCGCGGCGCGCGCGCGCGCGAACCATCTGTCCCGCTGTCGGATAGCAAGGGGGGATTCGCCTGCTGGTGCCATAGCGACCGGCGAGGTCGCCAGAGAGCCCATGGCAGGCTTGGCTAAAGATTCCATCGGTAGTTCGTTCGGATATTCTTCCTTAAACATAAGACTCTCCTTTTCTGGTTGCTCTTTCTAGGGAAAACAAAACGCGCCATCTCGCCACGCGAGATGGCGCGTTACCAAACACTCACACCAAGAGCCGATTGAAGCTCGACTTTGCAATCAAGCGTCCATTAGCATCAGCACCTAGCGCGGCGTGTCGGACAAAGCCATCATCCGCGGGCAGGCTGAGGGTCTGGACGCCTCGCTAGGCCTCGCCCGATGACGGCACGGCGCGTTCTACTGCCGACTTCGCGTCGCGCGCGGCTTGTTCTGCTGCGCCGCGCGCTTCTTTGATGATGTGCTCGGCGCGTTCGCGCGCTTCCTCTATGATGCGCTCGGCGCGCCGGCGTGCGTCTGCAATTGTCGCCTCGGCTCGCTCACGGGCATCCTCGAGCGTGTCATGCGCGCGGTCGCGCAGGTCATGGCTGGCTCGCCCGAGTTGTTGGCGAGTCTCCGCGCCGCTTTGCGGCGCCATGAGCAGGGCGATCGCAGCACCGACCAAGCCGCCGACGAGCACCCCGGCGAAGAACGCACCTACTTCAGCGCTGGAGTTAGTATTAGCCATAAGTTTCCTCA
>Ga0197142_1004414_pt1 | contig 11396 bp, 7 predicted proteins | sample GBS60_MetaG_FD_148614 | JGI IMG/M metagenome (GOLD analysis project Ga0197142, IMG submission 148614) | Sediment microbial communities from Great Boiling Springs, Gerlach, Nevada, United States - GBS 60_MetaG | ecosystem: Environmental > Aquatic > Thermal springs > Hot (42-90C) > Sediment... | reverse complement strand
GGTCGAAGGGAGCACCTGTGTGAGGCCGATCGCTTTGGCGCGCGAGACGGCGCGGGAGTCGAACTCCGATTCCTGGCGGATCAGCGCGGCCAGGAAGAACAGATCCAGGTCGCGCAAGCGGGCGTAACGGAGAAGCTGATCCTTGTAGTAGAGAGGATAGGCCAGGCGCCAGAACTCTTCCGGCGCAGACTCGAACGGCATCCACAGGTAGCCCGGCACCAGGCCCTTGATGTAGCGGATGCTCCTGGCGTACTCCTGATTCCTTGCCGCCGCCCTGGCTAATTCCATCGCCAACAGCGGGGCTTGGGCGTCCGTGCGGGCGCCGAAGCGCAGTTCGGTTTCCGCCCAGTCGGCCAAGCCCGCCGAGCGAAGCAGGCGGGCGCGCCCGAGCCGGATCTGCGTGATCCGGTCCGGTTCGAAGCTATGGGTTCGCGAGCGAGGCGGGAACTCGACATTTGCGAGGAAACGCCGAACGTCCTGGCAAGGGTCGGCCGCCTTGATTTCGGCCTGCCGGAGCCGTTGCTCGGCCAGTGTAGCGTAGTAGCGGTTCGGATACTCGCGCGTCACCTCCTCAAACCAGGCGCGGGCGGCCGCCGTTTCACCGGCGTCCTGCGCCAGGCGTCCGAGGAAGTACAAAGCGGCGTCGGCCTTCTCCGAATGCGGGTAGCGGCGGAGATGTTCGAGCAACATGCTCCTGGCTTCCGGCCGCCTTCCGAGATAGGCCGACCATGTGACCTTCCAGTGGCAGTAGGCGGTCCTGGCATCGGCGGGGAACGCCTCGGCGCAGGCTCGAAAGAGCGGCTCGTAGCGGGCGACATCGTTCGCCAGCAGGTAGTGATTGCCCACCGCCACCAGCGCCTCCAGCCGCCAGGGAGACTTCGGATAGCGCTGGTTGAGGCGCCCGAGCGCCTGGAGCATGTCGCCGATCCTGCCGAGGCGTCGCGAGCTGGCGACCAGATAATACAACCGCTCCGCGTCGGCCTCGGGGCTGGACACCGCAAGCGAGCTTAGCCACTGGTGGGCAATCGCGTCGTGGCCGCGAAGGTGGCGCGCGCGGCCGAGCCAGACGCGCGCCCGGTCGCGCGCCGCCCCGGTGAGCGTCACACTCATCTGCTGAAGCTCCCGGCGGGCCGGCTCGAACTCACGTGCCGTCAAGAGGCGGTCGACGCGGGTGAAGCGCATTTCGGGGCTGAGTGCCGGGAACCGGGAGCCCAGGGTCTGCCTCAGCCGTTCGAGCGCCGATGCGGCCCGGCCGGCTTCGCCCGAAGTCGGATGTTCGCACCAGATGCGCTGCCAGACGCGCGCGGCTTCGACCGGATTCCCGGAGCGCTCCAGCCCAATGGCCAGCAACTCGAGGCTGGAAGGAACCGGCAGCTCGGCGGCGTGATTCCGCAGCAGGGCGACAGCTCGGTCGGGGCGGCGGCTCTCCAGATGGATTCGAGCGGCGAGCATGAGCGCCGAGGCGCGCAACGGAGAGACGGGCTTGGCGGCAATAGCGGCTTCGAGCTCCGCGAGCGCTTCCTCGTAGGCGCCGGTCCGGTATAGCGCGTTCGCCAAGTGAAAGCCGGTGTGATCCTGAAGGGTGCGCAGGCGGCCCTTGGCTTCCCGTAGCAGCGGGATAGCGCTCTTGGCATTGTCGCCGGCCGCATCGACGGAGCCGACCACCAGCCGCGCCAGCGCGCCCTCCTGGCCGGCCCCTTTCTGGGCGGCATACGCCAGCAGGGCGGCGCGGTTGGCGCTCGTGGGCTTCTTACGGAATGCGGCGGCCAGAGACTCAAGCGAGGCCGCCTGAGCGGCGGCCGCCACCGCGACCGCCACGCAGAGCTTAAACCAGCGGTCCGGGATAGTCGGCGCCAAGCAACGTATCGTCTTCATGGGCCAGCGTGCGAACGAGCTCCAGATGAAGGTAGTCCACCATGGACGGACAGACGTCCATGAACTGGCGGCGGAAATCCTCCCGCGCCGCATCGATCTTGTCCTTGAGCCGAAGGTAGAGATCCCGGGCGATGCGACCTTGTTTGACCGCCTCCGACTCGTAGAGGCGCAGCTCGGCGACGCGAACCCGCGCGAAACGCTGCGCTTTCAGGTGAAACTCTTGTTCTTCCTTGGAGAGCTGCGACCAGGGCGGCAAGGGCCATCCGCCCGGACGCGAAAGCCCCGAGATCAGCACGAAGCCGCCCGGCGTGCCGTCCGGCTCCGGCGGGCGCGTCTCGAGGGCTGCCGAAGCAAGCGCCGCCAGGAGTTCGAGCGCGTTCAGGTCGGCCGTTTCCCCATCGGCGGCGGCAGCCATGATGGCGACCACTTTGCCTCGAAGGGTGACGGGCACCAGGGCGACGCGACGGGTGACGGCCTCGAGCCTCTCGGCCAGGCTGCCTGACAGCTCTTCGGCAGAGACCATCGCAACGACCGTGTCGCGCGAGTGCACCACGCTCTCAAAGGCGGGTGCGGTCGCGAGCTCAATGGGGCTGAGATCGGCGAATTGTCCCGGGAGCCGGTCTCCGGCCGACCGCTCCAGACGAACGGCGTCGCCGCTCACCCGAAACAGCAGCGCCAGGGGCGAGAACTCGCCGGCGAGCTCGACCAGTGCGCGCGTCCACTCCTGGAGGTCCCGAGCCTGCCGGAGGCGGCGTCCGGCCTGGTTGAAGCGTTCCGTCAGGCGGCGGAGCGCCTGCTCTTTGCCCGCGCGAGCTGCAGCCTCGCATTCCGCAGCCACGCGCTCGGCGGCCAGCCGCTCGGTCTCGCCTTCCAGGAAGGCGGCAATCTCCTCGAACCGCTCTTCGAGCACGCGCGAAATGTCCGCCGCCCAACCTCGCAGCAGTTCGGTTTGCACGCGCTCGACGTGAACCTGCCAGGCGGCTTCGAGCTGCTCGCGTGTTGCACGCCGGACGGGTTCGAGGGCCTGGCGAGCCGATCGAGGGTTGCCGCCGGGGGAGGCGGTTGCGGAGACAGTGCTGGAGTGCTCACTCACCCAGGAGATCCTTTCCGCCCGCCCAAAACCATATTTTACCGCGCTTGTTGTTCCCCCTGGGCGCCCGCGGTTGCGGCCTTGCCAAACAGCAGCGGGCCACGAAGCAAAAGCTCCTCTCCATTGTGGAAAAGCAGCAACTCCGCCCGGCCGCCCTCGGCTAGGCTCGTGTAGCCGTAGTAGCTGGCGCCGCCGCGCCGGAGCTCGGCACAGCTAAGCCGTTCGCGCAGTGTGCCCCGCTCCAGGGTCAACTCAAAGCAGCCCGCCGCTCGTTCCCAGGGCTCACCGGCAAGGTCAAGAGACTTGCCGGAGAAAGCGCCGTGGACGACGAGGATCGCCGGACGCAGCAGGTCGACGCCCTGCGTTTCGAAGCCGGCATCGAGGCTTAGGGTGCCGCCCTTCCAGTTCAAGCCGCCGGTGGCAAATCGGCCGTGGACGGAAGCTGTGGCGCCGCCGAGCTCCGCCATCAGGCGGCCTTCCACGGTCGCACCTCGGCAGATCGCTCTGAATCCCGCCAGCTCCAGATGCGTGCCGTGCCAGTAGAAGGCCGTCTGGACCGAATCGAGTTGCAAGCCTCCGGCCTCCAGACGTGCGATCTCCACCCGGCCTTCCACCCGACGGTTCCTCAGCCACCCGGGGGCGGGCGGCGGAGAAAGGCGAAGGGTTCGAGCGAGGAATCCGCGCCGCCGGCTCAAGACGGGAGCGAACAGATCTGCGAGTCGAGAGACTTCCACGCGCTCGGCGCGCAACCGCAGGCGGTGTGGGCGAGGTCCTTTTCCCACATAGCGGTACTCGCCGGCGAAGGCGACTCCTCCGGCTCGGGCGCTGAGAAGATTCATGGCGCCTCCGCTGCCGAGCGCGACACCGGCGGCGGCCAGTTGAAGGGGGCCGGAGAAGCCTGCAAGCTCCCACGTTGCGTCGCGCACGAGAACGTTCCCCTCCCAGGCCCCCTCGGCCGCCTCCGTCTTGTGGAAGCGCATCGAGCCCTCGAAGCTGCCGGAGGCGAGGGCGGCAAGCTGGGCAGGGGGCGGACCGATGCCAAGACGGTTCCAGACCCCCAGGAATCGGGCGATGGCGAGCGCCTCCACGTGGAGCCTCAGCTCGAGCCGTTTGACCGACGGAGCGGCGCTGAGCTCCGCGCGTACGACCTCCTCTTCACCCAGGCGGAACTCCGCAGGCGGCACCCGCAGGCGGTCGCGCAGCAGGAGAAGCTGTGCCGCGCGGAAGCGGATCGGCGGCGCATCCGCTTCCGCCCAGCCGATCTCACCGTCCTCGACCTGGAACTGTCCCTGCGGGCCGACGGCCGACGACCAGCTCATCCCACCCGAGGCCAGGCCTTTGAGCGCCATTCCCGCCGGAGGGGAGGCGCCGAGATGGCGGGCGAGCGCGGGCAGAGAGTCGACCGGAAGACGCCGCACCGTAACGCCGGCGGCCCAGCGCGGCTCTGTGAGGTAGGAGGCGAGGCGAAAGCGGAACCAGACGGGCAGGGTGGCGCCGGGGCCCGGCCGACTTTCGACGAGCAGGCTCTGGGCGCTCAAATCAAGCCGGCCGCCGTAATCCACCGACCAGCGCTCCGGACCGAGCGGCAGGATTCCGCGGCTCACCTCGGCCAGGTGCAGGTTGCCGCGGATGGCGAGATCCGACAGCGGACCCTCCAGTCGCGCGGTCGAGGTGATGAAGCCCCCCAGCCCCAGACTGCGTCCCTGTAGCAGAACGAGAAGCTCCGAGATGGCGCTTCGTTCGAGGTGGAGGTTGAGATCCAATCGGGTCTCCTGCTCCGGAACGACGAGCAGCCGGCCCCGGCCCGACAGCCTGCCCGCGCCGGCGAGCGGCCGGTCCGTGCGCGCCAGCAGGCCGGCAAAGCGAACGCGGACGGCGCGGGCGCGCACGTCGGGGTTGATGTCCAGATCGGCCTGGGCAAGATAGAAGACCGACTTGGTGTCGCCGAACTTGAAGTTCAACCGGCCCGAACGGACCTGGATGACAGGCACGGCGTCGCGCCTCCGCGCAGTGGTGCTGAAGGCGCGCTCCAGCAGCGTGGGGAAATTCCACCCTCGGGGACCGGATTTCACCAGGTTGACGCTCGGTTCGCCGAGGCGCAGCGTGGCCACCTCCAGACGCCTGCGCCACAATGCGCCGGCTCTCACCGACACGCTCAGCGTGCTGACATAGGCGAGCGGCTCGATCCCTACGGCCGGATCGTCCTGAATGACGACGCTCTCGGCCGAAAAGCCCGGTCCGGGCCAGAGCTGAAAGCGAACCGCTCCGTCGATGTCCACCTTCCGGCCGAGCGCCTCCTCGAGCGCCCGCTCGATCCGGCCGCGAAAACGGTCCGCCCGGACCCAGGGGGCCAGGAAGGCCCCGATCACAGCGGCAGCGCCCAGCCAGGCGGCTGCCCTCACCGGATGGAAACGCCGGCGGCGCATCAGGCGCTGTCCGGTCCGAGCAGACGCCCGTAAGCGGCCGGATCGTCGATGTCCCGCAGGATGCCCTGGTCGGGCACTTCGATGTAACGCGTCCTGGCGACGTAGCGGCGGAGGACGTCGCGGGCCGTCGCCTCGGCGGGAAGATCGAGCAGTTCGCCGATCAGACTGCGGTGGATCAGGACGGGATGGCCGTGCCTGCCGGCGCAGGTCGGCGCCACCACCAGCGCGTCACCGGCTCGAAACCCCTCGACGAGCGCCGCGACCGTTGCCGGTCGAACGGCGGGGAAATCGACGGGAGTGAAGATCACGCCTTGCCGATCCCCGGGGACCTCTCGCAGCCCGCACTGGAGCGAACTGAGCTGGCCTCGCTCGGGCTCGGGGTTGCGGACGAAGCGAACCTCGGAGGCGCGACGGATGCCGCCGGCGACCGCTTCCGCCGACTCGCCCACCACCACCAGCACGGGATCGCAGTGCGGCTCGAGCAGAGAAATCAACCGGTCAAGGAACGTCTCCCCTTCAAATTCCATAAGCGGCTTCGGGCGTCCCATGCGCCGCGAAGCGCCCGCCGCCAGAATCAGCCCCGCGATCCTCATTTCAAGACCGCCCGGAGCGCCGGATTGGTGAAGATCGACTTGGAGACCTGCCGCCAGGCACCGTCCGCGAGACGACGCACGGCAATCATCTCGGCCACCACCGAGATGGCGATCTCCTCCGGGGTTACCGCTCCGATTTCCAGCCCCATGGGCGCTGAGATTCGTTCAAAGGCGGTTCGCGGGATGCCCTCCTTCTCCAGCTCCTTGACCACCGAGATGACCTTGCGCTTGCTGCCGATCATGGCGATGTACCGGGCCTGGGTCGTGACGGCCCACTTGAGCACGCGCATGTCGTCGCGGTGGCCGCGCGTCACGATGATGATGTAGCTCGAGCTGCCGATGCGCAGCTTGGCGAAAGTCTCCTCGTATTCGGCGGCGTAAATCTCCTCCGCCTCCGGAAAGCGCTCCCGGTTGGCGAACTGTTCGCGGTCATCGATGATGATGACCGAAAAGCCGGCCAGGGAGGCGGCCTTGGCGAGGCTTTTCGAGATATGGCCGGCACCGAAGATGAAGGCCCGCGGCTGGGGGATCACCGGTTCGATGTAGACTTGGAGCTGTCCGCCGCAGATGAGGCCGTTGTCGTAGGCGGCGTCCTGGCCCAGGTTGAAGTCCATGTAGCGCGGCCTTTCGGTCTCGATCACTTCGCGGGCGGCGGTCCAGACCTCCGCCTCGACACAGCCGCCGCCGATGGTGCCCAACATGGAGCCGTCCTCCCGCACCAGAAGCTTGGCGCTCTGATAGCTGGGAATCGAGCCGTTTACCTGGACGATCGTGGCGAGCGCGCACTTCTGGCCCGCCCGGCGCAGGCGCACCAATTCCTCGTAAACATCCATCGCCCACCAATTTTAGCGCCGCCGGCCGGCGGCCGGGGCTCAGGATTGCGTCAGGCAGCGGTACGCGCGGCGCGCCACCACCAGCTCTTCGTTGGTGGTGAGGACGACAACCTTTACCGGGGCCTCGTCCGCCGAGATGAGCCGGTCGCCGACGCCCTCCTGGTTGCGCCGGGCGTCGAGGCGGATGCCCAGAAACTCCAGTCCGGCGCAACAGGCGGCGCGCAGCCCGGGCGCATTCTCTCCGATGCCGCCGGTGAAGGCGACCGCGTCGAGCCCGCCCATGGCCGCTGCATAAGCGCCGATCGTCTTCTTGATCTGATAGGCGAAGACTTCGAGGGCGAGCGCCGCATCCTGGTTGCCGTCTCGGGCCGCAGCCTCGATGTCACGCACGTCGCCTCCGGCGATGCCCGAGAGTCCGGCGAGGCCGCCGGTGCGCGCCAACTGCCGCCGCACCTCCTCGATCGACCAGCCGTTGCGTTCCATCATGTAAAGCACGGCGAAGACATCCAAGTCGCCATGGCGGGTGGCGTTTTCCAGGCCGGACTGCGGCGAAAAGCCCATGGTGGTATCGACAGATCGGCCGCCGGCGATGGCGCACATGGACGAGCTGCCGCCCAAGTGGCAGCTCACCAAACGCAAGGTCTCGGCCGGTCTCGCCAGAATTTCCGGCACCCGCCGGCTGACGAACTCGTGCGAGGCGCCGTGAAAGCCGTACCGCCGGATGCCGAACTTCTCGCGCCAGTCGGCCGGAACCCCGTAGCGGACCGCATGCTCCGGCATGGTGGCGTGGAATTCGGTTTCGAAGGCCGCCACCAGCGGTACGCCGGGCATCGTTTCCCGGAAAGCGCGGATGCCGGTGAGGTAGATGGCGTTGTGGGCCGGGGCGGCCGGAAGGTATTCCTCGAGGGCCGCCAATACGTTGTCGTCGATTCGGAACGTGCCCCGATACGACTTGCCGCCGAGCACCGTCTTGAAGGCCACGGCGTCGACAGCATGGCTTCCGGTGTCGATCTGTCGGATGGCTTGCCGATAATCGCTCACCCGCTCCAGCCTCCCGCGAGCGAGCACCGTCTCCGCCGGCATCTCCAGGAGCTGGTACTTGAGCGACGTGGACCCGAGATTGGGAACGAGGATGTTCATCTCAACCGGTACTGGGACTGGATGGCTTTCAGGTTGCGCTGCGCCGCCGCCTGCACCGGGCTCTTGATGGCGGCGCACTCTTTGGTGAAGTTGAACGCGTCGAGAATCCGCTTTTCATCGCCCTTCTCGCCCAGCCGGAAGTTGACCACCCCCAGATGGAACAGCGCCGTGGCGCGTAGCTGGTCGTTGCCGGAGATGTACGGCAGAGCTTGCCGCAGCATCTTGTCCGCTTCGAGCAGCTTGTTCTGTGTGGCGTAGGTGACGCCCATCATCCAGTAGCCGACGCCCAGGCTGCTTCTGCGCTTCTTTTCCCAGTCTTCGGCGCTTACGCCTTGGGGCGCCGGCTTCGTCGTCATCAGGTCGACGAGCTTGCTCGAGTAAGAGATCGTCTTGGCCGGATCCTTCTTGACGTTCATGTAGTAGTCGGCGGCAACCAGAAGCATGTCTTCGTTGGTGGCGTCCTTGGCCAGCACCTGCTCGGCGAGCTCCACGGCCTTCTCGGTCGCGCCCGTCTGACGATAGGCCAGAAAGAGCATCGGCACGATCTGCGGCCAGTATTCGCTCGCCGGGTTCATCTGGCGCAGCGCCTCGGCGAGGGCGATTTTCTTGGACGGATCGGTGGCCTGAAGCGCCGCCGCGTAGGCCGAGTATTCCGAGTAGGTGCCCACCTGCCGCGCGAAGTCGATCATGTGATTCCACTCCTCTTCCTCGTCCTTGTCCTTGAATTGAGGCTTGGGCGCCTCCACCGCTTTCTTCGAGGCGCCGTGGGTGAGCAGTGCCCATTTGCGGATCTGGTCCGGATCCTTCTGCGCCTCGGCGATCTTCAAGCAGGCATGTGAGCCGGCGGCGTTGGTGGGGTTGACCTGGAGCATTCGCTCGCAAGCCTCCAGGGCCTTCTCCGGCTGATTGAGCTTCTCATAGGTGCCCGGAAGCTGGTTCATGACCCATTGCAATCCCGGATGCTGAGGGTAGGTCCGGGCGAACTGTTCGAGCAACTCCGCCTTCTTGCTCAGATCCTCCTCGAGGCCGATCTGCTGGAGCAGTTGCCCCTCGGGCGTGTTGGTGTCAATCTCGAACTGTTGGCCGGCGGCCGGCAAGCCGAGAACCGCCGCGGAAATGAGGATAAGCACCCGCTTCATGCGACGCCTCCTGTGGCTCGGAAATGGCTGTATTATAAAACAAATCGCCGGGAGCTGCCGCCCGCAGGCGGCCCCGGCGATGAAGATGCCGTCATGATCCTGCCGACGAGCTACGAGACCGCGCTGCTATTGACCTTCCTCACCATGCTGTGTTGGGGCTCTTGGGCCAACACGACGAAGATGACCGGCAATTGGCGCTTCGAGCTCTACTACTTCGATTACGCCTTCGGCGTCCTGCTGGCGGCGACGGTGCTGGCCCTGACCTTCGGCGAGATGGGAACCGAGCTTTCCTTCCGCGACAATCTGATGATCGCCCGCAAGCTTTCGCTCGCCTTCGGCTTCGGCGCCGGGGTGGTGTTCAATCTCGCCAACATGCTGCTGGTGGCGGCGATCTCGCTCGCCGGGATGGCGGTGGCCTTTCCCATCGGGATCGGACTGGCGCTGGTGATCGGCGTCATCTGGAGCTACGCGCTCAATCCCCAGGGCAATCCGTATTTGCTGTTTAGCGGCGCGGCCTTTCTTGTGGCGGGCATCCTCCTCACCTCGCGAGCCTACCGCCTTCACAGCGCGGCCAAAGACGCCGAATCGGCCCGGACGCGGAAGCAGGGACGCTACGAGGCGCCCCGCACGCCAACCCGGGCCATCGCCCTGAGCCTTGCCTGCGGAGTCTTGATGGGCTCGTTCTACCCGCTAGTGGAGATGTCCAAGCAGGATGAGCTCGGCCTCCGGGCGTATTCGGTAGGCTTCATTTTCGCGCTGGGTGTGTTTCTGTCCACCCCGGTCTTCAACATCGTGTTCATGAACGTGCCGGTAGCGGGCGATCCGGTCCGGTTATACGACTACTTCCGGGGCAGCCTGCGCCAGCACCTGTTGGGTGTGGCCGGCGGCATCATCTGGGCGGTGGGCGCGATTGCCAACTTTGCCGCCGCCAGCGCGCCCAAAGAGGTGCAAGTCGGCCCCGCCATCAGTTACGCCATCGGGCAGGGCGCCGTGCTCGTCAGCACCCTTTGGGGGTTGCTCTACTGGAAGGAGTTCGCCGGGGCCCAACGCCGCGTCCTCATCTTGATCGGGCTGATGATTGCCGCCTTCGTCGTGGGGTTGGGCCTGATCTCGGTGGCGCCTTTGTACGCCACGGGCGCCGTCCGTTGAGCCGGCGCCGGTCCGCTCGGCTCCGGCGTCAACCGAGGTAAAACTCGCGGATGAGAGCGCCTACGTAGCGGATTTCTTCTTCGCCCAGGTGCACGCCCATCGGCAGGGAGAGAATCTCCCGGGCGGCGCGTTCGGCCACCGGCAAGTCTCCCGGGCGAAGACCGCAGCAAACGAAGGCCGGCTGAAGATGGAGCGGCACCGGATAGTGGATTCCCGTCAGGACGCCGCGGCCGGCGAGGAACTCCTGGAGCGCTTCCCGGCGAGAGGCGCGCACGACGTAGAGGTGAAAGACGTGATCGCTCTGAGGGTGGCGTCCGACCGGGCGGAGCAGCTCGCGCGGGATGGACGCCAGCTCCTCGTCGTAGAGACCGGCGAGCCGTCGCCGCCGGTTGTTCCAGTCGGCCAGGTGAGCGAGGGCAATGCGCAGGTAGGCCGCCTGTAGCTCGTCCAGGCGAGAATTCAGGCCCGGGATTTCCGCGACATGTCCGGACCGCCGGCCGCCGTCGCGCAGAAGGCGCGCCTGCTCTCGGTCGGCTTCGGCGGCCAGACAAAGCGCGCCGCCGTCACCGAGCGCGCCCAGATTCTTCGTGGGATAGAAGCTGTAGGCCACGCAGGGCGAGTAGTCGGTGAGCGCCCGGCCCAAGTATCGCGCCCCGTGGGCCTGACAGGCGTCCTGAACGAGTGCCGCACCCGTCTGCCGGGCCAGCGCCTGCCAGCGCTCCAAGTCACCGGCCTGCCCGTAGAGATGGACCGGCAGGAAGGCCGCCGTGTTTGGAGTGGATGCCGCGGCGGCCTTGTCTGGGTCAAGCAGGAGGGTCTCCTCGTCGACATCGGCGAAGCGGACGCCGGCGCCCGCACGGAGCACTGCCAGGGCGGTGAAGGGCGCGGTGAGGGGGCTGGTGATCACCTCCTGCTCCGGTGTCCGGATGCCGCAAAGCCACAACGCGATCGTGAGGGCATCCGTTCCCGAGGCGGTGCCCACGGCCCAAGGCGCGCCACAAAAGGAGGCGAATTCCGACTCGAACGCTTCGAGCTCCGGGCCGAGGATCCAGCGGCTGCGCTCGACCAGCTCCCCGAGCTTCCGCTGCCAGACTTCAACGCACTGCATGTGCCCGGACCGCAGGTCGGTCAAGGCGATCGGCAGCTTGGGG
>Ga0197142_1004412_pt1 | contig 11399 bp, 11 predicted proteins | sample GBS60_MetaG_FD_148614 | JGI IMG/M metagenome (GOLD analysis project Ga0197142, IMG submission 148614) | Sediment microbial communities from Great Boiling Springs, Gerlach, Nevada, United States - GBS 60_MetaG | ecosystem: Environmental > Aquatic > Thermal springs > Hot (42-90C) > Sediment... | reverse complement strand
AAGTGCATCTCCGACTTCTTCCGACCGATAGACAGCGGCGAGCGCGATGTGGTGGCGTTCCATCTGGTGACCATCGGCAGCCGCGTCAGTGAGGCGGAAAGGGAACTGTTTGCCCAGCATCAGTATCGGGACTACCTGTACCTGCATGGGTTGGGTGTGGAAGCGGCGGAAGCGCTGGCGGAGTACTGGCACAAGCGCATCCGCGAGGAGCTGGGCATTGCCGATGAGGACGCAAAAGAGATACGCCTGCTCTTCTCGTTGAAATATCGGGGATGTCGCTACTCCTTCGGCTACCCCGCCTGCCCGAACCTGGAGGACCAGGCGAAGCTCTTCGAACTGCTTCGCCCTGAGCGCATCGGTGTGACGCTCACAGAGGAATACCAGCTGGTTCCCGAACAGAGCACCTCCGCTGTCATCGTGCATCACCCCGAGGCGAAGTATTTTAATATAAGGTAAAGGGTTACCTGTTTGAAGGGCTATCCATCACCTAGCGATTTAAGGCGACATAACCTTTGGTGTAAACAGCCCAAACAGCGCGTCTGCCAATGCCCGCAGCGAGCAGGCACGATAACCGAAGGGGCACAGATAGTTATCCACTTCCGGGAAGCGACGGATATCGTAGGGTTCGCGCAGGGCGACGACGATGAGACGCTCCCCGAGCGGTGCCCACTGTATCGGCGATGGCTTTCATCTCCAGGCAGTCGGTAATCACCAGACCATGGTAGCCCAGCTGCTCGCGGAGGAATCCGGTAAGGATGGTTCGCGAGAGGGTGGCTGGTTGCATAGCGTCCAGTGCAGGGAAGAGGATATGTGTGGTCATGATGGCACCGACGCCTGCCGAAATAGCGGCGCGAAACGGTACCAGCTCCACCGACTCCAGCCGCTGGCGGTCTCCCTGGGGGTTGTTGTTCAAGTCCATTACGGGCGCAAAGTTCCAGTTGATGCCTAGCTTTGCACGGGTCTTTGCGAATCCACGTTCCTGCCCAGCAGCACCACTGCACCCACCTGCATCTCTTCCAATAGGACACGGGCATGTGCGTTGACAGTGCGTGCCTCTTCGGGAGAATCGCCCTGCCACCCGAAGCACAGCACCTGCCCGATGCGTTCGGAAAGGCTCAGCTTTTCGATGAGCGTCTCCACGGTTTCCAGCACCTCAGGCAGGAATGCGCTCCAGTGTGCGTGCGTGTGCTATCTCGTGAGAGGCGATTGGACGCACCTGGGACGGCAGTAGAGTGACCACTGCTATTGTCTCACCATGCAGCGTCATGAACTCTACTTCATAGCCTTCATGAGCACCATGCACGAGTACTATCGTGCCGATATCTCCTTTTGTAAGCCCGTATTCGGGAAGGTCGACCTCTAGAACGACCTCTTCATGTTCTTGCATGTGTATAGACCTCCTTTGCTTTTCAGTAGGTTCGTACGCTCTTTAAAGGAAAGGAGGTACCCTGTTATTTTGAGCGCAGGTATTTGGGCATGTTGCCAGTTCGGTACCTTCAATGGTTATCTTCCTATCTTACTGAGTCTCACATACCACACGGAAGCCCACAAAGGGTGCATCGGTGAGCCACCACTGGCTTTTCGGGTTCTGGGGGTCGTTCATCTGCCAGTCGGGCGTGTATTTCTTGCGGGCGGCGGGATGCACCTTGTCGGGTTCGTCGTAGAACGAGCCACCCCGAACTACGGGCACCTCGTCGTCCATCGGCTGGCACCACTCGGCGACGTTGCCCAGCATGTCGTGAATGCCCCACGCATTGGGCTGTTTCGTGCCCACCTTGTGCGTCTTGTCCTCCGAGTTTCCCCAGTGCCACGCGAGCTTGTCCAGTAGGTCGGTATCGGTGATTGGTCCGGCGGGCAGCACTCCCGCGCGGCAGGCGTATTCCCACTCGGCTTCGGTGGGCAGGCGGTACTTCTTGCCTGTTTTGGCGGAGAGCCACTCGCAGTATTTCTGCGCGGAAAGATAGCTCATGCTGATAGCGGGGTAGCCCTTGTGCCCGAAGCCGCGGTCTACCGCACCGTAAGGCTTGCTGGGACGAGAGACGGCGTCGGCTCCGCCGATTTTCTGGGTATCGGGCGCGTCCAGCTTGTACACGAACACGTCAAACTCGTCCCACGTGACCTCCGTCTTGCCGATATAGAACGGCTGGATGGTTACCTGCCTGAGCTTCCCAGTTTTGGGGTCGGTGATGGTGTATGTTCCGCCGGGCACAGGCACCATGTCGAACTTCACGACCGTGCCCGGAATGGTTTCGGTATAGGCAGAAAGGGTTTTGCCTCCGGTTTGAGCCGCGGTGTTCACCGCCACGTTTTGTGCCCGTTTCACCTGCGCAGCTCCTGCAGCCAGAATGACCAGAATAACACTGCAGGTGAACGCCAGGCTTCTGTAGAAGCTTCGGGGCAGCATGGTAGAAAGGGGTGAACCAGCTTTCATGACGTTCCGCTCTATCCTCCTTCGAATACTTCTGTTTGTATGGACAGGGTTTGCCTGCGGTGCGTTACGCCTGAATGCGGCGCCATTGCACCGCTATCAGTATAGCCAGATGGCGATGGGAGTGCAAGTGCGCATCACGGTGTATGCCCCCAGCCAGAGCGTCGCCGAGCGTGCCTGCGCTGCCGCGTTTGAACGAATCGCCGAGATCGAGCAGGTCATGAGCGACTACCGGGCGGACAGCGAGTTGATGCAGCTTTGTGCAAGGGCAGGCGGCGACGCGGTACGGGTCAGTGAGGAGCTGTTCACCGTGCTGAAACGGGCACACGAGCTGTCGCGGCGGACAGGAGGGGCATTTGACGTAACGGTGGGTCCCTACGTGCAGCTATGGCGACGCGCGAGGCGAGGCGGAGGGTTTCCCACGGAGCAGGAGCTGCGGGAGGCGCGGGAACGGGTGGGCTACGAAAAGATGGTGTTAGACGAGGCAAATCGCACGGTGCAGCTGCTGGTATCAGGCATGAGGCTGGATTTGGGCGGCATCGCGAAAGGGTATGCGCTGGACTGCGCGCTGAAGGTGTTGCAAGCGCACGGCATCCGTCACGCCCTGCTGGAGGCGGGGGGCGACATCGTGGCGGGGCTTGCGCCTCCCGGCACGGCAGGCTGGCGCATTGAGGTGGCGCACGCTGCGCCCGAACGCCGGTGGGTCTATCTCGCGCAGGGGGCTATCTCGTCGTCAGGGGATACCGAGCAGTATGTGGAATACGATGGCAAGCGTTACTCACACATCGTCGACCCGCGCACTGGCTGGGGGGTAACATCTCGCGTGGCGGCGACCGTTATCGCGCGTGACGGTATCACCTCCGACAGTCTGGCGACCGCGCTGTGCGTATTGGGCAAGGAGGCAGGGCAGCGGTTGATACGCACCGTGCCGGGTGCAAGAGCCTACATAAGGGAGGTGAGGGAGTGAGCGCGCGGACCTGTTAAGGTAGACGAAGTGGCTGCATGTATATCCCGACGAGTACCAGTTTTCGTTAAGTCCACAAAAACTTTTGGGAAAAGCTATTGACATCCGCCGCGCCTTTGTATATAATAAAATTGAAACGTTTCAAAGAGGCGCAACGATGCGCAAGCGACCGACCATCATCGAAGTAGCCCGTCGAGCGGGGGTATCTGTAGGCACGGTGTCCAACGTACTGCGCGGTGCGGCGCACCTGCATCAGGAGGATACCGTTCAGAGGGTGAAGCAGGCTATTGCGGAGCTGAACTACCGCCCCAGCCGCGTAGCGCGGAGCTTGGTGACCCGCCGCACGCACACGATTGGTCTCATCGTCGAGCCGCAGCACGGTCGCCTGACAACCAACCCCTATCTGGTAGGCATACTGGATGGCGTTCTCGAGTGCCTATCCGAGTGCGGTTATCAGATTAAGATTATCACCCTCGTGCGGGTTGACCGCGACTACATGCTGCAACAGGTACAGGACCACACGACGGACGGTGTTCTGCTGGTGGCGCCTCGCTCAGATAGTCCCCTGACCCAGTGGGTCGTCGAGCACGAGATACCTGCGGTGGTGGTGGGCAGCTGGCTGCCCCACCTACCCGTCTCCTGTGTTGAGGTGGACAATGAACGGGCAGTGTATGAGGGCGTGCGCTACCTGATTGAACTGGGACACCAGCGTATCGGTATGGTGGCAGGTCCCTTGCACCAGACCAGTGCCATACAGCGCGAGCGTGGATATCTTCGTGCGCTGGAAGAAGCGGGTATCCCCTTCGAGCCACACTGGTTATATCGCGGCGACTATACCGCCGACTCGGGCAGGTTGGGTGTACTTAGCCTCCTGCAAAGCGACCCTAATCTGACGGCGGTCGTGTGCGGAAACGACAGAGTAGCCATCGGCGCGCTGCAGGCATTGCAGGAGCGGGGTATTCCTGTGCCCGAAAGAGTGAGCATCCTCGGCTTCGATGACCTTCCAGAAGGCACACTGGTCACCCCGCGTTTGACCACAATTCACCATCCGCGCCACGAGATTGGCTACATGGCAGCACAGCTGCTTCTGCAGCGATTGAACCGCGCAGATGCTCCAGTAGAACGCAAAATGGTGCCAGCGTCTCTCGTTGTGCGCGAGAGCGTGGCGCCGCCAACACCAAACATCAGACCACATCACGATAGGAGGGAAATATCATGAGACGCAACGCATTTACGCTTATCGAGTTGCTCGTCGTCATCGCGATAATCGCGATACTGGCGGCAATTCTGTTCCCTGTGTTTGCTCAGGCTCGGGAGAAGGCACGACAATCTTCGTGTCTGAGCAATATGAAAAACCTCGCGCTGGCGAACCTCATGTATGCGCAGGACTACGATGAGACCTTCTGCGCACAGGGTGAGCCGCGAGCGGACAACAACTGGGGCTGGCAGATGACCTGGATTGTCCACACCCAGCCGTACATGAAGAACTACCAGATTGTGCGCTGTCCTAGCGACTCCCACGCTGTGCCCGACTGGTCTGGCCCGATGTACAGCTACGTCGCTAACGGCGTGATTGCGGGCGCGTGTGGCAGCAACTGGGGCGGTTGGCGATTCATCGGCGTGATTAACGCCTCGCGCCCCTGGTTCGAGATGACCCCGCGCGCCATGGCGTCCATCGGGCTGCCAGCGCAGACAATCATGTTGGCAGAGCGACACAAGATGCCTGCCGACTCGTGGATGCAGCCGATGCATGGGGCGTTCTCCCCGTGGGCGACGGTGTTGATTGGCCCAGACGCCGTGGACAATGGCAACTCGTTGCCTGGTCAGCGTACCTCTGGTGGTGATGGCACGTGGGAGCCACCTGTGCCTGGTTCCGATGGGCACATCGCGACCACCCACTCGGGCAAGGGCAACTTTGCCTTTGCGGATGGCCATGTCAAGGCACTGAAGCCGAGTGCCACGGTAGACGCCGACCCCAACAAGTACAGCAACACGGGCTGCTACTCTGGCTTCTTCTTCATGTGGGACGCCACACGTACCCAATAGTGAAAGAAACCTTAGGCGGGCTGGCGCGGGCGCCAGCCCGCCTGACAGGAGGAACAGCGGCATGAGACGATATATCTGGCTAATATTGGCAGCCGTAGCCATAACGTTGACTGGCTGCGCGAAGAAGCAACAGTTTGGCGACAAGCCCGAAGACTGGAAGAAAACAGAGCCTCCCCCCGAATACTTCCGGGCTATTGCTCCTGCCACAGGCGGTCAGTCGCTGCAAGGTGCGCCGAACGCTCCTGCCAGCGGAGCTCAACAACCAGCGGGTGCCCCCGCGCCGCCGCCAGCCAATCAGGGAAATCGGTGAGGGGGCAAACGGTCTTAACCAGTGTCCAGAGGCAATGCAGGTTGTGATACCGTCGGTTGGCGCTTGCGGGGAAGGGAAGGCGGCGGTGCCGACGTGCTGGCAATAGAGTGGCGTAAGTGCGACAACACGGAAATCGGAGCATCCTCTGGCATGGTAAAGGGATAAGCTCCCGCGTCGCGGAGGGCCATATTGCCTTCTGGAGCATCGTTACCAGTGTAGACGAAAAGCGGCGTCCATCCGGCGCGGAGGTTCTCTAACGCGCCAGCCCAGGTGCCTCCCTTGCCCATGTCGCTGGCGATAACGAGCGCAAACTCGGCCAGCGCGTAGATAATCTTGTTGCGTCCCATGGCGTTTCCCGCTGTGAAACCAGCCTGCGGATGATAGGGCGAAACTAAACAGAGTTTATCGGTGAGCAGGTAATCTCGGAGTGTGTGCGACGTGGCGGTTCGGGCAAGATCTGCCGCCAATACCCCCACGCAGGTGCCGCCCTCTTCCAGCGCACCCTTCATCGCGGACGAGTCCACGCCCCGCGCTCCTCCGGAGATGACGTTCTCGCGGTGGCTGGCGCAGCGGCTGGCGACCGCATATGCCTGCTGTAGCAGTGCCTCGCTGGTGTGCCGTGACCCCACGATAGCAAGTCCTCCGGCACGAAGCAGACGCGGGTCGCCAAAACCATGCAACAATACAGGAGCGGCGTCTCCCAGCTTAGAGCGCAGTGTTGGTGGATACTCTGCGTCCTCCCATGAGACAATCCACATCCCCGCGTTTGTCCAACGCTCCAACCACAGCGCAATCTGGCTGCCACGGCGCAGGAGAGCAGCCAACCGTTCTGCGTCCAGTGAGGTTGACTCTGCGATCTCGCACAGCAGAGAAGAGACACCGGGCTCGAGCAGAGCCTCTATCGGATGGTGACGTTCCCGCAGCCACTGTCGAAGCTGAACGTACTCTTTCTGCGCTAGCGGCGCAGCCGGCTCATTGCCCGTGTGTGCACACAGCAGACAAGCCACCTCGGTGCTTGGTTGCAAAGTCGGCATAATCTACTCCCCACGCAGAACCTGTTTGGCAAGTGCAGTCGGAAAGACAGCACCGCTTCCCGCCCTTCGTAGCAGGAAAGCCACTACGGTGAGCGTCCATCCTGAGTCTACCACATCGTCCACCAGAAAAACAGGCTCTGCGATGCCGGACCAACGCTCAACGGCAAACGCTCCATCCAGGTTGCGCACCTGATGGAAACTGTTTTGCATCTCCTTTTGCGGCTTAGTTTCGCGGACTTTTTTCACGCATGGTACAAAGGGCAACCCAAGTCGCTGTGCTAACCTTTGGGCGAAGTCGGGCACCAGACTGGGATGGCGCAGGGAAGGCACACAGGTAACCCAGCGGGGCGCAGGTTGGGGTTGCCAACGGTGTATCATCTCCTCCATCCCGGTTACCAGGTCATCGCCGTAAAAACCGTCCTGATACTTGCCCTTACGCACCAAACTCCCCCAGCCAGCATCACCCCACAGGCATAGTGCGCGTCCTTCTTCGGCTTGGAGCGGCTCAGGAATCTTTCCCTGCCCGCTGGTAATCATCAGTCCTTCCTTACTCGGCCACATCTTTCGGGGCGGTATTGGAACATCGGCACGGCGTAAGAAGAGTATGGCTTCTCGCACCGAAGACTCCTCTACTTCTGGTGCGATGATGTCGCTGCCAACGCAGACAGCACATCGGCCACAGGGTTCTGCATGGGGGTCATCCAGCGCTAGCTGCAGGAACTGCATCAGGCACTGTCGGCTCTGCATATACTGACGCATCTGCTCTTGTTCGGCGCGACGTAGGGCGGTTAGCCTCGCAACATGTTCATGGTTCATCCTGTATGGCACAGGGGCTAATTGGTAGCGTCGGTCCAAGTGTAACAGTGGAGCAGGGGTCTCTGATAGCAGTAGGCGAAGCACCTTGTCCAGTTGTTGTCGTGAGAGATTGACCTTGCGCTCCAGCTCAGCGAGAGTTAAGCCATTTGGGCTTTGCTGTAACGCGTGTAACACCGCTTCGGTGTGCGCTTGCGGGGGCAGAGCCGTACGGATGAAGTAGTCCACAATCTCATCGTCTTCCTCGCCACCCAAAAGGATGACTAAGGCGTTTTCCAGCGACCTACCTGCCCTGCCGATTTGCTGGTAATAATGCACCACCGACCCAGGTCTTTGAAAATGCACCACGAAGCCTAAGTCGGGTTTGTCAAACCCCATGCCCAGTGCAACCGTCGCCACAAGCGCTTTGACCTGATTGTGCAGTAACATCTGTTCAAGTTGTTCACGTTTTTCGGTTTCCAAATCGGCATGGTATGAGTAGACCTCCCATCCTTTCTGTCGAAGCCATCGGGCGACACGCTCTGCATCGGCGACGGTGAGGGTATAGATGATACCACTGCCTGGCAGCTCGGAAATGTGAGTCGCGAGCCATGCGAGCCGCTCGGCTTGAGATGGCAAAACCACGTTTTGCAGCCGCAGGCTACGCCGTGCCAGTGCTCCTCGCTGGATACGAAGGTCGTCGCCCAGCTGTTGTTTGATGTCGGCAACCACGCGGTTATTCGCGGTAGCCGTAGTGGCCAGAACGGGCACGTTTCTCGGCAGTAGTTTCAGCACGCGGGTGATACGCCGGTAGTCGGGGCGGAAGTCGTGTCCCCAGTCGGAGATGCAGTGCGCTTCGTCCACAATGAACAGCAGAATCCGCGACGCAATGGGCTGGAGAACCTCTGCCTCGAACTCCTGATTGGCCAAGCGCTCCGGGCTAATCAAAAGAACGTCAATCTGGTCTTGATACAAAAGGTTTTTGACCTCGATCCACCGCTCCGTGTTGGCAGAGTGAATGGTTTCCGCGCGGATGCCCATGCGCTGCGCCATGTCCATCTGGTTGCGCATCAGTGACAATAGCGGCGATATCAGCAATGATACACCGTGGTTACCGTTTTGCTCGCGGAGCAATCGAGCCGCGATGAAGTAGACGATGCTTTTGCCCCAGCCAGTGCGTTGCACCAGCAGCAAACGCTGGCGGTGACGTACCAGCGACTCTATCGCTTCCCATTGCCCGTCGCGGAACGTAGCTGTCGCATCTTGTAGCCCGTGACGTAACAACGTCTGGGCACGCTCGAAAAAGTCATCCAACGCATACCACTCCTCTAGGACGCCAGTGCCTGCGCCTCTGCCGATGGCTCCTCGCGGTAGTCACAGGCTTTGTTGGAGCAGGCGATGGTCAGTCGCTTACCGGTGCGCTTTTCCACCAGCAGCGAGCCGCACTTCGGGCACGTCCTGCCCACCGGCTTGTCCCACAAGGTGAAATCGCAGGCAGGGTATCGGTTGCAGCCGTAGAAGACCTTGCCACGCAGCTTGCCCTTACGTGCGCGCCGCTCTACCAGCTGCCCTTGCTGGCACGCAGGGCAGGTGATGCCAGTGCTCTTCTCCAGCGGTCGGTGCGCCTTGCACTGCTCGCTGGTGCAGGCGAGGTATTCGCCGTACTTGCCCCAGCGGATGACCATCGGCGAACCGCACTTCTCGCAGACCTCGTCAGAGGGCTTATCTGGCGGGACGGGCTCGCCGCTGCGGGTCACGTTGACAATCGTTTTGCACTCCGGGTAGCGCGAGCAACCGAGAAACTTGCCGTAACGCCCCTCGCGCAGCAGCATCTTCGCGCCGCAGGTCGGACAGGTGTAATCGGTCTCCTTCGCCTCGATACGCACGAATTCGCCGTTCTTCTCAGTCTCAGCGAGTCGCTGCGCGAACGGTTCATAAAAGGCGCGCAGCACATCCGTCCACGCCTGCTTGCCTTCCTCGATATCGTCCAGCTGCTGCTCGACGGAGGCGGTGAACTGCACGTCCATTACATCGGGGAAGTGCTTCACCAGATAGTCGGTCACGGCGATACCCAGCGCGGTGGGATAGAATCGTTTCTCTTTCAGCTCCACGTAGCCGCGCTCCACAATGGTGGAGAGAATGGTGGCATAGGTGCTGGGTCTGCCGATGCCCTTCTCTTCCAGCGCTTTCACCAAAGTGGCTTCCGTGTAACGGGGCGGCGGCTCGGTGAAATGCTGTTCGGGCAGCAGCGCAAGCAACGTAAGCACCTGCCCCTCCAGCATCGGCGGTAGTGGGGGACGCTCCTCGTCGCTGAGTTCGCCGTTGTCTTTGCCCTCCACATAGACGCGCATGAATCCGTCAAACTTGACGCTGGAGCCGGTAGCGCGGAAGGTGTATCGCCCTGCCTGAATGTCTACCGTCACCACATCCAGCACCGCTGGCGCCATCTGGCTGGCGATGAACCGCTGCCAGATAAGGCGGTACAGCTCGTACTGGTCTTTGGACAGGTAGCTTTTCACCGACTCGGGGGTGCGCGTTACCGATGTGGGGCGGATGGCTTCGTGCGCCTCCTGCGCTCCCCGCCGTGAGCGATACTGAGGCGGCTTTTCGGGCACATAGCGGTCGCCGAACTCTTTGCCGATGTATTCGCGTGCCTGCTGCTGCGCTTCGGCGGCGACGCGGGTGGAGTCGGTACGCATGTAAGTAATCAAGCCGACGGAGCCCTGCGCCCCCAGCTCCACGCCTTCATACAGCTGCTGGGCAATCTGCATGGTGCGCTTCGCGCTGAAGCCCAGTTTGCGCGCCGCCTCCTGTTGCAGGGTGCTGGTGATGAACGGTGGGGATGGGTTACGTTTGCGCTCGGTGCGCTTTATCTTCTGCACCACATATTGCGCTCCCTCCAGCTCCTGCAACACAGCGCTGGCTTCCTGCTCGTTGTGCAGCTCCAGCTTCTCGCCATCGCGCAGGCGCAGGGTGGCGTCGAAGGCGTTCGCTTCGGTGTCGGGGGTCAGGCGGGCAGTGATTGTCCAGTACTCTTCGGGCACGAAGGCTTCGATTTCGCGCTCGCGCTCCACCACCAGCCGCACCGCGACCGACTGCACCCGCCCCGCGCTCAGCGTGTTGCGACTGGCTTTCTTCCAGAGCAGGGGGCTGAGCTTGTAGCCCACAATGCGGTCTAAGATACGCCGTGCCTGCTGTGCGTTCACGCGGTTCATATCGATGTCGCGCGGGTGCTGCAGTGCCTGCTGAACCGCCTGCCGGGTAATCTCGTTGAACTCGATGCGTCGGGCGTTTTGCAGGCGCAGCGCTTCCTTCAGGTGCCAGGCGATGGCTTCGCCCTCGCGGTCGGGGTCAGACGCCAGGTATACTTCGGGGGCACTTGCCGCCGCCTCCGCCAGTTTGTTCAGCACCTCCTGCCGTGCAGGTAGTGTCTCGTATTTAGGAGTGAAGCCGTTGCTCAGGTCCACGCCGAACTCCTTCTCCGGCAGGTCGCGCACGTGCCCCATCGAAGCTTCCACCTGGTAGTCGTCGCCCAGGAAGTTTTTCAGCGTTTTGGTCTTCGCGGGCGACTCCACGATAATCAGCGGTTTGGCGGACTCTGTCTTTTTGCTACTCATAGCCCAGCTCCTGCAATGCTCTGGGATTGCGTCGCCAATCAGGCATCACCTTCACCACCAGTTCCAGATACACCTTGCTTGCCAAAAACAGCTCCAGCTGTTTACGCGCCTCCTGCCCAATCTGCTTCAGCATCCTGCCTCCCTTGCCGATGACGATGGATTTATGGTTCTCTCGCTCCACAATCAGCTCCGCACGGATATACTGTAC
>Ga0197142_1004410_pt1 | contig 11402 bp, 7 predicted proteins | sample GBS60_MetaG_FD_148614 | JGI IMG/M metagenome (GOLD analysis project Ga0197142, IMG submission 148614) | Sediment microbial communities from Great Boiling Springs, Gerlach, Nevada, United States - GBS 60_MetaG | ecosystem: Environmental > Aquatic > Thermal springs > Hot (42-90C) > Sediment... | reverse complement strand
TCGGAAAAGATCGTGGCCGAGGATGCCAAAACAGGCCACATCGACGGCTACCTGGTCTATCAGATGAACAATTGGATCCGGGTGATGTACCCGGTAGTTGCTTCCGGCAAACCGACCATCATTGCTCAGTACATTTACGGCGGCAGCGGTGGGTTCCATAAGTTCACCGCCGAACTGCGCCGGCAGTACAAAAACATGGCTGCGATCAGCAGTTCCCGGTTGGAAGACTTGGCCGAGGCCGCCCGCAAGTTTACCATGCTCCGCCAAGGCACTACCGCCGAACAAGTGGCCCAGGCAGCGCATCGCTCCCATCTGGATCGAATGCCCCCTCCGCAGCACACGACCGGTAAAGAAGATACGTTCTCGGTGCGGCCTATCAGCCAGGTCCTGAGCGAACTAGAAAAAGAAACCATCCTCTGCGTGGGCGGCGGTAAGGGGGATGCCAATGCCATCTCTGAAAACATGAAAATCCAGGTTCGCCTGTTGACCTTCCCCGAGTTTGCTGAGGCGTATGACAAAACCGACATTGATCAAGCCCGCGAAATTGCCGCCCGCTGGAAAACCCAGGCCGCCAAAATCGACATCCCCGACCAAGAACAAACCTTAGAAAAAAGCGCTCGGGTGTATCTGGCCCAAAAAATCCTGATGGAAAAATATAATGCCTCGGCGATTGCCATCAATTGTTTGGGTGGTTTCTACAGTGGGCATCTGAAAGGGTATCCCTGCTTGGGGTTCGTGGAACTGAACGACGCTGGATTGGTGGGCGCCTGTGAAGCGGATTTGCTGTCCACCACTTCCATGTTAGCGCTTCGGCATCTGGTAGGCCGTCCCGGATATATTTCCGATCCGGTGCTGGATAGCTCCAAGCGGCAGATCGTTTACGCCCATTGTGTGGCGCCGACAAAACCGATGGGGCCCTCGGGCCCGCAGAGTCCTTTCGAGATTTATACCCACAGCGAAGACCGCCGAGGGGCTTCGGTCCGCTCGATTTTGCCTCTTGGGTATATGACCACCACGCTGCAAATCCACCCGGCCCGGCGGGAAATACTTTGCCATCGGAGCGTCACGGTGGAAAACCCCTGGAGTGATCGCGCCTGTCGGACCAAACTGGCCGCCGAAGTTCTCGGTGATTTTGAGCGTATGTACACCTTCTGGGACCAGTACGGTTGGCACCGGGTAACCGTCTATGGCGACCTGTGGGAGCCGATCCGGGAACTGGCCGCCGCCCTGAAATTCCAATTTGTCCCCGAAGCCTGAACCTTAGTTCGACTTTTGCCATTTTGGGGTCCCCGGCATCGGGGCCATGGTCTAACTCTTTGTGAATTTGGGAGTAGGTGATATAGTTTGTAACTTTCGATAACACAAAGAGTTACGAAAATTGGCAAAAGTCGAGCTTAGAGGCTGTTCCGAAATGGCCAAATCTGGATGTTGGCCAACCAACCGAGGCTCCCCATCCCGTTGGTAAAACCCTACAAAAACAGGGGTTTTCCGAGATTCTCTTACTGCAGGGTGGAACCGCTCGGATAGGGGAAAACGGATTTTCGGCTGGCCATCGGCCAGGAAGGCAGTCTGCCTTACCGGGTGGAACCGCTCGGATAGGGGAAAACGGATTTTTGGGACAGCCTGGGAGCCTTCTGCGGAACCCCCCAAACGCCCCTCACGCCACCTGCCCCGCCGCCGGGCGATCTGGTCCTTTCGTCCGAAGGACTCCAAAAACTTTACGACGCTTGTTGCCCGTTTTATTGGAAGCCACAAATCCCGGAGCAGTATCGGCATTTGGAAACCTTCGCCCGGGCAATGAGGATCGTCAAACACGTGCACGCACATCCGAAATGCTGGTCCTCGATCGCCTAAAGAAGCCGTGGCTGCCTGCGCAGAAAAGGGAGACCAAGTGTTCAAACGGCTCCATGCATTTGAATGGATAAAAGAGCATTGGAACAAAATTCTTGCCCTGGCGCCTGAGCAATTCCAACCAGGCCACAGCATCCTGATGCACGGAAGCGAGCTGATGAACGCCGAACAGTTTTCGCAGAGCAAACAGCCGGTCCTGTTTTGTGCCGTTGAAGGGCTCGTCCGGACACTGCTCCTGCTGGTTAACCCAGAACAGGCCAAACTGCCTGTGGGGACCAAAGTCTGGCTCATCGGACGGAGTATCGGGACCATCAGCGCTGACAGCCCCCAAGGTCACCGAGAAACCTGTCTCTTCGCCGAAGCGCTGTATGTGGGCAAAAAAGAATAGTTTGATAGTTTGACTGTATCTACTGGAACCGGCCTGTAGCAGTTGATGGGCTAGGAATCATCTCGAATACCACAGATTGTGGTAATTGGACTGGGTAGATACAGTCACTAGTGGGCCTGCAAGAGAAAAGCAGATGGTAATTGGGGCGGCCCAGAAAAGAGGGCTGATGGTCTTGGCACGGAATTTACGGGGGGTTAAACAAGTTTCCAGCGGCCCAGGCGGCCAGCAGGAGGCTGTTAACTGCTAGGGCCAGTCCGGCGCAGAGAACAGCCCCCCAAGCCTGCCGTCGAACACCCTCGATCAAAGCGACGCCTGCACCTACCAGGGCCAGAACCATCAGCAGCAGGGCCACTCCAAACCAGGGCCGCATCTGCTCCAGCATGGTAGGATCGACCATGGCCTGCCGCTGAAGTAGCCGATCCAGCACCAATGTTCCCGCAGGCGGTAGCAACCCGAATCCAGCGGCCCACCCGGCCCATCGACCTCGGCCCCCCCAGCCCCCCCTGCCTAATCCACCTCCGGAGGGCTCCAGCCGAAACGAGGCCGGCACCCCTTGCCCACACGCCGCACATCGGCCGAGCAGCCGATCTCTTTCCGTCAACACCCGTCGGCAAAGCGGACAACGAATCACCGTACCGTTCTCCTTGGTTGAAAGTAGGACCTATGGCCGGGGTAAAAATTTAGCCGACTGAAACAACTGGCCTCTTCCGTGGTGGGGGAGGCCGGCCTGGTCTTCGGGCAGGCCGGGTGAGGGGTAGAAAAGAAGGCGGCGTCTCCCTTAATTTTTAATTTTTTATTATTCCCCCTCAACCCACTCGATAGCCGAGGAATGAGGGGGTTTATCGGACACGAGAACCGTGTTTCTCCAGTTGGCGAAAATGTTACGAAAAAAGGTAACACCTTAGCGGCATGAAGCACGACGGGAGGGAGCTGCTTGTCCGGTCCGCCTTCTTGCCTCTGCCCTGGGGGTTAAACCCAGCGTGTCATTCCCGCGCAAGCGGGAATCCAGAAAATATCCCAGAATTTCCCCTTGCTCAGCAGGAACACCGTAGTAGGCACAAAGCAGCTTGGCCTGCTGCTTCCGCAGGAATGGCACATAGCCTCCCTTGATTCGGCTAACTTGACTGTATCCACCGGGAGCGATTTCCACAATCAGTGGTGTTCCACCCAGTTTTAGCCCCTATATATGGTGGTAGCATGGCCGGGTGGATACAGTCAAACGAAAGTGTTATGCAAAAAGGTAACATTTTCGCCGAATGACGATGCCCTAGCAGGGACCTGCTTGTCAGGTCCGATACCTTGGTGGTATCTGGCTTGGATTGGCCTTGGGTGGGCCTGCCAGGCACGCCCTCCATTCGGCTAAAATGTTACTGGCAAAAAAGCCAAGGGTTACTTCATGCGGCTAAATAGTTACCAAAAACCCAAGGCTTACTTCATACGGCTAAATAATTACTGACCGGTTTTCCGATGGGCCGGCAGAAGAGGCGACGCTGCCGCCGGCATCTACATGGACCGCCTGCCCTTTTCCGACCACCAAACCGTTCCCGCTCTATCTGTGTTATCTGAGTTGTCTGTTATTGTAGGCAATACCCCATACTACCGCAATTCTTCCCGGCAAGGTATGATAATTCTCACTTGCCGACCGAGCAGACCCCAACCCATGTTCCTAAGCAAAATCGGGCGATTTCGATCACGAGCACGAAATTTTCCATCTCGTTTTACCTCTATATCTTCTTGATCTTCTTGGTGAAGGAGTTTTGCTATGGCAACGCTACGGTATGGTTTTATCGGCGGCGGATTTGTGGCGGCGTTTCATCTGCGGGCGCTTCGGGAGGTCCGCGGCCTAGAGGTCAAAGGTTTTTATGCCCTGGACCCGGTGGATCGGCTGATTGCCTATTGCCAAGAGCATGGGCTGGGTGAGGCCAGGGCCTACGGCAGCATAGCCGAGATGGCCAAGGAGGTGGATGTCATTGCCATTTTCGCTCCCAATTACGCGCGGGTGGAGCATGTGGAGCAGATTGTCGATGCCGTCAGGGCAGGGGCGCAGTTAAAAGGCGTCATTTGCGAAAAGCCATTGGCCCGCAACATGCAAGAAGGCCGACGTATTGTGGAACTGATCCGGTCGGTGGGCGTGCCGGAGGCCTATTTTGAAAACCAAATCCATATGAAGCCGGTGCAGGCGCAGCGGTTGCAGCTTCGGCCAGTCATGGAGGCGATGGGGCCGCCTACGTTGGCCCGATCCGGCGAAGAGCACGGTGGCCCGCACTCAGCCTGGTTTTGGGACCCGACGCGACAAGGCGGCGGCGTGCTGAGCGATATGGGTTGCCACTGCTTAGCGGTCGGTTGGTATGCCCTGACGCCCTGGGGCAAGCCGCCTCGGTTCTTGCAGCCCCAGTCCGTCTGGGCCGAAACCGCTCTGCTGAAATGGGGCCAACCGCGCTGGCGCCAGGAACTGCTCAATCGCTACGGCGTCGATTACAGCAAAACCCCGGCCGAAGATTTCTCCACGGGGATGGTTACCTACAAAAATCCAGAAACCGGCCAACTGGTCAAAGCCCAATTCACCGTCTCCTGGATGTACGACAAACAGGGACTGCGCCTGTCGTTGGACGGCATTGGACCAGGTTATGCCTTCGAGCTAAATACGCTCCGTTCGCCGTTGGAGGTGTTCATCAGCGATGCAGCAGCGGCAAGCATCACCGATACCGAATTGGCCTTGGAGAAATTGCAGGCAAGTCGAGGGCTTTTGTGCGTGCAGCCGAATGAGGCTGATTTGTACGGATATACCGATGAACATCGGGACGCCTTGACCGCCTTCCAACAGGGCCGATCCGCCTTGCTGGACTGGGAGTACGGCCTGGAGATCACCCGGCTGACAATGGCCGCCTATCTATCGGCCGAGCGCGGCTGCCGAGTCGATCTGACCGACCCGGCCACCAACCAGCTGCTGGAAACCTATGTGCCGCTTATCCAACAAGGCCGAGGCCGGGAAGTCCTCCAGGTGCTCTAAAGCGGCCACTCCAACTGGCCCGTTGGCTCTACTTTGGCCGATGGCCGAGACTTTTTATATTTTGGTACCGCTTTAGCTGAATGGAGGAGCACGGTTGTCGTGCCCAATACTCCCCTCTCCCCCGGCGGGATAGTGTAGGGTGGGGGGGAATAAGGGGAGAGCCGCCTTCTGTTCTCCCCCCACCCGGCTAAACCGTCGGTTGGCCGGCCTCTCCCAGAAGGGAAGAGGTGGGTTGCTTCATTCGGCTAAAATGTTACCATTCGGCTAATTCTACAACGCTAAGAGGCTGGCCCGAAATTGACCGCCGGACGGCGGCCCCCAACCGTTTCCCAACCCTTCCGGTTTAGCAAAACGATGGGTAACTATGTAGCCGAATGTAGTAAATCTGCCATAACCCCTTATAAGTAAACAAGTTCTGTTTTTTGTTCTCCTTCGGGTGCTGGCACCGCTAGCAAAAGCCATAACTCATGAGGATTCAATAAGTTATGGCAAAAAATCTAAGGGTTACTTCATACGACTAATTTGACTGTATCCACCCGGCCACGCCACCACCATATATAGGGGCTAAAACTGGCTGGAACTCCATAGATTGGGGCAATCGCTCCCGGTGGATACAGTCAATCTAAGTAGTTACCAAGATGGTTTTATGGGGGGTGTGGGCAGTTTGCGGTCTGCCGGTAGGTGACACATCCGGCTTAAAAACGGAATTTCGGGAGAACCTCTAAAGGATTTTGGGAGGTTCTCTACGGGAGTGGCTGGCCGGCACGGAAGGAGCGTTCGGAGAGTTTTCGGCCTTGTTCGTCCCAGGTGATGAGTTTGCCGTCCAGCAGGCCTTGTTTGTAGTTGGCCTGGGTTTTCATCTGGCCGTTGGGATACCATTCGGTAACTGGACCGTCGAGTCGGTTTTGAGCGTAGTTTTCTTCACGCAGCTTTTGGCCTTGTTCATTCCAATAGATCCAAGTGCCGTGGCGATGGCCGGCCTGATATTCTTCCTGGCGGATGGGTTGTTCGGGACGGCCTTGTGCCCAATAGGTCCAGCGGCCCTCCAACTGGCCGTCCTTATAAGTACCCATTTTGGCTTTCGTGCCGTCTTCGTAGTAGTAGATCCACTCCCCGACGCGTCGGCCATCTTCGTATCGGCCTTCGCAGAATTTTTGGCCGTTCGGATGCCATTCCGTATAAGGGCCATGATTGACCGTGGATGCGTCGCTGAAATACTTGACGGTCCGTTGGAGCCGTATTTTCCCGTCAGGGAACTTCTCCTCCAACCTTCGCACATCCACCAGCTTGGGCGGAGGAATGGAGAAATCGGTTTTCTGGTTCGGTGCAAGAAGCTTTTTCATATCCAGGTCGGGGGCCGAAGGCACGGTGGCGGGGAGCGGCTTTGGTTTTTCCCGTTCCAGACGTTCTTGTTCGGCGAAGAACTCTTGCGCCCGATCTCTACCGCAGCCTCCGCTTACCACCAACCCAATCGCCAACCCCAAAAGCCACAACCTACTAACTCGCATCGCCACCGATCTCCTGGAAAGCCGGCGCTGCCCCCGCTTCAACCCAGAGACTATTCATCTTCGCAAAACCAATGGACATAAACGCGGCTGAAAACCACGGAGGTTAGTGCCTCTGCAATTTGCGAAGATCGAAAAATTCACTTTATCTAACAGGCCCGATTACCACAATCTGGGGGGGTTCGATTCGTTCCTAAGCCTACAACTGGTAAGGGCCGGTTCCAGTAGATACAGCCAAAATAGAATCCCCGTAACATGTTAGCCGAATGAAGCAACCTGCCTCTCCCCTGGCGGGCCAAACCCAGGGTGTCACTGCCGCGAAAAGGGAATCCAAAAAATATCTTCCCGTTGCCGCTTACCCAGGAGGAACACCGGAGCAGGCATAAAGCAGTCTGGATTCCTGCTTGCGCAGGAAGGACACATCATGTATCCTGGATTCGGCTAAAATGTTACGAGTTTTTCAAAAATTGTTTTTTCCGGAACGCACCAGGCTGGCTTTATTAAAGGGAGGAGGATCGGAATTTTGGCCAGATGCCTTATCTTGTGTTATTTTACCAAACCCTCCGAAAAATCCGGATTCACGCCTTCGTCTGACTCTCCCGACCAGGAAAACTTCTGCCTCTTCGCTCCCAAAAAGAGGAGCCAAAGACTGGCCCGGAACTCCATTTTTTTTAACTCGCTTGGCCGTCCTCTGGACAACCCGTCCGGAATCATGAGGACTCGAAAGAATGCTTTATAACCAGGGGAGGTTGGTAAGACCAAAGGGCTTGGGAAGCCCTGGAGCCCTTCGGCAAGCTAATATCAGCACCACCTACGTTTCATGCGGAGTGGTCTTCGGCGGGAGCCTGGCCCAGTTCTGGAATGCCGGGAAGGCTTCCCTTAGCGAATGTCTTCCTTCTATACTGGTGTTGGATCCGCCAAAATGAAGGCCTCCGAAAGGAGTTTATATGCACGAAAAGGAAGGAACCCCTCTAAAGGGGGGCCAGAAGAAATCTCGGAGTTATCTGGTCATCCCGGCCCGATTGGCATCCAGCCGACTTCCGCACAAAATGCTACTCCGAGAGACCGGGAAGCCGCTGGTGCAGCATACGTATGAGTCCGCCCTGCAAGCAAAACACCCTTTAGGGGTATGTGTGGCCACCGATTCGGAGGAGATTTTCCGGGCGGTTCAGGCCTTTGGCGGCCAGGTGCGGATGACCGATCCGGCCGCTGCCAGCGGCACCGACCGAGTGGCCGAAATCGCCCGCTCCATGCCCCAGATCGACCTTTTTGTCAATCTTCAGGGCGATGAGCCGGAATTGCCCGGCTCGGCCATCGACTTGGCCCTTGAACTGCTGGAGCGGAATCCTGCCGGGCATATGGCCACCCTGGCCACGCCGATCCGCTCCCGCCGCCAGTTAGAGGACCCGGCCTGTGTGAAGGTGGTCTTGGACAGCCAGGGGCGGGCTATGTATTTTAGCCGGGCACCGATTCCCTACCCTCGAGAGTGGTCCGATCAGCTTTTGGAGGCAGAGCCGGCGGTTTTTTACCAGCATATCGGCCTGTACGTGTATCGGCGGGAGGTGCTGTTGGATTTGGCCTGTCGGACGCCCAGCCGGCTGGAACTGGTCGAACGTCTGGAACAACTCCGGGCCTTAGAGGCCGGTTATACCATCCTGGTGGGGGTAATCGACTACCACGGTTCGGGCATTGATACGCCCGAAGACTACCGGGCCTTTGTCGAACGCTGCCGAACCGGCTAGAATGAGTCTTTTTGAGCAGGTCCGCTCCCACCGGCTGGCCAAAAAGACGCCATTTCTTCTGGGCGATTTTTTGTTGTTTGCCGGGCGGTCGGATCGGACGGAAGGTTTCCTAAGGAGGCTGTCCCGAAAATCCGTGTTTAGCCGGCGGTACCACCTGGCTGCCCCCAGACTGACAAAACCCCTCATAAAATGGCAGTTTGATAAAGCAGCTCGGTTGACAAAGGACTCGGGGGGCGCCACCCGGCTACCTCTTTCGGGCAGCGCCTAAGCTCGACTTTTGCCATTTTTCGTAACTCTTTGTGTTATCGAAAGTTACAAACCATACCCCATTTGTTCATGCATTTTCCTAACTCCCAAATTCACAAAGAGTTAGGCCATGGCCCCGATGCCGGGGACCCCAAATTGGCAAAAGTCGAACTAAGAGGTTGTCCCGAAATTCCGTTTTTAGCCGGAGGGTACCACCAACCGGTAGCCCCCGGACTGCCCACAATCCCATAAAATAGGCATTTTGGTAAACTGAAGGGTTTGGATACGGTTTGGGGGCGGGCCCGGCAGCTAATTTCGGGACAGCCGCTAAGTTCGACTTTTGCCAATTTCCGTAACTCTTTGTGTTATCGAAAGTTACAAATCATACCGCATTTGTTCATGCATTTTCCTACATCCAAGATTCACAAAGAGTTAGGCCATTGCCCCGATGCGGGGACCCCCAAAATGGCAAAAGTCGAGCTCAGAAGCTGTCCCGAAATTAGCAAATTCGGGTGGCAGCCTGTAAGGCGGGGATCTCCAGCTAGAGGCAAAAACCTTACAAAAACAGAGGGGGTTCCCACTATTCTCCGGTCCCGGGCCGGAAACGTTCGGATCGGGTAAATTCGATTTTCGGTAACACTTTAGCCGAATGAACCAACCCTTCTCTCCCAGGTAGGGGAGACACTTTTGTGTCATTCCCGCGCAAGCGGGAATCCAGAAAGGATCTCAGAGTTCCTGATTGCCGGCCAGGCCCACCGGAGCAGGCACAAAGCAGCCTGGACTGCTGCTTCCGCAGGAATGACACATCACCCCCTTCATTCGGCTAAAGTGTTACGATTTTCGGGGCAGCCCCTAAGACAGTCGTTGTTTTCGATGACTAAGCATATCTTTGTTACTGGTGGGGTGGTCAGCTCGCTGGGCAAGGGGCTGACCAGTGCATCGATCGGCTTGCTGCTGGAAAGCCGGGGGCTGACCGTCCGGATGCAAAAGCTGGATCCGTACCTTAACGTGGATCCCGGCACGATGAGCCCCTATCAGCACGGAGAAGTCTATGTGCTGGACGACGGCAGTGAAACCGACCTAGACCTGGGCCACTATGAACGGTTCACCAGCAGCCCGCTTAGCCGAGACAGCAACTATACCACCGGCCAAATCTACCTGGCCGTCATCACCAAAGAGCGCCGGGGCGATTTTCTCGGTCAGACCGTGCAGGTGATCCCGCATATAACCAACGAGATCAAGGCGGCCATCTGCAAGTTTGACGGTCCCAGCGTGGATGTGGTCATCACGGAGATCGGCGGCACAGTAGGGGATATCGAAAGCCTGCCGTTTTTGGAAGCCATTCGGCAACTCTCGCTCGATCTGGGGCGGGAAAATTGTCTTTACATCCATCTGACGCTGGTACCCTACTTGAAGACGGCCGGGGAACTGAAGACCAAGCCCACGCAGCATTCGGTAGGCCAATTGCGCCAGATCGGTATCCAACCCGACATCCTCATCTGCCGTACCGAACGCTCCTTGAGCCGGGAGGAACGGGCCAAGATCGCCCTGTTCTGCAATGTGCCGCTGGAAGCGGTCATCGAGGAAAAAGATAAAGAACTGTCCGTCTATGAGGTGCCCATCAGCCTGATGGAAAACGGGCTCGACGAGCTGATCGTGCGCAAACTGGGGCTGAAAGCCGGCGAAGCGAAACTGGACCATTGGCGAGAGCTTCTCCAGCGGCTCCGAAATCCCAAGTGTGAAGTTTCTATTGCCGTGGTCGGCAAATATGCCGAGCATCGGGACGCCTATAAATCTATTTACGAGGCCCTCAGCCACGGTGGGCTGGCCCATTCGGCTTCTGTGCGCATCCAACGGGTACATAGCGAAGCCGTGGAACGGAAGGGGGTGGAACACTTGTTGATCGGTGTGGATGGCATCTTGGTTCCCGGGGGGTTCGGCGAACGAGGCATCGAGGGCAAAATCCAGGCCATCCAGTACGCCCGCACCCAGGGCATCCCGTTTTTCGGCATCTGTTTGGGGATGCAGTGTGCGGTCACAGAGTTTGCCCGGCATGTCTGCGGCCTCGAAAGGGCCAACTCCACGGAGTTCGACCCCGCCACGCCACATCCGGTCATCTGCCTGTTGGACGAGCAGAAAAAGATCACCGATAAAGGCGGGACGATGCGCCGAGGAGCCTACCCGGCCGTGCTCGTTCCCGGCACACGGGCCGCCGCCGCCTACGGCACCCTAGAAATCTCTGAACGCCATCGCCATCGGTTTGAGTTCAACAATGCCTACCGAGAAACTTTAACCGCCCATGGGCTTCAGATCGCCGGCACCAGTCCGGACGGCCTGTTGGTGGAAATTATCGAACTGCCGGAACATCCCTGGTTTGTGGGGGTGCAGTTTCACCCGGAGTTTAAGTCGCAGCCGATCCGTCCGCACCCGCTATTTGCCGCTTTCATCGGCGCCGCCCTGGAACACCGAAACAAGACCGCCGAAACCCCGGCCCCTGCCTCAGTTTCCACCGGCAGCCCACCCGCCCATCCCACGCCCCGCCCCATCCGATAAATCCCTCGGCGAGAGGGATCCGATAAATAACTCAAACTGTAAATGCACCTGCCTAACCCCGGCAAAAACCAGCAGAAAGACGCCGATTCGGCCCTCTCGAACCGAAG
>Ga0197142_1004409_pt1 | contig 11403 bp, 6 predicted proteins | sample GBS60_MetaG_FD_148614 | JGI IMG/M metagenome (GOLD analysis project Ga0197142, IMG submission 148614) | Sediment microbial communities from Great Boiling Springs, Gerlach, Nevada, United States - GBS 60_MetaG | ecosystem: Environmental > Aquatic > Thermal springs > Hot (42-90C) > Sediment... | reverse complement strand
CCCTCCGAGGCGGCTTATCGTTTCTCGCGAGGAGTGCATCCGGCTATGGCGGAACGCGGTTTGTTGCGTTGTCTGGAATTAATCCGCCAATGGAGCCATGGTACGGTCGCAAAAGGGGTGGTGGATGCGTACCCGAAGCCCTATCAGGCGCCGAGCATTACCATAACCGAGGCGGAGGTCAGGCGTCAGTTGGGAATTTCTTTGACCGCTCAGCAAATTCAAGAACTCCTTGAACGCCTTGAATTTCGAGTTGAGCTACAGGGCGAAAAAATTATTGTCCAACCCCCAGACCATCGTCTGGACATCGGCGAGGGGGTGATTGGCGTTGCTGATTTGATGGAAGAAATCGCCCGCATCTATGGCTATGAACGCATCCCGACCACCCGCTTAGCCGATGCAATTCCGCCCCAGCGCTCTGATCCGCTGCGAGAGCGCGAAGAGATGGTGCGCGACTTGCTGGTCAATCTGGGCTTGCAGGAAGTGATCACCTATCGCATGACCTCCGCCGAGCGGGAAAGTCGCCTGCCTTATATTTTTCCGCCACCGCCCGAACAAGCTGAACCAATACGATTGAAAAACCCTATTTCACCCGAGCGCTCCATCCTGCGCCAGAGTTTGTTGGCTAGCCTGCTGGAGGCGGCCGAGCGCAACATCCGCAACCAGCCACGCCTGGCGCTGTTTGAGATTGGCCCGGTTTACTGGCGCGCAGACAACGATTTGTTACCCGAAGAACGCTCGCACCTGGGGATTGTGCTGTGCGGGCAGCGCGCCCTGCCGGGTTGGCAAAGGTCGGATGTGGAAACCATGGACTTCTATGACCTGAAAGGTTTGTTAGAAAGCCTGTTCGGCGCTCTTCACTTGCAGGGGGTGCGCTATGAACCGGCCCAACACCCCGCTTTCCACCCCGGTAAATGCGCCCAGGTGTGGATTGGGGAAGGATGGCTGGGGTGCTTTGGAGAGTTACATCCACTGCTCAAAGAACGCTTTGAGCTTTCTGAAGCGCCGCTCCTAGCAAGCGAGCTTGACCTGCAAATCCTCCTGGCGGCTATTCCAGAACGTTATGAAATTGAGGCGGTGCCGGCTTATCCGCCTGTTTTGGAGGACATTGCCGTCATTGTGGATGAGGAAATTCCCGCCGAAAAAGTTGAAAGTTGTATCCGGGCAGCCGGAGGGAAGACCTTGCAATCGGTGCGATTGTTTGATGTCTATCGGGGCGAGCAGATTGGCGCTGGAAAGAAGAGTCTTGCGTATAGCCTGACTTATCAAGCGCCTGATCGGACTCTTACCGATCAGGAAGCTGCCAAAATGCGCCTGCGCATCGTGCGCCGTCTTGAACAAGAGCTGGGAGCGAGGTTGAGGAGTTGAGCGCAGCGAACACTTGCCTCGAACGCAGGGAGCGCTTTCTAAAGAGAAATACCCTGCGTTCGAGGTTGCTTTTGGAAGGGAATCCAAATAATCGGCTCTGTTACTTAGCGAAATATCAGCGGGAAGTAATATCGCCGTTCTGGAAAACGGGCAATCTGCACGACCTGCGGTGAGTTCGGCACAGTTATCTTCAATTGATGCAAAGTTTCCCCATCCAGCCCGCCGTTCTCGCGCAGGAAGTCGAGATATTCTGTGCTGGCAGTTTGATAGTACAGCGTAACCACTACTTGAGCGGTTTCCTTCGGAACGATAAACTCAGTAGTGTCCCAATGCTGTCCATCGGCAAAGCTGGCGCCAACCGGGCGCAAGCCGTCCTGGTTGAACTTGGCGTTGCTGAAACCGCGGGGTGGGATGCGGTTATCTTTCAAGACGGTGTTGTTGAGCAGGAAGTGAAAACTGTGCCCGGCTTCCAGGCCTAAAAGATTGGCGAGTTCGGGCGTGATCCCTTGCAGCACTTCGTAGATTTTGGTGTCATTTGCCAGGCTACCCGTTGTGGGATCATAAGCGCCGAATTCCTGCACAAGGTGGCCGTTCGAGTCATAAGCGCGCAGATTGAGCCACATGCGCCGTCCTTCGGGATAGCCGGTGGGCAGTTTGTGACCGCTTTCGTTGATCACTGTGACGCGAGCTGTCTTATTATCGCCTTCTTCAAGCAAAACGACGCTAAGCGTGGCGGCTTTGCTCAAAAAAGCCTGGGTTGCTTGCCGGTTTTGATCCAGATAGGATTTCTCCCCCAGCGCATTCAACCGCCAGGCTTGCACCTGTAAGAGTTGCGGTAGCCAGGTATTTGCGCCGAGGAAATCATGGGTGGGTAAACAACCCGTGATGCGGCAATCGCGCTGGAAGGGGTTAAAGCCAGGATCGGCTCCCATCCCACTGGCGCGGGTAAGATGGCAATCCTGACAAGCGCGCACGATGCCATCCGGCTTTGCACCCGCAAACTGAGGCGCGTACACACCCTGCGGCGTGGCGTAGTCGCTGTTCAGCCACTCGCTAAAGGTGGTTTCAATTGGGTAGTAGGGAGCAGCAGCGGTTGTTGCTTGCGACGTACCGCGGTTTGGCCAGTATTGGTTGCGGCTTGCATCCCAACTGAGCAAGGGGTTGAAGACGTTGTGGCAGGAACCGCACAAGCGCGCCCGCGTGACGGCCTCGCTGCTCTGGCCCAAAAAGTCGGTGCGAAAGGCGGTGTGATAGTTGAAGCTTTGAGCAAGCTCAAATGGGCCGCGGCGATTATCGTTCGGATCAACAACCAGCATGGCATTACCGATGGCGTTAGCCGGGATGGGGTGAGTTAGATTCTGACGGATGATGGCGTCAATGGCGCTGGCTTGATCGGAACTCCCCGCGGGAGGTGCCGGATCCACCAGGCGATGGCAGAGCTGACAGGAGATGCCGTTGCTTAATTCCTGGGCGGTCATCAGCCCGCCGCTCGGGTCTTGACTGTGTCCGGCAAACCAGCCGTTCGGGATGTGGCAGCGCAGGCAAAGTTCGCCTGAGGCAGGGACGACGTTGTTAGAAGCCGCCAGCGCAGCCCACATCAGCGGATCGCGTCCGGCCTGACCCATCACACTGCCTCGCCAGCGGTCGTAAATCGGCGCTGAATGACAGGTGTCGCAGTCGGCCGAATCGAGCAAAGGGGTTTGCAGTTGATTGGGTTGCGTGCCCGGCAGAATAAAATCGGGGTTGCTGGTGTTCAGCTTGGGTCGAGGGATGTATATCGAACTGCTTACGGATAGGGCCGGTAAACCGTTAATGCTCAGGAAAGCGGTATTGTTCTGGCTACCTTTCGCCGGGCTCTTGACCTGGGCGCGATACCGCAGGGTGATTACCCCTGACGGCAAAGAACCATTCCAGCGCAGCAGAGGCGCCTGGGTATCATCCACTAAGCCGTTGGAGGCTGTTAAGCTACCCGGAATGTAGGTTAAGTAGGTTGGGATCGTATCCGTTAGCACTGCGTTGGCAAACGGGCTGAGCGTGTTGTTTTTTATCTCGATGGTATAGGTGATCACCTCAAGGGGATCTGCCCAAGGACTGCTGGGGATTTTGCGCGAACCCCTAAGCGCTTCCGTCAGGTCAACCGGCCCGCTCGGATCGACCAGATGATGGATTTTGCCTTGATTATAGTTCGCCACATACAGCTCCCCATCCTCGCCTTCGCCAAAGGAGCTGATGTTGAAATCGGCATCCAGCTCGAGTGTGCGGCTCGACCAGGTGAGCGGCGCATCGGAAAGCTTCTTGATGCTCCAGATTTTCCCATTGACGTAATCGGCAAAGAAATAGGTACCGTACAAATCGGGATAGCGCGTGCCGCGATAGACAAATCCACCGGTCACCGAATAGCCTTCGCTGTGGCTGTACTCGGTAAATGGGTCAATGAGCGTGGCGAGAAAGTTGGGATCATTGCAGGGGGGTGAGGAGTTGTAGGGATGAGCGCCTTCACGGCAACGCCAGCCATAGTTGAGCCCTCCGGCAGCGTTTGCCGGCTGAAAGTTGACCTCTTCCCAGGCGTTTTGACCGACATCGGCGATATACAGATCGCCTGTCAGGCGGTCAAAGCTAATCCGCCACGGGTTGCGCAAACCTAAAGCCCAAATCTCATCCGCGCCGGGTTGATGAACAAAAGGATTGTCGGGAGGGATCGCATAGGGGTTGCCGCCATCGACATCAATGCGCAACAGTTTACCCAGGAGCGATTCTTTATTTTGAGCATAGTTTTGCGGATCACCGCCGCTGCCGCCATCGCCCACGGCAATATACAGGTAGCCATCCGGTCCGAATTTGAGACAGCCGCCGTTATGGTTGGCGTAGGGTTGCGGGATGACCAGCAGGGTGGCGGCGCTGGCAGGATCCGCTACATCGGGGTTATTGGTCGATACCCGATACCGGGCAACGACCGTTGCTCCATCCCCTTGGCGGGTGTAGTTGACATAAAAATAGCCGTTCTGGGCGTAGTTGGGGTGAAATGCCAGGCCTAACAGGCCGCGTTCACCGCCATACAGTACCAGAGACGTGATGTCCAGAAATGGCACACTCAATAAAGCGCCTTGCTTGATGACACGGATGCGGCCTGGTTGTTCGACAACGAACAGGCGCCCGCTGCCATCTCCAGCATGGGTGATGTCAACCGGCGCTTGCAGGCCGCTGGCAATGACTTCGGCAACGGAGATAGACGCATTGGAAGCTGCGAAAGTTAATTGGCGTTCGGTTAAGCCAATCAGCCACAAAGCCCAACCCGGCAAAAGCAAAAGAAGCAGCAGGGAGAGGAAGTTCTTACGCATTGGAGACCTTTTACAATCGCACCAATCGGGGAAAAATTGCTTGAAATCAGTATAGCAGGAATGTTAAAGTTGTTCGCTTATCAAATGTCACTTCCTGAGCGGGAAAAACGTAATAACGCGAAACTTGTGCTTGGACGGTGAGATTTGATCACCATCGTAAATAGCGTTGAGTTTCCTCGCCGAATTGCGTATTTTTCCCCATGACCGGGGTGCAAATTTGGCTTACGATTTCAATGTGTAAAAGCATTCTTCATAGAGAATAGAGGAGGTGAAAGATGAAGACGATGTATTGTGTGGGGTATACGCATGGAAATCCTGGCAAAGGTGGTTGGGGAGTGGTGATTGTCGAGGAAGGCGAGATCGTTCAGCAACTCTGCGGCGGTTATCGGTTGTCAACCGATCCGCGCATGCATGTCATGGCCTTTGTGAGAGGCTTGGCGCAGCTTGCCGAGGGAACGCAAGCGCAGTGTGTCACTTGCAGCGAATATGTCTACTACGCCGTTGTGAATAACCGCTTATCCACGTGGGGAAGTCGCTGGAACTGGCTGGCTTTTGGAGGAAGACCCCGTCCGAATTGGGACTTATGGCAGGAGGCGCAGAACTTGTTGAGCGAGCGGGAGGTGAGCATGATTTTAGCCAGAAAAGCGACCGGCGATGAAAACCTGTGGCAGGCGGATCGGCTGGCGCGCCAGGCAGCAGCATCCGCTCAGGCTGTAGATGAAGTCTATGAAAGCTCTGACGGATACCGGGATTACTTGAGATATCGAGAGAAATTGGCAAGTTTTGGGCGTCGCCTTGACTCCCGGTTGGAAACTCAATCTCAGGAGAATTTGGAGTGTTGAGGTCAAACTTTGGTACGCATACTGCAGCACTCCAGAACGTTACCGTTGTTGGAGATGGCGAAACGCATTTGAGATGGCAAAAATCGAATCTTGTTAACTTATTTCCGTTTATTCGTAATCACCTATCATAGGCTCTACTCGTCGGGGCAGACCGTCCACGAATATTTCACGAATGCACGAATAGCGCTCATTCGTTTATTCGTGGTCAATTCGTGGATGGTTTTCTCATTGAGAAATTATCAACACTGCTTGTGATAATAGGTTGTCAAATTTTTATAAAGAAACGAGCTCGTTGGCGCTGATTGAGACCGCTGGCGAGCGGATGATGGTTGCAGTGTAGTAGAAGTACTTTGCAAAAATCATCGACATCACAGCATAACTCTAGTAAACTATCAATTGAGGGTCTTCTAAATGTTTCAGCTTGTGTTTATCAACGCTGCTTGCTGACTTTTGGAGACTCTTTCGTTATCCTGAGTTAACCATAAATCAGTTTGGAACAGAGCAAAGGAGGTTTGAATGAGATGAAGATAAATGAACTCAAAGAAGAACTTCAAAAAGAGCAGCAGGCTCTTAGATCAACTTTGGAATTATTGAGCAAGAATATTAAGTTAGATCAGAATCGCGAAGAAAATTTGGTAGAGATCAAGCGAAACATAACGAAACTAAAGAATATATCAGAGAACTTGCATGGAGACATTTATATTCAAGAGCTAAAAAATTGGTTGAGACAATATGAATTAGAACTTCGAGATACTGAGCAGGAACTAATCAAAGCATTCGGCTCAAAATTGGATACCGCGTTGAAGACAATGGGGCTTTCTCTCTCCGGACAATATCCCGAATTGAGAGCTGGTTTATTCACACTTGAACTTGATTTTGATCAATGGGAAACAAAACTATGGTATGGGCCGAAACAAGAGCTTCTTGGTCGTTGTGATCTAAGTGTGAATAAGATTGTTAACCTATTAGCAAGTGAGATGAAAAGACTTGGCTCCCGGTTGTCTGAGGATGAACTGCTAGAGAAGTTGCGCAAAGCTTATTATCGTGTTGTTGGGATAAACTGCAGGGAGCCGGCCCCTATTATACAGGTAATGGCTGAAATGTCTTTCTTAATTCAGAACGCGCGTTTTCTCCAGGACCCAAAACGTGAGAATTTTATAAGCTATAGCCGTGCGGATTTTAGTTACGATCTTTTCCGTGTAAAAAAAGGTATTTATCAATCTGGTTTACACCTAAGAACTGCCACACGAGCGCAAACTAGACAACGTTTCGATTTTATTTGGGTGCCTAATGATGAGAGTGGTAATGGGACTGCTTACTCCCACTTGCAAATTGAGGAGAAAGTAGAATGAAAAATCTGGATTCAAGAATTGCTAGAGCGATCATAGATGTTGTGGGAAGCAGCGGGGTTCCACCGGAATATGGATTTCAATTTTTCACCGTAGGTTTAGAACCATATCTTTCTGTGATCTCAGAGGAATATCTGTCCACTTTTATCAAACAGGGTGGTTCTGCCTTCAAAATGGTTATAGGTATATATGGAGGAGGAAAAACCCATTTTCTATACTGTGTGCGTGATCTTGCATGGCAGAATAATTTTCTTGTATCATACGTTAGTCTAAGTTCAACACACAGTCCTTTTCATCGTCTAGACTTGGTTTACAAAGCTATTGTCAATGGCATAACTCCGCCGCTTGAACCAAATGAATTGTTGAGTGGATACGAGAAAGGAATTGCAAGTTTTATTCGCTACTGGTTTGGAACAAAGGTTAAGGAACTTTATGATAAAGGGCTATCAAAAGAAGAACTGCAAGAAACCTTGCTAAGTCAAGTAGAGAATATTGAGGGTATCGAAAGTATCAGCTTTGCCAAGGCGATTAAGTCTGCTATTCATGCTTTGTCAAGTAAGCAAGAAGAAGATTTTGCAAATATCTGTCAATGGTTGACTGGTGAAGGCTATGACCGACGTATTCATAGACGATATGGCATTTTACAACGCATTGATCGGACGACAGCATTTGTTATGTTTCGGTCACTGGTTCGATGGATTAGAGAGATTGGTTTCTCTGGGTTGGTGATTTTACTAGATGAGGCAGAGAGGTTGCCCAGCCTAAGTACGAGAGAAAAAGAGTTACATCTTAACAACTTGCGAGAACTAATTGATGAATGCGGTCATACAAGTTTCCAGGGAGTAATGATTTTTTATGCTGTTCCTGATGAAAACTTTTTACAAGGTCGTACTCAGATTTATGAAGCACTAAAGCAACGTGTTTCAACAGTATTTGATTCAATAAATCCAACCGGAGTAAAAATCGAATTGGAGAAATTGTCTGCAGAAAATCCAATCGTAATGTTAGAAGAGGTCGGTGATAAATTAAGACAGATTTATGAGTTGGCTTATAGTCGTTGCTTTGAAAATTATGAGGACGTAAAGGAAACGATTCATACCATTGCCAAAAAGGCGTATGAACAGCGTTTTATGGATATCGGTTATAAGCGTCTATTCGTACAAAAAGCTATTCAGGGTCTTCATTTTCTAAAGCAGAAAGGGCATCCCCCTTCAGCTACCGATTTGGATATGTAATGGGGAGTTTATGATTATGTCGGAAGAAAGGGTGTTTCATCCGCAATTTGGCTGGGGTTTAATCAAACGAACTCGGCATGGAGGGTTTAATCTAGAGGTTACATTTGAGGATGGGATAACTCGGTGGGTGCGGTTAGACGAAGTGAAAGAAGGTGGTGATCATCCTACAGAATCTCGGATACCCTCATCTGAACCGCGTGTCTTTCTTAACGATGAACGCCTAAAGTCACGAAGAATGATCGAGGCTTTTCGACTGGGTATTGTACCCTATGACTGTGTAGACGAGTTTACTTTTGGTCGAGAAAAAGAGTACCGGCAGGTGAAAAATTGGCTAAAATCTCTCAAAGATAATATATTGTTCGTTATTGGCGATTACGGGACCGGCAAAACCCATCTTCTTCACTATGCTCGTGGTCTTGCTCTAAAGGAAAAATTTGCCGTTGCATGGGTTGAGATGGACCCGAATGAAACTCCATTCCATAAACCTAAGCGTATTTACAAGAGCATTGTTAAGAGCCTTAGGTATCGTGCGCAGCGGGATGGTGTATTGCACGGTTTTCGTGAATTCATAGAAGAAGTTCTTTTTGCAGGTTATTTCGATGATCACATATATTTCAAATACCTAAAGGGGAAAACTGACAATGAAAATATATGGAGATGGATTGAAGCACAGGAACCTGCTAATATTAGACCATTTACTGAGGATTATCCATATTTATCTATACCTGGTCTTTATGATTATTCCAATGCTGCAAATATTTATTGCTATTTGCTGAGTTCTCTTGGGTGGGCAGCGAAGAATGCCTTGGGATTAAGGGGGCTGCTTCTAATTTTCGATGAGGCAGAAACGATAGATATGAACTATTCAACACATCAGCGATTGCAAAGCTACAACTTTATGGAAGCATTGTACCAGACATCACTGAACAAGGCAGAGTTGCTGGACAAGCCATATGGAAGTGGGTTGAATTATTGCATCAGAGGAATGGCTCAACAAGTTCCCTTCTTATACAAGTCTTCCAGCTATTTGAAACTTATCTTTGCGTTTACCTCTATCAAATTTATACCTCTCAAATTTATATTTAGTGACCCAATGATAGAGCTTGCGCCACTTACAGATGAGGTCCTTAGGCAAGTGTTTGAACAAATTTGTCTTTTGTATAAATCTTCTTATGATTTTTCAGCCGATTCTCGAATAACAGACGCTGTTTTTGAGAATATTAATACTAAAGTCGAATGCATTCGACTTTTTGTAAAGGCTTCAGTTGAGGCTATGGACTTAATTAGATTTCATTCAGGTGACTTTTTGAATCAGGAGTTTTGATGAGCCTGCGTTATCGTTTACGATACTCGTGGTCACCGTTTTTTTCTAGATTTGGCACACTACTTCCAGTTCAGCTAGAAACAATACCCAAGATCTTAGACGGCTCTAATGTTGTTATTATGTCACCCACAGCCTCAGGAAAGACAGAGGCTGTTATAGCCCCAGTAGCTGAAAAGTGTGTCATGGAGCAGTGGCAGGGATTATCTATCCTGTACATTGTACCAACCCGTGCTTTAGCAAATGATACATTTCAGCGTATCCAAGGTCCGTTACTGGATATGAATCTCACAACAGCAATTAAGCATCAGGATACTCCTTATTTATCATATAAAAATCTGCCAAATTTACTTATTACTACACCGGAATCACTCGACTCGCTAATCTGCCGTCATAGTCAAATTTTCAGTACACTAAAAACAGTAATTCTGGATGAAATTCATCTGTTGGATAACACTTATCGAGGCGATCAGCTAAGGCTTCTCCTATGGCGATTACAAAAATTGGTCAATGAAGGTGACCTTTCTATACATTTGCTATCGGCAACTCTTGCCTATCCTCATCAGGTTGCAAAAAGGTATGTAAAGAATTTTGAAGTCATTGAAATAAAAGGTCAGAGAGTCATTGACTATCACCTCTTCAGTTCTCTTAGCGCAGTTTTCGAGTGGGTGCGTAGAGAAAGATGGAAAAAGGTGCTCTGCTTCTGTAACTTAAGGGACTCGGTCGAGAGTGTTGCTCACGAATTAGCAGAGTTATGGCATCCGTATCCCGTGGTAGTCCATCATGGAAGTTTGCATCGTCGAGAGCGTGAGGAAGCTGAGAAAGTGATGAAAGATTCGAATGTAGCGGTTTGTGTTTCCACTTCGACATTGGAAATCGGTATAGATATTGGAGACATTGACTTGATTTTGTTGATTGAACCGCCATGGAGTATCTCATCCATGATTCAACGAATTGGTCGTGGAAACCGAAGGGAAAATGTTGCTCGTGTAGCTGCAATATTCAAGTCTAATGAGGAAAAATCATTACTTGAGACAATGTTTAATTTTGCTATATCTGGAGCATTAGATGAGGCAGTTTATACCCCCGACCGCTCTGTTGCAATTCAGCAGATATTCTCATTTCTTTTTCAAAATCCTAAAGGTATGCCGGAGTCAATAATTTTGGATTTTCTCAGTACTATATACTCCAAAGATGAAGCAAAACTGATTATAGGACATCTAGAAAAGAATGGATGGATTGAACGAATTGTGGGAGGTTGGGCTGCATCAACCAAATTGATGGACTTGGGTGAAGCGGGACGCATTCATTCTAACATTCCAGACTCTCAAATATATAGGGTAATAGACACGAATTCAGGCAAAGAAATTGGATGTATTGGAGGAGTATTTGATGACATATTTATACTTGCAGGAAGAGTTTGGCGAGTCGTTTCGATTGAGAAAGGAGTTATAAAAGTGTGTCGTTTTCACGGAAAAGCTTCAGCACCTCTGTTCCGTAAAAACAGAGAGCAAGGAGCTTTTTATTGGCTACTGCCTCCCGAGCTTATGACCTAAATGAGCTATCAAAACGGTAATATAGCTGTCACGAAAACGCCCCCGCTACTTCTTCCGAGCGATATAAAAAGTGTAAACGCCCTCGGCGCTGCGGGGTTCCTGCTGATAAACCGCTTGGACAATGCGGCGCGTCAGGGCGAGGTTCCAGGGATGGGGGGCAAGAATCCAACGCCCGATCAGCTTTTTAGCCACTAAGGAGGGCAAGCCAAAATAATGTCCCCACTCGACAACGGCTAGCGCAGGCGGCGGAAAATAATGCCACCATTCCACCAGGACAAACCCCGCTTGTTCAAGGCGCGCTTGCCAGACCTGCGGCGGATCGCAGTGATGATGACGGGAAATGCGGTTAAAAAAAGCGCGATAGGTGTTGCCCAGCCAAGCCAGCCCAACCCGATCG
>Ga0197142_1004407_pt1 | contig 11410 bp, 10 predicted proteins | sample GBS60_MetaG_FD_148614 | JGI IMG/M metagenome (GOLD analysis project Ga0197142, IMG submission 148614) | Sediment microbial communities from Great Boiling Springs, Gerlach, Nevada, United States - GBS 60_MetaG | ecosystem: Environmental > Aquatic > Thermal springs > Hot (42-90C) > Sediment... | reverse complement strand
CAGCTGTATTAAAATCCCTCCAACAAGGCCTATAAACACCCACTCAAAGATATATCCTTTGTGCAAAGACGGGGGAGAGATGATGTTAAAACAAGGAACCAACTGAGTCGAAAGCGCAGAGCTGTTTACCTTTTTTGTCAAGCTTAACAACTCAGATCGAGACAGGTCTAAAGCAAAAAGTTGTTCTAAAGTTAAATCTTCAGGGATTCTCTCTAAGTAAAAATTAGCGACACTATTATTAGGCATACTATTATCGAGCCTGGAGCTAACCAAAGAAAAATCCAGAAAAGGAAGCTCTTTGTTGCTTTTCTTACTTAATTTAGCAAGAGCGGTAACAATAAGCCGATTTCGATAAGGCAACTCTCTAACAATCCAAGTCCCGCGGATAAGCTGCTGAGAGGGCTCTTTAGAGGTACATCCTAAATCCAGCACAACAAGTTTATCTTTCAACTTAACAGTTGAAAAGTATCGATTAACAAGACCAAAATCGCTTTTTTTTCTCATACTAAACGAGAAGCTTTTCACCACTACCTTTCCTCTAACCTTACTGAAGAGTGGCAAGTTAGATGTAAGCCCATCTAAACTTGATATAATAGCCATGTTTTTAGAGGCGGTCTCAATTAAAGCTTGTTTTTCCTTCATTCTGAAAAACTGCCAAGCTGCCATAATTAAGCTGAAAACCAGAAATACTATTGCTACAAAACTTAGCTTTTTCGGAAACTTAAAAACAGGCATTTAAATCGCAGATGCTATTTTATTACAATTCAAGGCTAAATAGCGCGTGTACATCTCGGATTTTATTTTTCTTGACCGCGAAGCTTTGCTTAGGCATGACGCCTTTTTAAGAGAGAAAAAAACTAACCTTTTTAATACTTTGGAGGAAGAAAACGGTTTACTCAAGTGGTACAAAATGGCTGCTTATAGCATTTCTACCTTCAGCTTTGAAAACATATCACTTGTTATAGGAGAAGTATTAGATCCAAGCTTTCGAAGTCCAACTTTTTCTCAGTGGCTTTTAAGTTTTTTAGGATTGCAAATTCCCGCTTTCGACTTTATAACAGGAGGCACCATTTTATCTTTTATAGGCATGTATAAGCCACAGTTTGACAACTTTTTGTATGTAGGGCTAGGAGTAATTGAAAGAGAACGTCATTTTGAGAGCGGATTAGTAGCTATAAGATTTAATTCATCTGAAGGCCTTGTCAAAATTATAGACGGACAGATCTTATATACAGAAAAGATCCTAACATTTAACAACCATTGTTTTGAAGATTGCAAACTTATTTACTCAGCGCCATCAAGCAAAACACTCAGTTTAGTCAAGGAACTTTCAGATACGCCGCATTCAATTTCCCCGTGGTTTATGCTCGACTGTCCTGAATACAAGCCGTTTATAATCAATGATTCAGCTATCCAACTTCTGAGATCAGCTAAGAACTTCGTTCAAGGGACTAAACTTAAGGTTATCGAAGTTGGCCTAAACGGCGCGCTTGGAGTCGCTACAGTTGAGATTTGCTAAAATGGAAGTACTAGGTATTGGTCATAGTTACGGCGATATCGCTCTTGACAATGATTTTATTGAGTCACTTGATACTGGAACAACTAAAGAGTGGATATTAGAGAAAATTGGCATAACTCAAAGAAGAGTAACTCTGCCAAAAGAATATATAGTAACAACTCGAAACAAAAACCCTAGTGACTGTTTAAGAGTTAGGACAAAAAGCTGGCTTGACTTGTCTTTAGAAGCTTGCGGGATGGCGTTTTTAAGGTCAAATCTAAACCCTACAGATCTTGATTTAGTTTTGGTGGATTGCGTGACGCCAGACAACTTTTTCCCCATGCCCAGCCAAGAGTTGAAACATAAGTTGGGATGTTTTAATGCCCATGCCTTTGATCTTGTAACGGCCTGTCCGGCTGCGGCTCTTCACCTGTATTTTGCATCTCGCTTACAGGCGCGCTGGAATACGGCCTTGCTGCTGACAAGCGCTACAGTGTCTCATGCCGTGAATTATAACGATCGCACAGATGGCGCAATCTGGGGCGACGGAGCTGGCGCAATAATTGTTTCAAAGAATAGAAAAGGGAAGTTAAGGCTTATAGATACAACCTTCAGCGGCGATCCGACTCGCGCGGAGAGCGTTATAATCCATCGCAGAGGACATTTTTGGCAAGATGGAAGGGCGGTTAGGAATTTTTCCGTTCGTCAAACAGTTCGTATGATTAAAGAAGTATCCTCAAAGTATGGGCTAGACTTTTCAAAAGATATCTTTATAGGGCATCAAGCAAATTTAACCATGCTGAGGCAAATTGGAGAAGCTGCGGGAGTGCCAGATGAAAACAATTGGAAAAATGTTGAAAGATGTGGAAATCAAGCTGCTGCAGGCGCTATAGCTAGTCTAAGCGAGAGGTGGGATTCATTGCCAGTGGGAAGAAAAATTTTAATAGCTGTACTTGGAGCGGGCCTGACTTGGGGCACGGCTCTTTTTGAGGTGATAAGTTAAAAAAACCAATTGATATTTACCATTCTTCCAGATATCTTGAAAGGCTATGGGCAGGATAGTCATTATTGTTCCATGGCTACTTGTTTTGTGTCAACACAGATCAACAGAGGGAGCAATTGTAGTGGATTATGTAGCTGAACTTGAGGCCGCGACGGACAAACTTCTTCAAAAGGTTGCGGAGCTAGAAGAGAAACTTGAAAATTGCGAAAAGACGAATGTAGAGGTTAACTGTAAACCGGAGATAGATCATCTAAAAAGTCAGTTTTCCGCCTGCGCAGCCGAGTTAGAAAGTGTTAAAAGAGCCTCAGTCTCGCTAAAAATTAAAGAATTTGGCCATAGCGCGTTAAATCCAGAGTTAAAAGACTTTGTGAGATTACTTTTAGCCGATCTTGAAAGAATCAATGAAAAGGCGCTAGCGCTCAAGAATAACAAGCTCAGAGAGAAGTTGTTGAATGAGCTAAAATTGATTCAAAATAAAATTTTAGAAAGTAAGAATTTCAAAGACTTGGCTACGGTAAGAGCTTTGCTAACGAAAGCAAAGAGAGAATTAAATTAGTTTTTCTAGAGGTCAGCAATTTAGCCAAATATATAATGGGACCGCTTAGGACATAAGCGTAACAGATTAAAAAAACGCCAACCCATCCTAGGTACCAAAGGAGTATAAGAATTAAGGCGATCCATATTTTTTGATTCCTGGTTATGCGAGTGTCTTGTTTTAAAGATAGAAACACTATTTTAGAAGAGCACAAGGCTGCGAGCAAAAAGAGTGCGCTTAGGCACACAACAGGTATTACATTCAAATGATCACTCGAGAGGGTTAATGGCAGCACAGCTAATGCCATTGCAGCAGCTGGACTAGGCAAACCTCTGAAGTGGATTAAGCCCACATCAGACGAGTTAAATCGAGCAAGCCTGAAACCTATGCTTGAAAGATAGGTAAAAGAAGCTACTATCCCAAGGTTATCAAAGTGTGGTTTAAGCGCCCAAAGATAAACTAAAAAAGATGGAGCTATACCAAAAGTTATAAAATCGGCCAACGAGTCAAATTCTAGACCAAACTTTGACTCCGCTTTTAGGCGTCTGGCTATAAATCCGTCCAAAAAATCTAAAATAATTCCTATTAGCACAAGGCGGCTGGCTAGAGCAAAGTTTTCCTGTATGGAATAGACGAGACTCAAAAATCCGCAAAGCAGATTGCAAAGTGTAATAAGGTTAGGTATAAGAAGCTTGGTTCTTTGCAACATTCCTTGGAGATGATCTTTGCTAGTTTTTTAGTATACTTTTAAAAAATACTTGAAAAGAAGTTTCCTAGTAACCAAGTGGTTTTTTATCTGGTTTGCCCTTTTATGTGTAACAGCATTTGCTGGGGTTTTTTACGATGATTTGGTAATCCAAAGCATTTTCATTGTGATTAGTTTGTTATTCGCTGTAAGTTTGATAGGAAGTATCCTCATTATTTTGAAGAGGGATAAAGTTTTCAGGCTAGAGCCATCCCATATAGATCTAGCCTTGGAAGCCGGGCAGTATCGGTTTTTCAATATTAACCTGCGCTCAAGTTTGCCTCTCTGGCCTTGGAAAGTAGAAATTGAGCCACCCTACGAAGATTTCCTTTGGGTAACAGCTGGAGCGGAGAATCTAACTATGCAAACTTTGTTGGAGCTCGAAGTTTTCGGCATAAGGAGGGGGTATTTGGAGGAAAGCTTAAGTGTCATAGTTAAAGACATGTTGGAAATTTTTCATATCAAAGTTGGAAGTATTTTTGTGAAAGCGGAATGTTACCCAAGTTTCAATGCTCAGGATTGGTTGGTAGAGCTCAAAGCTCGCGTTGAAGGAGATGTTTTCCCCAGGTTGGGGTCCGACTCGGGAGATCCTTTGAAGCTGCGTCAGTATCAACCCGGCGACCCCCTCAAAAGGATAGCGTGGAAGCTATTTGCCAAACGCTCTGAGTTAATATGTAGGGTTCTTGAGCCAGCGGATGATCAGGCAAAAACCTTGATTTTGTACAGCTACTTGCTGCCAGAGGATGAAATTGCTGCAGCTATTAGCCTTAGGATAGCTGAAGTATTGCTAGAGGAAGATTTTTCTTTGCTATACTCAACTAATCTTTCCAACGATTTAACTTCAGATTTTGGGCAGTTTAAAAGAGAAGTTTTGAACTCCAACAAAGAAGCGCCACGAAAGTCTCTGGAAGCTTTTTTAGCAAAATTTCAGCAGACAATTCTTAACAGACAGGTCTTGCTAATTTATTCGGAAGATGAACAAAATCTAAAAATATTTTCTGAAATCGATAGATTTTTTATGAAAGATCAAATAATAAAGGTTCCTTGCCCCAAAACGGTCGAGCAGAAGAGGATTTTGGACTTATTTTTTGAGCCCTCGAAAAAAATTTTCCAACCGGCATCTAATTTAGAGCTAAAGCGGTAAAAAGTGGAATTTATCAGAATAATTTCTTGGCTTGCCATTTTTTACTTGTTTAGCTCTTTGTACAAAATTTCAATCCAACCATGGGTCCTAGCGGCTGGATTCATTTCTATCTCTGTTCTTATTAAACGAATCGAAGCGGTTAAGCGGTTGACTCGTATCGGTGTGCTGGCACTTTGCAGTGGGGTTGTAGTGATAGGTTTGCTTTTAATTTCAACTCTAGGTTTTCTTCTAGACCAAGCGGAAGGATTTCAAGTCGCAGCAATTGAACAAGAGGTTCTAGTTTATATTTTTGTTTTCGGCTTTTTTGGTCTAGTTTCCTTATTAGTAGAGAAGTTCCCAAAGTTAGCTTTATTAGAAGCTTTCTTTTTGAGCCTTTGGGCTTTGAGGCTTTTAGAATTTCATAGAGGCCTAAATTTAGTTAGCTCAAAATTCATTCATCAAGTAGCTAAGTCATTTGGTACATCGGAACTAAAGGCTTTGTTGGGGATTGGTTCCACTATAGGAGCAGTTTTAGTTTTGTCGTCCTTATATTTTTCGACAAGGAAAAGGTTTAAAACGGCTTTTATATACGGTCTTTTGGGGGTAATGCTGTTTATAAGCGGCTTTTTTATTTTAGGCTGGCATTACAGCTCAACAGACGGCAAGTTGTCCTCTGGTGTGGGCTTTGAAACTGAACCGGGAGTTTCTCCTCTTAACTTCGATTCCGCTGTAGGGGCAAGCCCTCAAGCTACTGCGTTGGTAGAGCTTACGACCAGCTATATTGACCAAAGAACAAGCCCCTTGCTTTACTTCAGGGAAAGCGCGCTCAGTAAGCTCTCAGGAAAAGTTTTAGTTATTTCGGATGTAGAAAGAGATTTTTCTAAGATGTCGCCTAGGCAAGAATTTGAAGCTTCGGAAACTTTTAACACTTACTTCAGAAGAAAAGTGGAATCCAGAAGTTTTCTCTTAATCGAGCATTCTGTTCCTTTCGCCATTGACTATCCCTTAAAGATAACTCCCATAGCAAATCCTAACAGCGAAAAATTTCTCGGAGGAGCTTTTAGCGCTGTTTCGCTTGCGCCTCAATTTGGCAACGATCAACTCGCCAATTTCGAGATAGGAAATCCAGAGTGGCCTGAGGATATTCGTAATATGTATCTTGAGGTACCTAACGATTCCAGATATTCGGAGTTAGCTTTTGAGATAACGAAGGACGCCCAAAGCGACATCGAGAAAATAAATGCTGTTATTCAGTTTTTGAATAAAAATATTACCTACACATTAAAGCCGAACACGCCTAAAACAGATGATCCTGTCGCAACATTTCTTTTCAATAGCAGACGAGGGTATTGTGTTCATTTGTCTCATGCTGCTGTCTATCTTTTTCGCGCTCTAGGGATTCCGTCAAGAATTGGCGTAGGGTATGCGACAGATTTATCTCAATCTCGAGATGGATATATTTTGCTAAGAATGAATGACAGACATGCGTGGCCAGAAGTATATTTTAATGGGCTAGGATGGCTGGTATTTGATTCCTTTCCTGAGCAGGTAGAAAGTCATGCAGAAGCTCCAGTGGATCAAGAGTTACTTAGAAGTTTAATTGAGGAGGTTGAGAAAGGCTCCCCAAGTGAGGCAACTACTGAGGCGTCAGAGGATGGGAAGCCTTTTAACAGCCTTGTATTTTGGTTTGTGGGAAGTCTCATTGTTTTACTATATGGAATTAAGTTTTACCTTTGGTTTGGTTTTAAGCTAAAAAGATCTCGTTACAGGCTAGCTCTTTCGGTTCTTAGCCGATTGTATGATCAAGGCTTCAAGCGAGAGAGCGCAGAGCCCCTAGCACAATTTTTGAGCCGCCTTGATTCAGAGAATGGTAGGCTGGAGACAGATATTTTAGAACTATTTTTTGGACAAGATGTTAAGCTTGACAAAATTGCTACTTATAAAAAAATCAGCCTACGCTCCCTTTTCTCGTTAAGTAGCGTTTTTCGCTACCTTTTTATAAGAACATGGTAAAATTTATCCTCGTCCTCAGTTATATTTTTTTTACAAGCTTCCTAGTAGCCGAGAAGACAGTTGAGGAGTTAAAGAATCTGCTTAGGCAGGGACTGTTTGTTGACGCAATTAATGAGGCAAAGAGTATTTTAAAAAATAAACCGGACGATCCTGAGCTTTTAATTTTCTTGGTGGAGTATTATTTGTATTTCGTTGAGGACCTCGATTCAGCCAACGAGTTCTTATTAAAGCTAAAAAAGGTTCTTCCAGGAAAAAGTCTCTTAGATCAATTCTCTTACGGCTACAGGGTGCCATTCTACGAGCATCAAATTTTGCTTCAGTCGAATAGATATGAAGAGGCTCTTCAATTACTTAATCGGATAGAGGCAGAGAGAATTTTTGTGCCCTCGTGGTTTTATCATACGAAGTCGTGGAATTTGTTTAAGCTATCCCGCATAACAGAGGCAATGGAAGCTGCAGAAAAAGGAATTGCGGTTGGAGAAGATCCGATATCGAATTTGAATATGTTGGGGATTCTTCATTCTGTAAATCAAAATTATGAAGAGAGCATTCAGAAATTTGAAAAAGCTATTGAGTTAGGAAAATTTTTTAACATGGAACATTTAGCCGTTATAAATAATCTTGCTGAGATCTATGAGGAACTATTCAGAGAGCAGAAAGCAATTAGCTTGTACGAGCAGGCGATAGGTGAAGATATAAATTGTGAAGCTTTTCTCACTTACATTAACTTGGCTTTCCTATATCTAGATTTTTTGGAAGTAGGCCTCTCAAAAAAAACTTTGGAAAGGTACAAACAATGCGTTGCCCGGTTTCCATATAAAAGCCCAAAAGCTTACTTGCCGCTCTTTAATCTGGTGGAGGCTCGCATTAAGCTTATAGAGGGCGATTTTAATGCTGCGAGGAATCTTTTAAGAACAGTCCTCGATTTCGACCAATGGCTTGGAAGAATTGGCACAGATGTGTCTGATATGAGATTAAGCGCGTTTCAAACCTTATATCTGGCTACAAAAGGAAAGATGGCTAAAGATTACTCTTTAGCAACAAATTTATGGGAAAAGATTCTTGTTTTTTTTAACAATCTCTGGCTCAAGAAAGAGCTATATTTTATCAACAGAGAGTTTTTAAAGCTGGCCAAAAAATTAAATAACTTTGAGGATTTGAGGATAAGGTTTTCGGATTCTTTCCTCTTTTATCCTTTTCTGGGTGAGCAATTAAAGAAGCTACCAAAAAAGGCTATTAAAAATAAAATAATGCAGCTTTATAAAAACAGTTATGTTGCTATGGCAAGGGTGTTTTACGATCTATATTTGGCTAACATAGGAAGTGTTAACAGGGTGGCTCTGAAGGATAGTTTTTTAAAACTTAGAAGTTGGTATGATGAAGCCTTAAGTGTGGCTTATCTTAATATGTTGTCTGAGGTTGAAGACGATCTTTCAACAAAAATATCCTATGAAACTTTAATGTATGAGAAATTGCCAGCGAGTTTTTACTTGTTCAATAAAAAACTTCCTGTTGAGCTGGATTGTAGCTTAAGCTTTTGGGAGAAAAGATTGGCGCTGTTTAATTCTCCGCTGTATGAAGTTCCACAGGGTTATGGCAGGTTTAAGTTAACCATGAACAAAGAAGGCGAGAACTACAAATTTGTATTCTCGGATAAAAAGGGCAAATTAAAGTCGATTATAGTCAGGGACGTAAAGTTGATTAGAGGTTTTAAGACTCTGGTGGATAAGGTTTTCCAATGATCAGAATAATTATCAGATTAAAGCTATCTTTTCTAATCGCCTCACTAAGTGTTGTATCAGAGAATTGTCCTAATTTTGAAGAAAATATTCACGGAGCTTTCCGTACAGGAGACAAAGTAATTCTAGAAAGAGCGAAGTTTGACATTTTAAGGCTTTGTTACCCGAACCTTATTTCAGATGGCGAAGTAAAGGAAATTTTGAATGATCGGAAGAGAGAGGTGGTAGTGTTCTCGTTGAAAAAAGGAGAGGTTCAAGATGGAACTCCATTGCCAGAACAGCAGAACACCCAATTTGATTGGGAAGCAAATACCGGCATTGTTTTTGAGGATGATAAAGTGAGACTTTTGTTCAAAAAGATGGAGCGGTTAGAGGAGATTCCTTCTTCGGAGGGTTTGCTTTTACGGGTCAAGGCGAAAACTGATTTAAAAAAGGATATTTATTTTTCCCCAACCTTTTCCAAGCCGGTTAAGCATATTAGGATATGGGAGGATAAAAATTTCTTATATTTTTTAGCAAAGCCAGACTGCGATGGTTTGGATTTTTATGTGTCAGGTTTTGAGCTAACTTTCTACTGTAAGAGGTAAATACTGTAAGAGTTAAAAAAGTAGAGTTTCCTCCGTTTTAATTTTTTGAAAACCAAACACACTCAATATAGCGACAGTTTGTTTGTTAAGCTTTACAAGCTTTGCCAGACAGAAAATTTTTTCCAGAACTAAGTAATTTTCAGGTAAAGAATTAAAAGATTTATGCCGATGAAAGCGATAGATGGATCGATTGCTGTACCCCAGAGATTTAAGCCATCCAGATGCCATGTGGCTGATTTCAAATTATGAAAAAATAGAAAGATCATTCATTCCTCTAGTAGACGAAAATGAACATGTAACTTTAATTCTTCTTACAGAGGAGGAGGTAGAAAAACTTAAAAGTCTGACTAAAAAGCCTTAAAGGGAAACTTGCCTGATATACTCCAGGGCTTTTGTGACATCTTCAGGGGTGTCAATTTCAATGCCAGGGTGGCACAGCGCTTCGTCCACTTTGATAACTCTAATTTTTAACCCTTTTTCAAGCAATCGCAGCTGCTCAAGTCCCTCAATTTGCTCATAAAACCCTGACTCGAACTGAGAAAAAGCAAGCAGCGCTTCTGGTTTATATATGTACAAACCAATGTGTTTAAACGATAATGGAGAAGGTTTTTTTAGTCTCGGGAAAGGCACTGGAGACCGGGAAAAATACATAGCGTAGTCATCAAAAGTGAGTACGACTTTCACAATGTTGGGTTTGTTAAATGAGTCTTCATCAAAGATTGGATAGGCAGGGGTTGCCATATCAAAGTTTCTTGGGTCCTTCTCAAGCTGGTCTAGACAGTAACTGATTAAATCAGGATTTATAAAGGGCATGTCGCCTTGAATATTTAAAATAAGGTCGTAGTTTGCGCCTAAAAGTTTGAAGGTCTCAGCAACTCTGTCGGTTCCTGTTCTACAAGCGCTAGAAGTCAAAATAACCTCAGCCCCAAAGCCTTGCGCAACTTTTAATATCTCTTCGCTGTTAGTTGAAATAACGATGTCAGATATGCCTTCTGCTTTTTTAGCTTGTTCCCAAACCCTTTGTAAAACAGTTTTTCCCCCTAGATCAATTAAAGGTTTTGTCGGGAGCCTTTGGCTTTCGATCCGCGCAGGAATTACTCCTAAAATCTTTTTCATAAACAGTTAGTTCTGGTAGCAAGTCTAACAGCTCCGGCTTCCACAAATCAAGAAACGTAACCAGTAAACTTGTAGTATCGTGGTCTAAATTTAAAAAGATCAAGTTTTTTGAAAGTACGGCTTTATCAATTTTTTTGATCAATGACAGCAGGTACAATACTCGACTTACAATAGAACGAGGAGGTCTTACAATGTTAAACAGGTTGTTTAGATCATTCGAGATTAACTTTAAGTTGCCGATGATTTTTCGGTTTAAATCTATAGACTCTAACCACGATATGGCCAGAAAGAATACTAAGGTTTCAGAAGATAACAACCTGTTCGCTGGAATTTTTAGATAGAGATCCTCTTGCAAAGCTTTCTTGTTTGATAGGGCGTTTTTTAAAAGAGGAAATAGAATTGGGAGAACAGAAAACTGGTCTAAAAAGTCTATAAAACTCGGGAAGGGCTTTTGATTATAAGCGAAGTCTTTTTTTAACTCGTCAAAAAGGCGTACGGGAGGACACTGAGTTAGCAGCTCTTTTGAGATCAGGATTGCTTCATGGGTTTCTTGATCTATCTGAAATCCTGTCCGAAAAGAGTGCCTTAGCGCTCTATAAATTCTTACAGGGTCCTCAGTGAATCTTTTAACAGGTGGGCCTATTGTTCGAATTATCCCCTTTTTTAAATCTTCAAAGCCTCCGACATAGTCGATTATTTTTAAATTCAGGGGATCCAAGAATAAAGCGTTTATCGTGAGATCTCTTCTGAAAGCGTCAGTCTCTTCGCTTCCGTAGCGATTTTCGGTTTTTCGAATTTTACCTTCCCGAGTTATTTGAGGGGGAGAGGGATCCTCTTGTCTAAAGGTGGAAACTTCGATTATTTTCGACCTAAAAAAAACCTGGGCAAGCTCGAAGCGCTTTCCTATAATTCTGCTGTTGGCAAAAAAACGACGAATTGCTCGAGACTCAGCATTAGTGACAATATCAAAATCTTTAGGTTCTTTACCCAACAACAGATCTCTTACGCAGCCGCCCACCAGATAAGCCGTGTAACCAAGTTTATGAAGACG
>Ga0197142_1004406_pt1 | contig 11413 bp, 10 predicted proteins | sample GBS60_MetaG_FD_148614 | JGI IMG/M metagenome (GOLD analysis project Ga0197142, IMG submission 148614) | Sediment microbial communities from Great Boiling Springs, Gerlach, Nevada, United States - GBS 60_MetaG | ecosystem: Environmental > Aquatic > Thermal springs > Hot (42-90C) > Sediment... | reverse complement strand
ATTCTTGAAAAAATCGATTATCCCCATGAATATCTCTTTTATTTAGGAATCATTTTGAATCATGGTAATTTATCTCAAAGAATTCTAAAACGATATCAGTCTATGAAGGAAAATTCTACTAAAAAGTTATTGCAGATCTATCAAAATATGGCGGAATGTTTAGCAAATAATCATTATTTCTTATGAATATACTGATTACTTGTGAACATGGTGGAAGTCAAATACCCACTCAATTGCAAGAGCACATTTACATCGAAAAAGAGGTTTTAAATTCTCATTTAGGTTATGATTTAGGAGCTCTCGATCTATCGAATTATTTGTATAATCATTTAAAGAAAGATTATTCTACCTTGTTTTTAAAAAACGAAATGACTAGACTTTTAATCGATTTTAATCGCTCTATCCATCATCCAAAACTATTTTCCAAGTATTCTAAACATTTGCCCAAAGAATATAAAGAATTTTTATTAAAAAAATATCAGAAATTTCGTAAGAAAGCAAAAGATTTTATAAACCAAAATAATCCACCTATCATTCATTTATCTATCCATTCTTTTACACCAGTTTTGAACAATAAAATACGCAAGACAGAAATTGGCATATTGTTTGATCCCAAAAGAGAAAATGAAGCTTATTTCGCCAAACAGATAAAAAAGAACTTATCTTACCGATGCCATTTTAACCTTCCTTATCGTGGTGTTTCGGATGGACATACTCAATCTTTAAGAAATCTATCTTCAAGTTATCTAGGAATAGAAATAGAAATCAACCAAAAATTTTTAGTCCATACTACCAATTTTTCGAAGGAATTAAAAGAGCATATTTTAACTGCGATTAAAACCAGTTTAAAAGAAACTCATCGCTTTTTACAAAATATTTTTTGGTTTATCATTCTATTAATGCCTGGGGTAGTTTTTTCCCAGAATTTTATTTCTATTAAAAAGCAAATCGATGGTGAACTCCATTTATTAAGAAACAAAATAGAAACACCCATAAAACAACAATCTATCTACGATATACATTTTCGAGAATATTTGTATTCAATTAGAAATGGAGAGATGGAACTACATTGGGAAGAAAACTATTACAATAATAAAAAGAACAACTTAAATTGGAGTTTACTTATCCCAATCGACGAACAATCTTATTTACATTTTATCGAAGCAAATTCTTTATGGGAACAAAAAAAGACTATACCAGCGATATTTTTATGGAAGTCCTTGTTAAAGAGTAAGAATTCCCATATAGCAAAAGAATCTTATAAAATATTGCAAGAAAAATTGAAAAATCAAAAGATAAACGAATTTTTTCGTAAGATCGATCCATATTTTTTATACAATCTTACGTCTAATACTACGCAACTTATATCAGAGGATTGGGGCATTACTTTGACATTAAATGATTATTGGTATTTTTATTTATCCAACGTAAAGTGGTTTTATTTTATAGAAATTGACGATAACAAAAGAATGCTTTTACTCAATAATGAAAGTAGTTCAGTATATATCTATTTACAAAAAACCAAAGAAAATCAAGTTCGCGAAAACAACGATGTTTTTTATTGGGTGGATACCAAATTTTCTTGGAATTCTAACACAAAACAAATTTATTCTTTTCAACGTCAACAGAGGAAAGAAAACATCTATTTTGTAACATACCAAAGGGGGAATCAAACAAATGAATATTACGAAAAGGTATTTTTATTGCCTTATGGTTTTTGTTATTTGCGAATTTATAGTGGGGATAAAGAGCAAGCACTAAAAAATATAGAAAACATAAAGTATGACAAAAAAGATTAAAAAATTCATCGAAAAAAGAAAAACCTTATTCGACTTTGCAAGCTTTTTTTTAGATGGTTTTCTTCCAAGTGATCATCCCATTCTTTTAAACCCAAAAAAAAGGCAAAGATTAAGAATTTATATTGGTTTAAGTTTTTTTATTTCTCTCTTGATTTTTTTGTTGTTCGGGATTTTGATTAATTTACAGATTAATTTACATCTTGTTCTGTTTTATTGTGTTACTGTTCTTGCATTTCTTATTGTTAATTATATCACGCGGTTTAAAAATTTTGAGTTTTTTTTATTTATTGTGATTTTTCTAGGAATTGGTATTAATGTTTATATAGCAATTTATAGTAATGTTTTCCCTCCAATTAATTATGCTTCGTTTTTGTTGACTATCATTGTGTTACATTATGTTTATAATCGTTGGATATCTCTATTCTATAATATTGTCATTATTTTAGTTCTTTTAACATTGGTTTTAACAACAAATATTTTAAAGATAGACATAGAAATTATACAACTGCGATTAAGATATTTTTATGATTATGTTTTTACTTCTCTTATCATGTGGTTTGTGTTAGAGGTTTACGAACATTTTAGAGAAGAATTAGAGTTAAAATTGGTTCATATTAACGAATCGCGAGAAAAGGATTTAGAACTTGCAAGAGAAATTCAAAAACAGTTCTATCCAATTTTGCCAAAGAATGATTATTATTATTTTGATTATTTAACCTTGCCTTATGATAAAGTCTCTGGCGATTATCTTGATGTTATCCAAAAAGAAAATTGTTTTTACTTAGCTTTGGGCGATGTTACGGGCCATGGTTTACAATCTGCAATGCTCACTATGCAGATCAACACGTTATTAAATTATTTGATTATAGAAAAGGACCAAGAGGATATTTCTGCAATTTTTATGGAATTGAACAATCATTATTATAAAATTATCAATAAATTAAACATAAAAAACTATGCATCTTTGATTCTAATAAAGATCGACTTAAATGGTAAAGTGATTATAACAGGATCTCTGAACCACATTTTTTATTATGATTCAGAAAAGTCTAAAATTGAATTTATTAACTATGTATCTCCGCTTCTTGGTTTAAAATATATATCCTCACGCGAAGAATTAAAAATAATCGAATTACAACTAAAACCAAGCGATAGTTTATTTTTTTGTACTGATGGTTTAATCGAAATATTTTTAAAAAATCAAAATCTTTTGGATAGATCAGAATTTATAAGAATATTAAACAATTTTTTTAACGAAAAAAAACAATCTCAAAAAGAAATCAAATTAAATGAATTTCCTTCATTTTTAAGACAATATATATCGTCGTTTTCTTTTCAGGATGATGTTTCTGCAATTTTAATACAATACAAGAAACCTGTAAATCACTAATTACTTGACCACGAATTCTTTTAAAAAAAATCAAAATAGAGATAAGTTTTAGATTTTAAGGAGTAGCATATGTCCGAAAAAAAATTTCGTATAGAAAAAGATACGATGGGAGAAGTAGAAGTACCAGCAGATAAATACTGGGGTGCACAAACTCAGCGTTCTTTAATGAATTTTAAAATAGGTAACGATCACTTTCCGCGAGAATTCATTCGAGCATTTGGAATCATCAAAAAAGCATCTGCGTTAACAAACAAAGAATTAGGTATACTCGATCCTAAAATTGCAGATTTAATAGTAAAAGCAGCAGACGAAGTAATTGAGGGGAAGTTGGATGATCATTTTCCATTAGTTATATGGCAAACAGGAAGTGGAACTCAATTCAACATGAACGTAAACGAAGTAATATCCAATCGAGCTATTGAAATGGCTGGTGGAGAGTTAGGATCTAAAAAACCTGTTCATCCCAATGATCATGTAAATCTTTCGCAAAGTTCTAATGATACTTTTCCTACTGCAATGCATATTGCAACAGCAGAACGCGTTGTCCATCATTTAATACCAAACATCAAAATTTTACGAAACACTTTACACCAAAAGTCCGAAGAATTCAAAAATATTATCAAAATTGGTAGAACCCATCTAATGGATGCAACACCATTAACCTTAGGACAAGAATTTTCTGGTTATGTAGCAATGTTAGACTATGCGATAGAACGTTTAAACAAAGCATTAGATGATGTTTACAAACTTGCTCTTGGGGGAACCGCTGTTGGAACAGGTGTGAATGCACATCCTGAATATCCAGAGAGAGTTGCAAAAAAGATTGCAGAGTTAACAGAATTACCTTTTGTTTCTGCTCCCAATAAATTCGAAGCTCTTACATCACACGGAGCTTTGTTGAATTTGCATGGCGTTTTAAAAACATTAGCTGCGGATCTAATGAAAATTGCAAATGATATTCGTTGGATGGCAAGCGGTCCTCGGTCTGGTATTGGAGAGATCAAGATTCCCGAGAATGAACCAGGTAGTTCTATTATGCCAGGTAAGGTGAACCCAACCCAGAGCGAAGCGATGACGATGGTTTGTTGTCAAGTAATGGGAAATGATGTAGCCATCAATTTTGGTGGTGCAGGGGGCAATTTTGAGTTAAACGTATATAAACCTATGATAATTCATAATGTTTTACATTCTATTCGACTTCTTGCAGATGCGTGTTTGAACTTTAACGATAAATGTGCTGTGGGAATTGAACCATGGTTAGAAAACATACAAAAACATTTAAACAATTCTTTGATGCTAGTTACGGCATTGAATCCTTACATCGGATATGATAATGCAGCGAAAATTGCAAAACATGCATATAAAACAGGTAAGACATTAAAAGAAGCAGCAGTGGAATTGGGAATTCTTACTCCAGAACAGTTTGATCAATATGTCAGACCAGAAGATATGATCAATCCGAATTTAAAGGTTCATTAATAAAAAAAAGCCAGAGATTTCTGGCTTTTCATTTTAAATCAATATATGCAAACCGTTCATAGATGGTTTTGTCGTTATTTAAAACAGAACAAACTTTATAGTTTGATGCAGTAGGACAAGAGGCTGTACCAGATACTTTGCATCCAGCTTGTTCGCATTTTTTTCGATTTTCAAACGTATCGGAACCACTATATCTGCAATAATGCTTGCAGTTTTCGGAAGAACCAGAGCCACATATATAACAACCATCCGCAAAAATCTTGTTAACTCCAACCAATGAAGTTAATGTCAATAAAGTAATCAAAAGGATTTGTAATTTCTTCATATTTGCCTCCGAATTTATGATTATGTCAATAATTTAAAATATGTCAATTCAAAAAAAATAATCAGAAAAAATTTTTAATTTTTAATTGTTTTATTGATAAAAAAATACCAGTAAATCAATCCTGTTAGGGTTAAAAATAAGCCTAAAATAGATTCATAGAAAGCTGTATAAAGAGTATAAAACGAATAAAAACCATAAATACTTAGAACAATCAAAAAGATTGCATACAAAAAGGGTACTTTAAATGGTCTAGGAACATTAGGATATTTTTTTCTTAGTATAACAACAGCAATGATGGTTAATATATTAAACAATGCTGATGTAAAAGAAAAAAAGTCAATGATTCTATCGTAAATAGAAACAGTCGATTTTAAAAAATAAGAACTATAAGCTAATAAAGTTAGAACGGTTGCCCAAATTGACTGAAAAATTAACGAAGCAATGGGTAGTCCATTTTTATCCAAATCTTTTAGAAAAGAAAAAAATAAACCATCTCTAGCCATAGCATGCCATGTACGAGATTTTGTGAATATTTGTGCATTAACATTACTGGATGTATTGACCACAATTATGATAGAAATTACGAGTGCAGCGATCCCACCTAAGGCTTTTTCGATTGCATCTGCTGCAACAAATTTCGAATTTGCTATTTCTTGCGGTGTCAGTTGCGTTAAATACGCGATATTGGTTAATAGATACAAAAATATCACAATAGAAATTCCTAAAAATAATGATAAGGGCAAATTTTTCGAGGGATTTTTTACTTCTTCTGCTACATAGGTAGCACCTTCCCATCCACTATAAGCGAAAAATGCATATCTTAAAGAAGAGCCAACACCTGTAAGGAATGTTGCTAAACTAATTTGACTAAAACCTTCATATTGTAAAATATTCTTTGGATCATGGCTAAAACATAAAATAAATATATAAAATAATGCAAATATTTTTAACAAACTTAATAAGTTTTGTAGCCATCCAGAAAATTTTAAGCCAAAGCAGTTCAATAGGGTAAAAACCCAAATAAGAGAAATTGTTAATAACATTTCGATAAAAAAATTTGTCTCGATAGAAAATAAAATCATCAAAATCTTTAATGTATATTCGGAAAAAACAATACTAACAATGACAATAGAGGCTGTTTCGGAAACAAAAAACATAGCCCATCCTCGAAGAAAAGGTACAATGGGATGATAAGCTCTTTTTAAGAATTCATAAGGACCGCCAGATTTGGGAAATGCTGCAACCATTTCTGCATATAACATTGCACTTAAAATGGTTAGTATTCCTCCTAAAATCCATGTTCCTAAAAAGGTAATAACAGAACCAGTAAGTAGCATAATAGGTGCAGGTGTTTTAAAAATGCCCGAACCAATAATTCTTCCTACAATGATTGCTAAACTTTCTTTTAAATCAAGCTCTTGTTTATAATTAGAATTCATGTAGGACAAAAATATTCTAATAGATTTTTACATAAACAAATATTTCTAAATATTAAAAAAGATTTTATTATATGTTTTTTGTAAAAATTATATTATAATATATTTATAAAGTATGTTAATAATTATCCACGGGGATGATATTTTTTATGTGCTTCTTTTAGATGTTTTTTGTCTATATGAGTATAAATTTGTGTTGTGGAAATATCACTATGTCCTAGTAATTCTTGCACAATTCTTATATCTGCTTGGTTTTGAATCATGTGAGTTGCAAAACTATGCCTAAAAGTGTGTGGGGAGATTGTTCTTATAATACCAGCTCGACGTGAATATTTTTGTAAAAATTTCCATACTGATTTTCGATCTAATTTACCTCCTTTTTTGCTTATAAATAAATATTCGTTTTTTTTCGATTTATTTTTGCAAATATATGGTCTACTTTGTGTTAAATATTGTTGTAAAATTTGCAATGTTTTTTCTCCAAAAGGTACAATTCTTTGTTTGTTGCCTTTTCCCGAGATTTTAATTTCCATTTCTAAAAAATCAATTTCTTGTAGTTTTAAATTACATACCTCAGAAATTCTTAAACCACTTACATACATAATTTCGAATATACATCTATCGCGTAGTTCAAAAATGTTATTTGTATCAAAAGAATTAAAGAATTTATTGATTTCTTCTATTGTTAAGTAATCGGGAAGATGCTTTTCTACTTTTGGTAGCTCGATCTTTTCTGCTGGATTTTTTGCGACATAGTTTTTTATCACTAAAAAATGATAAAATTGTCTTAACGATGCGATTAAGCGAACTAAGGAGCGTTTCGAAATATTGTTAACAGTGTCGTCTTTTAGAAATCTTACCAAATCTTCTGTGGTAATGTTTAAGATATTTAAGTGATTGTTTACCACATATTGAAAAAATTTTTTCAGGTCTTGGGTATATGCTATAATAGAATTTTGACTAAGATTTCTTTCTACAATTAGATATTCTTGGAATTCAATCAAGTAATTTGTATTTTCGTTGCTAAAAGCATTTACTACATTCACAATTTAAAAATCGGAACAAGCATAAAGATTCCATTAAATTTTTTTCTTGAATCGTGAAATGGATAATTTCATTAATATAGGTTCAATAAATAAAATATAATAAAAAAATGCCAAGAGTCATGATATAAATCCAAATATAAAAAATAATATCCAGTTTGTAAAAATTTTATCAGTAGATAAAACTTCTTTTGGATTCATAGGATTATATCCGATTAGGATTTTGTCACCAATATTGTAATGTTTATCAATTTCTAACAAATAGAAATAAGGTTTTTCTTCTTTATCGTAATAATGGATTTTATAATAATAATGAACCTTTTCCTTTCGAATTTTTTTTGTATAATGTGTTTTATATTCTTTTCTTAGATCTATAATTTCTGCTTCGGTTTTTGTGTATTTGATATAATACAAAAATAAATTTTTAGAAGAATCAAAAGTAAGATAAGAAGATAATCCTATCATTATTGTTAAAAAGATAAACAGAAATAAATTATCTTTAATGGATTGTTTTTTCATAACGATTCTAAAACATTTTATGTTAAAATTACATATATACAAGAAAGATATTTACTAAAATAGAAAAATTATTACAAAAAAATTCAAGCATAAATCCAACATGCTTTGTCTAAGATTTAGATGTTGATGATAATCTAACAAAAGGTTTTTTTAAATAAGACAATATTCGCTCGATAAAAAAAGAAAGATTTTTAAATCATAAAAAGATATAATAAAATATATTTACGATTAAACTAAAATTATCTTTATAATCATGCCGCAGGACACCAAAACTCGCTATAAACCTCTAAGTTTGCATGACAAATTTTGTTGTTTGAGGAATAATTGTTTGCAAACTGTATTTGGCGATGCTCTTCTCGATCCTCAGCATCTAGTCGGGGCAAGAATATTAAGGGAACAATGGGAATACTTTCCTCCTGCATTTCCCAGTCCAGCATAATGCGAATCATAAAACTCATCGAATACCCCAAAAAAAATCTTAATTCATAGAGCTTCCCCCAATACGTAGGCTGTATGCTAATTTTACGAATGATATATTCTTTGGTTTTTGGTTGATATGTCGCTGTTAAAGTTCTTTTATTTTGGGCAGTGCTAATTCTATAAAGATAAGCAAGATATTTTTTGAGTAAATAATCAATGGTCAGAGACAATTTTCCCTTAAACCTTGTATTTGTTAAATGCATCAAATATTTATAATGAAAAGGAGTAATATTAATCGATGTAATACATTCCTCTTGGGTAAAAAAATGGTGTACTTTCATACTAATATAATCTCTTTTTTGATAAATCTCTCATAAAATTTTTTATGTTTTTAAAATATTGTTAAATATAATTGAAATTGATTCATTTCTTAAAGTTTAAACAAAGCAATTTAGCATGGATTTCTGGTGGGTTGATTTAATCATATAAAATTTTATTCAATTATATATGAATCCCTTGATTGTATTAAATTTAAGCTTTTAGTATTTCTAATCTTTTATTATGGAGTTGTTTACTATTCTGGTATAAATAAACCACTTAACAACAAAACAGCAATAATGAGTAATACCAAACCAACCATAAGACCGATTATTCCAAAAACTATATTAATAATCAAATCTCCTTTTGTATAGATTATTGATAATTCTTCTGGATTTTGTGGATTATATCGAATAATAATTTCGCTTCCAACATTTAGGTTTTTACCTAATTTATCACTATTTTTATTACTATCAATTATTTTAAAAAAAGTTCTATTGTTGATATCTTTGTATTCTATTGTATAATAATTTACTTCAACAGTATAATATCCCTTACTACTTCTTCTTGTTATGGTTTTTGTTTCTACTTTGATGATTTTTGCATTTGCTTTAAGATAATAGAAGTAATTAAAAATATTTTTGTATAACTGAAAAGTATAATAGATAAAAAAAAGCGCAGCTATAAAAAAAGGTAAACCAAAAAATAAATAAGGTAATTTATTTCTTTTCATACAATCTTTATTGAGATAAATTTTGATATGTCAAGTTAGAATTTTTTTATATAACATGATAACTGATTCTCTTAAAATCTACTTGAAAATCTTTTATGGATTGATTTTTTCGATTTATGTCAAATAATAAGCAGGATAAGTCAAAAAATCTTATAGAAGAATCATTAGACGAAATTGTTGCACTTTGTAAAAGGAGAGGATTTGTATATCCTGGTTCCGAAATTTATGGAGGATTAGCGAGCACTTTTGATTATGGTCCTTATGGTGTAGAATTATTGCGAAATTTAAAAAATGAATGGTGGAGGGCCTTCGTTCAAACACGTTCAGATGTTGTAGGACTGGATTCGGGTATTCTATTACATCCAATGGTTTGGAAAGCAAGTGGGCATGTGGATAATTTTAATGATCCTTTGTTTGATTGTAAAAATTGTAAATCCCGTTTTAGAGTCGATAAATTTTACGAAGAACAATTTAAAATTGATTCTTCGAAATTATCTTTTGAAGATATAGTTAAAATTTATAAAGAAAAACAAAATGAAGGTACACTGATTTGTCCAGTATGTGGTAGCAAAGAATTTACAGAACCACGTCAGTTTAATTTGATGTTCGAAACTTATATGGGTGCAGCAAAGGGATCTGATATAAAAGTCTATCTTCGACCAGAAACTGCGCAGGGAATTTTTATCAATTTTAAGAATGTAGTAGATACTTGTAGAGTCAGAGTACCTTTTGGAATTGCACAAATCGGTAAAAGCTTCCGAAACGAAATTACAGCAAGACAATTTATTTTTAGGACACGCGAATTTGAACAAATGGAAATGGAGTTTTTCTGTAAACCAGGTACACAAAAAGAATGGTTTGATTATTGGGTAGATTTTTGTTTTAATTGGTTGAAATCCTTAGGCATTAAAGACGAAAACTTAAGAATACGTCAACACTCCAAAGAAGAATTGGCATTTTATTCTGAAAATACCGTAGATATAGAATTTAAATTTCCTTTTGGATGGGGAGAACTCTGGGGAATTGCTTCGCGAACTGATTATGATTTAAGACAACATATCAATTTTTCAAAAAAGAACTTGGAATATGTGGATCCCGATACCAAAGAACACTATATTCCTTACGTAATTGAACCAGCACTCGGGGTTAATCGTCTATTTTTAGCAGTTCTATCTAACGGATATTTTGTAGAGAATGCTGGAACAAAAGAACAAAGAACGCTATTAAAAATTCATCCAAAGTTAGCGCCAGTCAAAGCAGGTATTTTCCCGTTGGTAAAAAAAGATGGTCTTCCCGAAATTGCAGAAAAAATTTATCAAGACTTGATTTCGTATTTTCCAGTAGAAATAGATTTTTCTGGTTCAATTGGGAAAAGATATTATCGACAAGATGAGTTAGGAACTCCCTATTGTATTACCGTGGATTACGAAACAAAAGAAAATCAAACTGTTACGATTCGAGAAAGAGATACGACAGAGCAAATTCGAATATCTATCGATAAAATTTTGAGTTTTCTACAAGAGAAAATTTTACGATAAATTAAACAAGAATATGATAGAAAAAATATTCTCTTTTATAGAAAATGGGCTGAATGCAATTCCTTATAAAATAAGAAAGATCATTAAATATTCTTTTGTTTCTTTGTGGATTATTATGGCAATTGCAGTTTCTGTATATAGTTTTCTAAAAGGAAGAGAAAATGCACCAGTTGTAGGTGAACAATCTTATCTTAACAAAATCAAAGAAAAGATTCAAGAGAAAGAAAACTTAAACAAAAAAAGAACAATCATTTTGCCAGATTTAAACGATTTAGTACAAGAAGAGATACCTTTAAAAATTGAATCTTCTGATCAACCTAAACAAACAGACATAACGAAAGATTTATCGTCGGGAAAAAATATCCAAATTCTACCACAAAAAGATGAGCTGATCTTTCCTGAAAAACAAGAAC
>Ga0197142_1004405_pt1 | contig 11416 bp, 6 predicted proteins | sample GBS60_MetaG_FD_148614 | JGI IMG/M metagenome (GOLD analysis project Ga0197142, IMG submission 148614) | Sediment microbial communities from Great Boiling Springs, Gerlach, Nevada, United States - GBS 60_MetaG | ecosystem: Environmental > Aquatic > Thermal springs > Hot (42-90C) > Sediment... | reverse complement strand
TCAAGGTGTATCCGATACTTATGTAGCGGTTGACCAGTGAGCGGAATAGTCCACTGGTACAAATGGAGGGTTGTACGGTACTGTATGCGATAAAGTCAAGCGTGTCGTTGTCCATAACGGCCTACTCCATACCTTTGACGACGAAACCAGCTTCTTCTATCGCCTCCCTTATATCCTTTGGTATCTCATCTAAAGGTGATGTGAATACCACCACGATAGGTTTATCGGGAAATGTGATACGGTAGCGTTCAAGCTGGTCCAGCAGTTTGTCTACTACTAGGTCCTTTGATTGTTGATAAAAAGGGTTAGAAAAATCCCAGTTCTTTACTTCTATGATAGTGCCATCTTTGAGAATTGCATCGGGTATTCCTCCATTGGGTAAGGACACCTCAATTTCCTTTATATCATCTTTGATTGAACGGAGGTAACGAATTTGACCTACAGCTCCTGGTGTTTGTGTACCACCTTCCCCTAGTCTCTTCAGCAACCTGTCAGCACCGGGTATATGAGAAATCTCATCATATTGTTTTAAAATCTCAGGAGCGTGTTTTCCAAGAATTGCTGCCGCTTGATACGCATCATCACCATGCTTAGCTAATAACTCAACAAACTCGCTACCGCCTTGTAAGACAGCCATCATTACTTTGGGTTTTTCATCCAGTTTCTTTAAAATGTCACCATGCTCCTTGAGAGACATCGTCAGATCAACTAAAAATTTTAGATCATCTGGATTCTGAATAGCTCTCTCAATGAGTTGGGCCAGGTACTCTCGGGTTTTTCCTTTCGGTAATCGCTTTACAAGTGGCTTTAAGATGGCCAACACGAAATTCAGCGTATCCTCTGCGAACGGAAGGGGATTGATGTGCCCAAGATCTGCAAGGAGCCCGAGAAGAGCAATTGCGGTGATAAGATTGTCCGGTTCTTGCCCTTTCAACCTTTTCAGAAGTTGCTCGCGAAGAATATCGAGGAGATCACCGATGACAAGAAAGCTTAGGCCAGCATCTAACCACCAGGGAAGCTCCAAACTGAGGAGATTCTCTAGCAAATCGCTATCAGGAGGCGGATCGCTTCCGTAGTCGTCAGTATCGATATAATCCGTTCGCTGAGGGAATTCCTCCACACCATCGGCGTAACACACCTGCCAAGAGGAAGACGCTGTAATAGAGGAAGGGTTCCATTGAACACTTCGATCATGGCGTTCAAGTTCGTTGATCGTCTTGCCGGTACGGTCTACCACTTCACGTAACTCTGCTACAGCTCTGCGTGCGGCGCTAACCGCAGCAAAGCCTTCAGCAATCCCTCTAGAAAGGTACTTGTGAGGATCGTCACGCTGGGCTTCCTCGAGAGTCCTTACTGTCCGAGCAGTTTGAGCGTCGAGGGTGTCAAAGATGCCTGCCAGCGCAGGTATCAAAGCACGCACTCGGTCTGAAACAAAGATCATTTCTCGATGCCGGTTAGATGTCATATCAAGCCTCGAATTGTCGCTCGTAATTAAGCAAATGATGAATCGTCACAACAATCTACCTTCATATACCATATACAAAACTGTGCTTGATACGGCTTGCAAACTAAACTTTCCTTATGCACTGGTACAACCGTTGAAACAATTATCAGCCTGTATTCCCATGGTGTGTTTGCGGAGAAGCTGCCGCTACAGACCTAATGCAATAGCAATTTATCAAACATATGTTCTTTCATTCTTCGTAGTAAGATCGAAGTAAGCAACCTGCACCTCTAATCGTGAGCTATTGAAGACCTTAAGACCTCGGCCGGCAATCTCTCGTCTGCCAGCCAACGGAATAGGCAATCTTACACCGAGTAGTTCAGAGGCAGCAGGGAAGTTATGCGGCTGCAAGATTAGACCTTGTCGCAGATCACTAATCTGGCCTAATAGCCCTGTCGGATATGAAAAGCCTTTTGCTGCAACGATGATAAAGAATCCCTTTTCTCTTCCGAGATTTAGAGCTTTTTCTATGGCCGTATAGAGAATGATTGAGGAAGCACCATATGGTTTCTTGAACTGATCACTCATTTGTTCTTGTGCTACATCATAATCATCAATACAAAGAATCAGAGGTTTGCTCTTCGAATCGTCAATGTACTTGTCGATATACTGAGCAACCGCAGCAACTTGATCCAATGTTGTCGCATAGCGATACGGCTTGGGTATCGCGAGATCACGAAAACTTGTCCGTCGTGGATCAATCAAGATGATATCTAGGTCAGTCTGAGCGTATCGTTGTGCGATAGCACGGATAATGGTTCGTAGTGCAACAGTCTTCCCAGAACCAGGTCCTCCCCCGACAAAAATCGCAGGACTGGCAGCACTTAAAGTAAAACTAACCGGTTCAAGAGATTGCGCGTCAAGGCCAAAAAATACCTCAATGGAATATTTTGAACTTGGAAAATTGACTGTTTCCGGAGCCTTCACTTTCGGCCAGAAATCATCAAAAAGTATCTTCTCAGGTAATAGTTCAATTCTAGGTGGTTCCGAGAACCGCTCTTCCTGTACTTGCCAGTATTGCTGGATAACTCTGACAAAATCTCTTATCCGCGTGGAGATTTCCGCGTTAAGTATATTCTCAACCTCGATAGTATCTTCTTGGACATACGGTAGCGCAATTTGAAACTCAAGCCAACCATGCTCAGGATGGAAAACGTACCCACGACCCGGGATCTCATTTGGTACACGGGCAGCATCCTTACGACCCATAATACTCACCGAATCACTTTCGTCGATAAGGCGGAGACACCAGCGATGTTCAAACAATCCCTGCAAGCGATATGGTACATCTAGGGGGCGATCAGCAGTCACAATGACGTGAATACCATACGAACGTCCACGTGTAGCTATATCTATCAAATCTTCTACTAATTCGGTCTCTTTATACTCAGTTTGAAATAACGCAAATTTGTCAATGATGAGAACGATATCAGGCCACCTACGGTTATCTGAGAGATAAGTGTAATCTTCCTGATATGATTCCCGTTCTGTAAGCTTCTGTTTGATCATCAACAACAGCCGCCGAACTTTCTCAAGATCGCGTACTGACACAAAACTTCCTGCATGAGGAATACCGACGAATGCTGCAAAATCACGTCCACTCGTGCCAATTGTGTAACACCATACACGAGAAGGTGAAACCATAGCGCCGATTGAGGACAAGATGGTTTGAAGGAGCAGCGTTTTCCCGCTTCCTGGAGCACCAAAAACCAGAAGATGACCACTTTGCAAATCTAAGCGCAGAATTTCCTGTCGACTCTCTTGCGGAACATCTACGAGACCAACAGGAATGGCAGAAAAAACTTGATCACTATCTACAGAAGGTTCTACCTTATCACCACGTAGTAACTGTTGCAAATTAGACACAATTTTTGATGGCAAAATTTGCAGTCCACCCGGTAGAGCTTGTGACATAGTAAGCCTTGCAGGCAAGGGAGGAGACCATATACTACGCCTCTGATGAGATTTCCCGGCTTCCTTTATCTTTTGAACTAACACATCAATATCACGATCTTGGTCAGGCCTGCGACTTGATACAGAGTTAGTCTGTTGAGTAGAAATACTGACCCAGCTGTGCAGCCCAGCAATACCAGGACCGCTTGCATCCTCCAGAAAAGGCGCGCTCACACGTGCAGCCTGGAATAATTCTAGACTAGTACCTACACGTTTATATACACGGCCCGGAAGGTCTGGGGGTAAAAAGAATGCATCAGGTCGCTGCAGCATCTCGCGACTGTCGGCAATGGAGCCAAGGCGAAGCGCCAACCAGTAATTAAGTTGTCCTTTGATCTCATCTTTGACTGCGACACTCGGCTGCTGTGTCGCCACAAGTAAGTGCATTCCCAGTGTCCGTCCTTGCTTCACGACAGTGATTAACTCGTCAACGAACCCTGGCTGTTCTTTTACCATCGTGTCAAATTCATCAATAACGATTAGCAGATTGGCCAGGGGGGAGACACCCGATTGGGCTCGGTAATCATTGATATTTTGAACTCTCTTACCTGCTTTCCTAAACAAGTCTTTGCGACGACGTAACTCACTACGCATTGCAGTAATTGCACGTTCCGCCAAACGTTTATCCTGAAGATCTGTGATAAAGCCAACTGTGTGAGGCAGATCGGCAAAAACGCGGAGTGCAGCGCCCCCCTTGAAGTCGATCAATAGGAATTCCGCCCTTTCTGGTCCGTGTGTAGCAGCTACTGCAGTAATAATTGCCTGAAGTAGTTCACTCTTCCCCGCTCCTGTTTTTCCTGCTACAATACCGTGCGGACCATCCTTTTGATCGTTAAGGTTGAGGTACACCGGCTTGCCACCTTCGCCAACCCCGATTGGCACATCCGGATGCCATGAGTCGGCAATTGGTTGATTCCACTGACGAGCAAAATCTAGGTCTTTTATTCTTTCCCTAAGCAATCGGTATAGACGCTCAGAACGCGGGATCGCACGATCTCCGCCCATTTCTTTAAGTTCAATTCTAATAAGTGCTTGACTAAGCCGATCACTTAATTTAGTATCAGCCAATAATGGTGAAAAAGAACCCGTCCAGTCATTTCCAGCTATTGCAAATCTAGCTTCTTTCTCATTGTCTATTTGTACTACAGCTTTACACTCGCCTGGCACATCTTTCCATGAGCCGCATATCACAATTAGATAAATACCACAATCCTTACCTCGATACAGCAACTCTTTCAACACAGGATGCTGCTGTATTGATTTATCATTATCAACTACCACCACCAATATCGGCAAAGGTATTGATTTATCATTAGAACGTTCTGTGCGCTGTCCCAGTTCGTCGATCAGTATGCGGAATGAACGTTCAATATCGTCCTTTGTTTCAGGGAACATCCGCCGCATCCGATCACCATTCAGCGGAATAAAGTGGGGAGCACGAAGCAGATTTTTCCAATTATCCCGATGCTGGTCAGGATCGTAAAGAGCCACCACGCGCACTTCGGAAGGTGAATGGAGCGTTATGATTTGCCAGATAATACTATGTACAAGTTTCGTGCGAGTCTCAGCAGAACCTGCAATACCTAACGAGCCGACTTCGGACAATGAAACAGTAAACGGTAGATTTTTCACCGTTAAAAATCGATCACAAATCCGTGATAATTCCTCATCTTGTTCCGGTTGACCTCGAAAATCGACACTAAAGCTTGCACGTCGGACAGTTGTTCCCAATCGAAGAGCTAGCATATCAGCGTCACCTGGTCGACGCTCCCATAACCTGGGTTGAGGATCTTTGAACGAATTATCATCATAACCAGCAATATCCAGTAGAAATGGTGCTTTGTCTTTTTGATGTGTTGGCGGAAGCTCAAGCCCCAAGTTGTCAGGTGAGTCATACCGGCGTAGGAGACGTTGAGCGATTGAATGTGGTAAGAAGGTAACAAGTTCACACAGTTCATTATGCAAGGTCTGAGCGTTCAATTCAGCCTGTCGCTTCGTTAGCACTGGATAGAGATATTGATAGGCATATTGTTCATAAACATACAACCTTATCAGATCAACGATAGCATTCCGCAAAGAGCGACGATATTCTCGCCATTCACGCCACTGCTTCCAACGATCAGCAATCCACTGGCCAATAGAGACAATGAGAAATGCTAATGAAGTCGCTGCGGTAACGATAAGAAAAATCGGCGAGGTACCGAGGGTTTGACTTACAAAGTAGGAGGCACCTATCATAGTGCCAGAGATAAGTATCGAAGAAAGAATAGCACTCCCCCGTCCCTGTCCTAATGCGGTTGGCGGTTGCGGAAGAATTACGGTCTTATCAGGGATGATTGGACAGGTTCGGGGTGGTCTATTGAAGGGTATACGAATCGCAAATTGATTACTCGTACTTTTCGGATCAGAAGCAAGAGGGCCGTTCATAATCTCTTATCTCCAATCTGCGTAAAAGATGTCACCACCTCTGGCTGGAATACCACGACCTCCAGGCACAACTCGTCCCTGTGCATTGTAAATCGTAAACGTAAACTCCTGTAGATGCCGTAAACCACACATTCGAGCATCTCCGCCGCGAAAGGTTGCTTCAAGATTGAGACCATCCGCTTTAAGGTACCAACCGGTGCTATCGATGAATCTAACTCTTATAGAGATGCACGTTGGGTCATTTGGATTACGATCACGTAAAGAGACCCTCAATTTTGGCGGTTCAGGACTAGGTCGAGGTCTAGGAGTAGGAGTAGGAGTAGTGCGTAGAGTTTCTACACACGTTCGGGCAGCAGATACATCGTCAATCGGGAGTGTTGATGCAAGCTGACAAAACTCCAATGCACGATTTAGGTCATTCGCTTCTTGCAGTTGGCCTGAAAATGATATAAGTGCGTTGTAGAGCCGTTGACTAACGTCCAGAAAGTCTGAACTCATGTCGTAAAGTTGTCTAAAAGCGCTTATTGCCCCTTCCCAATCTCGTGCTTCAGCTTTGGCTACCCCGTCAATATATAGTGTGAGCTTATGTTCCAAATCACGAGCCAATTGATGAGTCGGAGAATAGATAAACGTCTTACGAACTAGCTCAAGCGACTCTTGAGCCTTATCGGGAGCCGTAAGGATATTAAACGCCCAATTGTAATAAGTAGCAGCAAGTATCTCACTCGTATCAAGATATGCCGGATCAAGAGCGTAGACACGCTCGAAAGCTGCTGCTGCTTCTAACCAATTTTGCTGCTGGTACGCCTCTCGACCAAGAGCGTAATCAAAACGCTTTTGTTCATCGAGAGTCCTGGTTGGAGTAGCAATTGGAGCAAATGTCGGTGATGGAAATACAATTGGTGTTACAATGGCAGTAGATTTCGATGTGTCATTCCCGCCATTCCTGATGTTAAGTAAATAAAATAGTCCAATTCCAATTACCACTACCGCTACCGTGGCAAAAACAAGCCACGACAAGCGCACAGATGCTGGAATATACACCCAAACGTCACTGCCTGTATGAATATGATGGTCAGCCAAGTGGCTCTCGTCGGGCCAGGGTGGTGCATAGCGTGATGGTGCTAGCTGAATGATGCGAGGTCCTCGCCATCCAATCTCACGTTTTACCTGGTGAATAACGTCGCGTATTGGTTTATCCAATGGAAGGGTTACCTGCTTAGTATTGAAGCTACTATTCCCTTCGCCAGAAGTAGGATAGTGTAAGGTGACGAAAGCCATCGTTGGCTTAAATACAATCCACAGTTCGGATTCCTCAACTATATCGACCTCTCCTGGACGTTTATCTCCTGGTAGATCTCTGTCTTGAGTGGATTTACGTAAAGAAATTACACACTTTTCAGGTCCATTTTTTACCTTGCTAATGAATGGGTACGATCGCTCAAGATCAGTAAGATTCTCACTAATCGTTTTTGACAAGTCAAGGTAATATGATACTGTTTTGTCACCATCAGGCTCTTGCCAACGAAGTTTAACTGGCAAACGGGTTGGTTCAACCTTTAGCCAAAGCTGGTCGTTAGCATGTAATTTCAAATCTAGCAGATTCTGGTGCTCAGGTAGAGCAGGACCTTCTGCTCTGAGACAGAGAGAAGATCGTGCCTTTCTCGGACCATCCACCCATTCGCGTAATCCGAGTTCATCAATCACTTTTCTTGTTAGCTCCTTAATATTTAGATCGGTCGGTAGATTGAGTTGTTTTCGTCCACTCGATTGACCAACTGACCAGTGGACAGTAATTGGAAGATAAGTTGGTGTAATGATTAGATAGAGGTCACTTCCCTCCTGAATGCCGACCTGACATAAAGGTTTAGACGGATCCAAGGGTGGTTCATCGGGTGCAGTATGAAGAGTTGGTTTGCCCCACTGTGGCTCTTTGAGGTAATCCTGTAATTTGTGGTGCTCAACCAATTGGTCAATAACTTCTTTGATGGTAATGGTGCCAGAAATGTAACTATCTCCGCATCGATGTTCCCGACCATCGACGATATAGTAGATAACATAAAGAATAAGTTCAGAGTGATTCATATATTTAGCCACCAATATCTCTCAATATCGAGTGGAAATTACCTTACTCTTTACTAGATTTAACATGAACAAGTTTCTGATAACGAAATTTTACTTTATCCAAATTACTACGATCTCCGCCTTCGTAGTCGATGTAATCAGGATCGATGGTAAAACTTGGATCATTAGTATTAATTTTGAGAGAAAAATCGTAGTTGGTATGAGAAGAAATTACATCCATCTTGCCAAAATCTATGTAATCACCAGTATTAACGAAAATGTCACTACTTGACAATCTATATGGCCAGGTGAATCGACCCATCATTGCTACGGCATCCTCAGCTTCAATATAGTCTTTGTACTTGACACCTTTTTTGTCTTCATCCCCATCGGTACGTGGACCACCGAAACTTGTAACACTTCTAATATCAAGGTGCGATAATCGCTGGTCATGAACTAACTTGCGTGTGACCATTGCTCCTAGACTATGTCCTACAAGGTTAACCTCGGTATCCGGAGGCAATTTTGACAACACTCGAACTATATTCTCGTAGTACTCTGAGTTATAGCCCAATCCCTCCGGAATAGCACCTTTTACTGAACTGTTTGCGTCATTGAGGCGGGTGAAATCAAAATCTGTACCTGGAATGAAAACTGCGTAGCGCTCCCTTCCTTGCTCATCACGACCAATCTCTGCGATAAGAATATTCCCTTCCTGCGATGACGGTATTTGTTTGTACAACCAAGCATCACTCAATGGCCGTCGATTATCATGTGAGACTGGATGGTCATTTCCAGTCAACAAGGGGCCAAAAAGATCAAGATATTTTGTTATAAACGGAGAAAGGATCTTTTTCGAGTTTAATGCCGTTGCAAAATAACCAGAAGGTGGTTTTAACCGTTTTAGCAGTGGTGACAGCAACAAAAAGTATAGAAGTCCAAAAATCCCAAAAAGCAACACAACTACGGCCAACCCAAAAAACCCGAGCGACCGTATGATTTCAAAGAACCGATCCAGCACTTCAATCGATACACCATACTGCACAATCATCATAACAACAGTTAACAAAACCAAAAACAGAAAGAATACAAATATTTCTACCACAAATTTTGTTGCGATCTCACCAACTTTAACGAGTGCCAGGAGAAGGACTAGGATAAGAGACGCCACAAATTTTGTTGCGATCTCACCAACTTTAACGAGTGCCAGGAAAAGCGCTAGGATAAGAGATGCCACAAATTTTGTTGCGATCTCACCAATTTTAACGAGTGCCAGGAAAAGCGCTAGGATTATTTCTCTGATCTTAGTAATAAACATTGGAATAGATGCAAGAAAAAATGATAATACCGACAGTATATTGGTTATTATCTCGGTCAGAATTTTTTGAATCCTTGCAAACAAATCTTTGATTTTCTGACCAAGCCGGTTAAAAAATTCTAGTATCCTATTCCACAAGCTTTGGTTCTCTGGTGTAACCTTAACATTCTTAGCATTCTCCGGCATAAGCTGACAAGTGGAATCAGTTACTGGTGTTACTGATGAGTCGGCATGAATGGCTTCAGCGTTTTCCAATTGAATCGGTTCCTGTATCTCTGCTTTAGTAGAAAGATTTATTGTATCGACACTTGGGGAGTGAATTTTCATCTCTACAGAAACGGTTTCATTATCTGGTGAACGATCTTTCAGAACTACATTCTCTACGGTTGAACCTACCTCATCAGAGCGTTCCATAACGTCGTCAAACTTCGCATTCGGAACTGTTGGTAGCGCGCTAATAATCGTTGGCAATTCAATTGCTACAGGGTCTACGTGTACGCTTTGCTCATGCTGTTCCCAGTTCCGAATAGTCTGTCTGACGCGATCAATCACTTCACTTAGTTCTGCAGAGGCTTTACGCGATTTGCTAACTGCATCGAAACCCGAGACAATCCCACTGTACAGGTATCGGCGAGGATCACCACGTTGGGCTTCTTCAAGATAATTGGAAACACAGGAGGTCTGACTAATGAGTTGATCAACAATGCCCGTAAGGATGGACAATGAGGCACGTGTCCGATCTATGTCGAGGATGAACTTAGTGTGTTTGTTCGAGGTCATCTGACAACCTAAACAACACTATGTAGACAATCGTATGCGATACTGTTAGAAGTCATTCACTATTGTCGACTCTTTGATGATTACTGGCCTTGAAGTGCTCGTAATGCGGCTTCACGCTCATCAGCAATGGCTTTCTGCAAACCCTGCGCAATAAGTTGGCTTGCTCTGCGACTGTCTATTTCTGCTTGACTAATCAGACGAAGCACGAAGTCGATATCTGTGCTGAATTGTTCAAAACTCTCACCCTGCCAGTGCTGACGTATCTCATCCCGACGTAACTTTAATGCAGTCGCTGCTTCCGACAAATGCTGTGAATATTCGTTTAGAGCCCTGATTGCCGCCTCAGCACGCTCGTAGTTAATAAAACGTGTACTCATAAGATACTCCAAACGACCGCAAGATAACGTTTTTACGCTACCTTGCGGTCAATTAATAATCTATTCCCCAAAATAAAGTTATCCACGTCGTACCGATTGATCCAGCTCGCGCGCCTTTGCATTCCATTCACGAATGAGGCGCTGCATATCCTGAAGAGACTCGTTCATTTTCATCCACGACGCTTTCCACTGTTCGAAGGCGCTATTGAATTCACGTTGTGCATTGCCCTCCCAATACGAGCTGGAGTTCCCAAATGCCGCCGTCAGCCGACCCACGATCTGATTAAGCTCGTCCGCACCACGATTGACCTCGTTCGCCAGTGCATCGATTTCTTCAAATGAAACACGCATAAGGTATCCTCCTCGTGAGATAAGCTGGATGGAAATACTATTACCAGAGGGTTGCTTATTAAAGAGTATAGCATGTTACCATTACCGTTTCAAGTCAAAATAGTTCTTCTTAACCATCCTAAAAACATTTAATATATACCAACCATCGTATTCAGCAAAGCTGGTTCTGCTGTCACCTGTTCGTGCCCAATCAGCGCAAGCAACGGATCGCCGAAGTAATTTACTGAGTACAGCCCTGGGAAGGCACCACTCAAGATCTGCTCAACCACCGGTGAATATTGGAGCATCATCAGACACCCGTAGCACGTTGGGAAAACCGCTATGGCCATCGTAATGGTATTGATGAGTTTATCGCATTCTGTTCAGTACAGTCACTGTCTGGATTGAAAAAGACATCTCTCGATACGAACAGCGTTCACATGATAACATCCGGTATTGGTTGCAAGAGATGCAACGCGAAGGTAAACGATGTTCGTCAGAGATTCAGGATGCGACGACGGCGAGCAAAGTTACAGGCATTTTGGATAGCCTCATCAATCGCATCATCTGTACACAACGTATTGGTAGGTGCGTTAAGGGGATAGGGTATTCCACGAGTCAATAATCTAACACTCGTATACGGATTGACCAGTGACCGGACAA
>Ga0197142_1004403_pt1 | contig 11422 bp, 11 predicted proteins | sample GBS60_MetaG_FD_148614 | JGI IMG/M metagenome (GOLD analysis project Ga0197142, IMG submission 148614) | Sediment microbial communities from Great Boiling Springs, Gerlach, Nevada, United States - GBS 60_MetaG | ecosystem: Environmental > Aquatic > Thermal springs > Hot (42-90C) > Sediment... | reverse complement strand
AAAATCCACCCCTGGCGAGCGATCCTTTGGCTTGACCCTGACCCTGAAAATCAATTTCTCAAAATAAGGGCAATTCTTTTTTTTCAAGAAGATGGCGATATTTCTGGAATAACTCCTTAAGCTGTTGCCTAGAAACAATATAGCCACTGATATAAACAGAAACCGTTGAACGCAGGGGGTCGTTGGATTTAAGTAAAACATATTCTCGCAGCATCCCGGTGCGATTATCTGTGGGCAGACGAATTATAATTTCCTGGCTGCGGCCAGGACCAATTTTTATAGGCCCGGTCATCTTTTTTTCGCCGACAAAAAAGGCCGCCCGGCGATGACTGAATTCTACCTGCAAATCAAGCTCGCCTTTATTGCTAACCCTGATTTTCACCGGAACATCTTCACCGGATAAAATTAACCCGGCTTCATAATTATAAGCATCAAGTTCAAGACGCGGGGAAGGAGGCACCTCAATTTCCGCCTGAATCTCCAGCACCTTGGTCGGCTCGACGGGATCATTGGACTCAACGTAGATCTGTTTGGTTACCTGGCCGAAATAGCCGCGAGTATCAAATTGGACACTGATCCTTCCTTCCTTTCCAGGCATAATCTTATCCTCAGAAACCAGAGCCGCCGTACAGCCGCAGGAGGTTGTTACTCTTTTAATCAGCAGAGGCGCGTTGCCTGTATTGGTAAAAACAAACTCATGACGCAGTTTAGTGCCTTCTTTAACCTTGGTAAAGCTTTTGACTGTTTCTTTAAAAGTTATTCTCGGTTGTTCAGCTATGGAGGAAAAAAGAAGACTGGACCCAGTGAGGAAAATCAGAAAAAGAAGAAGAGGCTTCAAGAAAACAATCCCAGCGAATTTCCTCATTTTCGGCCTCCTTATTTTTTTTACTCTTTTTTGTCATAGGCTGCAAGAAAATCCTATTTTTGCAGATTCCTTGACACCCCTTACTAACGTGCCTATCATAAAAGTGTCTCATGGTATTACCTAAAAAATACTTGATTTTATTTCTCATCCTTCTTTTCTTTACCTTCCCTTACAAAGTTTCAGCCCAGACTTCTTCTTTTAAACTCAGGGTGACTGAGGAAGTGGCCAATATACGTCAGAGCCCTGATATCCGGAGTCCAATTATCATCCAGGTAGTTCAGAATACATTTCTTTATGGGCTCAAAAAAGAAGGCGAATGGTATTTAGTTACCTGGGCCGATGAAGCTGGGACCTGGAGGAAAGGCTATATTCATGAAAGCCTGGTGACAGTGGTTGAAGAGGAGCCAGCCGGTCAGGAAAAACAGGAAAAGAGAGAAGAAATGGCGGAAATCCGGAAAGAAAAAAAGGCTGAACCTGAAATTCCTCGAACAGAGCCAGTTCCACGGCCTCTCCCGGAAAAAAAGGAACCAGAAAAAAAGTCTCTGGCCCGCCTGGGGCAGCCAGAAAAACAGGGCTTCAGGTTGAATCTTGCCCCTGGCCTGGAATTTCTTTCTTTATCCCAGATTAATGACTCCAGGACCGGTTTAGTTTCTCTCATCGGCGATTTGCTTAACAGCCAGCAGAAGGAAACCCTTTCTCCATTCCACTGGCTGCCGGCTGGAAGCCTGGAATTGCAGATTCCCCTGAAATCCTTTTTATCGGCCGTCTTTCAGATCTCAGGAATTTCCGCTCAAAGGAAAAATTCAATTGCCTATAATAGCCTGCAAGCCCAATCTTCCCTTTTGATTGAATCTAAGTTGCAGGCCCTGCCTCTCAGCTTTCTCCTCAGCTTTAACCCCCGCAGCTTCCTTTCTCTGGCTGCTGGACCGGAAATAATCTGGGCTGAATACCGTTATCTTTATCGTCTTAATCTGGAGAAAACTCAGGAAGAATGGGCCGGGAAGGCCAGAACATGGGGCACTGGTTTTAAAGGCAGAGTTAATCTGGCGGTCTGGCTCAGTCCAAATCTTGGCCTGCTTCTGGAGATTGGGGGCCGCATGGCCAGGTTAACTGGTTTTGAAGGCACCGATACCCACCTCCTACCCTCTGGCGAAATAACTGAAGAAAAAGGAAAACTTTATTATTTCCGGGTAAGAACCTCTCCCGATCATCTCTATTCCTTGCTTTTCATCCGGCAAAAAAGGCCAGCTGAGGCTGGGGTCGAAGCGGTCGAGGAAGCTACCTTGAATTTTGGTGGATTATCTTTGCGGTGCGGCCTGAGCTTTCGCTTTTGAGCCCCATTTCTTTTTTTTAATCCAATTTCACCTCTTAGCCTGAAAAATTTTTTCTCTGACTGATCTCTTTCTAACTGAATTTCAAAAACAGGGATATTCCCGCCGAAATGTTAAAGACTTTTTCTGTTTTATTATTAAAATTTTTTAGATAAAAGTATCGAGAAAAGGAAAAGAAAGGGAGAATCAGGAAAATTTTTGGCGCCAGTCCCCTATATTTTAAATTTTCTTTCGACAAAGCTTTTTTCCCCAGTTTTGGCTGTGTTTTCAATTTGAGCTTTATCCGCCTTTTTCCGGTCATCCGCAGAAAGGGTGGTTCTATTTTTATCTCTTTTCCATGTGAGCCCTCTCCCGATTTCTCCTGTTTTTCAATTTTTTCCCCAAATTTTTCTACAAATTTTTTCGGCCGGAAAGCCGGAAAAGCATCAAGAGGAAAATTATTCCATTTTTTCAAGGAGAGCAAAATGTTGGGCGTGAAAGCCTGGCCAGAGAGCGCTGATTTTTTTCAAGCGAAAACCAGCGAGAGCCGCTTCGCGGGAAAATGTGGCCAGGGGCAGCATGGAAATCCGGGTCGCTGATGGCCGCAACCGGCGCCGGAGCTTTCTCTGGAGCTCATGTAAGGACTGCTTCCGGTAAAAAGAAACAATGGCCCAGCGTCCGGTGACCCGCCCTATCTCAGCCAGCACATGCTGTCTCTCTTCGGGTGAATGCAGGTGATGGAAGAAGCGCAGGGCCAGAACAAGGTCAAAACTGTGATCAGCAAAAGGAAAATCAGAGAGTAAATTTATAACTATTCCTATCGGAAAATGTCCATTAAAACCCCGTTTCCGGGCCCTTTTGACCATGGAGAGGGAAAGGTCAGCGCTCACCAGTTTAAATCCATGAGCCAGAATAAGCTGGGAAAAACGACCATAACCACAGGGAGCATCAAGACAGAGGCCAGGGAAATCGCTTTTCCCGGCTAAATCCTTAAGCCACTGGCTGAGAATTCTTGTTTCCCGCCAGTGAACCAGGCGCTGATCCAGCCCGCGATAACGGCGGCGTTCATATTCAGCCACCTGCTGTTCATCAAAGGGTGTCGGCTTCGAAGAAGACATATTTTGGCCTCGCTTCAATTTTTACCCTTTCACCTTTAAAATCCAGAGCCTCGCCATCTCGGTCAAAAACCTGACTGACAGGCCGATTAAATCTATACTCCAGGCTACCTTTCTTTGTCCAGACTATGGCCAGCCTCTCCTTTCCCCGCTCAAAATGAAAAATCCAGGCGCGGGGATGGAATTCCCTTCCCCGGAAAATACTCCCTTCAATGAAACTCTGCAAAGTTCTGAGTGCCCGGAAAGATGGCCTTATTTCCCAGGGAGAGGACAGAGGATCAATGAGACCGTAGCCACGGGCGGCCAATTGCCACCAGTAAAGGCGCTCGACCAGACCACTGGCCAGGCCAAGCACAAAATAACGAACCAGAAAATTAGCCTGGTCCTCCAGAGAAACGCAGGGTCGACCGGGAGCCGGCGAATATGGTTCCATACCCTTTAAGGGCCAGTTGAATTCCGTAATCCAGCAAGGCCTCGTCTTGCAGGGCGTCAGATCAATGATGGCTCTTAATAGAGCCAGCTTTTTCTCCAGGGTCCAGCCCCACTGGGCATTCTCCGGAGCACCGGTTCGATCCACATAAAGCAAGGAGCTGATAACATCAAATTTTATCTCCCTTAAAACAGCAGGATAAAGATGAAACTCAAAATCAATGACGGCCGGTCCAACAAGCTTAACCCGGTACTCCTCGGCCAGAGCCAAAGCTGGCCGGGCCAGCTCCAGATATTCCTGGAAGCTCCAGAGACCCCATTTCGTTCGATTCCAGGCATGGCCAAGCTCAAAATAAGTAGCGTAAGGCGAAAGCCTTTCAAAGGACAGACGAAGAAACTGCTGCCATCTTGCCGGTTCGAGGACATCATATCTATTCTGAAGTAAAGCCACCAGAACGGAATAGCCCCGGCGATTGAGCCGGGCAATAAAGCTTTCATACTGGTTAATCTTTTCCCTTTCCCAGGAGGCAAGCCGCACCAGCACATTTTTTACACCAAGCTCTTCAAGATAATGAAAAATCTCAGCTTTCTTTGATTCCAGCGGGGTTACCGCCACCCCTATAGCCCTGTTCAGAGAGAGGGTCTGTCGATACATCTTCCGCCTTATTTTTCGATAAAGAGAAAGACCGGGAACGAGAAGGGGCAGATTAATTCGAAAAAGATGAAGGTAGCTTCGAGCATGTTTCCAGTGAGAGCGAAATCTCTCCTTTTTTGAGGCGACATTATGGGGTTGATCCGCCAGCTCGTTCCAGCGAAAAAGCTCGTTCATCTTACTGCAGCCTCAGACGGCGAGCCAGAGCTCGCAAGCGCAGCCATTTTTTTATTTTTATCCAGAGGGTGTAAAGCCCTTTAAGTGAGCGATACCACAGCCAGTCCAGAAAAGAAATTTTCTTGTCTTTAAAATAAGCCTCTAAAAAGAAACGCTGCCTCGAAGGGGGAAGGCCAAGACGGATCAAATTTTTGAGCCGGCTCAATCGGCCAATTTTTCTCTTCAGCCTGACGCGATTGGTATCGAGGAGAAAAAATTCATAGATCCCGGTTTCCGTTTCCCTGACCAGAATATTGCCATCAGAAAGGTCTCGATGAAAAACTCCCCGGCAGTGCATTTCCCGGCAAAAAGCAGCTAGCTTCAGGAGAAGGAGGTCAAGTTGTTCGGGAGAATAATTTTGGAAGTAAAAACGAATTTCCCGGCTGTCTTTAATCTTGGTGGCCAGAAAATATTCTGCCTGTTCCTGCCAGGGGGAGCGATTTTCGAGATAGGCTACAGGCTCTGGCGCCTTAATTAAATTTTGCTTCAGAAAAAGAGAACCATAAAAGGACCGCCTGGCCTTGGATCCTGTAAGGAGGGACCTTAATTTCACCAGACCCCTGGGTCTAAATTCTTTGACGACAACCTCGATGAATTCATTCTGACCCAGAGGTAAATTCAAGCAGACTAAACGGTTTCTTCCTTCCATGAGAACACTGGCTTCCGGAGAACGCGTTAAATGTGGTAGCTCCCTAAGAGCCCGTCTCAAAACAGGCTGGTCATATCTGGAGACAATTTCTCCTCTCCAGCCATCTAATTCTATTTTTCTGAGAGCAGATTCACTCATGACTTCAGGTTAAATCTCGCTTCAATCAGGCTTATAAAGGTTTTTCCCAGGGCTTGAGGGTTAAATTTTTTGTAAACAAGCTGCCGGGAATTCTCGGCTATCTTCTGCCTCATCTCCGGGTGAGAATATAATTCAATCAGGCCATGGGCAATCGCCTCAGGTTCAGCCGAGGGGCAAAGATAAATATTTTCTCCGTGGGTAAAAAATTCCCTGATGGCAGGCGTATCGAGGGTAATGACGGCTTTTCCCAGGGCCATGGCTTGAAAAATCTTATGGGGAACAACTCTCGAGGCTTTGGGCGTCGGGCCAAAGAGACCAAAACAGACGTGAGCTTCCCTCCGGATTAACTGAACAAGCTGTCTTTCCCTCATCCAGCCCAGAAGCTGAATTCTTCCACTTCTTTCACCCATCAGGAGATTGCTGACAAGAGGAAAAGTCTGGCCTGAGCCAATAAAAAGGAAGCGCATGGAGGGCTCCCTCCTGATCGCAATCAGCGCAGCCCGGGCCATTTCTTCCACTCCATGAAGGGGAAGAAAGGAACCAAAAAAGACAACCGTAAATGGTTTTTTCTCTTCCTGATGATTCTCATTCCGGGCTGACCAGAGAGAATCATCAAAGCCAACAGGAAGGATAGCCACCCGGCTGGCTTCAAGACCAAATTCCTGACAGTAATAATCCCGGTGAGCTCGAGTATCAGCCAGAACCAAATCGGCCAGTCTGAAACTCAGCTTATCCAGAAAATAATTCCATCTGGCCGTCAGGGAATCTGGCGGCTTTCGTCGCCAGTCAAGGATTTTGGTTTCATAGCGGGAGGCCAGGGGATCAAAAATAAGTGGAATTGTTTTTTTCCGGGAAAGCAAATAGGCCAGGGGCACATCCTTGTGGCCAAAGGACGGGACAAAAAGGCAGGCCATTTTTCCAAGTTGCGGCTGATTAACCAGGGCCTGAGCCAGACCCAGGGGATAACGGGCCCAGGCCTTCAGGCCAGCCGGAAGCCTCCAATCATACCAGGCCTGACCATTGATTTTCAGGCCACGCCGGAGAATGGCTGTCCGAGGATATGAGGGGTCAAAGGCGCCGAAAAAACAGACCGTCATGGATTTTTTTTAGAATAGCCTATCAGGTCCTGATTTGCAATCAGGCTCCTCAGCGCATTTCTTTGCCTCCTTGCTTATTTTTTGGTATAAAAAAGATGACCTCATTTCAGAGGAAAATATTTTCCAAAGGAGATGAAGATGGCAATTGATCCCCATCTTCTCGAAATCCTGGCTTGTCCTGTCTGCAAAACGCCGGTGAAATTAACCATTGACGAAGCCGGCCTTAAGTGTGAAACCTGCCATCGGGTTTATCCTATCCGTGATGATATTCCCGTAATGCTCATTGACGAGGCAACGATTGACCCGGATAGACCAACCAAGGATTGAAGAAGCGTCCATAAAAAGAATTCTTCTTGTCCGGCCCCGCCGGATGGGCGATATTATTTTAACCACACCGGCGCTGAGGGCTCTGAGAAGCGCCTTTCCTGAGGCCTATCTCTGTTATCTTGTGGAAAAACCCTATGCCCGTCTCATTGAAGGTAATGGGCTGGTGGATGAGGTTCTGGCGGTAAAAGCTGACCCCGGGCTCCTCGGCCTTCTGACCATCATCAGAAAATTAAGGAGAAAAAAATTTGATGTAGCTATTGATTTCCATGGGGGGCCGCGCTCGGCTCTCCTTGTGCTGGCTTCAGGAAGCCGGTGGAAAATTGGTTATAAAACCAAATATAAAGCCTGGGTTTATGATTATCTTGTCCCCCGAAGCTATGCCTCCGGGCCTGTCCACAGTGTTATCAATCATCTTAATCTGATCAGAATTTTAAAGCCAGAAACAGGCCAGGAATTTTCCCTTAAGGTTTCACCCTCTCGGCCCGAAGAAAGAGAAAAAATTGAAGCCTTCTGGAAGCAGGCATGTCTTTTCTCCAGAAAAGTCCTGGCTCTCCACATCAGTGCCGGTAATCGCTTTCGCGACTGGGGCAAGGAAAACCTGGTTTCTTTCCTTGAGGGTCTGGCCTCCTGGTCCGAAGTCTGGCCCCTTTTAATTGGCTCCAAGGAAGATAAAATCAGAGAAAAGGAAATTCTGGAAAGTCTTGGACGACCGGTGCCCTCCCTTGTCGGCAAAACCAGTCTGGGAGAACTTATTGCTACCCTGGAAAAAGCAGACCTTTTTGTCGGCCCTGACAGCGGTCCCATGCACTTAGCCGCAGCCCTGAACAAACCCATCGTTGCCCTTTTTGGCCCGACCCTTCCCGCCCATTTTGCTCCCTGGAAAGCTAAGGCCATTATTCTCGAAAGACCGATGGCCTGCCGGCCCTGCCGTCAGCGCTCCTGCCCGGAAGGAAATTTTGCCTGCCTTCAGACAATTAAACCTGAAGAGGTAATTGAAGCCTGCCAGAAGCTCCTCAGCTCTGAATCAACCGGAGAAAATTTTCAACCGAAAGCAAAAGGAAATAATCATTAATGCTTTCCAGTCTGAAATTAAAGGAAATCAGATTTACCTGGGACAATTTCCTCCTTCTGACCTTTCTGGCCGGCCTCTTCTTTAATCTGATTTCCATTTCCCTAACCCAGATCTTTTATGGCCTCAATGTAGCTTGCTGGCTTTTCCTTGTTTTACGCCGTCAGCATCGCTTTGAGGTTCCTCTTTTTTTCTGGCCCTTGGCTGTTTATTCAGGGCTTTCCCTTATAGCCAGCTCCCTTTCCGTCAATCCAGCCCTCAGCTGGAGAGATTCCCGGGAATTGCTCATTTATCTTCTGATTCCGGCCACCATGGCCACATTTACTTCGGCGCACCGGATCAGGCTCGCCAGCAATATTCTTCTGGCATCAGGCCTGGTTAATTTTATTTTTTCCTTCATTACCTATATCGTCTCCGGACAGAGGGGCTTAAGACTCAGGGGCTTCATGGGTCATTACATGACCGAGGCCGGTCTGCTCATGCTCTTAATCATTTTTTGTCTGGCTCAATTTCTTTTTCGCTCCGAGAAAATAAGGTGGCTCTGGCTGGCCCTGGGCGCAGCTTCAAGCTGCCTTCTGCTTCTTACCCTGACGCGAAATGCCTGGCTTGGCCTGGCGGCTTCCCTTGTTCTCCTTTTAGCTCTCTCGAAGCCAGTGGCTCTGCTCATTTTTCCATTCCTGCTGGCCGGAATCTATCTTCTCAGTCCGATCGAGGTAAAAAAAAGGGTGACGAATACCTTTAATCTCTACAGCCCCTCCAATCGTCAGAGAATTGAGTATTATCGCGCCGGCCTTAAAATCATCGCTGATTATCCTTTTTTTGGCTGCGGCCCCGATACTGTGGACATGGTCTTTCAACATCCCAGATATGGCCTTTCCGAGCAGGCGAGACTCAATGTTCATCTTCACAATAATCTCCTTCAGATTGCCGCGGAAAGGGGTCTGCCCGCTCTTCTGGCCTGGTTAATTTTTATGATCTGGACATTCTGGCTTCTCAGCCGGCAATGGCGGGGGAAACCTTCAGGCGCTCTTCCCTGGATTGCCTCAGGCCTGGCCTGCGTCCTGGCGCTTTTTATAGCCGGTCTTTTTGAATATAATTTTGGGGATTCTGAGGTAGTTATGCTTTACCTGGTTCTCATAACTCTGCCTTTTGTTCCTGGCTTAAGGGAAAAAAAGGAAACGCCATGACTCCCGAAAAAATCTCTCGGAGATCAGAAAGGACAAAGGGCCGGCGAAAAAAAATTTTAGTTCTTTTTTTTAGCCTTGCTGCATTTATCTACGCCATTTATCTTTTTCACCTTGTTTCTTCTTTTCCTCCTTTAAAAAAACAGCCAGCTATCATCCAGAAAGAAATCGTCGGGGCCTATCATCTTCACACCCGATTTTCTGATGGCCGGGGAAGGGTGGAAGATGTGGTTAAAGCCGCCCGGAAAAATCAGCTTGATTTTATCATTCTGACCGATCATGGACAGCCCAATCTGGCCTGTCTTCAGAGCCAGGGATGGCGTCAGGGCGTCCTGGTTCTAGCTGGAACGGAAATGTCTACCAGCCGGGGGCATCTTGTCGGCCTGGCCTTTTCGGAGGCGGTTCGTAATCTGCCCCGGGAGGCTGAAGAAGCGGCGAGAATAATCCAGAAAGAGGGTGGGTTCACCATCATTGCCCATCCCTACTCCAAGACCAGCTGGAGCTGGGGAAAGGAGAACGAGCTTTATCTTGGTCTTGAGCTAATGGATGCTGATACCATGTTCAAAAAAAAATGGTTATCGAACCTGCCCCTTTTTCCCCTGCTCTTATTCCATAAACGCATCTTTGCCCTCAAAATACTGGAGTCCTTTCCCGCGCCATTCCGTCAATGGGATCGTCTTAACGAGATCGATCCACCTCACTACGGTTTTTTCAGCTGCGATGCCCACCTTTTCTATGAAACCCTTTTATCTTTATTTCATCTTCACCTTCCCCTTGAAAGAGAGCTACCCCCGGAGTTCAAGGCTGCCCGGGAGCTTGTTTTTAAATCCCTGCGAAGCGGTGCTTTTTACAATGCAATCGATGCGGCCCAGCCAGCATCCGGTTTCAATTTCTGGGCAAAAAAGGGCGAGGAATTTTATCCCATGGGGAGCCTGATTAAACTAAAGCCGGGAGAGAAAGCTCGGCTTTATATCAGAGCGCCGGCTTTTGCTGCCGGCAGGCTTGTTTTAATTCATAATGGCCAGAAAATTTTAACCTCTATGGAGAAGGAAATAAGCTTTGAGCCTGAGGCTTCAGGCTTTTATCGAGTTGAAGTTTATTTACAGGACAAATCGATCCTGCCTGAAAATTTGCCCTGGATCGTATCTAATCCCATTTTTTTAAGGATGGATCAAAATGATTCCCATTCCGATTAATCGGCCGCGTCTCTTCAAACTGATTGAAAAATTCAATCGTTCAAGAATTGTTGTCCTGGGTGATTTAATGCTGGATAAATATATTTGGGGTGAGGTTTCCCGGATTTCTCCTGAGGCGCCGGTGCCTGTAGTAGAGGTTAAGAAGGATTCATCCTGCCTCGGGGGAGCCGGTAATGTGGCCCATAATCTGGAAAGCCTGGGCGGAAAGCCAATTCTGGTGGGAGTTGTAGGCGACGATGAACCCGGTCGCTGGATAAGGGCCAACGTCGCCGATAATCGGGGAATTTTCCTTGAACCCGGCCGGCCAACCACAGTCAAGACCAGAATTATCGCTCACCATCAGCAGGTAGTCAGGGTCGATCTGGAAAAGAGAACCCCCCTACCTGATTCCCTGGAAAAGGCTATTCTCGATTTCCTCCGACGCCTGTCCTTTGATGCTCTCATCATCTCTGACTATAACAAAGGTCTTATAAATGAATCGCTCCTGAGAGAGGTTCTGGCTCTGGCCAGGAAAAGAAATTTTCCGGTTTTTGTCGATCCCAAGGTAGAGAATTTTCATCTTTTTTCTCCGGTCACCCTGATAACTCCCAATCATCATGAGGCGGAAAGAATCGTCAGGCATGAATGTCAGACCAATGCCCAGGTTGAGGCTGCCGGGCAGAAAATTTTCTCCATAATTGATACCCGATATATCATCCTTAAAAGGGGTGAGCAGGGCATGACTGTCTTTGAAAAAGGAAAAAGGCCGATTCACATTCCCACCGTAGCCAGGGAAGTCTTTGATGTTACTGGAGCTGGCGATACCGTGATTGCCACAGCTTCCCTGGCCCTGCTGGCTGGAGCGACCATTGAGGAAGCAGCCATTCTGGCCAATGCTGCCGCGGGCATTGTCGTCGGGAAAATCGGCACCGCCACCGTAACTCCCGAGGAGCTGAAAGCAGTGCTCTAAAATGGCCCTTTGCTCTCCAGGCTAAAATTAATGCTTCGTCCTAAAAAATGAGGGGGGCCGGGAAGATTTTTTATGATGAATCTCTGCCCTTATTTTCGCCCTGACAAGCTCTTCCCTCATGAGAAAAGGGGGATTTTATAAATCCTTAGGCTGATGCCTTTTTAAAAGATAGAAGCGGAAAAGATTGTCTTTCCATTTCAAAATGGATTTAGGGTATGGTTAAAAT
>Ga0197142_1004402_pt1 | contig 11423 bp, 8 predicted proteins | sample GBS60_MetaG_FD_148614 | JGI IMG/M metagenome (GOLD analysis project Ga0197142, IMG submission 148614) | Sediment microbial communities from Great Boiling Springs, Gerlach, Nevada, United States - GBS 60_MetaG | ecosystem: Environmental > Aquatic > Thermal springs > Hot (42-90C) > Sediment... | reverse complement strand
GCAAAAAAATGATAAAATTTGTATTTTTGTCAAAGTTGGTTTAAGTTAGTTCTGAAAACTGATGGAAAATTACGCTAAAATAGCGCATCTTCAAAAAAGATGTTTAAATAGATAACAAACGCTTTCTAAATTACCTTGTGAAAATTTTAATGACCTCAGAATGTAAAATAATTTAAAAGTAAAACCGAAAAATCAAAGTACTTTTTGTGATTACTTCTAAAATGTTGGCTATCAAACAAAATTTTTTGGCGAATGTAAACAACTTAAGTTCATACCCCTAATATATTGGACAACCTTAAAGGGCTAGTAACTTTTTGACCAAAAAACTTTTCTTTGAGAAAGAAGCAAGATTAATTAAATCACATACCACAAAAATACCTTGCATCTACAAAAAATTTAAACTTTGTTGTTGGTTATTTGGTGTATGTGTGTATTTTGTCAAATTCATCTATGACCAATAATTGTCTGCCAAAACCCCATAAGTTAGAGTTGACAAATTTTATCTAAGGTTAAACAACCTAGACTACATCTATAACATTATTTTTGTTATGTTAACAAACCTTCAATCAGGTACAAACCTAAACTTGAAACGTCATTCTTTTGCTCATGTTTTAGCAGCTGCCGTTAAAGATATGTTTCCAGAAGCCCAGTTTGGCATTGGGCCAGTAATTGAAAACGGATGTTATTATGATTTTATTTTACCTAGAACTTTAATTCCTGAAGACTTAGAAATTTTAGATTCCAAAATTCAGAATCTACTGCAACGTAATTTGGTTTTTAAATTACAAGAAGTCAGTCTGGAAAAGGCTATACAAATTTTTACTGACTTAAAACAACCTTTAAAACTGGAATTACTTCATGATCTAGCCACCAAGGGTACCACTAGCATGAATCCGGAAGAAGCTGAAAGTTTAGGCATTGATCCAACCAACGTCAAAATCACTATCTACCGTTTGGAAGACGAAGACACGGGTGAAGATTTGTTTGTCGACTTGTGTCGTGGGCCCCACGTAGCTAGCGTGCAAGAATTGAGAACTTTGGGCTTTAAACTGGACAAATTTAGTGGCTGTTACTGGCGCGGAGATCAGAAAAGAAACATTCAAATGCAACGCATTTACGCCTTAGTATTCGCTAATTCAACTGAATTACAAGCTTTTCTAACTCAGCGAGAAGAAGCCAAGAAGCGAGATCATCGAGTATTGGGACAACAATTGGAATTATTCATCATTAACGATGAAGTAGGTGCTGGCCTACCCATGTATTTGCCAAAAGGTGGCTTAATTCGACAAACCTTGGAACGTTACTGCTACCAAGAAGCCAAAAAAGTTGGCTATCAATACGTTTATACCCCTCATATTGGTAAAAGCACTTTGTTTGCTAGAAGTGGTCACTTGGATCATTACCGAGACGGTATGTACGCACCCATCGAAATGGTTAATCTCAAAGGTGAAGGTAAAGACGAAACCGGCAAAGGGGAATTGTTTTATCTTAAACCTATGAACTGTCCGATGCATCATTACATTTATTTGAGTAAACCTCGATCTTACCGAGACTTACCTTTTCGGTTATATGAATATGGCACAGTCTATCGCTATGAAGACAGTGGTGTTTTAACTGGTTTAATTCGAGTACGCGGCTTTACCCAAAACGATGCCCACGTTTATTGTACTCCAGAACAACTGAAAGAAGTAATTGGCGAAGCCATAGACAGATTTACCAGAGCCTACAAGGATATCGGTATTACTGACTACAAAATTCGCTTTAGTTTACCAGATTTTGAAAACGACAAGGAAAAATATGGCGAAGAAACCCCCGAATGGCGAGAATCGATCAGTGCTATGCGTAAGGCTTTGGATGAATTGGGAATAGACTACTACGATGCCATTGGTGAAGCTGCTTTTTATGGACCAAAAATTGATTTTCAAGTAAAAAACGTCAACGGTAAAGAAGATACTCTAAGCACCATTCAAGTTGACTATTCCATAGCCCCCAAATTCAACATCACCTATAAAGACAAAGACGGACAAGACAAAGTTCCAGTAATTATTCACATGGCCCTAATGGGTAGTATCGATCGCTTCATGGCTTTCATGCTAGAAATGACCGGAGGTAGACTACCTTTCTGGTTAGCTCCGGAACAGATACGAATTTTAACCATTAACGACCAAGTGCTAGATTATGTGGAAAAAATTAAAGCCATTTTAAGTGAAATCGTATTAATGCAACCATTAAAATACAACGAATTAAGGTTTGACGTAGACGATCGGCCAGAGACTTTAAGTAAAAAAATTCGCGATGCTGAAATGCAAAAAATTCCTATCATCCTAATTGTAGGTCCAAAGGATAAAGAAAATCAAGAAGTCAGCCTTAGAACCCACGAACAAGGAGAAATTACAATTAAACTTGAAAAACTGAAACAATTTGTAGAAAACTTTAACTAGTTTACCCACCCAAATTGCCTTGGTTAGCTTTAGCTTAGTTTAAGGTTAAGTAGAGTATAGTTAAATACAATAACTTTTTTGAAAATTTTATCAAGCCTGCTTTGAAGCGACTTTGTTGTAATCAGCCTGAGTTTTCAAGAAAAGCTTAACAAACGCTATTTTTGGGTTGAGATGCAAAACTTTAAATAATCTATCAAAAATCATAGTTTTTTCGGAAAAGGTCGAATTTGGTTATACAAATTTATGTGGTATATTAAAAGTAAATAATTAAACTAAATCAAAGTTAGATATTTCGTTTCGGTTCTCATTTTAGAATTATCTTAAGTTTCCTTGTTAATTTTCAAAATGTTTACACTCATAAAAAAGCAACCGCTGAAAATGTGGGATCAATAGTGTTGAGCTCTAACAACAAAAGAGTTTTGTCAAAATTGCATTGATGAGCTATAATTTTTCCGGTTAAGTAAATCCATACCTGTTTAAGTTTTAATTTTAAACAAATGACAAATATTTGCTTATATATCGACTTACAAACCAACCATCAAACCCCTGGATCACAGTATTCTTTCAAACCGGATTGGTTTAATTTTGCAGCTATCGACTTAGATAGTCAAAACCAGCAGTATACAGTATTTTTCGAAGCTATTTTAACTTTACTCAACACCTACACCGTTACTGGTTTAAACCTAGCTATTCCTGGCTCTTTACTTAGACAAATTGACTATTACGAACCGTTAAAGAAAGTAATTACCAAACTAGCCAGCCACCCTACTCTTGAGTATCTAGCCCAACCCCATACAGGATTTACCCAACAGGTTTTTTCCTCAGAAATTGAATTTTACAACCAAGTCAAACACTACCAAACTTTGGTTCAAAATATACTTCAAGCCGAAGTAAAAGTGTTTTTTGCCAAAAATATCTACCTTAGTAACCAGTTTTTGCAAGAATTGGCTCGATTATCTTTTCAGGGAGTGCTCGTAACTAATCACAATCAACTATCGCTAAGTCACCAGCACCCCAATTTCGTCTATTTGGATAAGCAAGAACAATTAAAAGTACTAATTCATAACGAAATTGCAACTAGTCAGTTGGAAGATCTTTTACTCAACGAAGACTATCACGAAATAGAGACTTTTGTAGAATCTTTAATAGACAGTGGGGAAGTAGTTAACCTTGTATTCAACTGGGAAACGTTACTCAATAAATGGGAATTATTGGAGGCCTTAATTATAGAAATTAACAAGTATCCTAAAGATTTGTTTTTAAGCACCGCTAGTCATGTTTTAGCTCAAACTAATGGTATTAGTACGATTGCCTTACCAGATATTAACGTCAAGACTAGCAGACGACACTGGCTTAGTTCTACCTTAGACATTTTTGGATTTGGTTTCTGAGTTACTTTTTGTTTGTCTTAAGATTTTTCTTACAAAGAATCAGATAAGCAAGATAAAATGAATTTCTCACTTAAAGTGAGATTCATAGTCCAATTTTGTTTTTCGATTAAATAGCTCTACTAGCCTACTATCAATTTTATAAAGTTGTTTGTAGGTCGCGTGAGTTGACAATTTCCAATTCAATTCCTACAGGTTTTGGCTGTAATCAGCAGTCGTAGCTCAGTTGGAAGAGCATCTGGTTGCGGTCCAGAAGGTCGCAGGTTCGAGTCCTGCCGATTGCACCATTTACTCAAAAAGACCAATTTTTCAGGCTCGCTACATAAAATAAGCCAAAGTCAACCAAACATTAAATAAACGTTGATAGTATAACTTGTTTGAAATATTCGAGCAGGCTTAGCAAAATTTTTTGTGACCCTAGTTTTATTACTTATTCAAAGTCACTGTTTTCATAAGACAGTAGCTTAGTAGTTGTTCTTAATTTTATTTATGTTTATTTTATGCAAATTGTAATTAACGCCGGTGGTACAGGCACACGCCTGTGGCCCATTTCTACTAAAACCACTCCTAAGCAATTTGTAGAACTGTTTGATAACCAAACTTTACTTTCCAAAACTTACAATCGGTTAAGACAAAGTTTTGACCCCGAACAAATTTGGGTAACTGTTAACCAAAGTCACTATAACACTGCCAGACAAATCTTGCCTGGTGAATTTGCAAACAATCACATCCTTACCGAACCAGAAAAACGTGATACTTTTGCCGCTGTGGTAGCTCATTCGGCTGTAGTTAGTCATTTTGCCGGTATTGACGAACCGATTATTTTTTTGAACTCAGACCAGCTAATCCTGCCGGAAGAGCAAGCTAGCCAAAAACAAAATCAAGCCCTACAGATCATAAACGATAGTCTATTACACAACGAGTTTGACATAGTAGTGATTGGAATTCAACCAACTTTTCCAGCTACCCAGTATGGCTATATTCAAATTAGACCAGAAGACAAAGACCAATACTTAACCAAAGTAGTGCCAGTTTTATCTTTCAAAGAAAAACCAGATCAAAAAACTGCCGAAGAATTTTTACAAAAAGGCAATTACTTGTGGAATTTTGGCTCGTTTTCTTTCTGTTTTTCCAAGTTAGAGGCTATTTTAGCTAAGCTTTATCCAGAAATTTTACCAGCAATAAAAAACATCCAAAAAACTGGCCAAATTGATTTAGCAAATTTTCGACAACTACCCAAAGTGGCTTTTGATTATGCGGTTTTAGAGAAAACAGACAATCTGGGAATGATTGGTATTGATTTTGAAATTTGGGAGGATATTGGCACTTGGGAAATTTTGGCTCAGTACTTGCCAGATTTGGATCAATTCCAAAATCACAAACAATTCGCTGGAAGCGGTAACAAAGTCAAAACCATCTATCCACACAAAAAAATCGCTTTTGTAGGAGTATCTAATTTGTTATTTGTGGAAACTGAGGAAGGTATTTTGATTGCCGATCCCAAGTACACTAACGAAATTCGTAAAGTCACCGAATGGTCTGAAGAACTGGCCAAAAGCTCTAACCAAAATAAAGCTAATTAAACAGATATCCAACGCTATTCACTTGAGATTAGAACATCTAATTAAGTTTTTTCTGATGGTGTTTTGTTTGGATTAATCTTACTAATTAGTTAACCAAAAAAGATTGGTTTGGAAAATCAGCATTACACTAAACAGTATCGTCACTTTTGTTAAACAAACAAAACCTTGAGCTATTTACAAAATAGCCATTTTCATTAACTGAATGCTGGTTAAATTAACCCAACATGTTATATGCTCAAAATTGCTTTTGTTACCAAAAACCCACACAAGGTTCAAGACGCCCAAAAACTTCTGACTCGGATACAATTGGAACACTGTAACCTAGAACTTCCCGAAATCCAAAGTCTGGACCCCAAAGAAATTATTGAACATAAGCTCACGCAAGCCTTCCTGAAAATTCAAAAACCTTGTTTTGTAATGGATACTTCTTTTTACTTAGATTGCTTAAACGGTTTTCCGGGGCCTTTAATTAAGTGGTTTTTTACCCAAGTTGGGGACCAAAAAATTTGCCAAATTTGTGCTTTGTTTAACAATTATAACTGCTACTATACCACCTATTTAGGCTATTTTGACGGCCAACAAACTCACTTTTTCAGTCAAACTATTCAAGGGTCTATTGCACCCGAACCAAGAGGTCAAAACGGGTTTGATTGGGACACTATTTTCATCCCTGAAGGCCAGCAACTAACTTTTGCCGAAATGAGTTTCGAAGATAAACAAAAATTTGCTGTAACCAAATTTTTACTAGAGACTTTTGAACAATTTGTTTTATCACACAAATAGGAAGAAATCTTGACAATATCTGTTAAGTTAATTGGTTATCTGATTAGATAATCATGTCTTTTGCTTTTAACTCGTCTCTAAAAAGAGGTTATCGAGATCTAAAAATTGGAATAGTTTTGGGGACTAGGCCAGAAATTATAAAGTTTTTCCCGATAATTAGACTTTTAGAAAATCTTAGCTTGAGTTATTTTATAATTCATACTCACCAACATTATGACAAAAACATGGATGCTGACTTTTTTGAAGAGTTAGAAATTCCTAAACCAAAATATAATCTAAATATAGGTTCTCATACCCACGGCAAAATGACTGGTTTAATGTTGATGGAAATTGAATCTATTCTTTTGGAGGAAAAGCCTACCATAGTTTTAGTTCAAGGAGATACTAATACTACCTTAGCTGGAGCCTTAGCAGCCTCTAAAATACATGTTCAAATTGGCCACGTAGAAGCTGGTCTTAGAAGTTACGATAAAACCATGCCAGAAGAAATCAACAGAATAATTGTTGATCACATATCAGACTTTTTATTTGTACCAAACAAAAATCAAACGAATATCTTGAGGAAAGAAGGGATTGATAAAAGTAAAATTTTTGTTACTGGTAACACTATAGTAGATGCTGTGTATCTAGCACAACAGCTCTTGCTAAACAAAACCTAAAATTTTCCAAAAGTTTCAACTCCAAAGTGACCAATTTTATCTTCTAACTTGCCATAGGCCATCAAACACTGACAACCACGAAAATCTCCATGCAATTTTAAAAGCTATAAACCAAATTCCGAAAAAGAAAACAAGATTTGTGTTTTTCCGGTACACCCTAGATTAAATTCTAAAATTGTTGAAATATCAAAATATTCCAATATAAGGCCAATCCAGCCAATAAGCTTTTTAGAATCAATTGTTCTGCAAGAAAAATCCAGTTTTATTTTTACTGATAGTGGAGGTCTTCAAGAAGAAAGCTGTATTCTTCAAAAGAAATGTTTAGTTTTAAGGACTAACACTGAAAGACCAGAAGCTCTTAAAGTTGGTGGGGCAGAATTGTTGGAAACAATAACTACAGAACATATAATTCAAAAGTATCATTATCTGAAAAATAAAAGAATAACTTGGTACAACCCATTTGGGGATGGTAAATCTGCTCAAACAATTATAAACATCATTCTTAATTGTATATAATAATGAAATAGAATATGAACTCTGTAAAAAAAATTATTTTTCTAGTTTTTATTATTTTAATATCTTTAATTTTTGGTATCCCTTTTTTAGGGTGGGAATTATTATATAAGTTTACTCCAATAAATGATGTAATCAAAAATTACATTATTCAAAACAATTTTATACTCCAGGAAAATTTGTTAAAAAATTTATATCTTGTCTTTAACTTGATTGATTACTATTTCTTGTTTTTAACAGTTTATACTACCATAATCGCTATTTTTGGTTTTAAAGTAAAACATGTACCAAAAGATTTAGCCGACAAAATTATTCAACAGGGTTACATCAATAACTTTGTGCTTCTAATTTGTGCTCATAACGAAGAAAAAATAATTGCTAATTCTTTGGAGGAAATGATAAAGACAAATTATCCACGTGAAAATTTAAAAATAGTAGTCGTGTGTGATAATTGCACTGATAATACTTATCATGAAGCCTATAAAATAGCTAATAAATATCCATCAACTATTTTTGTTTTACAAAGATTTGATCCGAACAAAAAAGGCAAGCCATTTGCAGTTAAATTCGGTTTAAATTGGATAAATGAAAATTTGAAAGAATTTTATACTGCTATCTCTATAGCTGACGCAGACAATATCTACCACAGAGATTTCTTCAAAGTAATGAATTATAAAATTTTTTCGGGCAGTGAAATCGTTCAAGGATATTTAGGTGTCAAAAACCCTTATGATTCCTTTGTTAGTGCAAGTGGTATGTATACTTATTCTATATTACCGAGGTTTTACTTTACTGCCAGGCAAAATTTAGGCATGAGCACAACTTTGGGGGGTACTGGTTTTGTTATTACAAAAAAGACTCTTGAAGAATTAAAATGGGATATGAAATCTTTGGTTGAAGACTTTGAATTTTCTACCAAAGCGGTAATTGCTGGTAAAAAAATAGATTTTGCTTATGACGCAGTTACTTATGATGAAAAACCAACTACTATGGAAGCTAGTATAAAACAAAGATCTAGATGGCAACAAGGACACTGGAACGTAGCTTTTAGAATGACTCCTAAACTGATATATAAAATGATATTTCAACCAACAAAAATACATTGGCCTAGTGCTTTTGACTATCTTTTATACTTATGGAGTCCGGGTAGAATAATTATTTATATTTGGTTTTTTACAACTTTTTTGTTGCTACTTACTTCTGATTTTTTCTCAACGAATGGAAACACTGTTTCAAACCTATTTATCATAAGCTGGGAAATTAGATTGTTTATTATTTTGATACCTAGGATTTTAGAGTATATTTACGCCATTTTAGAAGGTTTTCTATGGTATAAAATACCACAAGTTATTTTTTTCTATACAGTGTTTTTCGCAGGTTGGATACCAGGTTCAATTAAAGGATTGTTCACTTGGCCGTTTCAAGGTAATTGGGACAAAACCGAGCATAAAGTTGTGGCTAACCTAGAATCTCTTGAAAAAATAAGTAAACCTTTTAGTTAAAAAATATTTGACAATTTCATACAGCTTAGACCACATTTTACTTTAATGCTACAAACTTTAATCATCGATAATTACGATTCTTTTACCTACAATTTATATCAATACGTAGGCGAATTATTATCTAAACGTAGCTCGTCCGTAGTTTTAGACGTGGTTCGTAACGACGAGATTACCCTGAATGAGATTTATCAGCGAGGTTACCAACGCATTATTATTTCCCCCGGGCCCGGAGATCCGTCTGACCCTAGCTATTTTGGAGTTTGCAGCCAAGTATTATTACAAGCTGGGAAAACTATTCCCACTTTAGGGGTTTGTTTGGGCATGCAAGGTATGGGTTACTATTTTGGAGGACAGGTTGTCAGAGCTAAATTACCTATGCACGGCAAAACCAGTCAAATTAGACACAACGCTCAAGGAGTATTTGCCAACTTGCCCCAAAAATTGGAAGTAATGCGTTATCATTCGCTAGTAGTTAACCCGCACACCCTACCGGAGTGCCTAGAAATTACAGCAGTAACTAGTCACGACCCAAGTTTACTAGATTTAGACTTATCAATTTTAACCAGCCAACATTTAGACTCTATAGAAATTATGGGTTTAAGACACAAACACTACCCTATCGAAGGAGTGCAATTTCACCCAGAATCCTTTGCCACTGAAGGAGGTATGGCCATGCTGGAAAATTTTCTATTTAGGCAAAATAGTTTTTAGTTTAGTTTAAGACTTAGTTTCCTAAAACTAGTTGATCAAAGTTAATTACCAGAATCTACATACCAAAACGAAATTTATGTAAAATGACATCAATTTAGCCCAACCATTCTAAAAGTTATTCTCTAAATTGATTTTTTATTCCAGGTTTCAAGGAAATATAAACCGTTTTAGTATAAAAGCCACTACCACCTGCTCTACTAACAAAGACAAAGTTTAGGTTAGTATAATAGAAAACAAAAAACTCACTTAACTTAACCCTGAAACAGTTTGCGGAAACCTAAGCATGGTTAGTAATTGCTATTTTTTCAATCTAAGTCAGCTTTTCTGAGATAGAAAGGAAAAAATTTTGACAAAAACCTTAATTTTCATCCAATTTTAAGTCAATTGACTTAATTGCCGTATTCTTTTGTGTTAAATACTACTAACCACCCACCCCAACCAATTGATTTTCAGCCCAAATCAGCCTTAGTGATTGTGGCCCACCCTGATGATATGGATTTTTATTGTAGTGGCTTGTTGGCCAAATGGATTGCTCAGGGAACCATAGTAAACTTGCTAGTCTGCACAGCTGGCGAAAAAGGTAGCCAAAAACTACTTAGTGCAACTGAAGCCAAAGAGCTGGCTGAAATTAGAAAACAAGAACAACTAGCTAGTTGTCAATTACTAGGCATAAATACGACCATCTTTTTAGACTATCCAGACGGAGACTTAGCTTTTGCGGACAAAAAAGCACTCCAAGCCGAAATAGTACGAGCCATTCGCCGTTTTCAACCAGAAGTGTTACTTAGTCACGATCCTCACAATCGACATCGCCGAGTACACATAGACCACCAAACTGTTGGCCAACTAGTTTTACAATCTGCTTTCCCTATTAGTCAGGTAGTTAACTGCTTTCCAGAACAAATTCTACAAGAACAGCTAACTCCTTGGCAGGCTAGTAAATTGTTGCTTTTCGATACCGATTTGCCCAACTACTATGTAGACATTGCTTCGGTTTTGAAACTAAAACAAAGTTTGTTGCGTCAACATAAATCTCAAGCTTACGTATTTCCAGATGGCCCAGACAACGCAATCATTTATCGCAATTCCAAAGTGGGGGCCAAATACAATTTACACTACGCCGAGGAATACTTAGTCATTGATTTGTTGGAACAACACTAAATTTTACACTTTTTGATTTCACACACATTATTGCCAAACTATACCGCCTTGTTAAAAAACCTAAGTTAGGTTGTTAGCCAAAAAACCAGCTTCAAAAATACTTGGTCGACTTGGTAATTTGTTATTCTAACACTTTTTACCTTCTAAGATTACGTGATGATTGTATTTGTTCAGCTAGTTGTTATATTCTAGATGAAAGATTACATATTTCTCTAAATTTTTTGAAAATTACAAAAAACCAGGATCAGCTAAACCAAGCAAAACCCGACAAAACTAAACACCAACCACCTAAAACCACAATTAGCTCAATTTTTAGTGTTTTAAACCAATGAATAACAAACAAACAGATGAGTTAAACCATTTGGAAGAAATGTTCTACTAAAAAATTTTGTGCTAGGTTAGATTTTTTCAATTTCCCGAATGAGTTTTGCCTTTTTAGGGTGATTTTCTTGAATATACTTAATCACTTCTGCCAAATAATCGCTATAGCCCAACTTAGCTTTCCAATCCACCAATACCGATACTAGCTCTTGATAATCTCCAGTTGGCAAAAAGTCCGACCAAACTTTTAATTGTTTAACCATTTTTTGTTCAATTAGTTCTCTGTGATCAGGAACCAACTGAGCTAGTCTAATTAGGTAGCGACTATCTAAATTGTCTACCTGTTGCCACAACCAACTTG
>Ga0197142_1004401_pt1 | contig 11424 bp, 9 predicted proteins | sample GBS60_MetaG_FD_148614 | JGI IMG/M metagenome (GOLD analysis project Ga0197142, IMG submission 148614) | Sediment microbial communities from Great Boiling Springs, Gerlach, Nevada, United States - GBS 60_MetaG | ecosystem: Environmental > Aquatic > Thermal springs > Hot (42-90C) > Sediment... | reverse complement strand
TGGCCCGGGCGGCCTGGGAGCTGGGAAACTCTTGGGCAAGGTTTCGGAATTGCTGCACGGCGAGCATAAGGGAGCTGGTGGGATCGCGCCCCTGATTGAGCTGGTCGAGCCCTTCCTGCAGGGTGAGCAACCCGAGGTTGTTCATGGCTAGGCGTTGTCGAGGGTTCAAGGCAAGAGCCCGGGTTAAGTGCTCCCGGGCTTGTCGGCGCAGCCCGGAAGCCATGTCCCTAGGTGCGTTCCAACTGGAAAGCAAGAGGGCGATGCCAAGGTACGTTTCCGCCTCCGCGGCTTTTTGGGGGAACGCCCCCAATGCGGCAACCTGGGCGCGAATGGCTTCCGAGATGGTGGGTGGAATGGTGTCCCCCCGGCGCACGAGGTAGTCAGTCCAGCGCAGGAGCGTATAGGCGGCCGCCACGTGCGCCTCCACCCGTTGGGGGTCCAGTTGGAGCGCTTGCTCTGTTAGGGCTAGGCTTTCCTGCCACCGCGGTCGAGGGTCGTGGCCCTGTTCGTGTGCCAAGACCCCCTCCTCCAACGCCACCCGCCCCAAGCCCAAGAAGCCCTGGGGGTGGGACGGGGCGTGGGCCACGAGGGCCTGAAAGGCTTGCTTGGCCTGAGCCAGGTGCTTCGCTGCCTCGGACCATTGACCGCTCTCCCGCGCTGCACGGGCGAGCTCCATCTCGGCATCCCCTTCCAAAAGCAGAGCCTCAAACTGCCAAGGCTTGGTAGCAAACGCTTCTTTTGCCTTTTGCGCTACTTGGGACCACTCTTTTTTGGCAGCTGCCAGGAGCGCCTCAACGTAGCTGCTGCCTGGTGCAAGGGAGGTGCGGGCGGCCAGAAGACTTTGAGCACGCCGCAGGTATTGCTCCTCCAGTTCCTGTGCTTTTTTTCCCGCCATTCTGCCCTGGTAAGCCTGTCCAGCTCCACGGCCTCCTCCCGGTAGCGAGTCACCAGGACTTCCGCAAACGCTTCGGCGATTTCTGGCACCGGCCGTTTGGGGTCCCAAGCTTTGGAAAGCTCCTCTTCGGCCTCTTTTGCTTTCCCCATGGTGAGGAACGCGCGCCCCAGGAGGTAGTGGACCGCACGCTCACTCAGCCCTTTTTGGCGGGCGCTTTCTGCCGCCTCCGCAAGCTCCCGCTCCAACATAGCAAGCTCCGGGCGCAGGTTGTGGCTAGGGGCTGTCCAAGCACGTCGCAACCGTTCCTCAACCCCCACCACCCGCGCCGTGAGTTCGGCCCGCAACGCAGCCTCACGCCGGGAGCGCTGCCAAACCCAGGCGGTGCTGAGGAGGGAACCGCCCAAAGCCAGCCCCACACCCAGAGCGATCCAGGTTTCGGCTTTGTGGCGCAGGTACCACTTCCGTGCTCGGTAGCCCCAGGTTCCTGGCAGGGCTAACACGGGCCGGTTGGCCAAATAACGCTCCACATCCTCCGCGAAAGCAAGGGCGCTGGAGTATCGTTCGCCCGGATCCGCAGCCATGGCCTTTCGCACGATGGCCGCAAGCTCGGGGTCCGCCACACTCGCTGGGAGAGCCGGGGGCGACCAGTCTGGCGAGAGGCGCTCCTGGAGGGCCTCTAAGGCGTCCCCTTTCCCTGGGAGCTCACCGGTCAAGAGGTGGTAGAGGGTTGCTCCAAGGCTAAAGATGTCCGCTGCTGGGGATGGTGGGTCGCCCCGCACCAACTCCGGGGCCATGTAGGCCGGTGTTCCCCCCTCCACGGGTCGTGCTTCAGCAAGGGCCCTCGCCATCCCAAAGTCCACAAGCCAAGGGTGGGGCCCTTCTGGGGTGGTTTCAAGCAGAATGTTCGCGGGTTTAAGGTCCCCGTGGATCAGCCCTCGCTGGTGGGCGGTGTGCACCGTCCGCGCAATGCGGGCGAGGAGGGAAAGGAGCTGGGCCCGGGGCAGTTTGTCGCGCAAAGCCAGCATATTGTTGCCCTGGACGAAGTGCATGACCACGTAAGGGACCTCACCAGCTTCGCCCACCTCGAAGACCGGGCAAATATGGGGATGCTCCAGGTGAGCTTGGTGCCGGGCCTCCCGCAGCAAGGCGCTCGCGTCTTGGAGCTTTCGCCGGAGCAGCTTTATCGCCACGGGGCGCTGGAGCACCGGATCGTAGGCGCGGTACACCACCCCCATGCCCCCTTGGCCGAGAAAACGAAAATCCCGGAAACGGCTGGCCAAGGCTTCAGGAAGCGCGGGACTTTTCTCTTTTTCCGCTAACGGCTGGGTGGGCAGCTCCTCACCGGTGGGGATGGTGGCCGGAGTGGGAAGCTTCTCCGCTTCTGCTAGGTAGCGCAAGATCGCAGCGGCGTCGGTGGCAGCGCCACGACTTTCAAGCGCCCGCTTGGCTTGGCTTACGTCTTCTCGGCGCACCAATCCCGAGGCAAGAAGCTGGGCCAGCATTGCCTCGGGGGAACTGCTGCGCATGCCCCCATTTTAAGGCAGGGGTAAGCCCAGCCTATTCAGCGGCTTTGGTCCAAAAGCGCTACGAGCTCTTCGGGGCTTTTTGAGGGGAGCAGCAGCACCCGGGTTTTCCCCCGATCGAAGAGGGTTACCTGAACCTCCCAGGGAGCAAAAAGGCGCCGCCACCGGCGGGCAGAGCGGATGGTTACCTGTTCCACTGCCAGGCGGGGAAAGCTCCAGGAAAACTCCCAAAGCCCCGCCCGCACCCCGTAACGTCCCACGGTGGTTTCGAAACGAAAAAGCCGCCAACAGGCAAAAAGCCCCAGCGTGGCACCGGTCAGGCCTAGACCGGAAACCCACACGAAAAGCGCCCCAGGTTGGGTTGCTGCCCACATGCCCAGGGCCGCCATCCCCCCGGTGGCCACCGCCACCGCCAATCGCACGCTCGGGGTAAGTCGCAGCTCTTCGCAAAAAAGCGGAACTTCCACTTTGCGCCGCATAGAGAGTAGTCTACGCCTGCTGGTGGTCCTAGCTGCCAGCTGGGCGGGCAGGGTTTGCCAGTTCCAGGGACAAGCGAGCTATGGTGGAAAGCGTTCTTCCCACGTTTTTGGTGTTGGGCTTGGGGGTTCTGGCCCGGCGGTGGGGGTTCTTGCGGGAAGAGGCTGCCGAGGGGCTGGCGCGGCTTACCGCCAACGTGGCTTTGCCGGCTCTGCTGGTGTCGGTTATTGGGAGCTCCTCCTTTGCGGCGGGGTTCTCCCTGCGCCTCACCTTGGCGACCACCGGGGTGGTGGTGGCAGCGGCACTAGGTAGCTTTTTGTTTGCTCGCCTGATCGCCTTACCAACAGCCCAAACCGGCGTTTTCTCCCAGGCGGTGTTTCGGGGCAACTTGGCCTACATGGCTTTCCCGGTCATTCTGGCCTCCATGGGTGAGGTGGGTTTACGCCGGGCGGCCATGGCGGCTGCGGTGCTCATCCCGGTGATGAACTTCCTGGCGGTGGTGGTGCTGCAGCTGGCGAAGGGGGGTGGGCGCGGGTGGGGGAGGCTCGCCTGGGCGGTGCTCAGCAACCCGCTGGTGGTGGGGGCGAACCTGGGCTTGCTGGCCTCGGTATTGGACTGGAAACCGTTTGGCTGGCTGGCGGCCACGCTGAAGATCCTTTCGGACTTCGCTTTGCCGGCGGCGCTTTTAGCCCTGGGGGCACAGCTGGAGATGCCCCGGTGGGAAAGGTTGGGGCTGCCACTGCTTTTCGCTTGCTTCGGCAAGCTGGTGGCGCTGCCTGGGCTAGGGTTTTTGCTGCTGCGTTGCTGGGGAGCATCGGCGGTGGATGTTCAGCTCGGAACGCTGCTTTTGGCTTCCCCCACTGCCGTCGCGTCCTACCCGGTGGCGGTGGAGCTGGGTGGCGACCGACGGCTTGCCGGCGCCGCGGTGCTGCTCACTACGGCCTTAGCTTTTCCCGCTTACGTGTTCTGGGGTTGGGCTTGCGGGTTGCGCTAACTCCCCTGGCGGCCTAGGGCACGGAAGGGGGATCCCTGCTCGAACAGGCGTCTTTGGGCTTCCCGCTCTTCCTTGAGGGCTGCCTCCAAGGTTAACCGGGGATCCACCCGAGCTAAGCGCTTGATGGCAGCGTGGGCTTCCCAGCAGCAACGGGCAAGTTCCTGGCCCCAGGCCACAGCCTCCTCCAGGTGTTGGCCCGCGTGGACCCGTTTGTGGATTAGCCCTAGGCGGTACGCTCCCTCCGCTTCCACTGGCTCGCCGGAAAGCAGCATCGCCATGGCGGGACCTAACCCGATGAGGCGGGGCAGCGCCCAAGTGGCCCCACCGTCCGGCACGAGCCCCAAGCGCACGTTGCTGGCTGCAAACTGGGTTCCGGCCGCGGCGACCCGGAGATCGCAGGCTAAGGCCAAGTCGAGGCCAGCACCGAGCACGAACCCGTGCATTGCTGCCATGGTGATCTTCGGACAGGTGGCGAGGAGCTTCACGCATTCCTGCAAAAGGTCTTCGGCTTGGGCAAAGCTTTGGAAGCCTTGCTCCTGTCTCACCTTCTCCAAAAGGGTGAGATCCGCCCCTGAACAAAACCCTTCCCCCTTGCCGTAAAGCACAACGACGTGTAGGCGCTCATCCCGGGCAAGCTCGGAAAGGTTGGCCAACAACTGTTCCAGCATTTCCGGGGTGAGGGCGTTGCGTTTTTCCGGCCGGTTCAGACCGACCATCGCCAGGGCGTCGTGGGTTTCTCGTTGCACGAGCTCGCTCATGGTCCCTCCCGCAAGCTGCGGCAATGCTATCACAGCTGCGCCAAAGCCCGCCTTGGGCTAAACTAGCGCCGTGATTGAGGAGGCAGCAAGGCTTTTGGGGCGCTGCTCCCGCTTGGTGGTTTTCACCGGCTCGGGGGTCTCGGCGGAAAGCGGGCTTGCGACTTTTCGCGGTGCTGGGGGGCTTTGGGAGGGCTACCCCGTGGAGGACGTGGCTACCCCAGAAGCCTTTGCTCGGGATCCCCTGTTGGTGTGGCGCTTTTACGCCATGCGGCGGGAAAAAGCGAAGTCAGCACAACCCAACCCCGCACACCTCGCCATTGCGCGCATGCAAGCGCTTTTTGGTTCCTTCTGCGTCGTCACCCAAAACGTGGATGGACTGCACCAGCGGGCAGGTTCCCGGCCGGTGCTGGAGCTCCACGGATCCCTTTGGACCGTGCGTTGTACCGGCTGCGGTGCTTCTCGGGTGGATGAGCAGGTGCCCCTTCCGGAGCTACCCCCCCGCTGTCCGGTTTGTGGCGGCATGGAGCGGCCGGGGGTGGTGTGGTTCGGGGAAGCTTTGCCGGAGGCGGTATGGAGGGAAGCGGAAAAACTATGCCAGGCAGTTGACGGCATGGTGGTAGTAGGTACCTCGGGCGTTGTGTGGCCCGCGGCAGGGTTGGTGGAGCTGGCTGCTGCGTCGGGGGCGGTGGTGGTGGAGGTAAATCCTGAGCCTTCGGCGCTGGCCCACCTGGCCCGGGTGCACATTCCCATGAAAGCAGGGCAGGCGCTGCCCGCCCTGGAGGCAGCGCTGCGAAAAAAGGCCGATGCGGGTTGCTGAGCTCTCCCGGGAGGAGCGGCCCCGGGAAAAGCTTTTGACCCGGGGGCCTGAAAGCCTTTCCACAGCGGAGCTTGTGGCGGTGTTGTTGCGCACCGGGACTCGGGAGGAGGGCGTGCTGGAGTTCGCCCAGGGCTGGCTTGGGGAGATTGGTGGTCTTGCTGGGCTCCTTCGCCTAGCCCCAAGCGAGATTCTAGGCAAAAAAGGCATTGGCAAGGCCAAAGCCGCCGCGCTTCTGGCCGCTCTGGAGCTTTCCCGCAGGCTCGCGGGCGAGCAGCTGCGGGTAGCATCGGTGTTGGATTCGCCTGAAGCAGTTTTTCAGTTCTTAGCCCCGCGCCATGCTGGGGCACGGCTGGAGCGCTTTGGGGTCCTCACGCTCAACGTCCGCCACCGTCTCATCGCCGAGCACGTGGTCCACGAGGGAACCAGGGACGGCGCCCAGGTGGAACCGGGGGAGGTGTTTCGCCGGGCCATTTTGGACAACGCCCATGCGGTGATCCTCTGGCACAACCACCCTTCCGGGGATCCCACCCCGAGCCAAGACGACCTGCTGCTCACCCGGACGTTGGTGGAGGCGGGGAAAGTGCTGCGCATTGCGGTCTTAGATCACCTGGTTTTGGGGGCGGAGGGCTTTGTGTCGTTCCGTCGCCAAGGCGTGATCCCCTGAAAACCGAATAGGCCAAGGCTAGGCGCTTATAATGCCCCCCCGGAGGGCGCCATGCGCGAGCCGTACGATCCGCAAGCGATCGAGCCTCGATGGCAGGAAATTTGGGAGCGAGAGCGCATCGCTTACGTGGACACCGCGGGGGAAAAGGACCTCTACATGCTCAACATGTTCCCCTACCCCTCGGGGGATTTGCACGTGGGCCACGGACGGAACTACATCCTGGGCGACTGCCTTTTTCGCTACTTCTTGATGAACGGCCGGCGGGTACTTAACCCCATGGGGTGGGACGCCTTTGGGCTACCAGCGGAAAACGCTGCTATCAAGCGAAACATCCACCCTCGAGACTGGACCCTAGCCAATATTGCCCGGATGAAGCAGCAGTTCCGCCGGTGGGGGATTCTTTACGACTGGGACAAGGAGATCGCGTCTTGCGAGCCTGAGTACTACCGCTGGAATCAATGGCTGTTCCTCAAAATGTGGGAAAAGGGGCTCGCGTACCGGGGGAAGGCACCAGTGAACTGGTGTCCTTCCTGTCGTACGGTTTTGGCCAACGAGCAGGTGGTGGGGGGCGGCTGTGAGCGGTGCGGCACCCCTGTGGTACAGCGGGAACTGGAGCAGTGGTTTTTGCGCATCACTGCGTATGCGGATCGTCTCCTGGAGGGGCTCGATCGCTTGCCCAACTGGCCCGAAAAGGTAAAGACCATGCAGCGCAATTGGATCGGCCGTTCCTTGGGCTGCGACGTCCGGTTTACCGTGGATGGGCTAGGACAGACGCTTACGATTTTCACAACGCGTTTGGACACAATCTACGGGGCAACCTTCGTGGCCATTGCTCCTGAACACCCCCTGGCGGAGCGGGCCCGGGCCACGGCCCCGGACGGGGACTTTTGGGAGTTCGTCACGCGGCTGCGCAACCAGACGCGGCTCCAGCGGGAGGCGGAAGGGGGCGAAAAAGAAGGACGGTGCACCGGGCTTTACGCCATAAACCCCTTCAATGGCGAGCGGCTCCCCATCTGGGTTGCCAACTTCGTGCTCATGGAGTACGGCACTGGTGCCATCATGGCGGTGCCTGCTCATGACGAGCGGGACTTCGCCTTTGCCCGCAAGTACCGGCTTCCTATTCGGCCCGTGGTGCTGGGGCCGGGGATGGAGGCCACGGCGGCATGGACCGAGGCGTACACCGGGCCTGGGAGGCTGGTGAACTCGGGGCGCTTTTCCGGCATGGATTGGCAGGAGGCTCAGGAGGCCATGGCCTCCTACGCTGCCGCCCAGGGGTTCGGTGTAAAGAAGGTGCGTTACCGGCTCCGGGACTGGCTCATTTCCCGCCAGCGCTACTGGGGCACGCCGATCCCAGCTGTTTACTGCGATGCCTGCGGTGTCGTCCCGGTCCCTGAGGATCAGCTGCCTGTGGTGCTGCCTCCAGACGTAGCGTTTGGCGGAGTGGAGGGGAACCCGCTAGAAAAAAGCGCCACTTTCACCCGAGCCCAATGTCCGCGGTGCGGCCGGCAGGCCCGGCGGGAAACCGATACCATGGACACCTTCGTAGACTCCTCCTGGTACTACCTGCGCTTTATCAACCCCCATGTCCACGATCGGATGTTCGACGAGGCAAGGGTTCGTCGGTGGATGCCGGTAGATGTCTACATCGGTGGCATTGAGCACGCAATTCTCCACCTGATGTACGCTCGGTTCGTTTACAAGGTCCTCTACGACTTCGGCATGGTTCCAAATGATGAGCCTTTTGCGCTGCTGTTCAACCAAGGCATGATCGTGGCGAAGTCCAGCATCTCCGGCAAGCTGGAGAAGATGTCCAAGTCCAAGGGGAACGTGGTGGCACCCGACGAGCTGATTGCGCGCTACGGGGCGGATACCGAGCGACTGTACACGCTGTTCATGGGTCCCCCGGAAAAGGAGGCGGAATGGACCGACGAGGGTGTGGCTGGGGCCTTTCGGTTCCTCCAGCGGGTTTGGGCCCTCCAGGATGCGGTGACCGAAGCTCGAGAGGATGGGGAGGAAGAGGCGGAAGCGGCGCTTGAGGTGGTGGTCCACCGCACCGTCAAGCGAGTAAAGGAGGACCTGGAACGCTTCCACCCCAACACCGCCATCGCCGCCATGATGGAGTTGGCCAACGCCATGCAAGAGGCCCGGGGCAGGGTTTCGGTTGGGGCGATGCGCAAGGCCTACGAGACGCTTTTAAGGCTTCTGCACCCGGTGGCACCGCATATCACCGAGGAGCTGTGGCGCAAGCTCGGGCACCAGGCCTCTATCCTCAGAGCGGGCTGGCCAACCTACGACGAGGCCCTTCTGGCCAGACAAAAGGTGACCTTGGCGGTGCAGGTGAACGGAAAGGTCCGGGCCACGGTCCAAGCGGAGCCTGGCCTCGATGCGACGGCGGCCCAGAAACTGGCGGAGGAGGCGGCGGCCAAGTGGCTTTCCGGCAAGGAAATCATCAAGGTCGTGCACGTGCCGGATAAGCTGGTTTCTTTCGTGGTGCGAGGCTAAAGGTGCCGAAAAGCACTGCCCTGGGAGCTGTTCTTTTCCTTGCCGTAAGCTGTGGCTACCACCTGGTAGGCACCGGAACCGGCACTTTCCCGGCGCACCTGCAAAGGCTCTACGTGGCCCCCTTAGTGAACCAAACGGGTCGCCCGGAGTTGGACCAGCGGCTTTCCGAGGAGCTTTCTCGGGAATGGTTGCGGCGGGGACGGTTCCAGCTGGTGGGTACGGCCGAGGAGGCGGATGCGGTGCTTTCTGGGACGCTGCTTTACGCCCAAAGCACCCCTGTACAGTACGACGCTCAGGGAAGGGCGACCGAGTACCAACTGCTGGTGGTGGCGGACATGCAGTTGGTCGACCGAACTGGGCCTCAACCCCAGGAACTTTGGCACGAGCCTCGCCTTTCCCGGACCGTGACGTACCAGGTGGACGTTTCGGCCGCTGACTACTTCGACCGGGAGCTGGAAGCCATCGAGCGCTTGGCGCGCGAGTTTGCCCGGGCAGTGGTGGTAAACATCCTCGAGGGCTTTTGAACCCCGCTCTTCATCCAGCTTTGGGAAAGAACGGAAGCAAAACAGCTCGGGGGGAGGCTCCCGAAGGTACGCCCCGGTTCCCACCGCGCAGGCCTTGTTTCAAGGGCGCAGGAGGGGCTCCCAAGGAAGGGGCGCCACAACGCTGCTCGTGGCGAGGTGCTGGAGCTTTCTTGCCCAACCTTCCACATCCAGCTCCCGCTCCGCTGCTTCACAGGCCTTGGGGGTGGTGCGGGTGGCGGGGTGGAGGGGTTGCAGGAAGGAGCAGCAGTCCTGGTGGGGGGCGATGGAGATCTCAAAGGTACCTGCCGCCACTGCCAGATCGATGATTTCCTGTTTGTCCAACCCGATGAGCGGACGGAGCACCGGCATGTGGGCAACCCGGTCGATGGCGGCGAGGTTTTCCAGGGTTTGGGAGGAGACCTGCCCTAGGGATTCTCCGGTGACCAGGGCAAGGCAGCGGTACCTGCGGGCCACACGCTCCGCCACCCGAAGCATTTGGCGGCGGTAGAGCACCACCCGCAGCCGTTCCGGGGCCTTGCGTGCCACCTCCTGCTGGAACTCGCCAAACGGCACCAGGGTGAGCCGGGCACCTCCTTGGTAGCGCGCCAAAAGCCTCACCAGCTCTTCGGCTTTCCGAACCGAGGCCGGGGAGGTGAACGGGGTGGAGTGGAAGTGTATGAACTCCACTTTGGCTCCCCGTTTGAGGGCGTACAGCGCAGCCACCGGGGAGTCGATACCCCCAGACAGCAGCACCAACACCTTGCCCGCGGAACCCACCGGCAACCCTCCCGGCCCGGGAAACTCCCCCAGCGCCACGTAAAGGCCGTCGCTTTGCACGTACACCCGGAGCGTGGCGTCCGGGTGGGTGAGGTCTACCCGCTTGCTGGAAAGCCTTTGCACGAGCGATCCGAGCCTTCTTTGGATTTGCTCGGAATCGAGGGGAAATCGCTTTTCCGAGCGTTTGCACCGCACCGCGAAGGCCTCCCCAGGCAGGAGGGTGGCCAGGTGCGAAGCTACGAAGTTTTCCAGCTCCTCGTAGGTGGTACCGGCCCGAGCCGCCGGGATGAGGCTTTTCAGGCCAAACACCGTCCGCAAGCGAGGGAAAACGGCCGCCCAAGGCACGTCTTCTTGAAACGTGACCACCACCCGGGAGGGGATCGAAACCGAGGCAACGGGCAGGCCTTCCAGGGCCCGTTTCAGGTTAGCCACCAGCTTACGCTCGAAATACCCCCGGTTGTGCCCTTTGAGGATGATCTCGTGGTATGTACCAAGGACGTAGCGAACCTCCATCTCCCGCTCCCGCCCCCAGGCTAACACAGGGCCGAGGCAGGGCGCGGGTTCTCGGCAGCCGAGGACGGAGCCTTGGGCTTAGTCAGGGGCGAGGAAGGTGAGCTTCCAGCCTGGAGCGCCGAGTTCGATCACATCTCCAGAAGCCAGTAGCTGCTCCACCACTTTCTGGCCGTTGACAAAAACTCCGTTATTCGAGCCGAGGTCGCGAATCGCGTAGCCCCGCGCGGAGAGGAATATCTCGGCGTGTTGGCGGGAGACCGACGCTTCAGCAATGCAAATGTCGTTGCGGGGGGAGCGCCCGATGGTCGTTACTTGGGCTTTGAGTTGGAACTCCTGCTGCACCCCCTCTGGGGTTTGCACCAAAAGCCGCGGCATGGCCAGGGCGATGGTGGCGCCCGACTCTTCCGGAGAGGGTTCTGGTGGGGGTGGGGTCATCACCGCGGTGCTCTCTTGTGTAGGGCTAGGCTCATGGGGCGGTGGTGGCATGGGGGCTTTCGGCGGCAGGGTAGCCCCTTCCAACTCCTTTTCCGAGAGCACCGCCGAAAGGAACCGTTCCTTGAGCTTGTTAGCGTCTTCGAGGTGTGCTTCTACCTCCGCCACTTCGCCTTGGGCTTGGGCCAAAAGCTCCGCGAACTGGGTTTCGGTGTACTCCCCCAAGGCGTGGCGGAACTCCACCTCTTCCTTTGCCAGGCGTGCGGCCTGTAACTTGCGCTCCAGCTCGAGCATGACGCTCTTGAGGCGCGCGTACTGCTCCCGGGCTTTGGCCAGAAGCGGCCGTGCTTGGCCCTCCAGCGCGGCAAGGCGGCCCTCGTAGTCCTTCCGCACTCGGGTGAACACCTCCGCAGAGACCTGGTCCTTCATCGCTGTCATTTTCTCCAACCTTTCCCTGAGGGTTAGCTGTTCCGCTTTGAGGGCTTGGAGCTCCTCAATAGGTGACGTATCGATGGTTTCCAACTCGGCTAGCATGGGCCCAGATCGGA
>Ga0197142_1004400_pt1 | contig 11425 bp, 11 predicted proteins | sample GBS60_MetaG_FD_148614 | JGI IMG/M metagenome (GOLD analysis project Ga0197142, IMG submission 148614) | Sediment microbial communities from Great Boiling Springs, Gerlach, Nevada, United States - GBS 60_MetaG | ecosystem: Environmental > Aquatic > Thermal springs > Hot (42-90C) > Sediment... | reverse complement strand
CATCAGGCGTAATAAACTGCTGAAATTCCCTTTTTGTTTGCCTGCCAAGATTGTTTCGGTCAACTAAAAAAAGAATCCTTTTTGCGTTAGCATATTTAATCAGCCTATAGCATAAATTCACACCCATAAAAGTCTTACCACTACCAGTTGCCATTTGAACCAAAGCACGTGGTTTATTGGCGGCAAAAGATTTTTCTAAATTTTTAATTGCCTCGATTTGACATTCTCTTAAGCCATCTATAATGAGCTGGGGCATAGTACGTAATCTTTTCCTAAGTGTTTCTTTTTGCATCAGCCATTCAGCAAGGGTTTCTGGTTTATGAAAGGCAAAGACCCTTCGTGAGCGAGGGAATGGATCCCGAATATCTCGGAAAAAGGTTTCAGCGCCTGTGCTTTCATAAGCAAAGGGAAGTGGTTCTTGTACTTTAGGAAGATCTTGGCTTACGCCATAAATATATGCCTGTGACTGTTCAGCAACTCCACTTAAAGTTGTTCCCTGTGGTTTCGCCTCTACAACGCCAGCCGCTTTTCTATCCACAAACAGCAAATAATCTGCTGTACCATTTTCCAGCGGGAACTCTCTTACTGCTACGCCCAAAGAAGCACTGAGATTTATCTTCTTTAAGTCTTGAACTTTCCATCCTGCAAGTTCAAGCAGTCTATCAATTGTTTGCCTTGCTTGCTCTTCTGGTTTCATATTAACGGAGAAAAATTTCTTCTTATGTTTCCATGTGTTGACTCTTTAGGGTTTTTTTATATTATATATTGAATGAGATCAAGAAATATTTATGAAATTACTATAGGGGTAATTACTGCTCTCCTGAAGTATCAGATTTAATGCAACTTCAGGACCATATAGGATGGCATTTGTTGGTAAAAACAGGTAGAAGTTTACTCTGAGCAATGGGCCAAAGAATTACCGCATCTATTCTCATCCAAACTTTGTCTTCTACGACAAAGAAAGCTCCTCTTTCACCAAGGCCACCACATCAGGGAGGTTGCCATGCAATTGCCCTAATGAGTTAAGGCATAAAGCAGAGATTCATTTACTATGATCCTTTGGGGTGAAGGCTCATTCTGATATATCCTTTAGCAATCAGCTTCATTTCAAGCCTCACCCAATCCCACAAAAGCACGCTTTGGGATACCAATTTGGGGGAGCTTTACTAAGGTGAGCCAGGTAAACCCCTGGCTTTTGTTGTTATGGTGGTTTGGGTTTATATCATAAAAAGTGTTACCACCGAACGCTATTACTGCAGCAAGTCCAAAGTGTTATTGGTAGGCTCGCACAACATAATGGCCCTACCTATCGGTTATCCAAAACCCACAAAAGATTTTAAAGTTCCCGGAAGCTTATTTGGTCTAAAGTCTGCCAGACTCGGAGCCAGATAATAAAATTGGAAAGGCAAAACAAAAAAACCTAAACGGCATAGTTGGTTAAGCAGGTTCGTTTTCACAATTAACCCATTCCAGTAACTGAGGGAAAAACCATGTAATTAACGATATATATCGGAAGTTCACCCATGCAAAATCTGGTAACCTACTGATTTTATGGTGATAATTGGGAATTTTGTGGCTTATATTGTAGTCATTAAATTTATCAAAAATATAACTTGATAGTATATATAAAAGTTGTAGAATAGTAGTTATGCATATTGTCATAAACAAATCTAAACACAAAAAAGGGAAGAAAATATACAATTCGATTCTCTTGAGAGAATCGTATAAGGAGGATGGGAAGGTAAAGAAGCGCACTATTGCTAATCTATCTCATTGCACACCCGAGGAAATTTAAGCTATTAAGCTTGCGCTTAAACATAAGAAGGATTTAGGTGTTCTTGGCTCGATTAAAGACTATGTTGAGCTTGAAAAAGGGATGTCTGTTGGTGCTGTATGGACTATTTACTTATCTTTCCCTGTCTTTTTATACACTACGCAAGAAATTCTTTGTTGTAGGCATTTTTTTTTGCCTGACATTATATCTTAGTAGTGTATATTTTATACATTATGTCCTTTATAAGAAGAATAAAAAGAAAAAATTCGGTTTATTTTGCGGAGGTTGAGAATTACCGCGAAGGCAATAAGGTAAAGCAGAGGGTAATAAGATATGTAGGCAAAGAGGTTGAAGGAGAGGTTGTAAGAAGGGTTGAATCAAAATCGATAGAGATAGAATCCGTAAGCCATTATCTGGATTACAAAATACTTCACGAGATATCCAATAAGATAGTGTCCTGGTTCAGCGTGAAATGGAGTTTTCTCATTTAAAAATAAGCAAATAACCGCCATCTTAGAACCTTTTCAAAACAAAGAGCATATCAGATATAACATGGAGCTGCCTCTTTGCCGAGTTGATTTCTTCCACAACGTCTCATTTTCCGAAGTTCTCTGGCCTGATAAAGTTTCCTATCCCTCTCAGCAAAGCTCTCTTTTTCCCTCCCATTAAGTTTGTCTTTCGGCGTAATGTACCCTATAGCACTATGGAGACGCTTCTCTCTGGAAGGCCAATGCACCATTTTCAAAGAATTCCTTCAACCAACGGTAAAAAACCGTCAAATGAAGCCCATATTGATCACAAAGATCCGAAACCGGTACCCTTTCAAGGAGATGCTTCTTCAAAATGCTCACTTTCTCTTAAGAACCATAGTTCTTTCTCCCTTTCTTTCTCATGGTGTTCTCCTCCTCTCTTCTAACTTAGCAGAACTTGACAGAAACTCCAATTCCATCTGAAGCAGAACACTTACCCTGTGAGCCCCAAAAACCAAGACATTAAAAAATTTTGGTAAATGTGACCTCCGTCACAGACACTTGCTCAACGCATATACTATAAGCTACCCACCTAAGCTAAAGAAAGGAGGGGGCCCTTGGTTTCCTTTTTAGGACCAAGGGCTTTTTCTTTTGTATTTTGTTCAATTGGATCTTTAATAGTTTGACAGGAACCAAATTAGGGTTTAGTGTTCTGTTGCACCTGGACCTGAACCAACAAAAGGTTCAGGAATATTTTTATTTTTTGGAGGGAGAAGATGAAGGCAACAAAAAATCTTTATGTATCCATTGATTATGTTTTGACTTTGGATTCGGGAGAGATAATTGACAGGTCAGAACCAGAAAGACCCTTGGGCTTTATATTGGGAAAGGGGCAGATTATTTCGGGCTTAGAGAAGGCCTTGGAGGGTAAAGAACCCGGGGATAGGATTAATGTTGTTGTGGAACCAGAAGATGCCTACGGAATGCCGCTAAACGACCTGTTTAGGGAAATACCCATTCAAAATTTTCCAAAGGGAATGAAATTAGAGCCGGGCATGAGTTTTGAGGTAAGAAGTGTTCATGGCCCTATGATGTTTAGGATTCACGAGGTCCTTGAAGACACAGTGATAGCTGATTTCAACCATCCTTTGGCTGGAGAAAGACTTCACTTTGATGTTACTGTTGTGGATGTGAGAGAACCATCGCCAGAAGAATTCGCAGGCTTGTTTGGAGCTTGCACACCCCAAGGGTGTGGAAGTTGTTCTTCTGGCTGTGAATAAAAAAAGGGCGAGGGATGCTCGCCCTTTTAAACTCCTATGCCTTTATTTTATTCCAACCCTTTGACGAGGAGACCTTTCCATCCCTCGTAATCAATAGGTATTGGCAGGGATAGCTTTCTTCAAAGCCCTTTGCCTTTGACGGCCCCATCACAAAAAGGGCGGTGGAAAGTGCATCTGCCTCTTTACAAGAAGAGGCCACCACTGAAACACTATCCAGTTCCAGTGGTGACTTCCCACTTTGGGGATCCACTATATGATGAAATAATCTTTCGTTATCGAAAAAGACCTCATAATTCCCACTGGTTGCAATGGCCCCTTGGCTCAAGGATATCACATCGGGATAGTCTTTGCCTTTCTTGGGATCTTGGATTGCAATCTTCCAGGGCCCTCCTTCTTTCCTTTCGCCAGAAACCCTTATGTCTCCTCCTGCGTTTATCAGGTGATTCCTCACACCCAACTGGGAGATCCGCTCTGAAGCCTTATCCACAATAAAGCCCTTTGCAATCCCATCCAAGGTAATGGCCATGCCGTGTTTTTGAAAGGCTATATCAGTGCCTTCTATCTGGATGTATTCTGTACCAATTTTCATTATGGCATTGGATATCTCTTCTTCCTTTGGAAGTGTTCCCTTTTTATATGCCCCTTCATACAGATCCAAGACAGGTTTTACAGTAATGTCAAATGCACCATGGGTAAGTTTGTTAAACTTTATCGAGTCCCTAACCATTGAAATCAGTTCAGGTGGAAGCCCATTAAGCCTACCTTCATTATTCAACATGCCAACAGGGCTTTTTGAATCAAACCTTGTAAATAAACCTTCCAACCTCTTTATCTCCTCAAAAGCTGCGCCTATTGCATCATCTGCCTTGTCCTTGGATTCATCCACTACAGTTATACTCACCACAGTACCTATGAGAAGATTAGTCCGGCTCACCTTATACCGTTTTCTATCCAATCTCACTGCCTCGCTAACATTTGGTAACAACACCCCGCTTGTCAGCCCAAGGAATAGGAGACCGGATCTCTTTATAAATTCCCTTCTATTAAGGCAAAAATCCATCATGCCACCTCCGCTTTTACCTGGTTTTCATAATATTTATTCACACCTATAAGAGAAAATTTCCTAAATATGCCCCTGGGGCATTTCTCCACACAAATTTCCCCACATTCAGGGCCATATTCCATACACAGCTTATGATCTATCATAACCACATTGTCTTCAATCTTAACGGCCTTAGCCGGACAAACCTTAACACACATCCTACAAGAAATACAACCCACTTCACATGTTTCTTTAACCACCTTTCCAGGATCTTTTGCAACACAAGGTACCCAGACCCTTCCTTTTGTGGGCATGAGTTCTATAATACCTTTTGGGCAGGCCCTCACACATGATCCACATCCCACACAAAGTTCTGGATCCACCTTTGGAAAAGCATTCTCAATGCTTATGGCACCAAAGGGACATGCCTTGGCGCAGTCCCCAAAACCTATACATGAACACATGCAGGCAAAATGTCCCTGAAATGCCTGCTTTGCTGTGGCACATCTCTTTTCCCCGATATACCTAAATCTCTCTTTAACCTTTCCCTCTACCCTGCTGCATCTTGCGACCGCTACCATATTTTCAACTGTTGCCATCTTTTTCCCGGTAATTTCCGCAACCATCTTGGCCACCTGCTCCTTTCCGGGAAAACACAGGTTTGGAGGTACATCGGGATCGTTTACCACTGCCTCTGCATAGCCTTCGCAACCAGGATAGCCGCAGCCTCCGCACTGGGCTCCTGCCAGTATCTCCAATACCTCTTCCACCTTTGGATTCCCTTTTACATGGAATTTATGGGCAGCAAGAGCCAAGCCTATTCCAAAGAAAAGACCAATGGATGCAAGTACTGCCAAACCGCCGAGGGCCAATTTCAGTAGCTCAGGATTCATAGCTCCTCCTTAAAACAATGCCATACCAGAAAATCCCATAAAGGCCAAGGCAAAGAGCCCTGCTGTGACAAAAGCGATTGGCAACCCCCTAAAGGAAGGAGGTATAAGAGCCAGTTCTAACCTTTCCCTAACAGAGGACATCAGGAATAAGGCAACCAAGAAACCAAGCCCCGCACCCAAGGCCAACATGAAACTTTCTATGGCATTATATTCATTGTCTGCAAGAATTAGTGGAACTGCAATGATAATACAATTGGCTATCACCAAAACCAAATACACTCCAAATGCTTTGAATAATATGGGATTTAGTTTCCTAAGAATGGTATCCACCGCTTGAACCGAAAGGGAAACCATGCCGATAAACACAACTACCTGTAGGAAGTTAAGATGAAATGGTTTGAGGACAAATTGATACAAAAACCACGACATCATTGCTGAAAAAACCATTACAATGGTAAAGGTTATACCCATTCCAATTGCAGTACTCTTTTTTCTGGAAGTTCCAAAAAAAACGCATAGGCCTAAGTATTTCGTGAAAACAAAGTTATTAACCAGCATTGCACCAAAAAAAATGGAAAAAAGATACCCCAAATAAAACTTTTTTACTGGAACACTAACTGGGCCGAAGGTCTTCTCCTTTGTTTTTATAGCCTTCATATCAACCATATGAACTTCATTTTTGTCCAACTCATGGGCCATTGTAAGTACCACAGTTCTTTTATCTTGCATAAGTTCTGCCTGCTTGATGGGCAACAAAATATCTGGATTTATCTTCTGATAAACTTTGTAATTATCTTTGTTTTTAGCCCAAGTCTCATCCAGCTCATCTGCAAAGACAAGTTTTATCATATCGGTTTTCTCAAAACTTGCCTTTTGAACGAATCTTCCCCCTTCTCCAAAGGCATTATCACACAAAACAAGGCAAACCCAAACGATCAAAAGAAATCTAATTGGCTTCATTGCTTATTTCCCTTTCCTTTGAACTTAAACTCCACATAGTTAAAGATGGCCATCATAAGGCCTATACAAAAAAATCCTGCTGCAGGTAGCACAAAGAACAAAAGAGGTCTAAAATCCAAGATCTTGTAACCAAACAAACTACCCATTCCCAAAAGTTCCCTTACAAAACCTATGCTCATCATACCAAACATAAAACCGAGCCCCATCCCAAGTGCATCCCAAAAGGACTTAACCACATTATTTTTGCAGGCAAATATCTCAAGCCGCATGGTGATAATTGCAAAGGCCACTATAAGTTTTACAAAGATACCCATTTCTTTGTAAGCCGCCGGCACATATGCGGCCAATATCATGTCTATAACTGTCACCCAAGTGGCAATTGTAAAGGTGTAGGTGGGTATACGGATCCTGGGATGTATGTAATCTTTTATTAAGGCTATGGTGCAGCTGGAAAACACCTGCACAAAGGTGACGGCAATGCCCAGCAAAAGCCCGTTCATCATGGTTGTGGTAAGTCCCACTGCAGGGCACATAGAAAGTGCCAACCTGAATATGGGGTTTTCGTTCAAAATACCGTTAAAGAAAAGTTCACTATTTGTCTTTGTGGTGGCTGCCATATCCCCTCCTCAAAATGCCGGAATAAGGCCTTGGGAAGCCAAGACCTTCTCAAGGTTTTGGAACCTATAAGCAAACTTCATCGTAATATTCTTTACACCTTCTGCAACCGCTTTACTTGAGATAGTGGCGCCGGTAAGGGCGTATATATCCCTATCCTTATAAGGAGCAAGTGCCTTTTCCTGCTCAGGAGAAAGAGGCCCCCGAGTGGCCTCCAACACCTTTCTGTAATCCTCTGGTAAGGGCTCCTTTACCACCTTTAGCTCCGCTAACTTTGAAAAGGGCTTTCCCACAAATTGGTTCTTAAAATAATCTTGTGTGATCTCTCCTCCTAAACCAGGATCCTCCTCGTGTTCCATGATCTCAAGACCTTTTACCGTGTAATCAGGCGAAAGAGCCAACATCACCTTTATCACCGTTTTAAAGCCGGGGAATCTCCCAGGCAACAAAAAGGCAAGCCTTTCATTACCTTTCTTTGCTAGAATGATTGTATCGCCAAAAGAAGGCCTTATACCTTTCTCTAGAGCCCTCTCCAAGGCGCTTTTCCTCTCTTGTTCTTCCATAGCCTTATCAATGGCCAAATTAAGATCCAAGGCCTTTTTGAATTCTCCCTCTTGGCTCATTATCAAAAGCTTGAACACCTCTTTGCCCTCATTAAGTACGGGCACAATGTATCCCAAATCCTTTTTTTCAGGGGCCTTTGGATCCTCCAAAGTATACCTATAGATGCTTAAAAACTTCAAATCCTGTGGTGCAGGATTCTCTTTTCCAAAACCCAACAGTCCCAGCATGGTCTCTTGAAAACGCAGGTGCTCATTTTCCTGTTTCTTATCATGGGTTAGCGTAAATACGCCTCCCATTACAAGACCCGCCATTACACAGGTTATGATAAGCCCTATTGTGATTCTAATGATATTTTTCATTGAAGACCTCCTTTGGAAGGGGCAAAACGCTTGGGTCTAAACCACTGATCCAGGGCAGGTGTAAGGGGATTCATGAGTAAGATTGCGTAGCATACTCCCTCTGGATATCCTCCCTTAAGCCTTATTAAGACTGTTAGGGCACCAGCACCTATGCCAAAAATTATCTTTCCAGTAGAGTAATTGGGAGAGGTCACATAGTCTGTGGCCATAAAAAAGGCCCCCAACATTACGCCTCCCGTAAGCACAGCAACAATAGGATCTCCTTGAAAAAGCCCTTCGCCTCCAAAGATCCAAGAAAGCACTCCCACGGTAACTATCATAGACACAGGTATATGCCAGGTGATGTAACCTTTGTACAAAAGGTACAAACCACCTATTAATATGAGCAGTGCAGAGGTCTCGCCTATGCAACCTGGCATGCTCCCCAACAGAAAGTCCAAATAAACCTTTCCTTGGGAACCGTATTTTTCAAAGAGAACTGAAAGTCCGTAGTGTTTTATGATGTAAAGAGGTGTGGCAGAGGAAATTGCATCCACTTGTGCAGATTGGGTGAGGTAAATTTCCGGCTTCACCCAGGCAGATGTCATGGCCACAGGAAAGGTTGCCACCAAAAATGCCCTGCCTATAAGGGCTGGGTTAAAGATGTTATAGCCCAATCCTCCCATGAGCTGTTTGGCAATATAAATTGCCACAACACAACCCAGTATTGGAGTCCAAATGGGTACTCCAGGCGGAATTGTATAGGCCAAAAGCATTCCTGTGATTACTGCACTCCCATCCTTCACTGTAATCGGCCTTTTCAAGGCCTTCTGGGTTATCCACTCTGTGGCCACACAGCTAAACACGCACACCAATGTTATATAAAGGCTTTGCATACCAAACAGAAATATTGACCAGACCAACGGAGGCACAAGACAGGCCACCACCGTCCACATAATCTTTTCCACACTATCTTCTGCCCTAACATGGGGAGACACCCCCACAGAAAGCTTTGGTACCTCTGATTCCTTGTATACCATAACCTGTTCTTCCATCTTCTACCTACCTTTTGGCCTTTGTCTTTGCATACCTTATAAACTGCACAAGGGGGCGTTTAGCAGGGCACACATAGGCGCATGAACCACACTCAAAACACTCAAACACGCCAAATTGCCCGGTTTCTTGAGCCCTATCTGCCTCAACGTAGATACCGATTTCATTGGGCATGATACCCATAGGACATGCATCAAGGCACCAGCCACACCTGATACAGCCCTTATGGGGACTTTCATCCACCTCCTCTTTTGTGAGGAAAAGTATTCCGGAAGTGGTCTTTGTAATGGGGATGTCCAGCGTGGGTACTGCAAACCCCATCATGGGTCCGCCAACTATCACCCTTCTTAAATCTTCTCTGGTACCGCCTAAATATTCCACAACATCTTTAATCTTTGTACCCACACGTATTAGAAGATTGGCAGTTCTGTTAATACCCTTGCCTGTAATGGTTACAACCCTTTCATACAAAGGTTTACCCAATACCACTGCCTCGTATATTGCATAGGTGGTGGCCACATTTTGCACCACAACCCCCACATCAAAGGGAAGGCCAAAACCAGGCACCTTCCTTTGCGTAATGGCGTAAATGAGCTGCTTTTCAGATCCCTGGGGATACTTTGTCTTAAGCACCTTTACCTGGATATCATATTCCTCTTTCCCTTTAGCCACTGCATCCTTAAGGGCTGAGATGGCATCTGGTTTATTTTCTTCAACTCCCAAAAAACACGTTCTTATCCCCAAGATCTTCAAAATAATCTTTGCACCTTCCAAGATCTCCTCTGCCTTTTCCCTCATGAGAGCCTGATCCGTGGTAAGATAGGGTTCACATTCTGCACCGTTAAGGATTAATGTATCAACCTTGGCCTCCTTGGGAGGTGAAAGCTTTATATGGGTGGGGAAACCAGCCCCTCCCATTCCCACAATTCCCGCTGCCTTGACCCTTTCCAGCAGTTCTTGTGGAGATTTGTCTCTCCACTCCTTTACCTGGTAGGAAATAGGAGGACTATCTTTGTCCACTTGGATGTTTACACCAAGCACCTTTGTTCCCATTAGGTTTAGGCACTCTTCAACCCCTTTTACCTTTCCAGACACGCTTGAATGCACCAATGCAGCCATGGCTGAGTCAGTTGCACCTAACACATCACCTTCTTTTATTTCATCGTTTTTCTTTACCAATGGCTTACATGGAGACCCAAAGTGTTGAGTGAGGGGTATTGTTACCTCTTGGGGAAGAGGCATGGCCTCGATGGGATTTTGTTCACACAGCTCTTTCCTTTCAGGGGGATGAACTCCCCCCTTATAAAAAGTCAAAGCACTGTTATACATGAGTTAAGCCCCAGAATTGGGAATTATATATACGGGTGCTCATTTAACTTACTCCCAGTGAGAAAGTCAAGTAAAACCTTTTCCTAATATAAAAAAGAATTTAATGTAAATTACACATAAGCTACCGAATACCATCCTAATACTGAACATCTGTTTTGATAACCAATAGATCTCCGAACAAAGTAGCCCAATTCATTATTTAATAGGATGAATCTTACAGATCGAAATGTCCTATATTTCATAGAATTATAAATGGTATAACATTTGTAGTATCTCTTTTATATTTCTTTTTATCCATTTTTAGCAGTCAATTAGCAAAATAACAAGCTAAGTCATACTTTTATTTTTTCTGAACACTTGGTTGGCATTCCAATACAAAGAAAAACTAAGTATTGCTTATTACCTTTCATTATAACTTCATTGCTATACCACAATTGGGCAATCGGGTTGGGATTACCCTTTTCCAACAGGTAATACCATAAGTACATTTTAGCTTTTATTACAGAATACGGGAATTTTAGCCAAAGGTATTTTAGCTTAATTAAGCTCATGCTAAAAAACCTAAAATTAGGGTAATCTTATGCCCTTGAAGTGGCAGATTACCTCACTTGCCCTTCTCCACCTACGAGGTGTTCACACCTCGTAAGTGGGTTACCCTAAAAGTAGTACCAAAAGGCAAGGCTTTACATGTGTAACCCCTTGATATTACACATATAAATTTTTTTGACCATTAATTTGAGTTAACCCAAGTTCATTGTGCAAGAGGGTAAGATTAGGGTAATTTAGGGTTTTTGAAGATTTTGAGATTAGGGATCTTGTGATCCTTTTTTAGGAGTGTGGGAAGTATAAAGAGGCCTATTATGGTAATTCCAAGGAAAGGCTAAAGATTGTGCTTTGGTAGGCTTGAAATTGGTGGTGGATTAGGACGGTTTTTCAAGAAAGGCGAGTTTCTGAGGGAGCGTGAGTGAGCCTGGCACATTAAGGGAAAAGATTGGAGGCCTTTCTCCCCCCAGATCTTCAAAAAGACCTAATTGTGGGAGATATGGATATTGCAATAGAAGAAAATCTTATGAGTTTGAGAGGGGAGGGATCAAGGAAATGTTTTGA
>Ga0197142_1004399_pt1 | contig 11427 bp, 10 predicted proteins | sample GBS60_MetaG_FD_148614 | JGI IMG/M metagenome (GOLD analysis project Ga0197142, IMG submission 148614) | Sediment microbial communities from Great Boiling Springs, Gerlach, Nevada, United States - GBS 60_MetaG | ecosystem: Environmental > Aquatic > Thermal springs > Hot (42-90C) > Sediment... | reverse complement strand
AGATACAACGCGACGACCGCATAGGCCGACAGCACGTCCCCTCCCCCTTGTTGCAGATATCACAAAAAACGCAAGCCTATTATAGCATCAGGAGAGGGCACTGACAAGGCCTTGCGCGCTCCCTCGGAACAACCGAGCCTGTCGGCGGCAAGACCCGTCCCGCCATCGCCACCGCAAGCCGAAGACGCTCTGAGCAAGGAACGACTGCGTGAGTTTTCGGGAATGGAACCCAAAGCCCACATGCACTCCGCCGCGAACCGAATCCAGCTCCCGCTAGGCCCGTCGCAAACCGGACAAGGTAAGCCCTTGACTCCACTCCCCTGACCTTCGGAAAGAAGTTCGGACACTCACCTAACCGGAGCCAGGTCAACCTTAAATTGAAGCCCCGCGAACGGCCTGCAGTCACCCTCGGAAGCCGGCCGAGGCGGGCTGTAACCGGTCCCAACTCATGGCGGTGCCCGAACCGCATTCTGAAGCCCAGCCCCCCTGGCGCCTCTCCACTTTTGAGCGGGTTGGAAGGGAGAACCTCCCGTAGCGATCATAGGGCACTACGCTTGAGCCCCAGGAGGCCACTCCGCATGGTGCCTTACCCCAAATTCGTGCAGTTTGTCCGGCAGGTCTTCGCTCTCACAGGGCGCCGCACCCGCCTGGAGAACCTGTATCTTTTGGCCTATGGCCTGCTTCAGGGGCGAAGCAGCTGCCTCTCGCGCATCGTCCGCTTCTGGCCTGTGCCCACAGGCCATAACCACCGTCTGCGTCGACTCTGGCGCTTCCTCAAAAACCCGCACTTCATTCCAGAGCCAATCTACCCCCAGCGGATCCGGGCCCTGGCGCCCTGCTGGCCTGCCCAGCTGCCCGTGCCCCTGGCCCTGGACTGGACGAGTGCGGGTGGCTACGAGCTGTTGGTGGCCGCCCTGCCCTGGCGGGGCCGCACGCTGCCCGTGTGGGCTACCGTCTGCCGGCAAGGCTGGCAGGGAATGGCTACCCACCGCAACCACCTGGAGCACGCCTTCATCGCCGCCGTCACAAAAGCCCTGCGCGCGGTGCGCCCCCCAGACGCGCCTAGTGTGGATCGCCGATCGCAGCTTCGCCCGGCTGAGTCTCTTTAGTTTTTGGCCGGTCTGGGAGTGGACTTCTGCATTCGGGTCAACGCCAGGACCAGGATTGCCTGGAGGGGGCAGAACCTCTTGCTCTCTGAGCTCCTGTGAAGCCGGGGCAACGGCTCTGGTTGGAGGGAGTCATCTACCGGCCTGAGGGGCGGCCCTTCGAGGGCGGCGGGATCCGGGTGAACTTGCTGGTGGCGTGGAAGCAAGCCGGAAAGAAGCCCCCGGAGGAGCTGGAGCCCTGGTATGTGGTGACGACTTTAGAGAGCCCGCAGCAGGCCTGGGCTGACTACCGCCGCCGGATGCGTATCGAGGAGGGCTTTCGGGATTGGAAGCAGCGCTTGGGGCTGAGGCAGGCCGCAGTCTCCACAGCGGAGCGCATGGCCAGGTTGCGGGTGGGGTTGGTGCTGGCGACGCTGGTCTTGGCCTTGCTCGAGGTGTTTGGGCTGCCCGCGGGATTTCATCAGAAAGGGGTTAGGGCGAGGGAAGGGGAGCTGGTTCTGGCTGGCCCTGCAACTGCTGGAGCAAGCCAAGCCCCCTGAGCTCCTCAGGGCCCTGAAGCACGCCGCACACGCTGGAGGCTCGCTATGATCTAATAAAGTGGAGAGGCGCCAGAGCCCCCCCCTCTTGACAAACCGCAATTCCGGGCTATAATTTGTTAGTGAAGAATACTTACAAAAGGGCTAAGCCCGGATCGGATGCCCCATGGCCCAGGTCATCGCCAAAGCAACTCATGAACAGATCAAAAATCACAATAAATCGATTGTTTTGCGAACTATATATAATTCAAATTATATAAGTCGGGCTGATATATCTCGAATAACAGGATTAACTCGGGCCACTGTTTCCGAGATTGTTGGGGAGTTGATCGAGGAAGGGTTGATAGAAGAATGTGGGATTGTAGTGAAAGGGGTAGGCAAACCTCCAACGCTGCTGAGTCTGCGGGAGGACGCACGGGTCTTCCTCTGCGTGGATTTCAGCGACGAGGTCTATCACGGGGCCCTGGTGAATCTGCGCGGACAGATCCGTCATTGGATGGACTGGCCGCTGGCCTCCTCCCAGGGGGAAGAGGCCCTGCGCCATGGGCTCGACCTCATCGAGGCGTTGCGATCCGCGGCTCCCGCTCCTCTCGCTGGGATCGGCGTGGGGACGCCCGGCGTGGTGGACATCGAACGGGGAGTGATCCGGGAGGCGGTGAACCGAGGCTGGCGGGATCTGCCCCTGGCGGAGCTGCTGATTCAGCGCTACGGCCTCCCCGTGTTCATTGCTAATGACAGCCACATGACCGCTCTGGCGGAATACCGGTTCGGCGTCGGCGTCGGTTCCCGTAGTCTCATCGCGATCAAGATCAGCCAAGGGATCGGCTCCGGCGTGATCTTGGAGGGGCGCCTGCTCGGTGGGGATAGCCATGCGGCAGGAGAGATTGGTCATATGGTCATCCGCGAGGACGGGGCGCCCTGCACCTGCGGCAACCGTGGTTGCCTGGAGACAGTGGCAAGCCTACGCGCCCTCGTGCAGCGGGCCCAAGAGGAAGCCGCACGACATCCTGACTCCCGCTTGGCTGCCCTCCAGGCCGAACGGGGATCCATCGGCCTCCGGGAGATTCAGACCGCATTGCAGGAGGGGGATCCCCTGACTCGCGCCCTGGTTGTGGAAGCCGGGCGCGCCATCGGGTTGGCCGTTGCAGCTATGGTCAGCGTGCTCGATGTGGAGCGGATTGTGCTCTGCGGGGAGGGAGCCGCCCTAGGCCCGGTGCTCCTTGATGCGGTGCGGGCCGAGGTGCGACGACGTATCCTGCCCCGGATCGCAGAGCATGTGGAGATCCACCTCTCCCAGTTAGGAAAAGAAGCAGTGATCTGGGGGGCCTCCGCTATGATGATCGCCCGTTTCTTCCAGCTCGATTGAGGAGGTGGGCTCCGTGAGCGCCGAAACGCCGGTCTGGGTGGGCATCGATGTGGGAGGGACCAAGATCGAGGCCATGGCCGTCTGTCCTTCTTCCAACGCTGTGAGATCCATCCGCCTCCCCACCCCGGATGCCGGTCCTGAACATCTGATCGAGGCCATCGAGACAGCAGCGCGGCGCGCAGTGGAAGCACTTGGCAGATCCATAGAGGAAATCCACGCCATCGGAATCGGGATACCCGGCCAGGTCCACAACGGGATAGTTCGGATCGCTGTCAACCTGAAGCTCCGAGATTATCCCATCGCGGAGCTTCTTGAGAGGCGCTTCATGCGCCCCGTCCGAGTGGAGAACGATGTGCGCACCGCAGCGCTGGGGGCTTATCACTGGATTCATCGCCGACAGCCGATCCGCCGGCTGGTTTATCTTTCAATCGGGACTGGAGTAGCCGCCTCGATGGTACTGGATGGAATCCCCTACACAGGTGCGGATCATCTGGCCGGCGAGATCGGCCATGTGGTAGTGGATCCCGAGGGTCCCCCATGTGCATGCGGCGGTCGAGGGTGCCTGGAGGTTTGGGTCTCCGGGCCAGCATTGGTCCGACAAGCTCAGGAAGCGCTGAAGCAAGGAAAGCCTTCCCAACTCGCTCAATTTCAATCCCTGGAGGCCCCGGCGATATACGAAGCTGCCCGTCAGGGCGATCTGGTGGCCTGGGAGATCCTGGCTCGCAGCGGCCGTTTCCTCGCGATCGCCCTCCAGTGGCTGGGGCTGATCTGGAACCCGGAGCTCGTGGTGATCGGAGGGGGCGTCGCCCAAGAGGGAGAAGCCTTCCTGTCACCCGTATGGAGCGCATTAGAGGCGTTACGAGGGGGCTCCCGGGTCGGACAGGAGCTGTTCCAAAAGGAGCGCCTCCTGCTTGTCCCGAGGGACGTGCCCGTAGCGCTGTGGGGAGCGATCCGGTTGGCTCAGGCCGCGGATCCCACCGCTTCGGTCTCGCCCTGATCATCCACCGGTAAGGAGGAGATCGGGCCGTCGCAGGCGGCCCGCTCCAAACCTAAATTTTCCAAACCTAAATTTTTAGGAGGCTGCCATGCGTGGGAAATCCTGGATCGGATGGCTGATCGTTGGGATCCTTGTGCTGGGGGCCTGCCAACAGCCCGCTGCCCCTTCGCCCACCCCGACGGCGGCGCCGCCCCCAGCCGCCCCTACCGCCGTTCCGTCGCCGAGCCCTGCCGCGCCGGCTAAACCTGTCACCCTCAAGGTCTTGATCGTGGACTACGTCAAAGACAAGACCGATAAGTGGCTGGAGAACGAGGTGGCACCTGCCTTCAAGCAGAAGTATCCCAACGTCAACGTGGAGTTCATCTACGTCAACTGGGGCACCCTGGATGAGACGATCCAGGGCTACTTCGCTGCAGGTGAGGGCGCCGACATCCTGAACCTGGGCTCCGAATACATCGCCGAATACGGGGACCGCCTGGCGCCGCTGAACCGCTATCTCGGTCCGGATGCCTGGCCGGAGATCAAGCAGTTCATCCCCGCCACCCTTGAGACCGTCACCTGGAAGGGAGAGATCCGTGGCCTGCCCTGGCTGGTGGCCCCGCGGGCCTACATGTGCCGTACGGATCTGCTCAAGGAGGCAGGGATCGAGCGCGCCCCGCGCACCTTCAAGGAGGCCATCGAGCAAGCTCGTAAGACCACCATCATTGAGGGCAATGCCCTCAAGCGAGCGGGGATCGTGACCACCGGCAAGCTGGACGACTGGCAGGAATACATCGCCTTGATCTGGGCCCTGGGCGGGGAGATCTACAAGCCCAACGGCGAGCCGGCCTTTGACTCGCCGCAAGCCAAGGCCGCCCTCAAGTTCATGTATGACCGCCGCCGGGCCGTGTACCCGGACGAGACCGTCGCGGACCTGCCCCCGGCCACCGGCTCGCGGCTGGCCGACGGCACCGCTGTCTGCATCTGGGGCAACTTGTGGGGTGCCCCGGATGTGAAGGATCCGATCTGGGAAAAGATCGAGTTCGTCCCCGGCCTCACGGACCCGGAGAACTTCCCCAACAGCAAGCCCGTCGTTCAGGTCTTCACCGACTGGTTGGCTGTGGCCGGCTACTCTAAGAATGTGGAGATCGCTGCGGAGTTCCTGAAGTTCCTGGGCTCGGCGGAGAACCTCAACCGCTACAACCGGGACTTCGGCTCCTTCCCACCGCGGAAGGATGCCCAGACCGGCTACGTGCAGGAGGCGAAGCCAATGATCACCATGGCTCAACTTATGGCCGAATATGGTCGTGGCTTCGCCGACATCCGGGAGACCGCCAAGTTCCGGGAGATCCTGCAAAAGCAGATGTCGGCCTACTTCACCGATCAGCAGGACCTGGATACCACGCTGAAGAACATCCAGGAGCAATACACCCAGGTCCTGCGGGAGGCCGGGCGTCTGCCGTAGCTGGATGAGGATTCGATCAGGGGGAGAGGGCATTGCCTGCCCTCTCCCCCTGTGGAGAGGAGGAAGCCATGGAGCCTTATCGATACACTTTGCTCTGGGCGGCAGGGACGGTGCTTTTTATCTTTATTTCCAGCGTGGCCCTGGGAGCCATCGCACGCGGGATCGCCCAACGATGTGGGTATTCCCGGAACCGTTTAGAAGATGTCTTCGCCGGCTATGCCTTTGCCGCTCCATGGATCGTCGGGTTCGTGCTGTTCGTGGTGGCTCCCGTCCTTACCTCGCTCTACTGGAGCCTCACAATCTACCGCCTGCCGAACCCGCCGGTGTTCGTCGGTCTGGCCAACTACGCTAAGCTTCTGTTCCGGGACCCCGACTTCCGAGCTGCGCTGTTGAACACGCTCTACATCGCCGTGTTCGGGGTGCCCGCCCAACTGGTCGTCGCCCTGGCCCTCGCCATTCTGCTGAACCAGCGAGTTCGCGGGGAGGGTTTCTACCGCACCGCCTTCTACCTGCCGGTCTTACTGGGGACCAACGCGGCAGTGTTGCTCTCCTGGGTCTTCATGTTTAACGCCAACACGGGGTTCCTGAACCAGATCTTGCGGCTCATTGCCCGTGCCTTCCCGCCGTTTCAGGAGCTGCTGCGCCTCTTCATCTTCATTGTGGAGAGCACCAACGCGGCTTTCCTCGGGATCCAGACCGGCAACTTCACGCTGTTCCAGCGGGTATGGCAGGCTGGGCTTCCTTCCCCGGAGCGGGTGCCCTTGTGGCTAGAGAACCCCCTGTGGCTGAAGGCCGCTATCATCCTGCTGCTGGTTTGGAGCTGCGGGAACATGATGCTGATCTACCTGGCCGCCCTCAACAGCGTCCCCCCAGAGTTCTATGAGGCTGCGCAGGTGGATGGGGCGGGGCCATGGCAACGCTTTCGCTACATCACCCTCCCGCTGATCTCCCCCGCCACCTTCTACAATTTAGTGGTCGGCCTTATCGCCGTTCTGCAGTTGTTCGAGCAGCCTTATGTTTTGCTACGCGATCGACCGACCCTCGCACAATCCGGCTACACTGTCGTCTACTACCTGTGGCGGGCGACTTTTCGCTTCAACGAGATCGGCTATGGAGCTGCCATCTCCTGGATCCTCACTCTTCTCATCCTGATCGTCACCCTAGTTCAATTCCGCCTGGAGCGCCGGTGGGTGCATTACGACCTCTAATAAAGAAAGGAGTGTGGCGATGGCGATCGCAATTCGACGAACCGCTTTTCCGGCCTTTGCAACCCGCAGGTGGATCCAAAGCTTAGGCCGCGGGGCGGTGTATGGGGTCCTCACTGCCGGCAGCCTGGTGACCACCTTTCCCCTGATCTGGATGATCCTGACTTCTTTCAAGACTTTTGAAGAAGCCAACGCGCCGCGCATCGTATGGTTCCCTTCGGCTTTGCGCTGGGAGGCCTATCAGGCCATCCTCTCCCGGCCGGAGTTCCAGCGGGCTTTCGTCAACTCCATCTTCGTCACCGCCCTGGCCGTGGGGGGCACTCTGGCCTCCATCACCGTGGTGGCCTACGCCTTCAGCCGGGTGGAGTGGCCGGGGCGGGATCTGGTCTTCCTGCTGATGCTCTCGACGATGATGATCCCCCCTCAAGCGCTGATCGTCCCCCAGTATGTGTTCTTCCATCGGCTGGGCTGGATCGGGACTTACAACCCGATCACCCTCCCTGGCTTCTTCGCCGGCGGGGCCGCGCTGGTGTTCCTGCTTCGGCAGTTCATGCGCCAGATCCCGCGCGACCTGGACGAGGCAGCTCGGCTGGATGGGGCTTCCCACTGGCAGATCTTCTGGCACATCATCCTTCCTCTGTGTCGACCGGCTTTGGCCACCGCGGCCGTTTTCCTGTTTGCCGCCCACTGGAACAGCCTCCTACAGCCCTTGATCTACCTGCAGACCACCCGCCTGTATACCCTGCCCATCTACGTGACCTCCCTGGTCAACCCGCAGCAAGTGGTCCAACCCTGGCCTACGATCATGGCCGCCTCGTTCCTGACCACCCTACCTCTCATCGCAACTTTCTTACTCCTCCAGCGCCAGTTGATCGGTGGGATCGTGCTTAGCGGCATGAAATCATAAATAAGGGGGAAGTAATGGGGATCGAAGAAGCCATCGCTCAGAAATTCATGCTTTCCTTCATCGGCTTGCGGCCTTCCCCAGCGATCCTCAAAGCGATCCGGGAGCGGCGGCTGGCCGGGGTCACCCTCTTCCGAGAGGCCAACGTTCAGAACCCTGCGCAGGTGCGGAGCCTGACGGAACAGTTGCAGGAGGTGGCCCGCGCCTACGGGCTGCCGCCGCTTCTCATTGCCGCCGACCAGGAGGGCGGGCAACTGATGGCCATCGATGAGGGAACCACCCCCATCCCGGGGAACATGGCCCTGGGGGCGACGGGATCCGTCGAGCTGGCCGAGCGAGCCGGGGAGGTCATCGGCCGGGAGCTAGCGGCCATGGGCGTGAACGTGAACTACGCCCCTGTCTGCGACGTCAACACCAACCCGCTGAATCCAGTGATCGGGATCCGATCCTTTGGGGAGGACCCTCAGCAGGTGGCCGAGCTGGCCGCCGCCATGATCCGGGGGATCCAATCCCAAGGTGTGGCAGCCACCGCCAAGCACTTCCCCGGCCATGGGGACACCGCTGAGGACTCTCACTTCACCCTTCCCGTCCTGGAACACCCTGTGGAGCGCTTGCAGGCGGTGGAGTTCCTCCCCTTCCGGGCCGCCATCGCCGCCGATGTCCGTCTGATCATGACCGCCCACGTGGCCGTTCCCGCGCTCACCGGACGTCACGATCTCCCTGCCACCCTCTCCGGCGAGATCCTTAGAGGCGTGCTGCGGGGCCAGCTGGGGTTCAAAGGCGTCATCATCACGGACGCCCTGACCATGAAAGCGATCCGCCAAGCCCACACGGCCATCGCTCGAGGGCTCGATGCCATCGCTGCCGTCCAAGCGGGGGCGGATCTTCTGCTCTTCGGCCCTGAGCCCTTCGACGTCGAAGCAGTGTTCCAGGCTCTGCACCGCGCGGCCGAGCGCGGGCTGCTGGATATCGCTGATCTCCAGCGCTCCGCCCAGCGGGTGTGGGCCCTCCGCACCGCCCTGACCGCTGCTCTCCCCCCTCCAGACTTCAGCGTGATCGGCTGCGCCGCCCACCGGGCGGTCGCCGACGAGATCGCCCGTCGCTCCATCACCCTGGTCCGCAACCGGGCCCGCCACATCCCCTTGGCCCTGGATCCCGACGCACCCATCGCCGTGGTGATGCCCCGGCCGGTGGATCTCACCCCGGCGGACACTTCTTCTACGGTGAGGCCTCGACTGGCAGAGGCACTACGGGCCTATCACCCTCGGGTGGAGGAAATCCTCATCCCAATCAATCCCCGGGAGCCGGAGATCGCAGACCTGCGAAGCCGGTTAAATGAATTCGCATGCATCATCCTTGGGACCATCAACGCTTTCCAGCATCCAGGCCAAGCCCGCCTCGTCCGCGCCCTGCTGCAGGGGTCCATCCCGATAATCTGGATCGCTCTGCGGCTGCCCTATGACCTCCAAGTGGCCCCGGACGCTCCTACTTTCCTGTGCACCTACAGCATCCTGGAGCCCTCTATGCGCGCCCTGGCCGCCGTCCTCATGGGCCAGATTCGTCCCCAGGGACGTCTGCCTGTGTCCATCCCCGGCCTCGCCCCCCGCGGGCATGGCCTGAAAGGAGAGGATCCCGACTGAAGGCTTGCAATATCCTTTCCCGCTCCGATCCACCATGGTCATCAAGTATTCACAAATTTCAAAAGAAGAACCGCTATTGGAGAAATTAATAGGACTAAACGCGCGAAATTTCCGCGAAATATGTAAGGAATTCGCGATGGTGTGGATGGAAACCGAACGGAGGCGATTGGAGCGTCCGGGACGGATGCGGGCGATAGGGGGTGGGCGCAAACCGGCCTTGGAGACGGAAGAGATCCTGCTGATGACCCTACTCCGCCTTCGCCTGGGACTCAAAATGGAGGATCTCGGCAGATTGTTTGGAATTGACAAATCCACTGCCAGCCGATATTTTCAAAAATCCATTCGAATTCTTCAACAAATTGATGCTTTGAAGTCTATTTCTACGCTCATCATTCGCAAGCGAGGCAAATCTATCAAGGAAATTTTCCAAGAATATCCAGAACTTGAACTATTTTTAAATAAAAAGCCCATTTATTTCGCAAGAAAATGACTTTATTTCGCAACAAGATGTGTTTTTATAAATCCTTACACAACTACAATTATTCCCGAATCCCCTTAAGAAGAGGAGGGAGCCATGCGACGGTGTCTTGTCCGTTGGGGATTGGTCTTCGCGGTCTTTCTAATGGGGGCATGGGGCCTCGGGATGTTCTCCTCCGCCCATGCCCAGACGCCACCGCAATGGCAGCCGTGGACCGCTTATCGCGTCGGTGACCTCGTCACCTACAACGGCGTTGTTTATCAATGCATCCAGGCCCACACCTCGCAGCCGGGCTGGGAACCTCCCAACACCCCCGCCCTCTGGCAGCCTGTCTCCACCGGGGCCACGGCCACCCCCACCCCCACTCCCACGCCGGGGGCCACCGCTACCCCCACACCCACCCCCAGCACCGGCTGCTGGCCCGCCTGGAACCCCACCACCGCCTACACCGCCGGCGCTCAGGTCAGCTACAACGGCATCAATTACCAAGCCGCCTACTGGACCCAGGGCCAGCGCCCCGACCTCTACAGCGGCCCGCCCGGCAGTGGCCAGCCCTGGATCCCAATGGGACCCTGCGGCACCACCCCCACTCCCACGCCGGGGGCCACCGCTACCCCCACCCGCACCCCCACGCCAGGGGCCACGCCTACTCCTGTTGGATCCGGCACGCTGCCGCACCGCCTGATCGTCGGCTACTGGCACAACTTTGACAACGGCTCAACCGTGCTCAAGCTGCGCCAAGTCCATCCGGGCTATGATGTCATCGTAGTGGCCTTCGCGGAACCCGAGTCCCCCGGCAGCGCTCGAATGCGGTTCGTTCCCTATAACGCCACTTTGGAAGAATTCCGTAACGACATTCAGTATCTCAAAGGATTGGGAAAGAAAGTCCTCATCTCTGTCGGCGGCGCCAATGCTCATCTCGATCTCTCCACCAACGCCGCACGGCAGGATTTCACGAGCTCGATGATCCAGATCATTCAGACCTATGGGTTCGACGGAATGGACATCGACCTGGAGGGAGGATCTGTGGCCCTGGAACCGGGGGATACCGATTTCCGCAACCCCCGCACACCGCGAATCCGAAATCTGATCCAGGCATGCCGTGACATCGCCAGCGCTTTCGGATCGGGTTTTCTCCTCACAATGGCCCCCGAGACGGCCTACGTGCAGGGAGGATTCAGTCAGTATGGGGGGATCTGGGGCGCTTACCTCCCGGTGATCTACAGCCTCCAGGATCTTCTCGCATACCTTCACGTCCAGCACTACAACTCCGGGCCGATGGAGGCTCTAGATGGCCGGGTCTACAGTCAGGGGACGGTGGATTTTCATGTGGCGATGGCAGAGATGCTGCTGGCGGGCTTCCCTATCGCCCACGATCCCTCTCGGACCTTCCCCGCCCTGCCGCCGGAGAAGGTGCTCATCGGCCTACCTGCTTCGTCTGCTGCAGCCAGCGGCGGCTACACCCCGCCCACGGAAGTCCAGCGCGCTCTGGATGCACTGATCCGCGGACGCCCCACCGGCGGCACCTATACCTTGCGCAACCCCGCAGGATACCCGGGCTTCCGCGGGCTGATGACATGGTCCATCAACTGGGACGCCGCCAATGGTTACCTCTTCGTGAACAGCCATCGTCCTTATCTGGACAGTCTGCCTTAGCAGGGCAGGATGAGGATGGTTGAAACCCTTTGTCTTTCCGAGCATGCCGAAAGGCTTTCGGCCCTATGCGTGGCCTGCCCTCGCCGCCCGCTATG
>Ga0197142_1004397_pt1 | contig 11429 bp, 6 predicted proteins | sample GBS60_MetaG_FD_148614 | JGI IMG/M metagenome (GOLD analysis project Ga0197142, IMG submission 148614) | Sediment microbial communities from Great Boiling Springs, Gerlach, Nevada, United States - GBS 60_MetaG | ecosystem: Environmental > Aquatic > Thermal springs > Hot (42-90C) > Sediment... | reverse complement strand
CGACAAAGGCTTTCAGGGCACCACCACGCGGGAGCTCGCCAGAGCGGCCGGCGTCACCGAGCCCGTGCTGTACCGGCATTTCGCCACCAAGAAGGACCTCTACACCGCCATCATCGAGTCGGTGTGCGAGATGGAGCAGGAGGCGAGGGACTCCCGGCTCGAGGCCGCCGAGCGGATCGGCGATGACCGGGCCTTCTTCCTGCGACTCGGCGAGCTGATCCTGAACTGGCACCGCCGTCACGCCGACATCATCCGCCTGCTTCTCTACAGCGGCCTGGACCGCCACGAGCTGGCCGATCTGTTCTTCCAGCGCCACGTGGCCGTCTATTACCGGATGCTGACCGGCTATCTGCGCCGGCGCATCGAGGCTCGCGCCTTTCGCCGGCTCGATCCTTACCTGGCGGCGCGGGGGTTCACGGGGATGGTCGCTCATCAGGCCCTGGCAGAGGTCATCTTCGGCGACCGGCGTCTGGCGCGGAGTCGAAAAAGATTCGTCCAGGCCATGGTCGACATCTTTCTGAACGGGCTTTTGGAAGAGGAAGGGACCCGATGACACTGAGAACCCAAACCGTGCTTGTGGTATTTGGCACGCTCTGCTGGTCGATCCTCGCCGCCCCCGGTTGCAGGAATCGCTCCTCCCAGCCGCGCGTCGAGGCGGCATCGGCACCCGCGGACCCTGCCGAGGTGCGGGTGGCGCGCGCCGAGACGCGCCGCGTCGCCCGAACCATCTCGGTGACCGGTTCGCTGGCGCCGGACGAAATGGTGACGGTGAGCAATCAAGTGGCGGGGCTGCTCGAAGTGGTCCGCGTCGACTTCGGGCAGCAGGTGCGCGCCGGCGAGGTGATCGCCGAACTCGACACCAGCGAGCTTCAGTTGCAGCTCGACCGGGCCCGGGCTTCGCTGGCCCAGGCTCTGGCGCGCATCGGCCTGGCGCCGGACCAGGATGAGGCTGCCGTCGAAACGACGCCGGCCATCCGGCAGGCGGAAGCGCTGCTCGAAGACGCTCGCACCCGGTATGAGTCGGCCGCCAGGCTGGTGCAGACCGGCGACATCGCCGCCGATCGGTTCGTCGAGATCGAGAAGGCGTACCGGGCGCGCGAGGCGGCGCTCGATGCTGCGCGTCACGAGCTAAAGACCGCGCTGGCTGCCATCCGAGCCCTCCGAGCCGAGGTCAAGCTCGCCGAAAAACGGCTGGCCGACGCCACCGTCCGGGCGCCGATGGACGGCTACGTCAGCGAGCGGCTCGCCTCGCCGGGACAATACTTGCGAGAGAACACGCCGATCGTCACGCTGGTCAAGCCGCATCCGCTGCGCCTGCGCGTGGAGATCCCGGAGTCGGCTTCGGCGGCGGTGCGCGTGGGCACCGAGCTGCGCTTCACCACCGACGCCATTGCCGGCGCCGAGTTCGGCGCCGTGGTCCGCGAGCTGAACCCGGTGCTCGATTCGCGCTCCCGAAGCCTCACCGCCGAAGCGCGGCTGTCGCAGCGCGACGACCGGCTGCGACCCGGCATGTTCGTGCAGGTGAAGCTCGTCACCGATCCGGCCGCCGAGGTGGTCGTCGTGCCGCGCCAGGCCGTCTACACCGTGGCCGGCTTGAATAAGGTCTTTCTGATCCGCGACGGTCGCGCCGTGGAACGCCGCGTGCGCCTGGGCGCGGGCTTTGAAGATTGGGTGGAGGTTCGCGACGAGGCCATCCGGCCCGGCGAACTCGTGGCGGTCACTCGGCTGGCCGAACTGGTCGACGGCGCCGCCGTCCGGCTGGAATCGCGCTCTTAAAGGGGGTCAGGCCGTGCAGAAACTCGCCGAAATCTGCGTTCGTCGGCCGGTCTTCGCCACCATGCTCATCCTGAGCCTGGTGGTGCTGGGGCTGGATTCCTACCGCAAACTTGGAGTCGACTTCTTCCCGAAGGTCGAATTCCCCATCGTCACCGTCACCACGACGCTGCCCGGCGCGGCGCCCGAGGAGATTGAAAGCGAGATCACACGGCGCATCGAGGAGGCTGTCAACACGATCGCCGGCATCGAGGATCTGAGCTCGCTGTCGGCCGAGGGCATCTCGCTGGTGACCGTCCAGTTCGTTCTCGAAAAGGATGTCGACGTGGCGGCGCAGGAGGTTCGCGACAAAGTGAACGGGATCCTGAGCCAGCTTCCCCGCGACGCCGACCTGCCCGTGGTCGAGAAGCTGGCCATCGACGCCGCGCCGGTCATCAACATCGCCGTTTCGGCGCCGCGCGACCTGCGCGAGGTGACGCGCATCGTCGACGAGGTCCTCAAGAAGAACCTGGAGACGGTGAGCGGCGTCGGCCAGGTTCGCCTGGTGGGCGACCGGACCCGCCAGATCCAGATCTGGCTCCACGCCGACCGGCTGAAGGCCTACAACCTGAACATCGACCAGGTGCGCGCCGCCATTACCGCTCAGAATGTGGAGATTCCCGGCGGACGCATCGACCGCGGGCGGCAGGAACTGACGCTGCGAACCCTGGGGCGGATCGAGAAGCCCGAGGACTTCGAAGCGGTCATCCTGGCCAACGTCAACGGCTCCCCGGTGCGCGTGCGTGACGTGGGTTACGTGGTCGACGGCGTGGTCGAACCGCGCTCCCTGGCGCGCCTGAACGGCGAGCCGGCGGTGGTGCTCGAAGTCCGCAAACAGGCCGGCACCAACACCCTCCAGGTGATCAACAACGTCAAGGAGCGGGTCGAGGAGCTGCGGGCGGTCTTGCCGGCCGACTTCCGGCTCACCTATAGCGGCGATCAATCGAACTTCATCCAGGGATCCTTTGAGGCGGTCCAGCGGCATCTGATCGAAGGCGGGCTGTTTGCGGCGCTCATCGTGCTGCTGTTCATGCGCAACTGGCGTTCGACGATCATCGCCGCCATCGCCATTCCGACCTCGATCATCTCCACCTTCAGCCTGATGAAGTGGATGGATTTCACGCTGAACCAGATCACGATGCTGGCGCTCACGCTGATGGTGGGGGTGGTGATCGACGACGCCATCGTCGTGCTGGAAAACATCTACCGGTTCCGCGAGGAGAAGGGGCTGCCGCCGATGCGGGCGGCGATCGAGGCGACGCGCGACATCGGTCTGGCGGTGACGGCGACCACGTTCAGCCTGGTGATCATCTTCCTGCCGGTGGCTTTCATGGAGGGCCTTATCGGCCGCTTCATGTCGAGCTTCGGCTACACGGCCGCCTTCGCCATCCTGGTGTCGCTGCTTGTCAGCTTCACGCTGACGCCGATGCTTTGCTCCCGCTACCTGAAGGTCGCCGACAACGGCGGGCGGCCCAAGAGCCGCCAGACGCGCTTCTTCCAGGCGATCGCCGGACCGTATCGGCGCATGCTCTACTGGTCGATGACGCACCGCTGGGCGGTCGTCATCGGCTGCCTGCTGATTGCGCTGTCTTCGATTCCGCTGGCGATCGGCATCGGCAAGGACTTCCTCCCGCAGGACGATCAAAGCCAGTTCGAGGTCACCGTGAAGCTGCCGCCGGGCTCCTCGCTGGAGGGCTCCGAAGAGGTGATGCGCGAGATCGAGGCCGAGCTGGCCCAGCTTCCGGGCGTGCGCGCGCTGCTGACGCGGATCGGCGCCGACATCCGCCGTCAGGTGGACCGGGCCTCGGTGATCGTCGAGCTGGTCCCGATCGAGGAGCGAAAGGAGTCGCAGCAGGAGCTGATGCTGATGGCGCGCGAACGGCTGGCGCGGTTTCGCGACCTGACCATCGGCGTCCAGTTGCCCTCGCTGATTCAAGGCGCCACCCGCTACGATCTCCAGTTCTATATTCAAGGGCCGGATCTCGGGCGACTCGAACAGTACGCCTCCGTGCTGATCCAGCGCCTGAGCGAGGTGCCGGGCGTCGCCGACCTGGACAGCTCCTATGAGCCGGGCAAGCCCGAAGTTCAGGTGCGGATCAACCGCGACAAGGCGGCGGAGCTTGGCGTCAGCGTCGCCTCGATCGCCAGCGCGCTGCGGACGCTCGTGGGCGGCGACGAGCAGGTGACCACCTACCGGGAAGGTCAGGACCGCTACAACGTGCAGTTGCGCGTCGCCGAGGAGTTTCGCAACTCCCCGGAGGCGCTCGAGCGGCTCTTTGTCCCCTCCTCCAAGCTCGGCAACGTGCCGCTGTCCAACGTGGCCGAACTGATCGAGACCAGCGGTCCGACGCAGATCATGCGCTGGAACCGGCAGCGGCAGATCATGATTCAGGCCAACATCGTCGAGGGCCAGTCGCTGAGCAACGTGCTGGCGATTCTCAACCGGACGGTGGCCGAGCTCAACCTGCCGCCGGAGTATCGCACCGGCTTGATCGGCCAGACCAAGGAGTTCGGCCGGGCCGGACGGGCCTATTTTATGGCCTTCCTGCTCGCCATCGCCTTCATGTACATGGTCCTGGCGGCGCAGTTTGAGAGCTTCATCGACCCGGTGACGATCCTGCTGAGCCTGCCGCTGTCGGTGCCCTTCGCCCTGTTGTCGCTCATGGTCGCCGGGGAGAACTTCTCGGTGATCTACAGCTCGGTGGGCATCTTCGTTCTGTTCGGCATCGTCAAAAAGAACGCCATCCTGCAAATCGATCACATCAAGGCGATCCGCAGAAGCGAGCCGGTGAGTCGGCTGGAGGCCATCATGCGGGGTTGTGAGGACCGGTTGCGCCCGATCCTGATGACCACGCTGTCGCTGGTGGCGGGCATGCTGCCGCTGGCGCTCGGCGGCGGCGCCGGTTCCGGCTCCCGCCGCACGGTGGCGATCGTCGTCATCGGCGGCCAGACGCTCTGCCTGCTGCTGACGCTTTTGATCACTCCGGTGGCCTATTCCCTCTTCGACGACATGGCGCACGCCCCGCTGTGGTCGCGGATGCGCGCGCTGGCCGACGCCGGCGCCGGCTCGCTGCGCAGGGCCTGGTCCGGCGTCACGGGTTTGTTGAGGTGAAACCGATGCGGAAAATTCTGGTGTTGGCGATGGCCGCCTCGAGTCTGGCGGCGAGTCAGGTCCCCTTGCCGCCGCGGGTCGGCGTGGGCGTCATCAAGCGCGAGCTGACCCTGGCCCAGGCGATCGAGTTGGCTCTCCGGAACAACCTCGACATCGAGATTGAGAAGACGGGAGTCTCCTCGGCCATCGAAGCCCGGCGCGGCGCCCGCGGCTGGCTCGATCCTCGCCTGCGCTGGTCGCCCGGCGTGGAGGACCGTACGACGCCTACCAGCTCGCCGCTCCTTGGCACGGACGGCAAACTGGTGGAAAAGGTCTTCTCGCAGAACTTTTATCTGGATCAGCGTCTGCCGTGGGCGGGCGCCTCGTTGAACCTGACCTTCGAGAACAACCGGCAGTCGACGACGAATCCGTTCGTGACCTTGACGCCCTTTCTGGTTTCCCGGCTCGGCGCCACGCTGGCGGTGCCGCTCCTTCGAAACCGGGAGATCGACCGCGAACGCGCCAACCTCCGCATCGCCGCCCGGCAAGCGGAGTTGGCCGGCGACCAGCTCGAGCTGAAAGTGATCGACGTCATCGCCCGCGTCGAGGAGGCCTACTGGAATCTGGTGGCCGCCCGGCAAAGCGTCGAGGTCGCCTCGGAAGCGGTGAATCTGGCGCGGGAGCAACTGGCCCGCACGCGGCGCATGATCGACAGCGGCACGCTGGCTCCGGTCGAGCTCGCCGCCGCCGAGGCCGAGCTCGAGCGCCGCGTCGATACCTGGTACGCCGCCGTCGGGCAGGTGACCCAGATCGAAAACGCCCTCAAGCTGCTCATCACCTCAAGTCGCGATGAGCCGCTCTGGAACGACGAAATCGTGCCGGTCGACACCCGGACACTCGAGGCGCCGGACATCGACGACCTCCGCGCGGCGGTAAACCGCGCGCTTTCCGCCCGAGTCGAGCTGCGCGCGCTGGCACGGCAACGGGAAACCGCCGAGATCCAGAAAGCCCTCGCCCAGAACCAGACCAAGCCCGAGTTGAACCTGCTGGCCGGCTATATCTCATCCGGCCTAGCGGGCGAGGTCTCCTTGCAGGACAACCCGTTTGCCCGCATCAGCCAGGTTCAGGTGGCCCGCCTCAACGAGCTGTCTCGCCTGGCAGGTCTGGAGCCGCTGCCCCCGGTCAGCTTCGGCGGCGTTCCCCCCAACCAGATCGGCGGCTACGGCTCGGTACTCAATGGGGTGTTCCGCGGGCGCTACCCGACGGCTTTCGCCGGGCTCCAGGTCAACTTCACGGCGCGGAACCGGGCCGCGGAGGCGCAACTGGCGCAGGCGGTGATTGCGAGCCGGCGCCTGGAGCTCGAGCGCAGCCGGACGGAGCTGCTCATCGAGGCCCAGGTGCGAAACGCTTTCCAGGCCATCCAGTCGGCGCGGCAACGGATCGCCGCGGCCGAGGCGAGCGCTCGCGCGGCCGAAGAAAAGCTCGCCAGCGAGATCCGGCTGTTTCAGACCGGCGAGTCCACCAACTTCATGGTCTTGACCCGCCAGAACGAGCTGGCCGACTCCAGGCAGCGCGTCGTGGCGGCGCGCCTGGAGTTCAACAAAGCGGTAGCACGGGCGCAACACGCCCTCGGCGCGACGCTCGAGCAGTACAACATTCGCCTCGATTGAGGTTCCGTTTCAGTTGCGCTCCGGCGCCCCGGGCCCGTAGAATGAAGAACTCTTCCCGGCCTGCCCGGGGCTGCCGCCCATGTACGATCTGGCCTATTTCCGCGCCAACCTCGAGGCCATCCGCGAGCGGCTGGCAACCCGCGGATTCCTGCTCGACGTCGACCGTTTCATCGAGCTCGACCGGCGCCGGCGCGCTGCCGTGACCGAAACCGAACGGCTTCGGGCGCGGCGCAAGGCCGAAAGCGCCGAAATCGCCCGGCTGCGGCAGGCCGGCGTCGACACCGAGCAACGGCAGCAGCAGGTGCGCGAGTTGGCCGAACAGATCGCGCGGCTCGAGGAGGATCTGCGACGGCTCGAGGAGGCCTTCCGCGAGATGCTGGCCGGCGTCCCGAACCTGCCTCATGAGTCGGTGCCGGTCGGCCCCGACGCGAGCGCCAACGTCGAGGTGCGCCGCGTCGGCGAGCCGCGCCGGTTCGACTTCACGCCGAAACCCCACTGGGAGCTCGGCCCGGCGCTCGGCATCCTGGATCTGGAGCGAGCCGTCAAGGTCGCTCGCACCCGTTTTGCCGTCTACGTCGGTCTCGGCGCCCGCCTGGAGCGCGCCCTGATCAACTTCATGCTCGATGTGCACACGCGCGAGCACGGCTACACCGAGGTCCTGCCGCCGTTTCTGACCAACTCCGACGCCCTCTACGGCACCGGGCAGTTGCCGAAGTTTGCCCAGGACCTGTTCCGAATCCAGGACTATGACCTGTGGCTGGTGCCCACCGCCGAGGTGCCGGTGACCAATCTGTTTCGCGAGGAGACGCTCGAGGCCGGCCGCCTGCCGATCAAGCTCTGCGCCTATACGCCCTGCTTTCGCAGCGAGGCCGGCTCCTACGGCAAAGACGTGCGGGGGATCATCCGGCAGCACCAGTTCCAGAAGGTCGAGCTGGTCAAGTTCTGCCGCCCGGAGACCAGCTACCAGGAGCTGGAAACGTTGACGCAGGATGCCGAGCAGATTCTCCGCAAGCTCGGACTGCCGTACCGGGTGGTGGCCCTCTCGACCGGCGATCTGGGCTTTGCCTCGGCCAAGACCTACGATCTCGAGGTCTGGATGCCGGGCCAGGGGGCGTTCAAAGAGATCTCCTCCTGCTCGAACTTTGAGGCCTTTCAGGCGCGCCGCGCCGGGATCCGATACCGGACCGCCCACGGCAAGTCCGACTACGTGCACACGTTGAACGGGAGCGGTCTGGCGGTGGGGCGGACATGGGTGGCGGTGGTGGAGAACTACCAGCAGCGGGACGGCAGCGTCGTGGTGCCGGAGGCGCTGGTGGAGTATGTGGGCGCGGAGCGGATCGGGCCCGAGGGGGAGATCGCCTAGGAGAATTCCGGTCCCGATTTCGGAAAATTCCTCCCGAATTCTCCACCGCTTCCTCCAGGAATTCTCGGAAATTCGCAGTATAATATCGGTCGAAGCCGACAATCTCGAGCCCGATGCGAGCAGCACCCTGGCTGCTGGCGGCGCTGGTCGTTTCCCGGCTCAGCGGAGCGGAACAGGCCGGCCACGCGGTGATGCCCGCCTACTCGGCCGCCAGCCTCGTCAATAGCGCGCACAACCTGGCCGGGGGCCTGGCTCCTAACACCATCGTCACGCTGTACGGCGAGAACCTGGCCTTCGAGACGCGGGGCCTGTCGGCGGCCGACTTGAGCGGGGGTCGCCTGCCGACGACCCTGACCGGCACCGGCGTACGGGTGTTCGTTCGGAATATTCCCGCGGGCATCTATTACGTCTCACCCAACCAGATCAATCTCGTGATTCCCGGAGAGCTGCTCCCTGGTGCGGCGCGTCTGCAAGTGGTCCGGGACGGCCGGGCCGGCCCCGAAGTGGAGATTCGACTGAGAGGCGCCGCACCTGCCCTGTACCAGCTTGACGCGGAAACCGCGATCGCCGTTCGACCCGGCGGCAGTCTGGCCACGGCCGAGGCGCCGGCCCGGCCCGGCGAGGTGATCGTGCTTTACGCCACCGGGCTTGGCGAGGTTGTCCCCCCGCTGGCGGCCGGGGAGATCCCGCGCAAGGCAGCATCCCTCAAGCGGCTGGCCGAGTTTGCCGTCTTCCTGGACGGGCAAGCCGTCGAGGCTTCCGACGTGCTCTACGCCGGAGTGACGCCGGGCTTTCCCGGCCTGTATCAGATCAACCTGCGTCTGCCGGCGAGCGCAGGCAGAAATCCCGAGGTGCGCGTGGCCGTGGGCGAGGAGCTCAGTCCGGCGGGGGTTCGTCTGGCGGTCGAGCCGAACTGAGCCGTTCGATGCAACCTTTTTTCTGCGGACGCCGTTCAGGATGGTGTAGGATCGAATTGGGCCGAACGGGGAGAGAGATGAGATTGGCTTGGATGACGGGATTGAGTCTTTGGCCGGTCTTGGCCTGCGCCCAGACCGAGCCTGTCTCCAACCTGCCCGAGGGGGGCCCCTCAGGCGCCGCAGCCGAAGCCGAAGTCTACGTGCTCGAGCCCGGCACGCGGATCCCGCTGGCGATGATCAACAGCGTCAGCACCAAGAATTCGGCAGTCGGCGACCGGATTTACCTCGAAACGGTCTTCCCGATCCTGGTCAACGGCCGCATCGTGATTCCGCCGGGCAGCTATGTGGCGGGAACGGTGACCCATGTCAAGCGCCCGGGCCGCGTCAAGGGCCGAGGCGAGCTGTACGTGCGCTTCGACTCACTGACGCTGCCCAACGGGGTGACGCGGGACTTCCGGGCGCGCCTCGGAAGTCTGGACGGCCGGGCGAGCGAGGATCTGGACCGGCAGGAGGGCGCCATCAAGAGTGAGGGCGACAAAAGCGGCGATGCCCGCAACATCGGAGAGGCGACGGTCACGGGCGCCTCGATCGGCACGATCGCCGGAGCGGTCGGCGGCAACGTCGGCAAGGGCCTGGGCATCGGCGCCGCCGCAGGCGCCACGGCCGGACTGGTGGGCGTGCTGCTCGGCCGTGGGCCGGACGCCATGCTCGCCAAGGGGACGACGCTGGACATGGTGCTAGACCGTCCGCTTCGCTTCACGGCCGAGGAGCTCAACTTCGGCCCCCTCCCCTACCGCCACACGATCGGCGCCGGCGAGGGCCCGGCTCCGAGCAGAAAGAGCGAGACGCGCCCGATTCGGCGGGGTCGCTTCCCGCTTTCATGACGCAGCGGTGACGCAAACCGGGCGCTGACAAAAGCTTGGCGGGCGGGGCTGGGTGCGGGCGAACACCCCAAAGGACTCAAGGAAGACGGGCCGGAGAGGAGAAAGCGGGGGTAATTAGAAGGCTCGTCAGAGGTCAGGCAAGGCAAGGAGGGTTGGCAAGGGAGGTCGGCCCGCCGCTTCCTTGAGCCCTTCCGTGGTGTCATCAGCCCTCTTTCAAGCAAACTACGAACCAAAGGCGGGAGAGCTCAAAGCCTAAGGTTTTCGGCCGTTTCGCTTGTACGGCTTCGAGGGCGCCGTTTCAAATCGGCAAGTCTGTTCCGAGTCGAAACACGGCGCGCCGACTCTTTCACGGACGCGCCGGGACCGGATCCGGCGGGCGCGAAACCTTCCCGGTGAGCGCCTCCTCGATGCGGATGTTGTAGGTGGCCAGCGTCGTACCGAGAGCCTGATCGAGATCCACCTTGGCTTTGATGTAGGCCGCCATGGCCGCCACTTCGTTGGCCTGCGCCTGGGCCAGATCGCGCTGATACTGGATGACGAAGAACACGGTCGAGGCCCCGAGAGCGTACTTTTTCTGCTCGGCCTCGAGCGTCTGTTCCTGGAGGATCCGCTCCTTGACGGCCGCCTGATAAAGCGCGCGGGCCTGCATGAGCGCGATCTGGGCGTTTTGCACCTGCACGCGGACGTTGTTCAACAACTGCCGCTCGCGCAGCTCCTGCTGGCGGAGCTGAAGCGAGTCCCGGATGTAGTCGGCCTGGGCGGACCGGTTGTAAATGGGGATGCTGAGCTGGAAGGCGACCCCGTAGTCGGGAAAGTTTCGCCGAAAGACTTGCTCGAGCGTCTTGCCGAAACCGCCCGTGACGAGCGGGTCGACCACCGGGACGAAGGGCGGCCGCGCAAGGAAGTTGGGGCTTCCCGCCAGGCCGTTGTTGTTGAAGAAAACCAGAGCGTCAAGCGAGGGCAGCAACTGGCTACGGCTGCCGGCCATGCCGATTTTGGTGTTTTCAATGTTGATGCGTGTCTGCTCGAGCTCACGCCGGTTCTTGAGGGCGATCTCCACCAAACGCTCAAGCGGCGGAATCTCCTCTTCGGCCGGAATCTGAATTCGGTCGGTGGGGATGATGCGGGCGGCCGCCAGCGCCGGGTTCTCGATTCCGCTCTTGCTGAGAGCGTTCTTGAGGACGGTCTCTTGCTGCAACAGGCGGGTCTCCGAGGCGGTGAGCTCCTGCTGACGGCGCGCCACCTGCGCCTCGGCGCTGACGATCTCAATGGGGGCCAGCGTGCCGATCTCCACCTGCTTGCGGTTGTCCTCATACAGTTTCTGCGCCAGCCCCAGGGCCTGTTGCTTCACACGGACGTCCTCGACGAAGGCCACCAGGTCCCAGTAGAGCTTGACCACCGCAGAGACGGTCGTGATCACCTGCTGCTCGAAGACGAGATCGGAAACCCGGAGATTGTTGCGTGCGATCCGGATGTTGCGCCCGTTGACGGCGCGCCCGAAACCCTGGAGCAGCCGCTGGGTGATGCGCAACTGATAGTTGGTCGAATACGAGGGATTGAGATCGCTGCGGAGGTTATTGCTCTCAAAGTAATCGCTGTTCCAGCCGAAGCTGAGGCTGGTGCCGGTGAGCCAGTTCTTCTCGAAGCCCATGTTACCGGTGTGCGTGTCGAAGATGAGCGAGGTGACGCCGG
>Ga0197142_1004396_pt1 | contig 11429 bp, 14 predicted proteins | sample GBS60_MetaG_FD_148614 | JGI IMG/M metagenome (GOLD analysis project Ga0197142, IMG submission 148614) | Sediment microbial communities from Great Boiling Springs, Gerlach, Nevada, United States - GBS 60_MetaG | ecosystem: Environmental > Aquatic > Thermal springs > Hot (42-90C) > Sediment... | reverse complement strand
GAAGAGGGGCTCAGCGGCGGAGGTCCTCGAGGACGGCATCCAGGGAGACTCCTTTCCCCTTGCCCCGCCAGGGCTGGAAGCGGGGTTTGGGAACCTCAGGCGGCTCCAGCTGGACCTGGTCCGCCAGACGGCGCCACTCGGGCCTGGACAGGAGGGCTTTGGCGGTGGGCTCGCGCTTAGTCTTGGGCATAGTTCCATGATACCCCGCCCAGGGAAGGGGTGCCCTCGAGGGCCCCCAGGGGGGCTTGGCCGGAGTCTACCATGCGCAAAATATCTCTTTGGCGAAGTCAGGGAAAGCGGCCCCGACCGGGGAGGAGCGCCGTCCGGGACGGAGAAAGTCCCCCTTCGGGCCGGGAAAGGGCGAGGAAAGGGGGCGCCGGAAGGTTGCGGCAAAAAGGCGAAGGTTGCGGCAAATAGGTGGACTCACGGACTTCCAGAGTTACAGAGTCTGGATGTCTGGAAGTCCCAGAGTGTTGCGGGGCCGCTGGGTTCGTTCCCGTAACATGGAGGCATGCGGGAGGGCGAGGCCCAAGACCCCCTGGAGGGCAAGCTCCTCCTCACCTACGAGGAGGTTCAGCGGGCCCTGGGGGTTTCGCGGACCACGGTCTGGCGGCTGGTGCGGGAAGGGAAGCTCAAGAAGGTGCACCCCACCCCCCGCTCGGCCCGCGTCACCCGGGAGAGCCTTTTGGCCTTCCTGCGCTCCCTGGAGGAGGGGGAGAGGAAGGGCGAGAAGGGCGAGGGGGCGGGGAAGGGCGCCCTGGACCGGGCCCGGGAGGTCCTGAGGAGGTTCGGCCTGTGACGGGGGAGGCGCCCCAGCGGGAGGGAGGGGAGAGGAGGCCCGAGGCGCGCAAGGGGCCCCACATCCCCCACCAGGCCACCCTGTTCCTGGAGGGGAGGCTTTTGGGGGAGGCCTTCACCAGCCCCCGCCTGCCCCGGGGGTGCCGGGTGAGCCTGGCGGGGCACGCCCTCCGGGACCCGGGGGACCACCAGGGGGAGGGGGTCTTCACCCTCTGGCCCCGCACGGACGAGGAGGGGAGGCTCGCCGAGGCCCTGGTGGCCCTCAAGCTCAAGCGGCCCATGGAGGGGCCCGAGCTTCAGGTCCACGGCCTCCTCCTCCACGCCGACCGGAGGAAGCTGGTGGTCCTCATCCAGCCCAAGGTGGGGGAGGCCTTCCGGCTGGTCCTGCCCCGGGCCCGGGGCTTCACCGCCAGGCTGGAGCCCAAGAAGGCGTACCGCCTCGAGGGGGGCCTGCGGGGGGGCTGGCTGGTGGTGGAGCGGGCCTACCCCCTGGGGAAGTGGGTCCTGGCCCGGAAGGGGGAGAGGCCCGCCCCGGAGGCCATAGAGGGGGACCGGAACCCCTACCTGGAGGAGGGCCGGGGCCGGAGGAAGCCCCGGGAGGCGCCCCAGGGGGAGGCGAGGCCCGAGCCCCAGCCGGAGCCCAGACCCGAGCCCGAGCCCAGACCCAAACCCGAGGCCCGGCCCAGGCCCCGGCGGGACACCGTCCGGGTCTGGCGGGCCCCGGAGGAGGAGGAAGCCCCCGGAAACCTGGGCCTGCCTCCGCCCCTCCCCAAGGGGCAGGTGATGGGCCTGGTGGGGGAGGGGCCCTTCTACCTGGTCCTGAGGCCCCAGGCCCTGGACCTGTGGTGGCCCAGGGTGGAGGCCCTCCTGCCCCAGTTCCCCAGGCGCTACGAGGTGCGCTGGTACCCGGACGGGAGCCGGGCGGTGGTGGCGTGGGACCTCGAGGCCCTCAAGGTCTGGTACAAGCGGGTGCTCAGGAGCCCCTGAGCCCCTCCAGGAAGCGGTGGACGGCGAGGAGGCCCAGGAAGGCCTCCGCCGCCGCCTGCAGGGGCGTCTCAGCAACATGGAGGTTGTTCTAGACAACTCACATCGGAAACCTTACAAGCGCCCAGAACAAGCCAGAACTTATGGTAGCGATTGAGTCCCATAGGTGCCAAAGCTAAGGGTTCGGATCAGGGTTCCTCTCCCCGAAGAGGGGTCTACGCGGATAAGCTCCCCGTACTCAGTTGTTCCATAGAGCGCACCTTCCAAGGTAGAGAGACCATACACGTTGGAGAAACCTATGGCGCCAACAGTCCGCACGGTTTTCGCGCCGAGGTCCACCTCTACAAGGGAGTCGCTAAAGGCACCCCAGCACTTGGTGATGGCGTAGAGGTAGCCGTTTAGATAAGCCAGGTCTCCACTGGAGTCGCAGGGTAGGTCCATGTTAGCGATGGGAGTCGCTACCCCAGTCCTGGCATCGATCTCGTACAGGCGCCCATACCCTGCGCCTATCAGGGCGCCTGTTGGACTTAGGGTCAAACCATTGACAAAGGTTCCTAGAGTCCCTACCCGGGTCGCCACCCCGGTGCTCACCTCCACGCGGTAAAGGGTGTAACCATTGTCCCCAACCGCCCAAGCGGAGGAGGTGGCACCATCCCAGGCCAAATCATAGACGCCAGATATGCCTCTACCGGAAGAGTCCTTTATAGGACCGATCTTGAAATCGGGCTCCCGTGTAAGGGAGATCCACCAGAGCTCGTTCTGAACACTCACACCAAGGAGGGCTCTTGACGGGCGCTTGACCTGATTGTCGCATGAGGCCAACATCCCCACAAGGAAGGCAAAGACCAGCGGAACGAAGGCTTTAGGGAAAAGGCGCATAGTTTTTCTCTATCCTGTAGGAGGGTATCTTGTCAAGTCAAGAACGGCTTGGAATAAGCGTGCCTTTAGGACCCACACGGGCCCTAGGGGCGCCGAGAAAGAGGGGTTTGGGTGGAACCTACGCCACCCGCCACTGGGGGGCTTGTCGTATCTGGTCCAGGAGGCCCTCCCCTTTGAGGAGGCTGGCGAGGAGGGCGCCGGGGCGGAGGATTCTCCGGCGGGAGAGGCTCGTGGTGGCCACGGCCTCCCGGACCCGGCCTATGGCCCAGGCCAGGACCTCGAGGGCCCCTTCCCGGATCCCGTAGTCCTCCAGGCGGAGGGCGCCCCAGAGGAGGTGGGCGTAGAAGCGCACGCTTCCCGGGTCCCGGAACTCCTCGGCCAGGGCCTGGGCCAGGGCCTCCACCCGCTGGCGGCGGCCGCCCCTGGCCCGGAGGAGGGCGGTGGGAGAGTCTAGGGCTAACGCGTTTGGCTTCGCCGACGGGGATAACGAGAAAGCCAAGAGAAGGGTAAGGGCCTCGAGGTCCTCCTTAGGGGGAGGTGTAGATGACTCTCCCACCAGCGCCCAGGCGGTCCTCCGGGCCGCCACATCCCCCTCCAGGTCCCGCCAGGGGTGCTGGAAGTCCTCCCGCTCCAGGCGGGGGCGGCGGGTCCGGTGGGGCAGGCGCACGGCGTACAGGCTCCCGGCGGCGTAGACCCCGGAGCGGTAGGCCCCCTTGACCCAGAGGGTGGCCGCCGTCCGCCAGGCGCCCCCGGCGATGAGCCCCTTCTCCTTCAGGGACCCCATCACCCGGTAGAAGCTGGAGGAGGCCAGGCTCAGGCTCCACCTCAGGGCGTCGTTGGGCACGAAGACCACCACCTGGCTCAGGTTCCTGGGCAGGGGCCGCCCCGGGCCCAGGGTCCGGGCCAGGCGCTCCAGCCCCAGGGCCAGGAGCATCCGGTACACCCGCCGCTCCCGCTCCGTGAGGGGGGGCAGGGTCCCCTCCTCCTCCCCCAGGGCCAGGAAGTGGTCCGCCAGCTCCAGGGGGTTCCCCATCCGCTCCGGCGGGGGAGGGTGGGCCTGGAGCTCCTCCCGGGTGGGAGGCAGGGAGGCCAGGAGGGCCTGGGGGGTTTTGGGCCCCCGGTCCCCGGGCTCCGCCTGGACAGGGGCGGGGGGAAGGCCCTGGGCCTCCGAGGCCCCTTCGGGCTCTGCCCAGGAGGCCTCCGCCTGGGGCTCCGGGGAGCGGTTCATCTGGGGTGTAGGGGCCCCAGAGCGGTTCATCTGGGGTGTAGGGGCCCCAGAGCGGTTCATCTGGGGTGTAGGGGCCCCAGAGCGGTTCATCTGGGGTGTAGGGGCCCCAGAGCGGTTCATCTGGGGTGTAGGGGCCCCAGAGAGGAGGCGCTGGTAGATGGGGGGCAGGTCCTCTCCCCGGGCCCGCTTCCTCCGGGCCAGGGCCTCCAAGAAGGCCCGGCCCTCCGCCGAGATCTCCAGTTTTTGATACTCCTTCCCTTCAAACTCGCTTTGGGGCATAAACCCCTCCCATTTCTGGCGCTGGGGACAGCGCTTCCCCGCGCCTCAACCTGAGGCCTCTTGCCTTTCCCGCTGGGAGGGGGTAATCTGCGGCAAGAAAGGGCGGCGATTACCTTGTTCTCCCCCTCCCGCTTTCTCCTAGCGGGGGTCCTCTTATTTGGTCCTCACGCGGCCCTGCCGCCTTGGGCCCCAGGGGGGCCCGGTCGCTCCACTTGCCCCCTATTATAGGGGGAACGTTCCTACAATAGGCCCATGTGGCAGTCTCTCCTGGAAGAAGTGGACACCTCTCTGGAAATCGTCATGGGCGCTCTAGGTATCCCCTTGCGGGAAAAGGATCTCGGGAGAAGGGCCATGTATGCCCTCGAGGCCTTATTGGAAGACCCCGCCGTAGACCGCTCCCGCTTGGAGCTACCCAGGGAAGTCCTCGCGAGGGTGGAAGCCCTGGCCGAGCTTTTCCTCTATCTGGGCGCAGAGGAGGCCCTCAAGCAGTGGGTCAGGGGCTACAGGGAAGGCCGGAGGGACCTGGGACTGGAGCCTTAGCAAGCCGCCCCTTGCCCCAAAACGCTCCCGTAAGGCCGGGCACGGTGTCAGCCCGGTGCTTGAGGCTCACTCCAGGAGGAGCCTGATCCGGGTCAAAACCGACCGCACCACCTCTTCGGGAGCCTGGGCGATAAACTCCGCCCGCCGGGCCCGGTAGTCCAGGCTCCGCACCTGGTCTGCCAGGACTACACCGGCCACAGGGAGCCCCTGGGGCAGGGGCACCTCAAAGGGGTAGCCTTTGACCCTGGAAGTGATGGGACAGAAAAGGGCCAGACCTGCCCTGGCGTTGTAGGCCCTGGGAGAGAGGGTGAGGGCGGGCCGCCTCCTCCCTTGTTCATGCCCCGCCTGAGGGTCAAAGTCCAGCCATACCAGGTCCCCTCGGTCGGGCACGAAGCTCACGCCTCACTCCCTACAGCGGGCCCCCAGTCCACTTCCTCGTGGCGATTCGCCTCGGTGATAGCTTCCAGGAGGTCGTCTAACCGGAGGGGACGAAGGACCAGCCCTTCCCCTCCCGCCTCCAGGACCACCTCTTGCCCAGGCCGGAGCCCTGTGGCCTCGGCCAGAGGCTTGGGGATGCGTATGGCCAAGCTGTGACCCCAACGGGCGACTTTGGTTCTCATGACCTCAGTATATCCGTTGGTATATTCCTCCCGCGCCGCATAAGGGTTTTCTCGCAAGCCCTTCCCCTCTAAACGGGGCTAAGCCCAGAGGTGGAGAAAGTGGGCCCGGTGATTTTCTCTGAGCCCGTGAGTGGGTGGGGCTAAGGAGGTGTCTTACCCAGAAAGTGGCCAGGGGAGTGGAAGGGGTGGATCTCCTGCCGGAACAGGGGGCAGAGGGACACCTCCGAAGAAGGGGTTGGAACGGAGCGGAACGAGCCAGAGAACACCTAGGCGGGGCGGGCAGGAGGGAGAAGGTGGAACGTCTTATCCAGGTTGAGTAGGCCTGGGGGGCTTGGCGGGCCCACAGGGCGTTCTCCCCCCAGGCCCAGGGCAAGGCGGGGAAGGGAAGGGCCTCGAGGGATTGAAACGCCAAGCGGGACAGCGGGAGGAGTGGCGGAACGCTTGGAGCAAAAGGCGAAACAGAGGTGAACCCCTCCGAAGGAGAGATGAAACGCTAGGCGGAACAGGAAGTGGAACGCCGGAACAGAGGCGGAACAGCAGCCGGAACGGCGGAGGGGGAGGCGGAACGCCCAAGCGGAACAGGTGGAACGGGAGGCGGAACGCCCGGAACGGGGGCGGAACGGGAAGCGGAACACCAGAGCGGAACGGGTGGAACACCTGGAACGGGGAGCGGAACGGCTGGAACGGAAGGCGGAACAGGGGTGGAACGAGAGGCGGAACGGTGGAACGCCTGGAACGCCAAGCGGAACGGAGGCGGAACGCCAGCCGGAACAGGGGCGGAACACCCGGAACGGGAGGCGGAACAGGTGGAACGAAAAGCGGAACGCCCGAGCGGAACAGGTGGAACGCCCCGGAACAGGGGGCGGAACAGGAAGCGGAACAGCGGAACGCTTGGGCGGAACAATCGTGGAACGCCTGTGGCAGAAGGCGGAACGTTCGCCGGAACGCTGGAACAGGGGGCGGAACGGGGAGCGGAACAGGTGGAACGCCAAAGCGGAACGGCGGAACGCCCAGGTGGAACACGGGCGGAACGCTGGAACGAGAGGCGGAACGCTAGCCGGAACGGTGGAACGCCCAGGCGGAACAGGTGGGACGGCAAGCGGAACGCCTGGAACGGGGAGGCGGAACGCGGAACGCCGGGGCGGAACGTCTTACCCAGGTTGAGGGGGAGGGGCGGGCCTGGGGGGTTTGACGGGCGGATTGGGGGGTTCTCCCCCCAGGCCCCTGAAGCGCAGGGCCTCGAGGGGCCCTCGAGGGGTGCCACCTCCGAAGGGGGGAGAGGACGGGGAGGGGTCTTACCCAGAACCCGGAGGGGGAGGCGGGGACCTCGAGGGGTAGGGGGGCGGGGGCCTCGAGGGGTAAGGCAACAGATACCCCAGGGGAGGTAAGGTGGGAAAGGGAGGGGAAAGAGGGCGGTGGGACTAAAGGGGAGAGTGAAGGGGGGTGGGAGGGCGAACATTCCGGGGTTAGATTGCGGAGGGAAGGGCGCAATGCAAGTGGCTATAGGGCCTTTGAAAAGGAGCGTTTGGTTCCTAACCGACGCTTCAAGGCCATGAGAACCCTTCAAGCGGCAAGGAAATGCCTTATGAAAGGCAAAATAGAGGAAAACGTTGAACCGTTCGCATCTACATGGCATAATGCCACTATGCGGGGCATTCGCATAAGGGACCTCATCCCCATCCTCGGCCTATCTCAAAGAGGGGTATACGATGTGGTGGCGGTCTACGAGAAGCTCTACGGTCGGCTCCCCAAGCGTGGCCGGGCCAGGGTGGTGCCCGAGGCGGTGGTGGACCTCCTCCGCCGGGCCCGGGACATGGTGGCCTCGGGGCAGGCCACCTCCTACGAGGCCGCCTTCCGGGCCCTCGAGGGCCACGTGCCCTCCCCCGAGGACCGGGAGCGCATCTACCGGGCCCTGGAGGAGATCGCCGCCCGGGTGAGCGAGATGCCCGTGGTCCTGGGTCTGCTCAGGCACCTCAAAGAGGAGCTGGAGAGGACCAAGCGGGAGGTGGGCCAGATCCGCCTCATCCTCTACGCCGGGGGCTTTGAGGACGTGGCCGCCAAGACCGATGCCGACGTGAAGGCCCTCCTGGAGACCCCCCTCCTCCTCCGGGGGACACTTAGGGGCTACGAGGACCAGGTGAAGCAGGCCGAGGAGGCAAAGGCCGAGGAGGAGCCCGTGGTCAAGCGGCCCGTGTTCGGGGCCAAGTGGGAGCGGTGGGCGAGGAAGCTCAAGGAGCTGGAGGAGCGGGAGAAGGGAAGCGGAAACGGGTAGGCGTGCCATTAACTCTATGAGCCAGGAAGGGGGCCCCGATGCTGAAGACCCTGAAGGAAGCGAACCCGGAAGGGACCCCAGGCCATCACCGGCTGGGCCGGGTGGATGGATGCTCCTGAAGACCTCCCCCATTGACTGACTACGGATGGGTTTCTAGCGCCACTCCCTACCATAAGCCCAGATATGGGTGGAGAGAGCGTGGCGCCAGAAACCCAACCAGAGCAAACGATCCCTATCCCTTTCCTCCACAACGCCTTCCCCCTCCAGCGAGGCCGGGGACTCTCTGGAAAAATCCTTCCCGACGTCGGGAAAGGTTTTTCCAAAGAAGTGTTATCCCTCCCCCGCAGGCCGGGCCTGGACGAGATGGCGGACCACCTGCGGGGCCTTCGGGCGGCGGGGGGCCTGCCGGGGACGGCGGAGGGAAGGCGGGGCCTGGTCTCCTGGGTGGCCGTGGACCTGGACGAGGCGGAGCCGGGCCCCCTCGAGGCCTTCCTGGAGGACCTGTGGGCGCGGGGCATCCCCGCCTACGCCTCCACGGGCCTCACCCGGGGCTTCCGCCTCTACCTCTTCTTCCGGCGGCCCGCGGGCCAGGGGCGGGGCCACGCCATCGCCCGGCGCCTGGCCGCCCTGGCCGAGGAGGCGGGCCTGGGAAGGGCGGAGCCGTTCCCCTCCTCCCCGGAGCCGGGGCGGGGCAAGGGGGTCTTCCTCCCCTACTTCGGCCACCTCACGCCCTCCGGGGGCAACCCCCTGCTCTACCCCGACCTCACCCCCGTCCCCCTGGAGCGCCTCCCCTCCCTCCGGCGCCTGGACCCGGAGCGCAACCCCCTGGCCCGGCTCAGGCTCGAGGCCATCTACCGCAGGGTGGCCCAGGCCCCCCGAGGGGAGCGGCACGCCACCCTGGCCCGCCTGGCCCCCCTGGCCTTCACCCTGGGCCCCGAGGAGGAGGTGGCGGAGGGCCTGCGCCAAGCGGCCCAGGAGGCGGGCCTCCCGGACGGGGACCCGGACGAGGTGGAGCGGGTCCTGGAGTGGGCCAGGAGGCGGGCGCGGGAGAGGCGGCGGACGGAGAAGGCCTCCCGGCCTCCCCTCCCCCCTCCCGACCCCGCCAACCCCCTCTTCAGGGGAGGGGCGGGAAGGAGCCGCTACCTGGTCCTCAGGGCCCTGTGGGAGGTCTACCAGCGGCACGGGTACGGGAAGGACGCGCCCCGGGTGCAGCTCTCCTACCGCCAGATCGCCGAGCGGGCCTCCCTGAGCCTGCAGACGACCTTCAAGGCGGTGAAGGCCCTGAAGGAGGCGGGGGTCCTGGAGGGGGCGTGGTCGGGCCAGGCGGAGCACGGCACCGAGTGGACCATCTCCCTCGAGGCCTGGCCCGGGGGGAAGGAGGGCCCCGAGGCCCGCCCCCTCTGGTCTCCCTCGGGGCTTGGGGTTTCGGCGGGCCAGGTCTACCGGGCGGTCCTGGAGGGGGTGAGGCCCAGGCCCAAGGACCTGGCCCAGGCCACGGGCCTCCACCGGGACACCGCCAGAAGGGCCCTGAAGCGCCTGGTGGCGGTCCTGGGGCCCCCGGAGAGGTGGCTTGAGGCGGACCTGGAGGCGGCGGAGAGGCCCGCCCGGGAGAGGTGGCGGCGGCGCAGGCTCCTCTTCGCCTGGGAGCGGGCCCTCTACCGGGAGGGGCTGGGAAGAGGGGGGGAAGAAGCGGAGAAGCCTGAGAAGCCCGAAAAGGGCGAAGAGAGGACCGGGACCCAGAACGTCCTGGCGAGCGGCCCCGCCACCCCCAGAGCGCCGCCGACGCCAGCCTAGGAAGGAACCTTCACCCAGGGGGAGGTATCCCCTTAAATGGGGGCGTGAAGCGCGCGCTTTTCGTCCTCGCCCTTCTTTTGCCCGCGACCCAAGCCAAAAGCCCTCTATCCGCCCTCCTCTTCCCCCCCGAAGAGAAGGTGGCCCAGGTCTGCCAGCTAGCCCGGCGGGACGCCCAGAAAGGGGTGAACCGCCTGGGGGAGCTGACCCACCTGCACTTCCTACCGGAAAGGGAAAACGGCCTGGAGCGGATCGCCTTCTTCCCGCCCCTGGCCATGGCCTACCAGGCGTGCGGGGAGGGGGATCTAGAAGGCAGGAAGATGGCGGGCTTCCTGGCCGTCACGCTCTACGGGGCCGTCAGGGACCCGGTGGCGGTCAGGGAGTGGCTGACCTGGTTCTCCCTGAGAAGAGGAAACCGAGAGGTGGCCAGGCTAAGCCCCATCGGCAAGGAGGTGGGGCCAGGAGGCGGGTGGGAGAGGAAGTGCGAGCCCGAATGCCTCTTCAGGGGGTTTGTGGCCTATCTCTTCGCCCTGGAGGGGGAGTCCCGAAAAGCGGCGGAGGAGGCCGAGACGGCCTCTGTCCTCTACCGGGCAAAGGTGAGGGAGAAGGAGAAGGCCCTTCCCCTGCCGGAAGCCTTCGTGGCGAAGGTCCTGGCTTTCCCGGGGCGTTAGCCCGCCACCGGGCGGCGGTCCTCGCCGCGAAGCGGCGAGGTTAGAACAAGACCCGCACGCCCTTCCCTGGGGGGCTTCGCCCCCCAGTTGTTCTAACCTCGCCGCGTCCCGTTCCCGAACCGCCCAGGAAGCTTCTCTTCAGCCTCTTCCTTCCTGGATCAAGACCTCGAGGCCTCTTTTCTTCCTCCTCTTCCTCGTCTTCCTCCTCTTCCTCGAGTTCCTCGAGGCCAGGAACCGCGGCGTGAACGGGGTGAAGGCGGCTCCTAGAATAGGAGGGATGCTTCTAGACGAGAGGAAGGAACATGAGGCGCGGCAAAAACGCTGAGCTGGTCTTGAAGGACACCATCACCCTCTACGGGGAAGTCCTGGAGCTGGGAAAGGACTGGGTGGAACTGGAAAGCCACATGGGAAGGGTGCGGGTGAAGGCCCCTCCCGAGCGCCTGGAGGAGCTGGCGGAGGGGCAGGTGGCGGGCCTCTTTGGGGCCCCTACCCCAAATGAACCTCAGGGTCCTGGCCCTGGTGGCCCGGAGAAGGGGGCGGTGGGAGATTCTTGGAAGGCCGGAGCTCCTGGAGGTCCTCCCCTACCGGGGAGCGGGGGCCAGGGAGGCCCTCGAGGGGCTGGCGGCCTTTCTGGGAGAAGGACGGTGAACCATGACCAAGACCTTCATCCACACCACCTACATCCGCACGGCGGACCGTAGGGCAAGGGCGCGGCTTCAGGGCGTGGTGAAGTACGCCGTCCGCGAAACCCAGGCCGTGCAGTACGCGGAGCGGGAGGGAATCGAGCTTCCCGAGTGGCACGAGGGGAGCGGGTGGCCGATGGAGATCCAGGAGGCCCGCGCCTGGATCGACAAGCGGCGCGAGTGGTACACCTACGCGCGAATCTTCGTGCTCTCCCCTCCCCCCGAAACCCAGGCCTCCCTGTGGATAGACGAGCAGAGGACCGAGTGGGTCCAGGAGGTCATGCGGGCCATGGGCTACAGCGAAGACCAGTACATCTACACCTGGCACGAGGACCCCGAGCACCCCCACGCCCACGTCATCGCCTTTGACAGCCGGAGGCTGACCCAAAGAGACCTGGCGGCGGGGCGGGAGGCGGGAGACCGCCTCGCCCACGCCTACATGGAGGAGATCAAGGAGGACACGGACTTCACCCTGTTCTGGGCCCTCCTCTCGGGAGAGGAGGGCCGGGACTTGGGAGAAGAAAGCCAAGGCTAGCCAGAAGGAGGGAGCCATGCAGGAACCATCTCTGATGGGAAACCTCTTCGGCCTGCAGGTCTTCCGGGCGGAGCTTCTGGGCCCCGCCTCCTTCTCCCTGAGGGACCTGGAGCGGGCGAGGCGCCTCCGGGTCCTCACCTACTCCGCCT
>Ga0197142_1004395_pt1 | contig 11430 bp, 13 predicted proteins | sample GBS60_MetaG_FD_148614 | JGI IMG/M metagenome (GOLD analysis project Ga0197142, IMG submission 148614) | Sediment microbial communities from Great Boiling Springs, Gerlach, Nevada, United States - GBS 60_MetaG | ecosystem: Environmental > Aquatic > Thermal springs > Hot (42-90C) > Sediment... | reverse complement strand
GTGTCAACTGGTATTTCCCTGCACCCTACATCAAAAAAATTTGCCCGCGTCTTATTTACGAACCCAAATCGGGCATAGGTTCCGGCGGCGTCAAAATCTGCCAACTCACCCCCACAAAACCGAGGATATACACCCCAATGGCAATGGCCGCAAACGCCGCCAGCGTCGCCCAAATCGGGTGGCCCCCCTTGGTTTTCTTTCCCTGCCGGGTTTCAATTTGCTCCACATCCAGCCAGGGCGTCGCGCCCCAACGCAACCACCCCTGCACTGCCACCGTTTTCCCGATAAATTGCACCGGATGGCGACTGCCCAACCACAGATGCCGCAAATAACTCGGCGCCGGTTGATAGTGCAAAGGAATCGTGCCGTTAGGAGTTGCCAACCACAAGTCCTGCCCCAGGGCATTATCCCAACTCAAACGCCCCAACAACTGCCCCTGCCAATACTGGGGTTGCCCATAGGCCGGGGAATACGACCCCACCGTCACCGCCGTCACCACCTCCGGTTCCGCCTCCGGGGGCATCCGGGGAATATCCGGGTAGAGAAAATTGATCCGCACCAAAGTACCACATCCCCAGCCAAACCAGGCCAAGGCCACCGCCACCCACCGATCCGGTTGCGCCAAAAACCACCCCATCAGCAGCCCGACCAACCAGCCCACCAACCAACCCACCCCCAACCCCAACCAGGGCGCCACATACAGGGCGTGCTGGCGCCAGGGCAAAGGTTCCCGCGTCCCCAGTGTCACCTCCGGCGGCACCTGCCACTGCTCGGCAATCCGCATCAAATACCCTAGCCGCGTGGTCACATCCGCCTGCGCCAAGGACAAATTCAACCAAGGCCAACGGGGCCGCAACACCTGCTCCCAAGGCACCTCCGGCGGCACCGTCCCCAAAAACACCCCCCAGCGGGGATGCACCGGCAACAACAATTCCCACAGGTCGTAAAGGTGAGGCAGACTGCCCCTCTCCTGCAACACCGCCGCCGTCGCCACATTCAACTTCAAAATCGCCCGCGCCAAGGCATTCGGGTCCGCGTAAAACTGCATCGCCCGCCGATCCGCATACAACGTAAATATCCGGGCAAACCCCAAACCCGCCCAGCGCCACCACCACCACAGCCCATAAAACAGCCAGGACAAGGTACCCGTCAGCCAGGCCACCCGCCGCCACCGTTCCCCCAACCGCGCCAAATGCAGATAAATTACGTAAGGAATTTGTAATAAAAACGTCAAACCAGAGAGCAACCCCAACCCCAAAAACAGTGCCGTCTGGCCCACCGGCAAACGCACCAGCAGCCGCCGACTCAACTCCTGGGCCACCACCGCCGCCAACTCCCGGTCATCCAGCACCGCTTGCGCCCCCGCCGTGAGCACCAACCACTGGGCACGGGGCAACCAGCCAAAACTCCACACCGCCGCCACCGGCGTATCGAGCCACCACACCCGCACCGCCGGCCAGCGCCGCTCCGTCGTAAATTGCTCCAGCAACCGCGCCGTTTCTGGAAATTGCTCCCGCAGCGCCGCCAAGGGCAAAGGCCGTCCCGCTCCCAACCGTCCCAAACTCCAGCGCAACCCCCAAGGTGCGACCATCAAACACACCCCCAACAGCGCCAACGTCACCCCCACTGGCGGTTGCACCCAAGTGAAATAGCGAAAGACCGAAAACAACACCTGGCTTGCCAACTGCCCCAGCCAATACAAACTGGTCAATACCAGAACATAAGCCAACACCAGCGTCCCCAACCCCAGCAACCACAGCGGCCACGTGGGCGGGCGTTTCAAGGGCGTCCATTGCCGCGGACGGGGGGCATTACGCCAGCGCCGTTGCATCCGGGTTGATGGCTCAGGCACTTGGGGCGTGGTCGGTACCGTCCCTAAACCTTCTTGAGCTGATCCCTGCCCCTTTTCTCCTGATCCCCAATGTTTTCCCCCTACTTCCGAGGGGAGCGCCGATTCCTCCCCCGTTGGCCTGTCCTTGGGTGCTTCTGACGGTGGGTTGGCATCGCCCATGGTTATCCCCCCCATACCCATCTCCACCTTCAGTTTAGAAGGTAATGGTCAAATAGGGTTCTTGGAAGCGGGCGCTGGTAATCCCTTGCCCCTGCCATTCCTCAGGGAGGGTGATGTTGCGCCGTTGGTCCCCAGCTTCCACCGTTACCCCTGGCCCGTACTGGGTCAATTTCACCTGGGATTTCTGAAAACCCGGCAAAAACAGGCGAATTTGCTTGGCGGCCTTATCCACCACCACAGGGGGCGGCACGGGCACCACCTGGTCAAAATCCAACAACTCTGCCAGCGTCCCCACCGGCAAGGGGGCAAAGGCTGCCGCTACCTGCGTCGGTGTGCCATCGGTTACAAGCACCCCTTGCACCCGCACCTCCACCTGCTGGGCGCTCCCCCACCACCAACGGGCCAGCCGCACCGCCTCCGGGTGGGAACTGGTCACCAGATAGACCGCCAGGGCTTGGGGGTCGCGCACCAACGCCTGCCCCTGCTGTAACACCTCCTCCAGCCATTGTTGGGGTTGCTCCAGATTGGTCTGTTCCCAACCGCCCGTGAGCACCGCCCCCAACAGCGGCCCCAGAAACGGGGACACATTGCGGCTAAATTCGGAAGCGGCCAACACCTGGCGAAACCGCCGATAATACCAATCCGCCAGCAAGGGCATCCCGATCATGCGGAGGGTTTCCCGGTCGCTGGCACCCTCGTACACAATGACATCGTACTGGTTTTCCTGGCGGTACAGCCGCAGCGCATTCAAGGTCAACAGACTGTCCAACCCGGGAACGACCCCCAACTCCTGCCCATACACATCCCGAAAAAAAGGGGATTTGACGTAGCGCGCCTCTAAGGCCTTGAGTTCTTCCCAAAGTTGCTCAAGCAGAATCACAGATTGCAGTTGGACCGCGTCAATGCCAGGGCAAACCGTTTGCGGTTGTGGGGTCAGGGGCGTGCCCAAAGCCGCATCCAAAGCCGGACTGGGGCAGTGGGTAACGATGAGCACCCGCCGTTGCCGCTGGGCAAACCACTGGGCAACCGCCACCACCACCTTGGCCCGTTCGCCGCTGCCCAACCAGGTAATGATGCGGGTCATCCGTTGAGTTGGAACGCCGGTTCGAGTTCTTCCGGGAAAAACCAGGTTTGACTTTGGTCACTAAAGCGCACGACCAGGCCGATGCCTTTACCATCTACGACCCGCATATCGGTCACAACCCCCACCTGACCCAGTTTTTTGCTGACTTCCGGGCCAACCCGGTCTTTCAAACAGCACACCCGCACCTGTTGCCCGACATACATTTCTGCCGCCATACACCTTTACCCTGATGAACCCATGCTCAGTTTAGCGAGTTGTGGGGCAATTTTGTTAGATTTGAGGGTGTTTGTTTGTCTGCAAGCGATGACCCCGCCCCCCACCCGCCTGCTTTTTGTCTGTATGGGCAATATCTGCCGTTCCCCGGCAGCCGAAGGCATCATGAACCATCTGCTCCGGCGGGAAGGCTTGCAGGACCAGTACCTGTGTGATTCGGCAGGCACGATCGGCTACCACGAGGGCAGTCCCCCGGACGAACGGATGCGCCTGGCTGCCCAAAAACGGGGCATCGTCCTTAGCGGTCGGGCGCGGCAATTTACCCCAGCCGACTTTACCCGCTTCGACCTGATCCTGACGATGGACCGGCAAAACTATTGGGATGTTTTGGCGCTGGACCGGGAGAATCGCTATCGGCACAAAGTAAAGATGATGTGTGACTTTTGCCGCCGTTATCCCCACCGGGAAGTGCCCGACCCTTACTACGGGGGGCCAGAGGGGTTTGAATTGGTTTTGGATTTGCTCACAGACGCCTGCGAGGGCCTATTGATGGCCTTGCGGCAACAGCCTACGCAAACGCTTTAGCTCGTGGGGGTACGGGGGTGGATAAGCCCCGCAACCTGCAAGGTCAGTGTCGGGATACCCCGCAAGGAGGTGTTGCAAGGATGGTGGTTATACACAACGGCGTTGCCGGAATCTGGTATAGCCAGGCGGTGGGACATCCCGTGTCTGCTTGTGGAGGGGCTATAAGACCCTGAGGAAGCGAGAAGCCCGTCCTCTAGGCGTTAGTATGAGGGTCGGGAGTATGTCACGTGGTATATTCGGCGTTGATCCGCACGTAGTCGTAGCTTAGGTCGCAGCCCCAGGCGTAACCTACCCCCGGCCCCTGCCCCACCTGAATGTGAATCACCACCGGGTCCGAGTGCAGGTAGGCTCTGCCGGCCTCGCGGTCAAAAGGCAGGGGTTGGCCGCCCCGCATCAGGGGAATCGGGCCCAGGTCAATGGCCAGGTCCTCCGGGTGAAAGGGCACGCCTGCCCGTCCGACCGCGGCGGCGATACGTCCCCAGTTGGGGTCCCGGCCAAACACCGCCGCTTTCACCAGCAGGGAACCGCTCACGGTGCGGGCAATGGTGCGGGCCGCCGCATCCGTGTCTGTACCCCGCACGCAGACCTCGATGAGACAGGTGGCGCCTTCCCCATCCCGAGCGACTTTTTTGGCCAATTGGGTACAGGCTTCGGTCAGCATGGCCGCCAGGGTGGCTGCCGCCGGGTCCTCAGGTTGAATGGGGGGGCCTCCTGCTGCGCCATTGGCCAGGGCCAGGCACATATCGTTGGTGCTGGTGTCCCCATCCACCGTGATTTGGTTAAAACTGACCGCCACCGCCTCCTGCACCAAACGTCGCCACAGGGGGGCTGCCACCGGTGCATCGCAGGTGAGAAAGGCCAACAGAGTCGCCATATTGGGATGAATCATGCCCGAACCCTTGGCTATTCCCCCGACGCGAATGGGGGGATGCAGCCCCGTACTTTCCAGGGCAACGGTTTTGGGCACCAAATCCGTCGTGAGAATCCCCTGCGCCGCCAAATCGCCCCCTTCTTGCGTGGTCACGGCCAACAACGCCGGAATTGCCCCCAGCAATTTCTCCATCGGGATCAAACGGCCAATCACGCCCGTCGAAGCCACCAACACCTCGTGGGCAGCAATCCCCAACGCCTGGGCAAAAGCGGCGGCAGTTGTACAGACATCCTGCCAACCCTGGGGACCGGTCGCGGCATTGGCTTGCCCGGCATTGCAGACAATTGCCCGCACGGGTTGACCTGTCTGGAGTTGTTGCTGACAGTAGGTGACGCAGGCCGCCCGCATCTGAGAAGTGGTAAACGCCCCTGCCGCCACCGCCGGCGTTTCCGAATAAATCAGGGTCAAATCCAAAGCCCCCGACGGTTTTAGCCCTGCCCGCACTGCCCCTGCCCGATACCCTTGGGGCGCCGTCACCCCACCCGGAATCGCTCGCCACATAACCGCCTCGTTCACCCCCGTAGCCAGGAATTGATGTTATTTTTTTGTCGCAACCACAAATCCCATCAATTATAGGGCAAATGTTTTGCTTGTGACGGCACAGGGTTACCGGGGTATAAATCGCCAAAATCACTCAAAATCACTTTTGTCATTAGTCTTTCTTGAGGTCATAGGCCCCTGATGTTTAACCCCTAGGAAGTTATAGTTTTGGGTAAGGAGCACGAATCATGATTCCGCTGGCCAATTCACAGCACTCGTTAGGGAATACCGTTGCCAACTTTTGGGCTACCCATTCTTGGATGCGACCACCCTAAAAGAAGAGTTCCTACTGCTTAACCCACCCCTTGGGGCGGTCGTAGGGATTCTATTGGTTCCTATTGATCCCTCTATCGATCTGCTGTATGTTACGCAGGCTAATTGACTTTTTTTGCCAATAAAACCCGCAACCTCTGCCGGATTCACACCGGTATGTAATGATTCTTAGTGATGTGTGGGGAACCCGGATTGCTACATTAGAAATCGCTGTTTATGGAGTTCTGGAACGCTTATGGCTATTCCCGGATTGCCCCCTGCCGATTCCCGCCTACGGGTGCGTACCTTTCTCCAACAACTTCAGGACGATATTTGCCGGGAACTGGAGGCGACAGATGGCAAAGGAACCTTCCGCGAAGACCACTGGGAACGGCCAGAGGGCGGTGGGGGTCGCTCCCGCGTGATGGAGGGGGGCGCGCTGCTGGAACGGGGCGGCGTGAATTTTTCCGAGGTGTGGGGGAAACAACTGCCGCCTGCCATTGTGGAACAACGCCCAGAGGCCAAAGGCCATGAATTCTACGCGACCGGCACGTCGTTGGTGCTCCATCCCCGTAATCCCTACGTGCCAACCGTGCATTTGAATTACCGCTATTTTGAGGCAGGGCCGGTGTGGTGGTTTGGCGGGGGCGCGGATTTAACCCCCTACTATCCGTTTCGGGAGGATGCGGTGCATTTTCACCAAACCCATAAAACGGCTTTGGATGCCCATCACCCGGAGTATTACCCGGTGTTCAAACGCTGGTGCGACGAGTATTTTTACCTCAAACATCGCCAGGAAATGCGGGGCGTCGGGGGCATTTTTTTCGATTACCAAGACGGGGTGGGGTTGCTCTATCGCGGCAACAATTCCCAGGGGAATGCCGCCATTTACAGCAATAAAATCGGGGAGTTGCCGCCCCGGAGTTGGGAAGAGGTGTTTGCCATGGTGCAAAGTTGCGCCCAGGCGTTTTTACCCGCCTATTTGCCGATTGCCGAACGGCGGCGGGGCATCCCCTATGGGGAACGGGAACGGCAATTTCAACTCTATCGCCGGGGGCGGTATGTGGAATTTAATTTGATCTACGACCGGGGGACGATTTTTGGGCTACAAACCAACGGGCGCACCGAATCAATTTTGATGTCCCTGCCGCCTTTGTGCCGTTGGGAGTACTGCTACACGCCCGAACCGGGCAGTCCCGAGGCCGCCCTCACCGAGGAATTCCTCAAACCCCAGGACTGGCTGGCTCAGGCGTAGCGAATCCCCGCCTGGCGCATCCGTTCGATAGCCAGTTGCAGCCGTTCTTCGGGTACGGTGAGGGCAATGCGGAAAAACCCTTCCCCGGCAGCCCCGTACCCCACCCCCGGCGGCACAATAATGCCACATTTTTCCAGCAACAGGGTGGCAAATTCGGTAGAGGTATAGCCCTGGGGAACCGGCGCCCACACGTACAACGTGGCCTTGGGCGGGACCAGCGGCCAACCCAAGGACTGCAACCCCCAGACGAGCACATCCCGCCGCCGTTGGTACACCTGCATCAGTTCCTGCAACGCCGCCTCGCTCGTTTCAAAGGCCGCCATGGCCGCCCGTTGAATCGCCTTGAACACCCCGGAATCCACGTTGGTTTTCACCTGCCCCAACCCCTGAATTCCCAGGGCCGCCCCGCAGACAAACCCCACCCGCCAGCCGGTCATGTTGTAGGACTTGGACAGACTGTGAAATTCAATCGCCACCTCTTTGGCGCCGGGCACTTCCAGGACACTGGGCGGTTTGTAGCCGTCGTAGGCCATCTCCGAATAGGCGTGGTCGTGGCATAGGAGAATGTCGTACTGGCGGCAAAACGCCACCGCTTCGGCAAAAAACTCCCGGCTGGCTATCGCCCCCGTGGGATTGTTGGGGTAATTGAGCCACAGCAATTTCGCCCGTCGCGCCACCTCGGTAGGAATGGCCGTCAAATCCGGCAAAAAGCCCCGCTCTGGGCGCAACGGCATCATCCAGGCCTGCCCCCCCGCAAAAATGGTCGAAGTCCGGTACACCGGATAGGCCGGGTCGGGAATGAGCACGTAATCCCCCGCCTCCACAAACGCCAAAAACGTGTTGTGAATCGCCTCTTTGGAACCAATCGAGGACAAGACTTCCCGCTGCGGGTCAACCGTCACCCCAAACCGCCGGTACATCCAAGCTGCCGCCGCCTGCCGGTACTCCTTCGTCCCCTGGTAGGGCGGGTAATTGTGGGTACTGGGGTCGTCAATCGCCGCGTGCATGGCTTGCACCACATGGGCAGGCGTGGGTTGGTCCGGGTCGCCAATGCCCATATTGATCACATCCACCCCTTGCGCCACCAACGCATCCCGCTTGCGGTCAATTTCCGCAAATAGATACGGGGGAATCTGCTGCAAACGACTGGCCAATTGCATAGGGGCGGCTCCAAAAACTGTTTTTTTATGATAAAGCCTAGGGCGACCTTGAGCACCCCAGGCCGACGACTCCCAAACCCCACCAGTAGCAGCAAATTACACCGTAATCACTTGGTCAGGCTGATTGTTGCCCAAAGCGGCGTATAAGTCGGGGAAACAGCCGACCGTCACCCCGGCAACCACATTTTTGGGCACACATTTGGCCGGCTCTGTGCGCCCCTGCCCCTGGGCATCACACCAGCGCGGCTCCCCTTCGGCCAAATTCCGTTCCAAGGCACACATATCACACATCATCAGCAAAATGTTCTGCGCCTGGGCCACCCGCGCCAACCGCTCGCCAATCGGGTCCCCCTGCCGCAACACAAAACAATTGTCATCGAAGAAAAACATCCCCACCACCGTCGCCCCATGCACCCCCGCCTCCAACTGCGGCAGGATCATCTGCCCCAACTTGTACGTGCCCCCGCGGGGATGGGCAAAAACATAAGCCACCTTCATGCTGCCTCTCCTTCTTAAGAAGGATTTTTATTCTCATAGTAACAGGGGGGCGACCGGTTCACCCCCCAGGAGGTGGTTAAGCGTGCAAATGGGCCTCCAAGAACCAGAGCCGTTTGTCCACCGTGCGGGAAATCTCGGTGAACAAATCCGCCGTATCCGCATCGCCCAGGTTCGCCGTCTGGTCAATCGCCTGTCGGACAGAGCGCGCGTATTGGGCATAGCGGTCTGCCAGCGCCACCAGATGCTCGTGCCCTCTGACTGCCGTCTGGGGATATTCGGGCAACTGGGACGCCTGCGCCACCATCCGCACCGTGCCCTGGGCCACCCCGGCCAAGGCCGTTACCCGTTCTGCTAGCTCGTCCACATAGCCCAACAATTCCCCTGCCATCGCATCAAACATCTCGTGCAGGGCATAAAAATCCGACCCTTTCACGTTCCAATGGGCCTGTTTGGTCTGGCTATACAGGTCAAAGGTATCGGCCAAAGCCTGATTCAAAATGGCAATCACCTGCGCCCGCACCTCGGCAGCCAAATCCAAACGCGTCGGGTAAAGCGTAGCTTGCGTTGGCATCGTCGGAACCCTCCCAAAAACAACCACAAAAACTGAGAACCCTACCCCGCTAGGCCAAGTGCAACCGCAACACCGCAGGCGTTGCCCGCCGCACCCGACACCGAATGGTAGGACACCCCAACCGGCGCATCGCCTCAAACCGATGACAGCCGGAAAACCCGTAGTAAACCCCCTCCACCTCCAACACCTCAATCGGCTCCAACTGCCCCACCGCCGCAATCGAAGCCATCAACTGCGCCACCTTCTCCGGGTCGGTCTGCCGCGGTAAAGGCCGCCGAATCGCCGCCAACGGTAACTCCATCACGCGCATCGTCCACCTGCTGAATCCCTCCTGTTCTAAATCATACTCATAACGACTACGAGTTGACAAGGAATGGGTGCAGATGGGGGACCTGGGGTGGTCAGGGTAAACGGTCAAGAACCCGTTGGCGGTAGGTTTGGGGGTCGGTACCGGTGCCAGAGGCCTGGGCAGGGAGGTGTTGTCGGAGGGCCAGCAGGCGGGTTTGGGGGGCGGGGTGGGTACTAAGAAAGGCGGGTGGGCTGCCTTGGCTTTGGAGTTTGGTCAAAAATTCCAGCAAGCCGCGGGGGTCATAGCCGGTGCGGAGGAGGTAATTGAGGCTACCGCGGTCGGCTGCCAATTCCTGTTCTCGGCTGCGGGGACGCCGCAACGCCAATTCCACCACCAGCGCATTCAGGCGACTGCCATCGGTGCCCAACAGCGTGCTGATCCCCTGGACGACCGCCAACTGTTGCAACTGGCGCACCAGGTGGCGCTGGGCAACATGGGCAATTTCGTGTCCCAGGACGCCTGCCAACTGCGCCTCATTTTCGACACTTTTGAGCAATCCTGTCGTCACATAGACAAACCCGCCCATCGTGGCAAAGGCATTCACCTGGGGGCTGCGGACCACCGTAAATTCGTAGGGCAAATGGGGGCGTTCACTCACGGCGACCAGCCGTTGGCCGATTTCGGTCACATAGCGTTGCACTTCCGGGTCCGCGTGCGCCACAAATTCCCGCGCCAACAAGTGTTGGTGGATCTGCTGTCCTAGGTGTACCTCCTGCCGGTCAGAAAGCTGGCTCCATTGGAGAATTTCCAAACCCCGTTGGAGCAGTACCGGCCAAGGAATGCCCTGGCGTTGCGCCTGTGCCGGGGTGACGACCAAGACCAGACTGAGCACAAAGACGAAAACCAGCACACGCCAGCGTTTTCCCCCAAACTGGCGGCGCCAACTTGAAGCAGTGTTTGTAGCCATAACATCCGTACCCTAGCGATGCCCCTGCCCTCATTCAATCATCAAGAATCATCAAAAAAAATTAAAAGTTAACGCATGCAACCCTGTTGTTTTGCAAAACCCAACCTGATTTCCGCGCGTTTAGTTGTACAATCATGGCATCCCCTTTACCCCAACGGCAACGTATGGCTTCCCCTTCCGTCGTGCGAGTTCCCCCCGTCCAGGAATTGGTCTGGGGTTTTGTCATTCAAGGGTTGGTGGGTAGTGGTATGCTCATGGCGCTGGTGCGCTTGCTGCCTTACTACCAGCAACAACAACAGCGGCATCACCTTCTCCAAACCGAGATAGAACGTACGGAGATACAGGTGCGGGAGTTACAAACCGAATTTCAGCGCACCTTTGACCCGCACCAGCAGCCCCGGTTGATCCAAAAAGCCACCCAACGGCTGCAGCCCCACCAGCGGCAGGTTATTTGGGTAAAACCCCGTTGACGCCGATGCTACCGCCCCTTCCCGCCGATATTTCTCCCCAGGCGTATGTGGTTTTGGGACTGGCCCATTGCTTTTGGCAGACCGAAGACGGCCTGACCGAATTGCAGATCGTAGAACCCATTCCCACCGCTGCCCTGCACACCCTGTACCAAGGCGTTCCCACCTCCTATGCCGTCCTGCGGGCCACCACCCTCGGCGCAGCGGCGCAGGTCATGCGGGAGCATTTTCCCCAGGCCCAACCCTGCCAGGATTTTTGGGAACGGGCCATTGCCGCCGCCCGTACCTACCAACGGGATGAACGCGCCCGCGCCTACCTCCCCCTTGGCCACGAATACCGCCATTTGCATTTCAGCCTCGAGCGCAAACGGGTCTTAAACAGCCGTCGTACCGTGCGAGATAGCGACAACATTCGACAACACCCCCACACCCACCGCCAGCTTTAGGGAGCTACCCCCCGGCGAGAAAGCACCAACTTCCCATCGCCTTGGGGAGTTATCTATGGCGGTCATCCCTTGAGCCTTTATTTTGCGTCAGCGCCTTTACGGGAACTGACTTGGCTGAGGCGAATTTGTTTACGTCCCAGGATAATTGCAAATTCATCGCC
>Ga0197142_1004394_pt1 | contig 11433 bp, 10 predicted proteins | sample GBS60_MetaG_FD_148614 | JGI IMG/M metagenome (GOLD analysis project Ga0197142, IMG submission 148614) | Sediment microbial communities from Great Boiling Springs, Gerlach, Nevada, United States - GBS 60_MetaG | ecosystem: Environmental > Aquatic > Thermal springs > Hot (42-90C) > Sediment... | reverse complement strand
CATCTCGCTTCCTCCTTTCCTTGCTCCCGGTCCGCGGCCCGGGGCGGCGGGTATTCTCTCTCTCTTGTCAAGGGGGTTTGTGTCATGTTGGTGTCATGGTTATGTCAGGAAAAGACTGACGCAACGCCAGTCGTGAGCTTGCTCACGGGGCACTATCCCCGGGGGAAAGGCACCACCGCTTGCTCCCCCAAAAGCGTTTTCCCCACAAGGGCCCGCATCACCGGCGACCCTTGATCCGGGAAGCCTGGAGCACCACCGGGTCTTTGCTTTTAAGCGAGCTTTTCGTGGCCTGCCGCGGCGCTTTCACCGGTCACCCCTGGCCCGCCAACCTCCGGGAGCTGAAGCTTCGCCTGGAGGCTGCCGAAGCTCGCCGCCCGCAAAGGTTGGTACTTCTCGAGGAGCTGGGGCTTCCGGGGGGGAAGTGCTGGCCGGGGGCGTGACCTTGTCGCACCTTCTCCGCAGGCTCGAGAAAAAGGCTATTGCCGGAGCCCTGCAGTGCGCTAGCGGCAAGCTGCGGGAAAAAGCCAAGCTCTCGCGAATCCCGCGTCCTCGTGGCGCAGCAAGCCCGGAAAAAAAACGCCCTGCGGGTGGTGGGACGCTTGCTTCGCAAAAGCGCCAGGCGGTGCTGCCCGCTGCCGCGCTCCACAAGCCCCGGGGTCGCAAGCCCCAAGCCGCAGCTAGCGGCGCAGCTCGCCGCGGCGCAGGCGCCGGTAAAGGTCTAGGGATTCCCGGAGGATTTGCAAGGCGTCCTCGGGGCCGAGGAAATCCTCTACCACCACCTCCTTGTGTTCCAGCGCCTTGTAGTCCTGGAAAAACCGGCGGATTTCCCGGAGCGTGTGGCCGGGGAGCTGGCTGTGGTGGGTGTAGTCGGCAAAGGCAGGATCGTCCACCGCCACCGCGAGGATCTTGTCGTCCAACCCCTTTTCGTCCCGCATGCGCATGGAACCTATGGCCCGGGCTTGCACCACCGTGAGCGGGTGCACCGGCTCTTGCATGAGCACCAAGGCATCCAGGGGATCGCCATCGTCGCAGTAAGTACGGGGGATAAAGCCGTAATTGGCGGGGTAATAGACCGCGCTGTAAAGCACACGATCCAGCCGCAAAAAGCCAGATTCCTTGTCCAGCTCGTACTTGTTCTTGCTTCCCATGGGGACTTCAATCACCACCGGGAACGCCTTTTCGATCACCTGGTCGTCCACATACACGTCATGCCAAGGGTGCATGGAGATCCTCCTCCCCCCTGCAAGCGCTGCAGGGGCAAATCCTCCGCAGCTCTTCCAGATGGTAGATGCCGAAGTCGTGACCGTCCCCCCACACCACCTGGAGCCCGTACCGTCCCACGCGGCGCACCGCCACCGGCACAAACGCCTCGGGGGGAAGGCGGCGCAGGGTGGGCAGCGTGGCTTTGCCGAAAAGGTGCTTTTCCCCCTTGCAGGAGGCGCAGCTACAGGCCCTGCGCAGCTCGGCCCCTGGGAAATAGGACTCGTGCCCGTCCTCCCAAAGACAGACCACCTCGTCTCCCACCACCAAGGCATCTTTTAGGCAAAAGCGCGGTTCGTCCATAGGCGTCCCCTGGTCATGATAAGGTTTTCCCAGCAGGAGGGAAAGGTGGCAGCGGTGGTGGTGGCCAACGCGCCGTTTCGCTTTTGGCCCGAAGCCTATCAGTGGGTGCGGAAGGCGCCGCTTCTGGTGGCGGCGGATGGGGGGGCGAACCACCTGGCCCGGGTAGGGGTGTGCCCGCACTTTGTGGTGGGGGATCTGGATTCCCTGGATCCCCAGGTGCGAGGTTGGGTGGGGGAAGAGCGCATCGTCCCGCGCCCGGATCAGGACCACACGGACCTAGAAAAAACCCTTGCCTTCGTGCGAGAACAGGGAGCCACGAGCGCGCTGGTGCTGGCGGCCACCGGTGGCAGGCTGGACCACGCCCTGGAAAACCTGGCGATCCTTGGGCGGCTGGTACCGAGCTTCCCCTGCGAGATTCGGGAGCAGCAAACCCGCATCGTGCCCGTTTCGGGGGAGGCAAGCTTCGAGGTTCCGCCCGACGCCACGGTGTCGCTCATGCCTTTGGGCAGCTGCGAGCGGGTATGGACCGAGGGGCTGTTCTGGCCGCTTGCCGGGGAGCCCCTTTCCCTGGCGACCCGCACCGGGCTTTCCAACCGGGCCACCTCGGAGCTGGTGCGGGTGCGGGTGGAGGGAGGGGTGCTTTTGGTGTTCCTGCCCTGCTAGGATAGCTCCGTGCAGTACAAGATGGCAGGCTCCCCCCGCTGGCTGCAAGCCTTCTACAAGGCGTACTTCGCCTTCTGGATCCCGGCCCTGGCCTGGGCCGCCACCTGGTGGCCGCTGGGCCTCATGTACTGGATGGCCCGCTGGCTGGTGATCTTCCCCTTTAACCTGGTCCGGCCCAAGTACCTGCGGGTGGTGCGTCAAAACACCAGCCGGATCCTGGGCCTTTCTCCTGACCATCCTTCGGTGAAGCGCGTGGCGCTGGCGATGATGTGGGAACACGCCTACCATTGGATCGACTTTTTCCGTTACGCGCAGCTGCCCCCGGAAGCGGTGGCGGCGAACATTGCGACCCTGGAAGGCTGGGAGAGGTTCCTCTCGGCCCGGGACTCAGGGCGGGGCACCCTGTTGCTCACTGCCCACATGGGCAACCCGGAGGTGGGGGCTATCGCCTTGGGCAAGCACGTGGAACAGGTGCACGTGCTTTACTGGCGAGACCGCTTTGCCAAAGCCGAGGAGTTTCGGGCAAGGATGCGCACACTTGGGAACGTGTACGGCATCCCCGTGGACACCTCGCACCTTTCGGTGGTCCCGGCGCTGCGGGTGCTGCGCAGCGGGGGCCTTCTGGCCTGCCACGGGGATCGCGACTTCAACGGCCAGGGGTGGCCTGTGGAGTTCTTCGGGGCCCCGGCCAAGTTTCCCCCTGGGCCCTTCATGCTGGCAGCCCGGGGACGGGCGCTGGTGGTGCCCACGTTCTTCCTGGTGGATGCCCAACGGAAGTTCCGGGTTTTTTACGAGGAGCCGCTGGAGCTCCCCGAAAACACCTCGGAAAAAGCGTTGCGGCCTTTTCTGGAACACTGGGTACGCATCCTCGAGGCAAGGATCCGCGAGCAGCCCCACCAGTGGTACTGCTTTTACCCGTTCTGGGAGAGCTGAGCGTCCGTGGCGACGCGGCGGCTTGGTTAGCGCGAAAGAACCGGCGGGGCCGACGAGACTCGCCACTCGGCGGGAGGAGGGGTGGGCGGCGGCGCAACGAGCACGCCTCCGGCTTTGCCGGTGCGCACTTGGGGGCCCGGGGGGCCAAGCCGCTCGCGGGCGGACGGGGGTGAGCGAGCGGGCCCCCCGCGCAAAATAAAGATGGCTGGGGAGCAGGGATTCGAACCCCGATACCGTGGTCCAGAGCCACGTGTCCTGCCGTTGGACGACTCCCCAGCAGGCAAGACGTATTCTACCGAGCCGCGGCTCGCTGTCAACGTGCGGCCGCTTTTGCGTCCCAGCTGCCCGCTTCCCGCAGCACGAGGGCCCGCTTCATGCTCCTGAGCAAGCTCTAAATCCTAGTCCTAAAGGTTGAGCCTCCACCCTGGTGCTGGGCAGCTACGCCGGGCGCCCTCGGGCGTTCCCGGGATCTTGACAGCGGCGCTGGGGCAAGATAGATTTGAGGTTGGGCAGGCTGCGCGGGAGGTTAGCTCAGTGGTGAGAGCACCTGCCTTACACGCAGGGGGTCGCGGGTTCGAGTCCCTCACCTCCCACCACCCGCGGCTAGCTTGCCAACCCCTGAGGCGGGGTCGTAGTTCAGTTGGCTAGAACGCCGGCCTGTCACGCCGGAGGTCGCGAGTTCGAGTCTCGTCGGCCCCGCCATTTTCTTGCGAACAAAGCCAAAACGCCGAGCCTCGGTCTCGGTTGGTTATCCGTTGCGGGGGGCACACTCCCGCTCCCCCGCCCAGCCGCCAGCGGCTTAGCCCCCACCAACCGCTCGTTTCCTCAACCCAAAAGCTTGCCTGCCAACGCGGCGATTTCCTCGGCCAACTGCTGCGCTTGGGCGAGCTCTTCGGCTTCCACCATCACCCGCAGCAAGGGCTCGGTGCCGGAGTACCGCACCAGCACCCGCCCCTGACCGGCCAGGGCAGCCTCGGCGCGGCGGGTCGCAGCTTGTAAGGCAGGGACTTCGTGCAGGGGCCTTTTCTCTCGCACCCGCACCCCCAGGAGAACTTGGGGGAAGGGCACAAGGTCTGCACGTTCCTCCAAGCTCTTCCCCAAGGCTACGGTTTGGGAAAGCAAGTGCGCTGCGGTGAGCAAGCCGTCCCCGGTGACGCTGTAGTGGGCGCAAATGACGTGGCCCGACTGCTCTCCACCCAGCACCGCCCCCTCCCGTTGCATGGCCTCCCACACCTCCCGGTCCCCTACGGGGCAGCGCACCAGCCTCAGCCCTTCCCGGGCCAGCGCCTGATCCAGGGCAGCGTTGGACATGACCGTGGCCACCACGGTGCTCCGGAAAAGCCGCCCCTCCTCAGCCAAGGCCCTGGCCCAGAGGAGCAAGATGTCATCGCCGGTGAGCACCCGGCCCGTGTGGGTCACCAGCACAGCCCGGTCTCCATCCCCATCAAAGGCCACCCCTGCTGAGGCCCCTCGCTCTCGCACCGCCGTGGCCAGCTCCTGGGGATGCAAGGCACCACAGCTCAAGTTGATGTTGTGACCATTGGGAGCGGCGTTGAGCAGCTGTACCTCGGCCCCCAAGGCTTTAAAGAACCTACCTGCCACTGGGACAGCAGCCCCATGGGCCGGGTCCACCAGGAGACAAAGGCCCGAAAGAGCTTTCCGCGGTAAGGTTTCGGTCAAAAAGTGGATGTAGGCTTCACGAAAGCTCGGGTCCTCCGGCGGGAGATGATCGGCCCCTTGCGGTGCCACGGTATCGAGGAGTTCCTCGATGCGGTCCTCCTCCGCTTGCGGGAACTTCTCACCGCTTGCCGCCAAGAGCTTGATGCCGTTGTCGCTCGCTGGGTTGTGGGAGGCGGAAACCACCACGCCCGCGCCAAAGCCCATCCCCCGCCGCAGCAGGTGAGAGACCGCAGGGGTGGGGAGTACCCCAGCCCAGACCACCTCTCCACCCTGGGCGGCAAACGCCCCCGCCAACCACTCCGCCAAAACCGGGGTGGAGGCCCGAGTATCTCCGGCCAGGAGCAAACGGAGGGGGAGGCCTTTTTCCCCCAGATGTACAGCCAGCGCCGCCCCAATGCGCTGGACCGTGGGCCGGTTCAGCGGGTAGTACCCTGGAACCCCCCGCACCCCGTCGGTGCCGAAAAGCTTGCCCATCAGTCCCCTCCCTGGGGCTCGCTCCGCCCCCCAGCGTGGGTCACCTCCACTCGCACCGTCACGGCCAACGGCTCTAGAACCTGCAAAAGCGGGGTGGGGGACCGCACGGATACGGTGACCGAAAAACCGCTCCTCGCCCCCTCCACCACCACTGGATCGGTCCCAAGGCTTGGAAGCACCTCTACCTGCTGCCGGGGACCTCGGATCTTCACCAGCTCCGGCTCCACGGTCACCCCAACCACCGTGAAGCCGCTCCCTGGGCTGCCTACCAGGTTAGGCCGCACCGGCACGCTGCGCACCACCAGGCGCTCCAGGCGCAACGGCACCTCCGGGGGGGAGATCCCCACCACTTCCACTTGGGCCGGCAGGCTCACCAAGCGCCGATCCACGGGGTAAGGCGCCTCTCCTTCCCGGGCTTGGTGCAGATCCACCACCGCTCCCACTTTTTCCACCGCTTGCAGTCGCTCCAGGGGCCCGCGTAACCGCACTACCACCGCCCGGGGCACGTCGGAGGTCACCACGAGAGTCTGGGGAACGTTGATCAAGGTCAAGGAGGCCTCTACCTCTCGCTCCGCCACCGGCATACGGCGCTCCAAGGCTCGGGAGTACCAAAGAGCCACGCTCAACATGAGCGCCAGAAGCGCCAAGCCGGGAGAACGGGGCAATAGCCTCATACTTTGGCCTCCCTTTGGCCCAGGTAGAGGAGCTTCAACAAGAGGTCGCGCAGTGCTGGCTCCTCCAGGTCCCGGTGCAACTGCCCGTCCACCGCCACGCTCACCTCCCCCCGCTCCTCCGACACCACGATGGCTACCGCGTCCGTTTCATCAGAAATCCCTAACGCCGCCCGGTGCCGGGATCCCAACTCCGAGGAAAGGTTGGCCTGTAAAGTGAGGGGGAGAAAACAACCCGCTGCTACAATGCGCCGCCCCTGGAGGATGGCAGCTCCGTCGTGCAGCGGGGTGCCCGGGGTGAAAAGGTTCACCAAGAGGTCGTAGGTGCAGAGAGCATCCAACGGGATGCCGGTTTCCGCAAACGAGCGAAGGCCTTCCCCCCGTTCAATGACAATGAGGGCGCCGTAGCGCCGTGCCCGCAAGGTGCGGCACGCCAAGACCAGATCGTTCACCAGCACCTGCCGGCTGGAGGAAGCAAAAAACCGCACCAGCGGTGTCTGACCCACTGCAGCCAAGATCCGCCGCAAATCTTGCTGGAACAGCACGATAACCGCCAACGGAAGGTAAAACAGCACCTGCCCAAGAATCGCGGCCAGGGTGATGAGGTCCGCGGCTTGGGCTGCCAGGTACCCTGCCACCAGCACCAAAATGCCCCAGAGTGTGGCCAGCGCCCGCCGTCCTTGGAGCGCCCGGAGCAGCCAGTAGAACAGCCAGGCCACCAACAGGATGTCGGCCAGGTCCCGCAAGCCCACCGCCACCGGCAAAAGGCCCCGCAGCCCAGCAAGCAAGCCGCTCATGCCCCCTCCAGAGTCCGGGCCACTTGGAGAAACTGGCGGGTGGCCGCCACGTCGTGCACCCGAACCAACGCTTTCGGGCAGCGGAGGGCGGGAAGCAACGCGGCCAGGCTCCCTGGAAGCCGCTCCGGCACCGCTGCCCCGGTGAGCTGACCAATGAACGACTTGCGGGAAACACCCAGGACCAGAGGAAAGCCAAGAGCGGCAAGCTCCGAAAATGCCCGAAGCAAGGCAAGGTTGCCCTCAAGATCTTTCCCAAATCCAATGCCGGGGTCCAAAAAGATGTGTTCCCGGGGGATCCCAGCTTCCAGAGCTTTTTCCGCCCGCTGCCAGAGGAACTCCGCCACCTCCGCCACCACGTGGGTGTAACGGGTGTTCTGCTGCATGGTCTGCGGCGTACCTCGCATGTGCATGAGCACGATCCCAGCTCCCTCCTCGGCTACCGCCTCCAGCATCCCCGGATCCGCCCCGGCTCGAACGTCGTTGACCAAGCAAGCACCGGAAGACAGCGCTTTATGGGCCACCGCTGTCTTGGAGGTATCTACCGAGATCATGGCTTGGGGCGCCGCTGCCCCGAGCCCGCGGATCACCGGCAACACCCGGGCCAGTTCTTCCTCCGCTGACACCGGCTGGGCGCCCGGTCGGGTGGACTCGCCTCCCACGTCCACCACCACTGCGCCCTCGGCAAAAAGCTGCAACCCCCACGCCACCGCCAGATCCGGATCGGTGTAAAGTCCCCCGTCGGAAAAAGAGTCTGGGGTAACGTTAAGCACCCCCATGATGGCGGGGCTTCCCCCTTCAAACAGCCGCTGGCAGCACAAGCGCGCCACGCCCTAAGCTTAGCGAAAAAGCACCGCTGAGGTGAGTGCCCCGGGGCGAAGCTTACTGCGCTGCCTTCCCAGCAAGGACCTGGCGAAGGGCCGTACCGTGCTGCTTTGAAATGCCATCCTGCACTGTGACGGACACCGTGTACGCTCCCGGGGGAATCGAAAAGAGCAGCGTAGTGCGAAATACCCCATCCTGGGCACTGGGCTCCTGGCCAGGGGGTACCGCGAGGGGGTAGCTGCGGGGCATGACCGTGAGGTTTTCCCCTTTTTCGTCGTACACGGCAAGGAAGACGGTACAGACACCCTGGAGCCCTCCTTGGGGCTGGGGAAGAAACACCAGCTCCCGCAAGGGTAAGAGCACCTGGGCCGCCAGACGGACCTGCCCCTGCTCAAAACCCTTTTCCTCAACCGTGAGCGCCACAGGCAGAGAACCCTTTGGCTTGGGAAAGGCGAGGGGGGTTGCTAGCTCTTGGGCCAGCTTTTCCTCCTCCGGGAGGTCCAGGTAGCCTAAACGGTGGCGGACCGCAACGCCGGTGCGGTTTACCTTCACCGTAATGCTGTGATACTGACGGTCCGGAGGGTGGCTGGGTGTATAGCCCAGGGAGTAGTACGTGGAGGTCTCCGTCAGGACCCGTCCCAAGGGCTGCTCCATCTGGTTTGCTCGGAAATAAAGACCGCCGGTCCCCTGCACCAGCGTCAAAGGGGCGGTTTCGTAGTCGGAGACTTCGGGGACCGCGGTGAAGCTCCCAACGTTTTTCACCAGGCCTAGCTGGCGGCTTTCCACGTCGTGCAGCCGCAAGGGGGAATCCAGCCCTCTGGTGTTCACCACGTACAGCGAAAACCCCGTGGCGTTGGCCGCGCGGACGAGCGCCTGCAGCGCCGCTTCCATCTCCCGTTTGAGCGACTCCAGGGCCGGGTCCGATTGGGCCCGATCCGTAAGCCCAGTGTCGCTCCACGTCTTGGGGTCGCTGCTCACCAAGTACTGGACTTCAGGGTGAAACTCCATGGGACCGGTGAGAAGCAGCACCGCCTTGCGGCCTCCGAAGGTGGCGTAGGAACGCAAGAGCCCGCCCAATACCCGAGCGGTTATTGCAAAGGACTGCAAGGTGCGGCGAGCCCGCTCCTGGGAGACGAACCGTCTGGTCTGCCCAATGTCGTAGCGGGTGGCCCGGGTGGGCTCCTCGGTTTGCAGGTACTGGGAGCGCACAGGGTCGTTCTCCAGCCGAAAGTCCAAGCGATGGCGAGCGGCAAAGCTCGGCAGCTTTCCCACCTCGTCCAAGGCAGCGGCCACCTGGAAGGTATCCGTGGTAAACGGCATGAGGTACTGAAGCTCTTCCCCCACCGCCGCCACCGCCCACTCGGTGTCTTTGGGTTGGGTCTCCATCAGGAAAGCCTTGGCTCGCTCCAAAGCCCGGGCACGGGTTGGGGGGTCCAGGAAGTTGTTGTCCACCACCAGCACGACCCGGCGCCGAAAGCGCTCATCTACGGGGGACACCCCCCGGGAAAGATCTTCCAGGGCAAGCTGCGGCTGCGCTTCCACGACCTTGTAGAAGTTCTTGATAGCCACAGGGGTGCCATCCTCCAGGAGCGTAAAGTCCTCGGGCCGTAAATCGGTAACGGGCTGGCCCTCCCGGTCCGTAACCACCACGTCCACGTTGACCACCCGCACCTCCACGCTGGTTACGAACGACGGGGGTGTGGGGTCCTGGGCCAAAGCGGTCAAAAGCAGCAACCAGCTCACAGTGCCTCCTAAGCGAGTGCCAAGGTCATTCTAGCCGTTTCCCAAAACGTGGGTATTGCCCCCTTTGTTCCAACCAGGCAAGCTGAGCTGACCGAGGTTTGCTATCCTTGCGGCTTATGAGACGAGTGCTTTGGGTGATGCTATTGGTTTTCCGACCAGAGCTGGGGCAGGCGCAAGATGCCTTGGAGGCGGTGCGGCGCTTCGCTGCCGCTTACCTTCCGGCAAGCTCCGAGGCCGTGGAGGTCCGCCTGACCGCCAACGGGCAGACCCCCGGGGGCAACTACCAAGTCATCACCGCCTCCCGAGGGAACCTGGAGAAAAACCAGGGCGAGGTAGTGACGCTGGTGGTGGACCCCCAGGCTGGAACTGTCAATGCCGGCCTGGTCCTTTCCCTCGCCCCGCAAGGAATCCCCGCCGAACAACTGCCGTTCTTTGCCGAGAACACCCTACCCCAGATCCTCAGCCAAGGGATGGGGGGCAGCTTCCGGGTGCGTTGGCCGTCGATGGTGGCCAAGCCTTCCGGGGTGGTACAGCTCACCACGAGCTTTTCCACGGGCTACGGCTGGGTACGCATGCCCGTGGCCCTCACCGGCGACGGAAAGTTCCTCATCATTGGCGAAAGCTGGCCTCTTTACAAGGATCCCCGGGAGGTACGGCGCGAGCGACTCGCCGAGGCCAAGCTCGTCCCCGACTTCGGGCCAGCAGACGCCAAGGTCACAGTGGTGGAGTTTTCCGATATGCAGTGTCCCGCGTGCAAACGAGCTTGGGGAGAGTTAAAACCAATCCTGGAGAAGCTTCCCGTCGCTCACGTTTCGGCACACTTCCCGTTGGTCAACAACCACCCTTGGGCTTTTCGCGCTGCTTGCGCTGCGGTGTGCTTCGGGCAAAAACGCAAGGGGCTCATTCCTGCTTTCAAGGACTTCATGTTTGCCCAGCAAGCCGAGGTCAAGCTTGAGACCGTGGACGAACTGGTGTTTTCCTTTGCCAGCCAGCACGGCGTGGAGGAGACCAGCCTTAGGAGCTGCTACATGAAAGAAGCTGCCATGGACACGGTGCTGGCCCACCTCGCCCTCGGCTACCGGGTAGGTGTCATGGGGACGCCCAGTTATTTTGCCGGCGGCGAACACCTCCCTCTGGAGCCCCAAGCCTTTCAGAAGCGGCTGAACGCCATTCTTGCTGCTGGTGGTATTCCGGAAAAAGCCAAGTACTAGCCACGGATCGTACCGCCGAGCCCTTCTACCACGGCCCGAGCGAGCTTGACAAACGCCTGAGCTGCTGGCGAGGACGGCCGAGCTGCCACAATCGGTCGGCCCGCGTCCCCAGTCACCACCACCTCCGGGTCGATGGGGATCTCGCCCAAAAACGGCACCCCCAGCTGCTGGGCCGTGCGTCGCCCCCCCCCGGATTTGAAGATCTCCGTGCGGTAGCCGCAGTGGGGGCAAACAAAGGCCGACATGTTCTCCACCACCCCCAGCACCGGCACGTTTACCTTGCGGAACATCAAAAGCCCCTTGCGGGCATCGATCAGCGCCACGTCCTGGGGCGTCGTCACGATAATAGCCCCATCTAAAGGCAGCTGCTGCGTGATGGTAAGTTGGGCATCCCCGGTGCCTGGGGGAAGGTCCACCACGAGAACATCCAGTTCCCCCCAGGCCACATCCTCCAGGAACTGCTGCAGCGCTTTCATGACCATGGGCCCCCGCCAGATGACCGGGGTGTCCGGCTCTATGAGAAAGCCTAGGGACATTACCTTCACCCCGTTGCCGTCCACCGGCAGGATCTTCTCATCCTCGGTAACGCGCGGGGGATCCACGCACCCCATCATGAGATGCTGGGATGGCCCGTAAATGTCAGCGTCCAAAAGCCCCACGGCCAAGTTCAGCTGGCGCAAGGCCAAGGCCAGGTTGGCAGCCACGGTGGATTTGCCTACCCCACCCTTCCCGGAGGCCACCGCCACCTTGTAGCGCACCCCGGGGAGCACCTGGGGGGTTGGGGCCGCCTGGCCAGGGACTTCCACTTGCACCGAAAGGTCCAAGCTCGCCAGGCCCGGAAGCTTCTCCAGCACGGCCCGGGCCTCCCGCTCCACA
>Ga0197142_1004393_pt1 | contig 11434 bp, 10 predicted proteins | sample GBS60_MetaG_FD_148614 | JGI IMG/M metagenome (GOLD analysis project Ga0197142, IMG submission 148614) | Sediment microbial communities from Great Boiling Springs, Gerlach, Nevada, United States - GBS 60_MetaG | ecosystem: Environmental > Aquatic > Thermal springs > Hot (42-90C) > Sediment... | reverse complement strand
GGGCACGGTGATTGGGGATTATGTGACGGTGGGGGCGCAGGCGGATTTGAAACGCCCGGTGGTGTTCAACGGGGTGATGGTGGGGGAGGAAAGCCATCTGCGCGGCTGTGTGGTGGGGCGGGGCAGTCGCCTCGGTCGGCGGGTGCAAATTTTCGAGGGGGCGGTGCTGGGGCATTTGTGCACGGTGGAGGAGGAGGCGCAGGTGCAGGGGGGCTGTCGCATTTGGCCGGGGAAATATATTGAACCGGGGGCGACGGTGACCACCAATCTGATTTGGGGAACGGGGGCGCGGCGGCACTTGTTTGGGGCGCGGGGGGTGACGGGGCTGGCCAATGTGGACATTACCCCGGAATTGGCCATGCGGCTGGGGGCGGCCTTTGGGTCCTGTTTACCACCGGGGGCGCAGGTGCAGGTTTCCAGGGACCAGCGCAAAGTCTGCCGCATGATTTCCCGGTCGGTCATTGCCGGGCTGATGTCGGTGGGGGTGCAGGTTCACAATTTGGAGGCGCGGGCCATTCCCATCAGTCGGCTGGTGGCGCGGGTGTTGGGGGTCGATGGCGGCGTACATGTGCGGCTTGACCCGGATCGGGCAGGCCATGTGTTGATTGAATTTTTGGACGCCCAAGGGATTAACATTCCGTCCACCTTGGAGAAAAAAATCGAAGCGACCCTGGTGCGGGAGGAATTTCGGCGGGCGGCCTTGGCCGATATCGGCGATATGACCGTGCCGGGGCGGGTGACGGAAATTTATCGGGAGGCGTTTCAGCAGCAGTTGCAGGTCGAGGCCATCCGCCAGTCCCATGCCAAGGTGGTGGTGGACTACGCCTACGGGGTGTCGGGGGCCGTGTTGCCGGAGTTGTTGGTGGAATACGGCTGTGAACCGCTGGTGTTGAATGCCAGTTTGCGGCAAACCCCCCTCAGCCCGGAAGAAAAAGAACATTTGTTGCGACAACTGGGGCGGGTTGTCGAGGCAGTGCGGGCGCATCTGGGGGTGCAGGTGGATGCCAACGGGGAACGGTTGGTCCTGGTGGATGAAACCGGGACGGCAATCAAAGGTTCGCTGCTGACGGCGGTGGTGATGGAACTCATCTTGGCAGGGCAACCCCGGGGCACGGTGGCCGTACCCGTAACCGCCAGCAGTTTGGTCGATCAAGTCGCCCGTTACCACGAAGGGCGGGTGCTCCGTACCAAAGCCAATGCCACGGCCCTCATGCGGATTGCACAGGAACAACCCCAGATTTTGTGCGCCGGCAGTGGGGAATTGGGCTTTATTTTTCCCCAACTGCACCCCGGTTTTGATGCCATGTTTACAACGGCCAAAATTTTGGAACTGTTAACGGTGCAGGAACGTTCCCTGGCACAAATTCGCACCCATTTACCGCGTGTCGCCTGGAAAAATCAGGTCATCCATTGTCCCTGGCGGCTCAAGGGCGCGTGGATGCGGCATTTGGTCGAAACCCATCCCCCGCAGACCCTAGATTTGACCGATGGGGTGCGCCTGTTTCCCGAAGGCTACGACCCGGACCATTGGGTATTGTTTTTGCCGGATGCAACCGAACCCCTGATCCACATGGTGGTCAACGGTTTGGAACGGGAATGGGTCAATCACTGGGCAAGCGAATACCGCCAACGCCTGGAACAGTTTATGCAACATGCAGAGCGCTGAACGCCCCCCTGTTGCAAGCGCTAAGCCATACCGGCGATTGCTTTACCGGCAGAGTAGATTTCTCTATCTAAGTTCGAGAACGACAGGGGCATGGTCGCTCGGTTGCGGCCAAGTGCGCGGTTCCCGGTCAATCCAGCAATGTTTGGCCGCGGACTGCAAGTTGGAACTCACGAGAATATGGTCAATCCGCCAACCCTGGTTGCGCCGAAATGCACCTGCCCGGTAATCCCACCAGGTAAACTGCCCTCCCGTCTGGGAAAAGAGCCGGAAACTGTCACAAAAACTCAGGCTTAAAACATCAGCAAATGCCTGACGTTCTGGGGGAGAAGCCATAATGTGTTCACTTTTGCCCTGGGGGTCATAAATATCTAAATCGGTCGGGGCAATGTTCCAGTCCCCACACACACACACGGGCAATGACGCCTGGGAAAAGTGACCTAAATACCGATATAGCGCCCGTAACCAACGGAGTTTATATTCATATTTTTCACTGCCTACACTTTGACCGTTGGGAACATAAACATTCACAATGTGTAACCCCTGCACTTGGATATGGAGTAACCGTTTTTGTTCATCTAAATCACCCGTCGCTTCCACCCCCAAAACAGGCGCAAAACCAATCGCGGTCAGTTGAGGTGGAATCTTGCTGAGAATGGCAACGCCGTTGTAGGATTTTTGCCCGGCAATGGTGCAGGTATAGCCCGGAAAACTGGCGTGGGGAAATTGCTCATCCACCACTTTGGTTTCCTGCAAACATAAAATGTCCACCGGATTTTTGCTGAGCCACTCTTGAATATGCGCTAAACGGCTGCGAATGGAATTGACATTCCAGGTGGCAATGCGCATTGTCGCTGGGTCACAAAACCAGTTGTAGTATAGCACTTGGTTCCAGTGCCTTCCCCCCAATCATCCGGTCATCACCATCTCTTAGCAATCACAGATTGGCCACCCAAACAAATGAGCTTGCACCTGTAGCAAGGGACCCCGAACCTTCTAGCCGTACCAGGAACAAGATAGTAAAGCCTGTCATTTCTTAGCTTTCTTAATTTTGTTATTAAATTTTGTTATTAATTTAATTTTTTGCTTAATTAAGCCCACGCCGTCACCGACAAAACAGGGAGGTTGTCCCACCGACAACCCCCCGCATGCAAAACATGAATCCCCTAACGAGACACCGGCAGGTTCCTCAGCGTGGACTTCCCACCAAATTGGCCGGGGTTGCGCCGTTCTAAATCCGTTCCCCGCAGGTTGGCCCCTTCCAAATTGGCTCCCCGCAGGTCGGCATCATCCAACTTGGCATAGCTGAGGTTTGCCCCCCGCAAATTCGCATGGCGCAAATCCGTATTACTTAAATCGGCGCCCATTAAGTCCGCCCCTTGCAGATTCGCCCGCGTCAAATCCGCCCCGCGCAAATTGGCATTGCTCAGCTTCGCCCCCCGCAGGTCCGCCCCGCGCAGGTCACAGTTGGCGCAGGCTTTGGTATTCAACAACTGCCGCACCTGGGACGCATTTTCTGCCACCGCCGGCAACGCCACCAGCCCCGTCGCCGCCACCGCGACGCAAAGATTGAGGAACTTCATTGCACTACTCCCAAAACACTACCCAAGCCATCGCCCCTATTATGGCAAAGGTTGCTCTTGGTGGCTGTGATCTCCGTCGCTTTTTAATTTTTAACTTTTAATTAATAATCAACGCCCCGTTTCAAATCCACTCCCCGCTCCGCGTAGTGCTTGTGGTTGACCATCTCGGAGTGGATGCTGGCCAGGTCAAAATAGCGGGGCAATTGCCGACACCGCCCGGTAATAATCACCTCCGTATGTTGGGGTTTGCGCAAGAGGGTCTGAATGATCGGGTCCTGGGGCAACAATTCCAAATCCACCGTGGGATTCAGTTCATCCAAAATAATCGTTTTGTACAGCCCGGAGAGGATGGCTGCCTGGGCAATTTCCCAACCCCGTTCCGCCTCCACGTAGTCCAATTCCTGCCGGTCATGCCACCAGACAATCGCATCCCGGCCACAGCGCTGATGGTCCACCAAATTGGGATAACTATGCTGCAAGGCTTGAATGGCCGCATCCTCTGTGTAGCCGGAACCCCCTTTTAACCACTGCAAAATCAACACCCGATGGGACAAGTCCAAGCGAATCCCCCGCCCAATCGCCTGCAACGCCTTGCCCAGGGCGCTGGTGGATTTGCCTTTACCCGCCCCTGTATAGATTTCAATCCCCGTAATCCCGTACTTTTGAGCCGTGGGATGGTGGTGGGGACGCATTTCCGAATGCAAATCCGCAATTTCAATCAATTCCTTGGGCGCCGCCCTTCCTGTAGCAATAATCTCTAGAGATTCCGGTTTTTCCTGCAAAACCTTGACCACCTCCTGCACCGGCAACAGCCCCAAATCCAGTACCGGATTGATTTCATCCAGCACAATGACCGAGTAGAGTTCCGACAAAATGGCACCCTTGGCAATGTGCCAACCCCGTTCCGCCTCCAAACGGTCGTAGGCCGTGATTTCGTCTGGGCCAAAAAACTCTGCCCGCCCGGTGCGTACCTGGTCAATTAAATGGGGAAACGCCTGCTCGAGGGCTTCAATCGCCCCATCCTCGTCATACACCCGCCCCGGCCCTTTGAGAAACCGCAACAACAACACCCGGTTCTGCTTGCCGGTATTGATGCCCAGCCCAATCGAGCGCAACACCACCCCCAAAGCCGCCTGGGATTTCCCCTTGCCCAACCCGTCGTACACATGGATTTGCCCGACCGGACGCTCCTGCCGCCGTTGCGCCGTGACAATGCCCATGCCTGTCCGTCCCATAGCCGCACATCCCCCCCCTAGGGTGATTGTAGGCGATCCCCGCGACCTAATCCTCGTGGTCCTCAAACGGGTCATCCAAAAGGCGCGACGGCGGCCCAAACGCCATATAAATGGCATAACCCGTCAGCGCCAAAACGACGGCAGCCAAGGAAATGATAAAAACTGTTGCAGATTCCATCCGGGGAACCTTACGGCGGTGATGGTACACTTATAATGTTACAGGAAGTTAATGGCAACGGGTGACCTATGGCGATGCGAACTTGGTTGGGGGACTTGCTGCGCCCTCTGAATTCCGAATACGGCAAGGTGGCGCCAGGCTGGGGGACGACCCCGCTGATGGCGGTGTTTATGCTGTTGTTTTTCTTGTTTTTGCTCATCATCCTCCAGATTTACAATTCTTCCATCCTTTTAGAAAGTTTCACGGTGGATTGGCGGGGGTAACGGGATAGGGGGGTTGACCGCTGACCCCCGTTAGGAGGCAGGAACCATGAATCTTTTTGGCATGGGGCTACCGGAATTGGGGGTGATTGCGGTAGTGGCGCTGTTGATTTTTGGCCCCCGCAAGCTCCCGGAAATTGGCCGCAGTTTGGGGAAAACGGTCAAAAGTTTTCAGCAGGCGGCGCGCGAATTTGAGGAGGAGTTTAAGCGGGAAGCCAACGCCCTGGAAACGGCACCCCCGGAGGAACTGCCGGAGAAACGCTAGGTTGGGTCGGCAGACTGCTGGCGGGCAGACGTTGCTCCCCGACGAGGGGGTGGCACTATCTTTGTAATGCTCAAGCAATGGCGATAGGGATGCTCCGTCAGGTCGGTGGCTTTGCTGTTTTCGGGAGAAGCATCAGGGGTAAATGATGGTGGATGAACCATTGCGCAAATACGTGTAAGAGGGGGCTTGGCGCGAATGAACAACCGAGAACTTAAAGCGCCTAGCGTCGGGAATGGCATCTATTCCTTGGGGAAGGCACGGCGCTAGTTGTCATAAAACTGTAATAATAAACAATTACTTGGATAGCACTACCCACTGCGGGCTGACAGGGTTACACTGGAGCTAGGGGGACAGGGCTTCTGCCTGGATGAGCGATGACGGTTTCCCGGATTGTGTTTAACCCGGAAACACCCACCGCTACTGACCTGTGTATTGTCTGTGGGTTGGGGAGTCTGGGGCAGTATTGTGTGGTTAATTTGAAGGATTTTGGTATTCGGGTAAGGGGAATTGACCTGCAGCACCCCAAGCATTGGGAAGTAGGGCAGTTGGATAGTTTGTTGGATGAATTGATTGAGGATGATGCCCGCAAGACGGAGGTGTTGCAACGGGCGGGGGTGGCCCAGGCGCGGGCGGTGTTGGCGGTGACGGAAAATGAGCGGGTGAATATCCAAATTGCTTTGGCCGCCCGGTTGCTCAACCCCCAGGTGCGGTTGGTGGTGCGTTCGGCCAAGCAAAATTTGACGGAATTGTTGGGGCGAGAATTGCACAATTTTGTGGCCTATGAACCGACGCAACTTTCTTCTGTGCCGTTTACCTTGGCGGCCTTGGGGGAAGAAATTATTGGGTTTTTTCGGGTAGAAGAACATCTTTTTCAGGTGCATCGGCGTGTGGTTTCGCCGCAGGACCCCTGGGCCAATTCCCGCCGGTTGCATGAACTCTACAGCCGCAGTCGCAAGGTGTTGGCTTACCAGTCCACCACCCGCCCCTTTAGCGCCGAGGAACTGTATCTTTTTCGCTGGGACCCGGAAATTCTCGCCTATCCGGGCGATACGCTGGTGACGGTGGAATTGCAGTCTTCTAGCACCTTCCAGCCGGTGGTGACGCCTGTGGCTGTGACGCCCAAGCGGCAGGGGTGGGAATGGCATCGATGGTTGCGTTGGGGGCACTGGCGGGAACGGCTTGCCGCCTGGTGGGAAAAAGGGGGAACCCATCGGGTGGCGGTGGTGGTAGCGGGGTTGATGGTGTTTCTGCTGGGGCTTGGCACTTTGTTGTACGACCTGTATTACCCGGAATTGCGCTTCCCGGACACCTTTTACACGACGATGATTTTGCTTTTGGGGGGCTATGGGGATGTGTTTGGCGGGTTGGAGCGGTTTGAATTGCCCGTGCCCTGGTGGTTGCGGCTGTTGAGTTTGGGGTTGACCTTGACGGGGATTGCCTTTACCGGGGTGATTTATGCTTTGTTGACGGAAAAGTTGCTGGCGACCCAGTTTGAATTTCTGCAACGTCGTCCGCCGGTGCCTGCCCAGGGCCATGTGGTGCTGGTGGGGTTGGGCCGGGTGGGGCGTCAAATTGCCAATTTGTTGCAAGAGTTTCGCCAGCCTCTGGCGGTGATTACCTCTTTGGAAGTTGGCAATGATGTGTTGCCCCAGGTGCCGATTTTGAGTGGGACGACGGCGGCGCTGTTGCCCAAGGTGAATTTGGAAACGGCCAAAAGTATTGTCACGGTCACGGATGATGAGTTGGAAAATTTGGAAATTGCCCTGATGACGCGGGGCGTCAATCCCCAAAGCCATGTGGTGATTCGCACCTTTGACCCCACCTTTAGCGAGCATGTGCGCCGGTTATTTCCTTTTGCCCAAGTGTTATGTGCCAATGAAATTGCTGCGGAAGCCTTTGCCGCTGCTGCTTTTGGGGAAAACATTTTGGGGGTGTTTCGCTTGGACGGGCGCACGATCCTGGTGGTGGAGTACGTGGTTGAGGCGGGGGACACGCTCAACGGCTTAATTTTGGCGCAGGTGAGCTACGGCTACGGGGTGGTACCGGTGTATTACTATTCCGCCGCCGAGCAGACGAGCAAAACCATGCCCTCGGACGATTTGCGCTTGCATCCGGGGGATAAGTTGGTGGTGTTGGCGACCAGTCGGGCCTTGCAACGGGTGGAACTGGGGGAACGGTTACCGCCCCGCTACCAGGTGCAGGTGCAAAAAGCGCTCAACAAAGAGGCCCTCTTCTATGGCGGGAATGTGATTGCCCAGGTGACGGGGTTGGATTTGAAACTCTGCCGCCAACTGATGGAAAACTTGCCCAGCACCCTGCCGGAACCGATTTACCGGCATCAGGCACAACGGTTGGTGCGGGAATTGGCCAAAGTACAAGTGACCAGCCGGTTGATTCCCCCCCGCCCGGCCAATTAAACGCTTTGGGTGTAACCGCGCTGCCGCAGTTGTTGCACGAAAAATTCTTCCAGGGATTGGCGTGCCAAGCTGAGATGGAGCAATTCGGCGCCGCTTTCGGCCAAATGCTGGACAAATTCCGGCAAACTGACCCGCAATTGCCCCTGCCAAAATCCCCCCTGATATTCCAGGGGATCGACCCACTGGGCGAGGGTCTCTGCCGTGCCGCCCCGTCCCTGCACCTGATAGGTTTGCCCCAGACCCAACAACTCATCCAACGTGCCCACCGCCAGCAATTCTCCCCGCGCCAGGATCGCCACCCGGTCGCAGAGGTGTTCCACGTCTGAGAGAATGTGACTGTTAAAAAAAATAGTTTTTCCTTGGGCTTTCAACTGCAAAATAATTTCCCGCACTTGATAGCGTCCCAGGGGGTCGAGTCCCGACATGGGTTCATCGAGCAGGACTAAATCCGGGTCGTTGACCAAAGCCTGGGCCAGCCCAATCCGCTGGAGCATCCCTTTGGAGTAGCGGCGCAAAGTTTTTTTACGGGCAGCCTGTTGCGCCAATCCCACTAACTCTAGGAGTTGGGGCAAGCGCTGCTTTTGCACAGAACGCGGGATTTGATGCAGGGTAGCCATCAATTCCAAACATTCCCAACCTGTGAGCGATTCATATAAATAGGGATTTTCCGGTAGATAACCAATGCGGGCTTTGACCAAGCGGTCGCCAAGTGGTCGCCCCAACACCAATCCCCCACCCGCCGTTGGCCGAATAATCCCCAACACTAATTTCATAAACGTCGTTTTGCCGGCGCCATTGGGGCCAAGTAACCCAAAGGTTTCCCCGCCATAAACGTTCAAAGAAACTTGGTTTAAGGAAGTAATTTTTTGCCGCAACCAAAAGCCGGTGCGGTAGGTCTTGGTCAGGTTTTCCGTTTGGAGCGCCAGACTCGCAGGTGCCATCGGCAAACAAATACAGGGTGCAAGGGATCACAGGGATTACGATAGACGAAGGCGGTGGCGTTTGGCAAAGGGGAAAAGCTATGTTTTGACTGGTGAGGCGATAGAGGTGCGTACCGGCGTTGCATCACTCACAACCAAAGATTCTCGCTCCGAGTAGTCAATGCACCCCTTGCATATCCATGAATGCAAATAGCTAATCATACAAATACAAAGGTTGACATGACATAGGTCGCTGGGCGTAACCCCACAATGGCGTAGCCGTGAATCTTCAGGCGACAACCTTAACCTCTAGCTATAGCATGTGCGGTATGGTTCTGGGAGATAAGACCAGGGCGCACCAGATGCAAGCAACTGTTTACAGCTCGTTTCTTACGATTTTCTGTCTATGAAAAGGCTTAACCTCCGCCGCCGCTTGTTTTTATCTTAGTGCTAATACACATTGAACGGGATTGAAACAGGCGGATTCAACGATCACCAAATTACAGCACGCCCGCCTGGGGCATCAGGGTCAGGGTTTCAATGCTGGCCTCTGCAGGCAGTTCGATCACCTGCCGAATGGCCTGCGCCACCGTCTGCGCCGACATCATCCCGGACCGGTCAAAGTTCACCGGCAAGCCATCCCAGATTGGCGTGTCCACCGCCCCCGGACACAGGGCACACACCCGAATCCCATAGGGACGTTCCTCCTGGGCTAGGGTGTGGGACAAAGCCAGCAAACCGTACTTACTCACGCAGTACGCTCCCCACTGGGGAAATACCTGTTGACCGGCAATGGATACCACGTTGATAATCGTGCCTTTTTGGGCAGCGCGCATGGTGGGCAAAATCCCTTGGATGCACTGGAAGGCTGCTGTGAGGTTCACCGCCAAAATCCGCTGCCATTCGGCAAGGGGGGTGTCGGCCAGGTTGGCCAAATGGGCAACTCCGGCATTGTTCACCAGCACCTCGCAGCCCCCCAACTCCTGGGTAATCCGCTGCATCAGGGGCACCAACGCCGTCACCTCGCTCATGTCCTGGGGATACACATACGCCCGTTGTCCCAAGGCTTGAATTTCTGCAGCCAGGGCGTGCAACTCCTGTGCCGAGCGGGCAAGCAACGCCACATCCCAACCATGCCTGGCCAATTCCAAAGCGGTGGCTCGCCCAATCCCCCGCGACGCCCCCGTAATCACCGCACGTTTAGCCGCCATCGGCAAAGACCCCCATGCGCCGGAACTTTTCGTAACGCTGGCGGATTAGGGTCGCCCCGTCCAATTCCCGCAGCCGCGCCAGATTGTCAAGCAGAGCCTGCTTGAGGGTTTCGGTCGCCTGCACCGGGTCGGCATGGGCCGCCCCCAAAGGTTCGGGCAAGATTTGGTCAATCACCCCCAACTCCAACAAATCGGGAGCCGTCAGTTTCAAAGCCTGCGCCGCTTTGCCCGCCTGAGTGCTGTCTTTCCACAAAATCGCCGCACAGCCTTCGGGGGAAATCACCGAATAAATGGCGTGTTCAAACATTAAAATCCGGTCGCCGACGCCGATGCCCAGGGCGCCCCCGGAACCCCCCTCGCCAATCACTACGCAGATAATCGGCACGGCCAGGGTGAACATGGCCTGCAAATTCACCGCAATCGCTTCCCCTTGCCCTAGGCGTTCGGCTTCCACCCCCGGATAGGCCCCCGGCGTATCAATCAGGGTAATAATCGGCAACCCGAAGCGGTGGGCATGTTGCATCAACCGCAGGGCTTTGCGGTAGCCCCCTGGGGAGGCCATGCCAAAATTACGGGCCACATTTTCCTTGGTGTCTCGCCCCTTTTGATGCCCCAAAATCATCACCGGCTGTCCCCCCAGGCGGGCCAAGCCCCCCACCAACGCCGGGTCATCGCTGCCGCATCGGTCGCCGTGCAGTTCCAGCCATTCATCGGTCATGGCCTGGATGTAGTCCAAGGTGGTGGGACGCCGCGGATGGCGCGCCACTTTCACCCGTTGCTCCGGCGTTAGACGGCTAAAAATTTCCTGGCGCAACTGGCGGTAATTATTCACCAATTGATTGACCCGGTCGGACACATCCACCCCGCTTTCTTGCGCCATTTGTTCAATCTGGCGAATCCGCTGTTCCATTTCCACCAGTGGGCGTTCAAAGTCCAAAATGACGGCTTTTCGTTCCGAGGTCATAGGGTGAAGGCAAACGCTAGGATGATTGTGCCATTTTTTGTTGCCAAAAATTCCAGACCGTTGTTGCCATGGTCACGACGCCGGTGAGAATGGCCGTTTCATCCACCGTGAATTTGGGATGGTGCAGGCTGTAGTAGGGCTGCCCCGGCATCGCCGTCCCCAGGCGGAACATCGTCCCCGGCACCTGCTCTAGATACAGGGAAAAGTCCTCTGCGCCCAAGGAGGGTTCGGTAAGCATCTGCACCCGTTCTGCCCCCCAGACCGCCCGGGCCGACTGCTCCACCAACTGGGTCAACTGCGGGTCGTTGTACACCCCCGGCACACCGGTTTTGTACTGCAAGGCATAACGGGCGCGGTACATCGCGCAGGTATGCTGCACAATCCCCTCAATCCACTGGGGCAATTGGGCGCGGGTTTCCGGGTGGAGCGACCGCACGGTTCCCCACAGCCGCACCTGGTCGGCAATCACATTCGGCGCCCGTCCCCCCTGAATTTTGCCAATGGTGAGCACCACCGGGCGCAAGGGATTCTGGGTGCGGCTGATGGCCTGCTGCAAATTGGCAATCACCTGGGCGGCAATCCACACCGCATCAATCGCCTCGTGGGGACGCGCCCCATGCCCCGATTCCCCCAAAATGGTCAGGTCTAGTTCATCGGCGGCGGCGGTCAAGGCCCCGTAGCGAATGCCAATCGTGCCCCCCGGCAAGGCAGGCCAAACATGGACCCCCAGCACCGCCA
>Ga0197142_1004391_pt1 | contig 11435 bp, 8 predicted proteins | sample GBS60_MetaG_FD_148614 | JGI IMG/M metagenome (GOLD analysis project Ga0197142, IMG submission 148614) | Sediment microbial communities from Great Boiling Springs, Gerlach, Nevada, United States - GBS 60_MetaG | ecosystem: Environmental > Aquatic > Thermal springs > Hot (42-90C) > Sediment... | reverse complement strand
TTTAATAAAACATCTGCTTCTAATCCATAAGCATAGTCACGTTTTGCTGTAGGATCGCCTTTTAGTATTATAAATTGACCATTATTAAAGTTTAATGTTTGAATATATTCATATTCAGTTCGTTGGATACCATAAAAATTTCTTAAAACAAAGGGAAAATTTATAAAAACTCTAGTAGGTAAATCTTCTTTGGTTCCTAAAGGGGTTAAAGAAAATTTGCCATAGAGATGTAGACCATAAGAATCTCCCGTACCTTTTGCTAAATCATTTAAAGTAGTATTAAAAATTGAATCAGCATTGCTTTTTTTTCTAAAACCTTCCCCATTAGCTATTAAAAGATTGATTTGATAAAATTCTGTGTTTTGTTCTAATCCTAACCCTAAATCAGATGAAGTTGTTACACTTAGTTGATTCCACATTGATTTGCCATCTGCATCTAAATATCGATGAGCCCATAGACTTTCTAATGAATATTTACCACCTGTAGTTGTTGGAGTATTTTGTAATCCTCCAATAATATTAAAATTTAAAAACAGAGGAATACTAAAATAAGCATATTTAACAAAGTCTTTATCACTAGCTAAACCTTCTAAGGTAAGATGGTATTTCCAGCCTTTAAAATCTCCTTCTTTTATATTTCCATCGATTCTCACATAAACACGGTTCATTGCAAAACCTTGCTTTGTTCCTTGATCTACTATTCCTTTTTGAGTATCGATATTTTCGTAACCAAACCAGAAATATCCATGTATTTTAAACAACCTTGGCCCTAATTTATTATCTTGCCATTCTGTTTCGTAACTCCAAATGGCAGAGGTTATGAACAAGAACAAAAAAAAATGTTGAATGAATTTTATTTTAAAATTCATAATACAAAAAACCCAAATAAAAAATTCCAATGAATTTTGCAAAATAATTTCAAAATTATTAAAAATATTACAAATAAAATCTATTTTTAATAAATATGTTATTAAAATGCAAAAAATATTTATTCATAAACCCATTACAATTCGACATTTATAATGATAATAACGAGCTGGATTATCATAAGGATTAATTTTTAATATTTCTTCGAAAATTTCGTTTGCTTCTCTGACATGATTTTTGGTAAAAAAAGATATTGCTTGGTAAAAGTCTTGTTTTGTTTTTTCGTAAAGTTCTATTATAGATTCATCATAATGATTATAGATTTCGTATATTTTTAGGGGATTTTGTTTGCCCCGAAGTAAAATTGTTCCAATATAACGAAATTTATAATTATTGATGTTATTGATTTGATTAAGAACTGATTCTGTAATAATAATGTCTGTACCAAAGTCTTTGTTTAATTTTTCTAATCGAGCTGCTGTGTTAACTGCATCAGAAATCACAGTGGTTTCCATGTGAAATTCACTACCTACCACTCCAAGCATTAACTTGCCTGTATGGATACCAATTCCTATTTTTAAAGGTTCAAAATTTTTTTCGTAAATGATTGCATTAAATTCTTTGAGCTTGTTCTGAATTTGTATACCTGTAATTAAAGAATTTTCTGGAGAATAAGGAAATAATGCCATAAAACCATCACCCAAATATTTGTCAATAAAGCCTTGATTTTCTCTAATTATGGGCTCAATAAAAGATAAATATTGATTAATAAAATTAAAATTTTCTTCTGGCGTAAGTTTTTCCGATATAGAAGTAAATTTGCGAATATCAGAAAACATTACACACATTTCTTTTTCGGTTTGATCTCCTAATTTTACGGTTGTTATGTCATTTTTGTTTAAAAGTATTAAAAATTCTTTAGGAATAAACCTTTCAAATGCTAGTAATAATTTTCTAAGGTGATCGGTAAGTTGTTCGTTTTTGTAAAAGGATTGTGTAAATTTATATGCTAACGATAAAGATTGAAATATTATAAATACAAAAAAACCAAAGGGAAATAAATAACCAGTTTGTATCACTCTTTCTGCGTATAGTATATCATTGATTAAAGAAATAAAAGGAAATAAAAAACCAATTAAAGAAAATATCGCCCCTTCTTTTCTTTTAATTGTAGCAAGAATAATCCCGTAATATAAATATAATGCACATATTATCATAAATATTTGAAAGGCATCTAAGAATTTTCCATAGGTTAGGGTATCAGTAAATAATGTTGCAACAATAAAAGGAAAGGATATTAAAAATATAAAGATAATAATTGGATAATAAAATTCCTCATATAAAAAATTTCTGAAATTTTTTTTATCTTTTAAAAAAACTTCTTTAGATTCTTTGTTAAAAGCATAGTGTAAATAAAAACTAAATACAGGTAACCCCAAGTAAAGACTTAAATATTCGATTTTTATATGTAATTTCCAAGGAAATTCGGGAAAAATCTGTAATAAAATTTTTTCTCCAATAACAGAAATTCTTAAAGCGATTAATATACAAAATAATCCAAAGAAGAGAGCTGGTTTTTCTTTATTACGAAAAATGTATAAAAATAAATGATAAATTCCCATTAAGAAAATTACTCCAAATGAAAACAGTTCTAATCCAATTGATAATAAAAAACTTTTAAAAATATTTTCTGATGTACCAAATTCTATAGGACCCCATACCCCTCCTAAATTATCTGAAAAATTTGCAATTTGTAATACTATCTCTATTTCGGAAGATTTGTTTTCGAAAAATTTTACAGTAGGAAGATGTTGTGGTTTGTAAAGATTTGGATCTATATGTACATAGCCATTTTTAGCCAACAATTCACCATTAATATATAGATCATAACTGGAGTTCATGTGGGGAATTTTTAAACCTATCATGAATGGATTCGGAACATGGGTTAGCTTTAATCTATATGTAGCATAGCCAAAAGGGGATAAATTCAAATCTTCCCAAGATGATGGAATTTGAGTATATTCAATTTTTGCTATGTTGTTTTTTTGAAATTCTTGTGGGTTAATGAGTTGATTATAATAAAACTCCCATTCTCCATTAAGCAAAATGTTTCGATTAGAAATATCGATACTTTTTAAATCTAATATTCCTTTTTCTATTTTGTAGTTTATTTCTATTTCTTTAAAACAATGATTGAAATTCACAACTAATAGAAATATTATTACAAAAGAAATTATTTTATTTATTTTATAAATCATAACATTTATTTTATATTATAAGTTTTATCTATAATATACATAGGCCTATTTTTGATTTCGTCAAAAATACTTCCGATGTATTCTCCCATTACCCCAATGGTAAGTAATTGCACTCCACCAAAAAAAATGATAATTATAATGGTCGATGCCCAGCCCGATACAGTTTGATGTGGCTTTAAAAATAACGATAAAAATACATAAATTGTTAAAAGCAAACCAACAACAATACTCATAAATCCCATTGAAGTTGCAAGTTTTAGTGGTTTTCTTGTAAAATACAATAAGGCTGATGTAGCAAATTGAATCATTTTAGAAAGAGGATATTTTGTTTCTCCAGCAAATCGAGGTTCTCGAACATAGTAATAAGGAACTTGTTTAAAACCAATCCAACTAATCAGTCCGCGAATATATTTATTTTTCTCTGGTAGTTGATTAAAAGCTTCTATTACTTTTTTATCAATTAAGCGAAAATCGCCCGTGTTTTCTGGTAAAGGGACATCCGACAAAAGGTTGATGATTTTGTAAAAAGCCCATGCAGTAAATCGTTTAAAAAAGGTTTCGCCTTTTCTTTTTTTTCTTACACCATAGACTACGTTGGCTTGCTCTTTTTTAGCAAGCGATAATAATTCTGGGATGATTTCTGGTGGATCTTGTAAATCTGCGTCAATAATTACTGCATAATCGCCTTTACAATGATGAATCCCAGCGCTTACAGCAGATTGATGTCCAAAATTCCTAGAAAAAGAAATGATTTTGATTTTTTTATCGTTTTTTGCAAGATTTGTTAAAATATCTAATGTCTTATCCATGCTTCCATCGTTAATAAAGATAATTTCGTAATTGATTCTATTTTGTTTTAATACACTTGTTAATCTATTGTAGGTTTCTTCAATTACTTCTTCTTCATTATAACAGGGAACTATGACAGATAACAATTCATTGTTAGATTTTTTCATTTAAAGGTCAAAAATTTATTCAACAAAAAGTTGGCAAGTGTATAAACGATCATGCTTATTATCTGAGATAGATTTTCATTTAATTGTTTTATTCCATGTAAATAGTATAAAAAGGATAGTTGGATTAGATAACACACAAGAAAAACAATTAAAAACAAAACAGATTCTTTATATAGATTTCCGTACGATCTAAATGTCCAGAATTTATTCATGATAAAACTATTGATAAATCCAAGTAAATATCCAATAAAGTTAGAATATATATAATAAACATTTAAATAATTCGATAATATAAAAATCGTAGTCAACGTAATCAACGTATTGATTAAACCAACAATACCAAATTTAATAAATTGGGATATCGTTTTTAGCAGTTGTTCTTTTAATCGATAGGGATTCAATATCATTTTATTCGGGATTTACTGGTCTACTACTCATTTGCCATACATATTCTATCCATTCTAAAAAATTATCCCATGTTTTTCCAGAATCGTTATTTTCTAAGATTGTTACGATTTTATAATTTTTGTCATCGAAAGCGAAGAGATCTTCAGTCCATTCGGCAAATATTACATAATTGTTTTTAATGGGATGACGATATGGTTCTACGAAATAAAAATTTACGATTTCGGGATCGATGGTTGTTATGAGTTTTTTATAATCTTCGGGAAAAGAAAAGTTCAAATCTTTTTCGAATTTTGTTATCTGTTCTTTACTAAAAACAGGGCTCTCTCCATACTTACCGCTTTTTTTTATGGATTCGATCATATTTTCTATGTTTGGCATAATGAATTATTTTTTATCATTTTAATTATAGTCAACATAAAACTAAATTTCTCTTAAAAAAGTCATTTAATTTTAGTTGCCATAAATAAATTCGAATAATTTAAGTGTATAATTGATTTTATAATCAAAAATAAAAGGAGATAAAGAATGCAAAATAAAAATATTCGATATCTACAAATTAAAGCGGGGAACCTAAAAAACCATAAAATTATCGAAGAGGATTTAAAACCACTATCCGACAGTAAAATTCGCATACAAGTTAAAGCAGTAGGATTAAATTTCGCAGATATTTTTGCTTGTTTAGGGTTATATTCTGCAACACCAAAGGGATCCTTTTCGCCAGGATTAGAATTTTCTGGAATTATTACAGAAATAGGAAAAAATGTAAAATCTAGTTTTAAAATAGGAGATGAAGTCATTGGAACTACGCGATTTGGTGCATTATCGAAATTTGTAGATGTTGGCTCAAATTATCTCTATCCAAAACCAAAAGAATGGTCCTTCGAAGAAGCTGCATCGTTTTTTGTTCAATCTTTAACAGCGTGGTATGGGTTAGTGGAATTAGGACGGCTTAACAACAATTCTTATGTGTTATTGCAATCAGCAGCTGGTGGAGTTGGTTTACATGCATTACAAATATTGCATCATTTTAATGCTAAATATTGTGCTATCATAGGAAGTACGAAAAAGATCGAAATTCTAAAGAGTTATGGTGTAGATCCAAACGATATATTGATTCGAAATAATAATGCAAAAATATTTTTTAAGGATCTTCAAAACCATCTTAAACAACACAAAAAAAGAGGATTTGATATTGTTTTTGATGCTGTTTCTGGTAAATTTTTTAAACCTCAATTCCAACTACTTAATCGTGGGGGAATTTATGTTATCTATGGAGCCGCAGATTTGATGTCCAACTCGAATAAACCTAATTATTTATGGTTGGCTTATAAATATTTAACGTTTTATCGTGTATTGCCTTTAAATTTAATCGATAGAAATTATGGCATTTTTGGTTTTAATTTGATTTGGTTGTACGATAAAACAGAGTTATTCCAACGAATGATTCGCGACATGCAAAAAATTAATTGGAAAAAACCTTATATCGCAAAAGTCTTCGATTTTAATGATTCTTACGATGCCTTAAAATTTTTGCAGTCTGGAGAAAGTACTGGCAAAGTAGTAATTAAGCTTTAAATCATGATTAAATTGTTTTAAATGAATAAAATTCAATTATATAAAAAAATTTATAAAAAAATGCATTTTTTTTACGTTTATCTTAAAAAATGCTTGCAAAAATTTTTCATATAACAAAGATGTAATATCATATCTATGGGGGGAAATCTTAAAAATATTTTGTCATTTAATAAAATCAGCAAAAAACTATCGAAAGGAGGAGAAAAAATAAAAGTTTTGCGTTTGGGATTTAATACATAAAAATATTAAAAAAATTGTTGCACTTTTACTATTTTATAATAAAAGGTTAAAGGAGAGAGAGGTTCACTATGAACAAAAAAACAATACAAACATTCCTTGCTGCCGTAATGGCAGTGCTTGCTTTCCCTTCTTTTTTGTTTTCCCAAGAAGGAGAAGCGTTAAAATGGGGCGGGTACGTTAAAGTAGACATGTTTAACGATTCCCGTGCGGTTGTTGGTGCTCGTGACGACATGCTGGCACTCTATCCAGCCGAAAGAAAGCAAATTACCAGTGCGCCTGCAGCATTAGTGGCTGTAGCTGGAGCAGATGCTGCGAATCTCTATGTTTTAGCGAATAACGAAGATCTCAATGCTGTAAGACAAACGTCTATTACCGTAGTAGAAACAAGAGTGAATCTAACCATTAACGCGCCCGATGCTTTTGGTGCAAAGGTAAAAGGTTTTATCGAGGCTGATTTTTTTGGTACATCTAATACATTGAACTATATAACACGTTTAAGACATGCTAATGTTACATTAGATTGGGGTTCTTCGAAATTGTTAGTGGGGCAATGGTGGCATCCATTATTTGCTGCGGGTTATCATCCATTAACAGTACAATTTTCCCCGTTAATTATTATCCATCCGTTTAATCGTGCTCCACAAATTGCTTACACTCAAAACTTAGGTGGTGGATTAAGTTTAACCTTAGCTGCTTTATATCAAGCATATCATGCATCTACTGGTCCAAGTGATACAACTGCTTGTACTGTGACTTTACCTGGTACATACGCAGGTGGTGTATATAACGTAACTTGTACCCCAGTAGCAGGTAATAGTGTTACAGTGAGTGATGCATATGGTTCTCGTTTTAAACGATGGGCAGATAGACCAGATATTGATGTGCAATTAATTTATAAGTCCGATATCTTCGATATTGGATTAACGTTGGATTTTAACCAAGTAAGACCGTACGATAATAAACCTGTTTATGACAATACTACACTAGCTAATCAAGTAGGAAACAATAAAAATGTTGTTAATGGGTTTACTCGACAAATCTTTGGTAAATTTGTCTTCGATAAAGACAATAATGGACATGTAAGATTTGCTTACATACAAGGGGAAAATACCTACCACTTGTTGATGTTAGGTGGTTATGCCCAAAAAGGGAGTTTTGTTCTTGATAATTTAACTGCATTAGGTGTATCCGCAGCAGAAGCAAATTTAATTAAAGCTTTTACCCCCAAAGAATATACTCCTATAAAAGTTACTTCTTATTGGATTCAACCAATCTGGGGTAAAGATATTGAATATGCAATTGCTTTGGGTAAAATTATTAACGAAGGTGCAAAAGATGATGTAAAAACATTTTATTCTCGTGGTGCAAACATAAAATCTGTTACACATGTAATCCCCCAAGTGAAATTTAAATCTGGAAAAACAGAATTTGGTGTAATGTTGGGATATTTCGAAGCAGAGTATATGGAGAATGATAAAGTATATCAACAAATAACACAATATATCAACACGCAAGCAGGCATAGCAGGTGCAAACTATGCTGAATTAAATTTAAATGGTTTTAAAATTCCTAACCCCGCTGTTAGAGATTCCAAAGGTGTAATTGGCGATACCTACAAAGTTGTAGATTATCGAATTCAAGCTTCTGTTAAACAAAACTTTTAATGCATATAGGCCTAGCTTAGCTAGGCCCTTCATATTACAATATGGACGAATTAAACTTGCAACTATCGTGGAAAGAAAAGTTATTCCAAGAATCTACCTATTGGAAAATTGTAGCAATCGCACATTTGCTTAGTTCAATTTATTTTCTATTGTATTATTATCTTAACAATCAGAATTTTAATCATATATTATTTGTTTTTTCTGTTTTGTTTACCATTATAGGAACATTTGCTTTATGGGAAATGCAACCTGTTTTTCAGAAATTAAAGTATTTTGTACTACCTTTATTTAGTATTTTGTTTTATCATTTATTTCCTTATCATATTGTTGCATTTTATCATTCTTTTAGTGTTGTAATGATTCTAATCTTAGCTGTCGAAGGAAATTTTATTTGGGTTACTTTAATTATGTACTTTATTTTATTTTATTTAGGATACTATTTTAACGAATTTGATCTTACCAATCTTATTACATATTATATTTATATAACAAATTTGACGTTAATTTCTTTTTATATGCAAAAAGTATTAAATAAAGAAAAAAAATCTTTTATAGAAGGAGAAAAGACTATAGATATATTAAAGCAAGATTATAATAAAGTATTAAAAGACTTTAAAGAGTTAAGTGCAAGCTCCGAACAAAGTTTGTTGTTTTATCAAAATGTTTCGGATGATGTTGCTAAAAATGCAGAAAATATTCTAAATAATACAAACGATATAAAACAAAGAATACAAAAACAATTCGATAGCATCCATCAATTAAACAAAGCAATCAAAGAATTAAGTGATGGGATTCAACATACAACAGAAGAGATTGCTAGGATTGTAGAATTAGCAGAAAAATCCAGCCAAAATGCAGAGAAAGGTAAGATAGAAATTAAAAAGACGATTGATTCTTTACATACATTAGCAGATATGGTAAGACGTTCTTCTCAAGCAACAGAAAAACTAGTCCATTCCACCAATCAAATCAATAAAGTATTAAGAACTATCGAAGAAATTGCAGAAAAGACAAATCTATTAGCATTAAATGCAGCAATCGAAGCAGCTCGAAGCGGAGAAGCAGGAAAAGGATTTGCTGTCGTCGCAGATGAGGTTTCTAAATTAGCAGAAAAAACACGCATAGCAGTTAGAGAAATAGCTACTACTATTTCGGAATTACACATTCAAAGTGACGAAACGTTAAAGATCATTTCTACTGGGCATGTATTAGCAGCAGATGGCATAACAATTTCCGAAAATGCAGATAAACAATTAAACGTTATTTTAAGTCAAATCCATCAAGTATCAGAGAAGTTGCAAAGTATATCTTCAATTGCTGAAGAACAATCACAAAGCATTGAAATATTTGCTAATAATTTGTATAATATAACTCAAAATATAGAAGGAAATACAAAAAGTGTCGAAGAAATTTTAAAAGCATTGATTCATTTAAAACACGATTCCGAAAGTATAAGAAAAACAGCATCGGAGTTCGAATTAACAGAAGAAACCAAAGAAGAAATAGAAAAAATAGCTCAAATTGCTATGGATTTTGCGAAAGAATGTGGAAAGGTATTAGAAGAGGGTGTAAAAAAAGGAATTATCACAAAAGAAGATTTATTCGATAGAACATATATACCTATACCAAATACGAATCCACAAAAATTCCATACAAGATATGATAGTTTTACAGATAAATACGTTCAAGATGTAGAAGAAAAATATTTAGCTATGCATCCTGCTTTTGTTTTTGCAGTTTTAAATGATGATCATGGGTATATACCAACCCATAATTTAAAATATTCCAAACCACTAACGGGAAATTACGATATAGATTTGATTAGCAATAGAACAAAACGAATATTCGACGATACAACTGGGTTAAAAGCTGCAACAAACAAAGATAAACCATTTTTATTACAATCGTATAGACGCGATACAGGAGAAATTATGCACGATATATCGGCACCGGTATATGTATTTGGAAAACATTGGGGGGCTGTAAGAATTGGTTTTAAATTAGATCTTCTTAAACGATAAGTTATGGTTTCTCAAAGCTTAAAACAAAGAATTACAGATTTTTTGATAAAATATCCACCTTATTCATATATTTCAGAACAAGAGTTATTAAAATTAGCAAGTTTATCGAAAATTAGAGTTTTAAACGCAAAGGAATTTGTTTTTCACGAAGGAGAAAATCCTCCCGAAGAATTTTATGTTATTTATCAGGGCTCTATTCATCTCTTATTGGAAGATACAGGAGAAGTGATCGAAGTATTAGAAGAAGGTGATACTTTTGGAATTGCTGCGTTATTAGCAAATCGATTGTACATATTTTCTGCTCAAGCATACGAAGATACAATTTTGTATGTATTACCATTTACGCTTTTTAAAGAATATATAAATAAATATCCACGAGTATTAAGGTATTTTAGTTCTGGTTTTGCACCGGGTATGCAACAATATAAAAAAAGAAATATCTCTTTCCAAGAGCAATATTTACCTAATCTTGCTCAACACGATGAGGTATTAGAATTAAAGATCACCAAAAATGTAATTACATGTAGTCCAGACATAATGATTAAAGATTTAGCAAAAATCATGAAGGAAAAAAATATAGGTTCTATGATTATTGCGGATGAACAAAGACATCCAATAGGAATTATCACAGATTCTGATCTTCGAAAAAAAGTAGCAACAGGCGATTTCCCCGTAACTGCCCAAGCAAAAGATATTATGAGTTCACCAGTATTTACGTTAAAACCCAATATTTCTGCTAGCGAAGCTATTATTCACATGATGAGTAAAAATATTCGTCATTTAGTATTAACAGAAGATGGAACTCCTAATACTCCTATTTTTGGTATTGTATCGGAGCATGATGTGCTGGTTCTACATGGGAATAATCCAGCAGTTTTAGTCAAAGAAATTCAAAGTACTGATGATTCCCGAAGATTATCTTTAATTAGAGCAAGAGCTGATAAATTACTAAAAGATTATATTGATCAAGAAATATCGATTCAATTTGTTGCAAATACAATTTCCGAAATTAACGATGCATTAATCAAAAAAGCAATTGAGATAAGCATAAAAAAACTCGAAGAAGAAGGCATAAAAAAACCCGATATATCTTTTACATGGTTATCCTTAGGAAGCGAAGGAAGAAAAGAACAATTATTAAAAACAGATCAAGATAATGCAATTTTATACGAAGATCCACCAGAAAACTTACAAGAAGAAGTACGGGATTATTTTTTAAAATTAGGAAACTCTGTTAATAAAATTTTAGTAGAGTCTGGTTTTTCTGAATGTCCAGCAGATATAATGGCAAAAAATCCAAAATGGTGTCAGCCTTTACAAAAGTGGAAAGAATATTTTAAAACATGGATGGAAATTCCAGACGAAAAAAATGTAATGCAAACTACAATATTTTTTGATTTTCGTGTTGTTTACGGAAATACAGGCTTAGCAGAAGAATTAAGAAGC
>Ga0197142_1004390_pt1 | contig 11436 bp, 7 predicted proteins | sample GBS60_MetaG_FD_148614 | JGI IMG/M metagenome (GOLD analysis project Ga0197142, IMG submission 148614) | Sediment microbial communities from Great Boiling Springs, Gerlach, Nevada, United States - GBS 60_MetaG | ecosystem: Environmental > Aquatic > Thermal springs > Hot (42-90C) > Sediment... | reverse complement strand
CGTTCGGTCGATTGGTCACCTATGTGCGGATCTCGGTGACCGACCGCTGCGACTTCCGCTGTGTCTACTGCATGGCGGAAAACATGACCTTCGTGCCGAAGGCCGAACTCCTCACGCTCGAGGAACTCGACCGACTCGCGGGCGTGTTCGTCGAGCTCGGCGTCGAGCGGATCCGGCTCACCGGCGGCGAGCCCCTCGTGCGGCGCAACGTCATGTGGCTCGTCGAACAACTCGGCCGCCACGTCCGGGAGGGCCGGCTCCGGGAACTGACACTCACCACGAACGGCAGCCAGCTCGAACGGTTCGCGGCCGACCTCTACCGCTTCGGCGTGCGGCGGGTGAACGTCTCGCTCGACACGCTGGACTCGGCCAAGTTCGAGGCGATCACCCGCTGGGGCAAGCTCGGCAAGGTCATGGCCGGGATCGAGGCGGCCCGCGCCGCCGGCCTCGCGATCAAGATCAACTGCGTGGCGCTCAAAGGCGTCAACGAGGACGAGTTCGACCGGATGATCGCCTGGTGCGGCGAGCAGGGCTTCGATCTCACCCTGATCGAGACCATGCCCATGGGTGAGATCGACGGCGATCGGACCGAACAATATTTGCCGCTCTCGCTCGTCCGTGCCCGGCTCGAGCGGCGCTGGACGCTCGAGGACATCGACTACCGCACGGGTGGCCCGGCGCGCTACGTCCGGGTGAAGGAGACGGGCGGCCGGCTCGGCTTCATCACGCCCTTGAGCCACAATTTCTGCGAATCGTGCAACCGCGTGCGGGTGACCTGCACGGGCACCATGTACATGTGCTTGGGCCAGGAGGACAAAGCCGACCTGCGTGCGGCCTTGCGCGCTTCCGAGGGCAACGAGCTCGTCCGCCAGGCGATCCTCGACGGCATCGCACGCAAGCCCAAGGGCCACGACTTCGTGATCGACCGTCGCCACAACCGGCCGGCGGTCCGTCGCCACATGAGCGTGACGGGCGGCTGACCCCCCGCGATCGGCGACGGGCCGGGCACACGTCGCGCCGGTTCCGGAAGAGCGGCCGCCCGCAGGCGGCCGATCGCGCTTGCCGAGGCCGGCTCGGCCCCCTCAGTCCCAGGTGATCTCGACCCGTCGGTTCTGCGCCTCGCGCACCCCGTCCGGGGTCGGCACCCGCGGCCGGGTCTCGCCGTACCATTTGAGGTCGAGGGCGCTCGCCGGCACGCCGAGCTGCTCGAGCTCGCGGGCCACGGCCCGCGCTCGCCGCTCGGAGAGCCGCATGTTGTAAGCTTCGGGCCCGGAGCGGTCGGCGTGCCCCGCGAGGTGCAGCCGGACCATCTTGCCGGCTTTGAATTCGGCTGCGACCTGCTCGATGACCTGGCGGGCGACCGGGCTGATGTCGGCCCGGTCCCAGGCGAAGAAGACGAGATATTGTTGCGGCGCGGCCGGTGCGAGCGACCGCTCGACCGCGGCGATCGCCTCCTCGAACCGAGCCTTGCAGGCCGCTGCCCCGGCCTGGTCGCCGGCTTCCGTGCGCTCGAGCCAGCAATCGTGGGCGGTTTGCGCCTTCGCGGCATCGGCAGGCGCCCGCAGCCGGCCGTTGGCGTCGAGCGCCGCCAACAGCCGAGCCCGCGCGGCCTCGAACTCGCCCTTGGCCGAATCGGGGATCTTGCGGAGGGCCACCGTGTCGGGCTGGACGTTGAGCCCCTTGGCCGAGGCCACGGCCTTGCGGCCGAAATGCATCCGGTCGGCGAGGTCGACCCGGCGGGCCGCTTCGTCGGTCAGGTCGAGATAGCCGACGCGCAGACCCTGGCTGAACGGCGCCCCTTGTGGGACCATTTGCCGGACCGCGTCCATGTCGACGAAGAAAAGGTCGGCATCGTCGAGAACGGTCGGCTCGGGGGCGACCATCCGATCGGCAGGGTTGGCGCAGCCGGTGGCCGAAAAGGCCAGAGCCAGGAGGAGAGCGACATGCCTCTTCGCGACCATTCCCGCCGATCCCCGAAGATGTTCGGCCCGCCGCCCCGAGCCGCCGGTGCGACGCGACGGGGTTGCGTGGGCCGTGCGACGAACCTGTCGAGATCTGCAGGGAAAAGATCCGGGCCGCAAGCGCCAACGGTCGGAAAGTGACGCGACCCTCGCGGTGTGTTGCCCTCTGCCAACGGCGACCGAGGTGCACGCCCCTCAGGAAAGGGCCACGACCTCTCAGGAAAGGGCCGCGACCCGGGCCGCGGCGCGGGCGCTCAAGAAGCTGCGGACCGCCGCGAGCTGCCCCGAGAGCTCGTCGACCAGCTCGGCCGAGGGCTCGCCGCGCTCGGCGCGGGCGGCCGTTTCGGCGAGCTCCAGCGCGCCGATGTTGACCGACGCCCCCTTGAGCGCGTGCGCCGCCCGCCGCCAGGCCTCGGAATCGTCGAGGGCGCTGCGCATCTGGCCGATGTAGACCGCCGCCGTCTCGACGAAGAGCGTCGCGAGCTCGCGCTCGAGCCGCTGGTCACCGTCGGCGAACTCGCGCAGCCGCGCGAGGTCGAGCGGGGGGCGGGTGGGCATGGTGATCTCCGCGACACTGGCGGGCGGGCTTCTGCCGTCGGTGAGGGCTTTGACCGCGCCCACGAGACGGCCGATCGAAATCGGCTTGACGAGGAAACCGGCGAGGCTCGCCGAGGCCGCGTCGTGGAGCGGGCTCGGCCGGTCGAAGGCGTCGCCGAACATCAAGACCGGCATTTCGCCCGGTGCGGCGGCCAGATGCCGGGCGAGCGCCGTGCCGGACATGTCCGGTAGGCGCGCCGCCACGAGCGCCAGCGCGAAGCGCGTGTGGGCGCGCATCGTGAGCGCCTCGGTGCCGCTGCCCACCACCGAGACCACGTAGCCGAGCCGGCTCAACACCATGCGCATCAGGCCGCGGCTCAAAGCCGGGTCGCCGACGATCAGCAGCCGGCGGCGCTGCGGATCGGGGCCGAGGTCCATCCGGGCGACCGTTCCTCCGGAGCGAGATGGCGGTCTTTTCGCGCTTAGATAGAATAACGTCAAGCCGAACTTTCTCCGAAGGCTAGGCACCGGGCGAGAGCCGGAGCCCACGATTGCTCTCGCGCCGCAGCCCGACCACACTCCGGGTCGCACGGGAACCGCTCGGGAGCCCCGATGTCCGATCGTCTCGACCGCCACGCCGCGCTGATCGCCACCATGGTCCTCGTCGCCTCCGCCGAGGGGAGCATGTCGGACGCCGAGATCGCCGCGATGACCCGGATCGTCGGCTCCTTGCCGGCCTTCGACGACTTCGACCGGTCGCGGATCGCGGCGATCGGCAAGGAATGCGTCGATCTCTTGCAGCGCGAGGACGGGCTCGACGTGGCGCTCGAGCGGATCGCCCGGGCTTTGCCGCCGCCTCTGCGCGAGACCGCCTACGCGCTCGCCTGCGACGTGATCGCCGCCGACCGCGGCGCGAGCCAGAGCGAGCTGCGCCTGTTGAGCATGTTGCGCGAGCGGCTCGAGCTCGATCCGCTCGTGGCCTCGGCGATCGAGCGGGCGGCCCGGGCCCGACACCGGGCCGTTTGAGAGCGGAAGGTGGCGAAGCCGCGATCTTACCCGCCCGACGACGTCCTTCTCGGCCCGCGCCGGATGGCCGAGGCCGATGCCCGCACGATCGCCCTCGGCACGCCCGGCGCCGTGCTGATGGAGCGGGCCGGCCGGGCGATCGTCCGGGCGATCACCGCCCGCTTCCCGCCCACACCGACGCTCGTGCTCTGCGGACCCGGCAACAATGGCGGCGACGGCTGGGTCGTCGCTCGCCGGCTCGAGGCCCTGGGCTGGCCGGTCCGGGTCACGAGCCTGGTCGATCCGGCGCGGCTTCGGGGTGACGCGGCGGCCGCCTTCGCCCGCCGCGCCGGCCCCTGGTCGGCCGAGCTGCCGGACGAGCTGGACGATCGCTGGCTCGTGGTCGACGCGCTGTTCGGCACGGGGCTCGATCGCCCCCTCGAAGGTACCGCACGCGCCTGGGTCGAGCGCCTCGGGCGTCACGGTGGGCCGATCGTCGCGGTCGACATCCCCTCGGGTGTCGACGGGGCGAGCGGGGCGGTGCTCGGTGCGGCCGCCCCGGCGCGCCTCACCGTCACCTTCTGCCGGCCGAAGCCCGGCCATCTCCTCCTGCCGGGGCGCGAGCTCGTGGGCGAGCTCGTGGTCGCCGACATCGGCATCCCGGATTCCGTGGTCGCCGAGGTCGACGAGGGCATCCGCCGCAACGACCCGAGCTGGTGGGGCCCGCTCCTGCCGCGGCGCGACGCCCGCGCGCACAAATACCGCTTCGGCCACGCCGTGGTGGTGGGCGGGCCACCCCACGCCACCGGAGCGACGCGCCTCGCCGCCCGCGCCGCCTTGCGGGTCGGCGCCGGACTCGTGAGCGTGGCGGCGCACCCCGAGGCGCTGCCGATCTACGCGGCGGCGCTCACGACCGTCATGACCAAGCCCTGCGCCGATCCGGCGGCCCTCGACCGGCTCTTGGCCGATCCGCGCCTCAATGCTTGGCTGATCGGCCCGGGCGCCGGGGTCGGCGAGGCGACTCGGACGGCGGTCCTGCGGCTCCTGCGCGCCGGCCGCCCGCTCGTGCTCGACGCCGATGCGCTGACCTCCTTCGCGAGCGAGCGCTCCGCCCTGCTCGAGGTCCTCCACGGCGGGTGTGTGTTGACCCCCCACGACGGCGAGTATGCGCGTATCTTCCTCCATGCGGGTGACCGGCTCGCGCGGGCCCGCGCAGCGGCCGCCGAGAGTGGCGCGGTCGTGCTCCTCAAGGGCGCCGACACGGTCGTGGCGGCCCCGGACGGGCGGGCGGCGATCCTCGCCGACGCACCCCCGGCGCTCGCCACCGCCGGCACCGGTGACGTGCTGGCCGGGACGATCCTCGGGCTGCTCGCGCAAGGCCTGCCGGCGTTCGAGGCGGCGGCGGCCGGGGCTTGGCTGCACGCCCGGGCGGGGGCGCTCGTGGGGCCCGGCTTGATCGCCGAAGACCTGCCCGATCGTCTTCCCACCGCCCTCGTCGAGGCGCGCGGGGAGAGCGCGGCCGTGTCGCCGGCGGCACGGCCGGCGGCGGGCGCGGGTCACTTCGCGCAAGTGGGCTTTCGGGGACGGTTTCTTTCTGGTTGAATGACCGGGAGATGGCCGCGGCGCCACGCGGCCGCGCCCTGCCGCCGACCACGAGACGATGAGCCGCGCCGCCCGCCGTCCCGACCGCGATCGCGACAGGCTCCGCCTCAGACCGCCCGAGCCTCGCGCCCGAAGCCGGCCGGCCTCCGGCGTCGGCCGCTCGTGACCGGCGACCTCGCCGCCCAAACGGCGGCCTTCCTCGACGCCGCCGAGGCGGCGTTGCTCGTCGCCCGGCCCCACGGCGAGCCGAACCGCGCGGCGGAGATCCTCTTCGTCAATCGCCGTCTGCTGGAGCTCACCGGCCATCCGCGCGACGCGCTCGAAGGTCGTTCGCTGCTCCGTCTGCGCGGTTCGGCCGAACGGCGCGATCGTTTCGCCGAGCTCCTCGCCGCGATCCGCACCGGCCGCCCCTTCGAGGGGACACTGTCGATCGCCACCGCGCGCGGGCCGGACCGGCTCGTCCGGGTGCGGCTCGCCCGTCCCGAGGGCGCCGGCAGCCTGGCCGTTCTCTGGTTGCAGCCGGAGCCGGACGACGCCCCGAGCGCGGCCGAGCTCGCTCGCCACGCCGCGGCCTGGGCGGGCCTCACGAGCGAGGGGCTCTATCTGCTGGCGGTCGAGGACGATCTGCGCTGGCGGCTCGTCTGGGCCGACGGCGTGTTGCACGCCCTTACGGGCGGGGCCGGGGAGGCGCTCACCGAGCGAGGTCCCGCGGGGCTCGCGCTGCCCGCCGAGCGCAACCGGCTGCGGGCCCGTGACCAGCGTCTCCTCGCCGGCCGGGAGACCGAACTCGTCTACCGGCTGCGCGCGGCCGACGGGACGGTCCGCGAGGTCCGCGACCGGACGCGGCCGCTCGCCGACCGCGAGGGGGTCGTCCGGTTCGTGGCCGGGACGCTGGCCGAAGTCCACGCGGAAGAGGGCGAGGGCCCGGGAGGGGCCTCGGCCGGGCAGCTGCTCGAGCTGCTCGCCCGCGAAGTCGAGGGCGCGGCTCTCCTCCTCGACGGGCGCGGCAACCTGCTCCGGGCGGCGGGCGGGATCGCCGGGACGCCTTCGGGCTCGGCCCCGCTCGGGCCGGCCGAGCAGGATCTCCTGCTCGACCTCGTCGATGCCGCCCTGGCGAGCGACGGTTGCGTCGCGGGGGAGCTTTCTCTCGGTGGGGCGGCGAGCGGGACGCGGGTCCGGCTCGAGGTGCGCCGGCTCGCCGAGGACCGCGTCTTGGCGCTGCTTCGGCCGCCGCCGGGCGCGAGCGTCGGCCGCGCCGAGCCGGCGTGGACGCCGCGCGAGGCCACGACCCCGGCGCTCGCCGAGGCCCCGGCGGCCTTCGCGCGGGCGTCCACGGCGCTCCTCGATTCCGTAGCGGCGGCACTGGTCGGGATCGACGGTCGGGGCACCGTGCGCTTCGCCAACGAGGCCGCGGCGTCTTTGTTCGGTGCGGCGCCCGAAGGCCTCGTGGGGCGCCGGGTCGAACAGCTCTTCGGTGGGGTCGAAAGCGCGGCCGAGCTGCACGCGCTGCTGCTCGAGCAGCTGCCGCGCTCGCGCGCGGTGCGGGAGCTTTCGGGGCTGCGCGAGCAGGGCGAGCCGCTGCCGCTCGAGGTCGCGGCCAGGTGGGCGTTCGGCCCGGACGAGCTGCGCGTGGTCTTGACCTTGCGCGATGCGACGCTCGCCCGGCACACCGAGGAGGCGCTCCGCACGCTCGCCTATCTCGACCCGCTCACGGGGCTACCCAACCGGATCCTCTTCAACGACCGGCTCGGCCAGGCGATCGCCCGGGCGCGCCGCCAGCGGCAGCTCTTGGCCGTGCTCTTGCTCGATCTCGACCGCTTCAAGCTGATCAACGACTCGCTCGGGCTCGAGCGCGGCGACCAGCTCTTGAAGGCGGTCGGCGAACGGCTCGTCGGCACGCTTCGGCGCAGCGACACGGTCGCGCGGCTGGGCAGCGACGAGTTCCTCGTGCTCTTGACCGGCCTCGAGCAGGCCGAGCCGATCGTCAAGGTCGCGCAGAAACTTTTGGCCGCACTCGAAGAGCCCTTCACCGTGAACGGCCACGAGCTCACGGTCTCGGCGAGCATCGGCGTCGCCGTCTACCCGCACGACGGCGACGAGCCCGGCGTTCTCGTCAAGAACGCCGATACCGCCCTCGGCCGGGCCAAGGAGCTCGGCCGCGGCCACGTCCAGTTCTACACGAACGACATGAACGCCCAGGCGTTCGAGCGGCTCATGCTCGAGAACCGGCTGCGCCGGGCGCTCGAGAACGACGAGCTCGTCGTCTACTACCAGCCGCAGGTTTCGCTGCGGACGGGCGAGGTCGTCGGCGTGGAGGCGCTCGTCCGCTGGTTCCATCCCGAGCTCGGCCTCGTCCCCCCCGGCGAGTTCATTCCCCTGGCCGAGGACACGGGGCTCATCCTGCCGATCGGCTTTTGGGCCATGGAGACCGCCTGTGTGCAGGTGGCGGCCTGGCAGCGCGAGCTCGAGCGGTCCGATCTCCGCCTCGCCGTCAACCTCTCGGCCCGCCAGTTCCAGCACCCCGAGCTCGCGGCGCGGATCGCCGAGATCCTGGCGCGGACGGGCTTCCCCCCGCGGTGCTTCGAGCTCGAGCTCACCGAGAGCGTGGTCATGCGGGAAGCGAGCGAGTCGATGCGGCGGATGCGCGAGCTCACCGCCCTGGGTCTCGCGCTCTCGATCGACGACTTCGGGACCGGCTACAGCTCGCTCGCCTACCTGCGCTCGTTCCCGATCCGTTCGTTGAAGATCGACCGCTCGTTCGTCCAGGATGTCGACCGCGACCCGTCGAGTGCGACGATCGTCCAGGCGATCGTCGCGATGGGGTCCTCGCTCGGGCTCAACGTGGTGGCCGAAGGCGTCGAGACGAGCCAGCAGCTCCGCCAGCTCCGGCGGATGGGCTGCCACGAGATGCAGGGTTTCCTCGTGAGTCGCCCTCTGCCGGCGGCCGACCTCTTTCCGGTGCTGCGCGACGGCCGCCTCGAGGCGGACGAGTTCCTATTGGCCGACGGCGGATGAGGGCAGGGCGGTTGCCGGTGCCGTGCTCGCCGTCCCGTCGACGGCGGGGCCCGGCGGCCGCGGATGGCAGCGCCCGATCGAATCCTCGGCGCAGATACTCACGCCGTCGATCCACCGGGCCCCGGCGAGCTCGGCGTGCAACAGATCCGCCCCGTCGAGATTGGCGCCCGTGAGATCGGCGCCTTTGAGGTCGGCGCGGAACAACCGGGCACGACGGAGATTGGTGCCTTTGAGCGAGGCGCCGACGAGCTTGGCACTCGTGAGGTCGGCCTGGGTGAGATCGGCGCGGTCGAGCATCGCGTTCGAAAGATCGGCCGAGATGAACCGGGCCCGCCGGCCGTCGGCTTCCGCGAGCTTGGCGCTCACGAGCGAAGCCCTCTGGAACGAGGCGTCGGCGAGCCGCGCGCCGGTGAGGTCGACGCCGTCGAGCGCGGCACCGTCCATCCGGCAGCGCCGCCACTCGACACCGGGTGCGGCCATGTCGGTGCAGGCGGCGCGGGCCGCGGGGAGCGCGCCCAGCAGAAGGGTACAAGCGGTCGCGGCCGCCAGAGCGAGCCGGACGCGGCCTCCGGCAGCAGCCGGAGCGGCGGGTGGGTTCCGTCGCATGGTCTTCAAGATGGAGTGCACACCGCCCGGCTCAACGGGGCGTCGGCGAAAGGTGGCGACGCGTCGTCGACGAGCGGCGCTTCGGGAACGGGGGCGGGGCTGCCGAACACGTCGGCGAAGGTCGCCCGCAGATGCCGGTCGACCTCGGCCATGGGGACGGAAAGGCCCAGGGCTTCGAGCGAGGTCACGGGCCAAGCGGCGAGTCCGCAGGGCACGATCCCGGCGAAATGGTCGAGGTCCGGTGCCACGTTGAGGGCGAGCCCGTGATAGGTGACCCAGTGCCGGACCCGCACCCCCACCGCGGCGATCTTGGCCTCGCGGCCGTCGGGCAGGACGACCCACACGCCGATCCGCCCGGCCCGCCGCTCGCCCCGCACCCCGAGCCGGGCGAGCGTGCGGATCACCCATTCCTCGAGCCGGTGCACGTGGGCGCGCAGGTCGCGGCCGCGCCGTTCGAGGTCCAAAAGGACGTAGGCCACCCGCTGGCCCGGCCCGTGATAGGTGAAGCGGCCGCCGCGGCCGGTCTTGAAAACGGGAAAGCGATCGGGGTCGAGGAGGTCGGCCGGATCGGCACTCGTCCCGGCGGTGTAGAGCGGCGGATGCTCGACGAGCCAGACGAGCTCGCGCGCGGTGCCGGCGCGGATCGCCGCGACCCGCGCCTCCATCGCCGCCACCGCCTCGGGATAGGGGAGGAGGCCCGGCGTGACCCGCCATTCGGGCGCGATCACGCCCGTCTTGTCAGGCCCCGGTCCCGTTGCTACATGCCCTGACACGCCGCACCTTCGCGGCACCCTCATAGTGCGGTCGTGGCGGAATTGGTAGACGCGCCAGCTTGAGGGGCTGGTGGCCTTCGGGCCGTGGAAGTTCGAGTCTTCTCGACCGCACCATCCCGTTCCTTCCCGCGGAGCGTGGCCAGCCGGCCGGACGAGGAGCATGAGCGAGGATCGGCTGCGCCGGGACGCTCTCGATTACCACCGCCATCCGGTGCCGGGCAAACTCGCGGTCGTCGCGAGCAAGCCTTTGGCCACCCAGCGCGATCTTTCCCTCGCCTATTCCCCCGGCGTGGCCGCGGCTTGCGAGGCGATCGCCGCCGATCCGCTGGCCGCGGCCGAACTCACGAGCCGGGCGAACCTCGTGGCGGTCGTGAGCAACGGCAGTGCGGTCCTGGGCCTCGGTGCCATCGGCCCCTTGGCCGCCAAGCCCGTGATGGAGGGCAAGGCGGTCCTCTTCAAGAAGTTCGCCGGCATCGACGCCTTCGACATCGAGGTCGCGGCCGACGACGTCGACCGCTTCGTCGAGATCGTCGCGGCCCTCGAGCCGACCTTCGGGGCGATCAACCTCGAGGACATCAAGGCGCCGGAATGTTTCGAGATCGAGCGCCGGCTCCAGGCGAGGATGCGCATCCCGGTCTTCCACGACGACCAGCACGGCACGGCGATCATCGTCGCGGCCGCGCTCGAGAACGCGCTCGAGCTCGTGGGCAAGCGGCTCGACCGGATCAAGCTCGTGACGAGCGGAGCGGGAGCCGCGGCGCTCGCTTGCCTCGAGCTCCTGGCCCGGCTCGGCCTGCGCCCCGAGAACGTGCTCGCCACCGACATCGAAGGGGTCGTCTACGAGGGCCGGGAGCGGCTCATGGACCCCTGGAAGGCGCGCTGGGCCCGGCGCACCTCGGCACGAACGCTCGCCGATGCGATCGAGGGGGCCGACGTCTTCCTCGGCCTTTCGGCGCCGAACGTCTTGGAGCCCGAGCTGCTCACGAAGATGGCCGAGCGACCGATCGTCTTCGCGCTCGCCAACCCGGTCCCCGAGATCCTACCGGAACGCGCCAAAGCGGTGCGGCCGGACGTCATCGTCGCCACCGGCCGCAGCGACTATCCGAACCAGGTCAACAACGTCCTCTGCTTCCCCTTCATCTTCCGCGGGGCGCTGGATGTCGGCGCCACGACGATCAACGAGGCGATGAAGATCGCCTGTGTTCGAGCCCTCGCCCGTCTCGCCCGCGAGCCGGCGCCCGAGACCGTGAGCGCGGTCTACGGCCAAGAGGCGCTCCGTTTCGGCCCCGACTATCTCATTCCCAAGCCCTTCGATCCGCGGCTCGTGGTCGAGCTGCCGGCGGCGGTCGCCAAGGCCGCGATCGAAAGCGGGGTCGCGACCCGGCCGATCACCGACCTTTCCTCCTATCGGGCGCGCCTCGCCCAGCGGGTCTGGAAGTCGGGCTTCCTCGTCCGGCCGCTCTTCGAGCGGGCGCGCGCCGCCCCGCAACGGCTCGTCTACACCGACGGCGAAGAGGAGCGGGTGCTGCGCGCGGTCCAGGTCGTCGTCGAAGAAGGGCTCGCCCGGCCCATCCTGATCGGCCGCCCCGAGGTCGTGGCGAGCCGGATCCAACGGCTAGGTCTGCCGCTCGAGGCGGGGCGAGACTTCGAGCTCTGCAACCCGGACAGCGATCCGCGCTACAACGCCTACGTCGCCTTCTACCAGGAGCGGCTCGGCCGGCACGGGGTGACGCCGCAGCTCGCCCGCGAGATCGTGCGGACCCGCCGCACGGTGATCGCCGCCATCATGGTGGCGCGCGGCGAGGCCGATGCGCTGCTCGCCGGCCCGGTCGGCCGCTTCCTCTCGCATCTGCGGCACATCCTCGACGTGCTCGGCTTGCGGCCCGAGATGCGCGAGGCCGCGGCCGTGCACGGCATCGTGCTCGACCGGGGAAGTC
>Ga0197142_1004389_pt1 | contig 11438 bp, 10 predicted proteins | sample GBS60_MetaG_FD_148614 | JGI IMG/M metagenome (GOLD analysis project Ga0197142, IMG submission 148614) | Sediment microbial communities from Great Boiling Springs, Gerlach, Nevada, United States - GBS 60_MetaG | ecosystem: Environmental > Aquatic > Thermal springs > Hot (42-90C) > Sediment... | reverse complement strand
CCTCCGGGCTAGCCTCGAGTATCTGAACTCCGGATGGCGCCTGACATCCTGGACAATCAAGGGGGTTTTCTCCCTCGCCACCCTTCCCAGGAGGCTTTCCGTGACCTTCAGGGGGGGCTTTTTCGTGTAACGCTCGCTGGCCCCATGAACTGCTCTGATAACTAGTTCCCCTTTCCCATGGTCCAGAAGCATGAGGGAGCACAGTTTAACTGGCTCCATGAGCTCGACGACTTTGCTAGTTATGCGGCCTAAGACCTCGTCGAGATTTAGGGAGGAGACTATCGCTTGTCCCACTGAGAATAGCGACCTGAGCTCCATCGCCTTTTTCTTCAGCTGCTCGTGGAGCCTGGCATTGTGAAAGACTCTAGCAGACTGGTTGGCCAATGCAGTGAGCAGTTCCAGGTCATTCTCAGTGAAAGCATTGAGGCGATTGGAGTCGAGGTTCAAAACCCCTATGACCTTTCCTTCCATACAGAGGGGGACTGCCATCTCGCTTTTCACGCCTTTCCTGATGGGCAAATACCTGGGCTCCTTGGTCACGTCCGGGACAAGAAGAGGCTGACCATGGAGGGCCACCCACCCTGTTATACCCTCACCAAGCTTGAGTTGGAGGGCCCTCCTCGCATTCCTCCCTTTTCCTATTGCCACTTCGAGCCTCAAAAAACCATTTTCCTCGTCCACCATCCTGAGGGATCCGCTCGTGGCACCCATTATCCTCACCGCCTCCCTGAGGACAAGAGATATGACCTGCCGAGGATCCATGGTCGCGTTTATTAGGGAAGCTGTCTGAAAGAGGAGCCTGAGCTTGTCAACCTGAGCCTTGAGTGCCCTGGACTCCTCGCGCTCTCCTCGGAGCCCCTGGTCCGCAAGATCCGTTGTCCCATAAATGGTGATCCGGCTCATCCTCCTCTCGATCCTCTCTCCCCTTTCAGCTTCCCATTATCCAGATGAGGTGGGCTGGGGTCTCTTTGGGGTTCTCCCAGCCCCGGGGTAGTTCCTCTAGAAGCCTTATGGAGTCACCCCTTTCCATTAAGAGTTTCCTCTCTCGAAATTGCACCAACAGCTCTCCCTCCATCAGGTATCCGAGTTCTTCCCTCTTCTGGTTGAAGAAATGGCCTCCAAAACGCGTCCGAGGCTGGATGGTCACTTCATAGACCTCAAAACCACCTGGGCTCCCGATAGGAGGGGTTATTTGCAGCACAGATACCAACTCCTCTATGGCCCTACCCAACTTCACCACCTGGTATTGGTCCCTAGCGATGATGGGTGAGTGGGGTTCGGCCATCGCGTCTCCCACGAGCTCGTCCACACTTACGCCCAGTGCCCTGGCCGCCCGGACCAGAACAGGGAGGGAAAGGATTATCTGCTGTGCTTCCACCTGGCAGATGGTGCTGGGCGAAACCCCTATGGACCTCGCCAGCTCCACCTGAGATATCCCCCTTCTCTGCCTTATACTTCTGAGCCTGGGTCCGATGAGAAATTCCGGACCTCCTTTTCCGTTCTCATCCAGAAGCTGTACCCCTCTTACCGTAAATAATAGGTTCTTGGGTCTGAGGGTGGATGAGCTCTCCCTCCCTTGTGCCTTCAGCACTTTGAGCACGGGATTTCCTTCCTTTATGGCCAGCTCCAAGGCTACCTGGGTTATGTGGTTTATCTCGGCCCTGAACTTGTTCGTGTGCGCTGCCCTCTCCAAGATCCAGTACGCCAGGGTCTGGAGCTCATAAAGTCTAGGGCATTGTCTCGTGAAGAAGCCTAAGACTGGCTCTTCGGTCCCCCAGAGGTGGACCATCCCTGTTAGGCTGTCGAAGATGTACCTGGTTCCCGGGGGCATTTGCTCCTCGATTTCGTTGAGCACCCGGAGGAAGGCCTCTACCTTCTCGGGCTCCGGGACGGGCACAACACGGCACTTGCAGTTGGCGTACAGTTCCTTGTAGCAATCTGTGAAAAGCTCTGCTCCTTCGCCTTTTCCCCAAGTAAATGCATCTATCATTGTGACATTGGGATGATCCACAACGGATTTCAGCCTGCCCAAAATGGTCTTGGGTGGGGAATTGACGGTTACGAAGACCACTCCTTCGCCACGTCTGGTTGCCACCTTGAGAAAGCCCCCCAAGAAAGCCTCCAGAAACACTGCTGAATCCATGTGCCAGACCACGTTATCTCCCACCCTCAGGCCTCCGAGGAGTCTGTCCAGTGCGCGGACCCCAGAGCTTATCCTTTTCCCTTGCATACGGGGCCTCCTTGTGAGATTTTCTTTAGATACTAGCATACTGGCAGGAGCTTTACAGGGCTATACAATCTCGCGACTCCATGCCGGAAAGGGAGAAGGGGGGGTGATCTGTTTGCCAGAGAGAGTCCCTTTCGAGAGACAGATCCAGGTGCTCTCCGAGATAAGCAAGGCCATTACCTCTGATCTGTATCTGGATGACATCCTGAAACTGATAGTCACCCTCACCGCGGGGGTTATGGACTCCAAGATAGTGTCCCTTTGGCTCCTGGACGAAAAGGAGGGATGCTTCAAACTGAGGGCCACTCAGACTATAAGCAAGGACTATCTCAAGGAGAGAACCTTGAAGTGGGGGGAGGGAGTGGTTGGGAAGGTGGCTGAAACCAGGCAGCCCATGCAGATTCCCGATGTACTGGATAATCCCCTCTACAAGGAGAAGGAAATGGCGAGAAAGCTGGGGCTCACCTCAATGCTCAGCGTCCCCATGTGCGTCAAGGAAAGGGTGATAGGCGTGCTCAATTGCTACAGCTCCTCCAGGAGAGAATTTACCGAAACAGAAGTGAACCTTCTTATCACAGTTGCCAATCAAGCTGCAGTGGCGATAGAGAACACTGAGCTCATGGTCAAAACTCGCGTCATCCAGGAAGAACTGGAAAGCAGGAAGCTCGTGGAAAGGGCCAAGGAGATCCTCATAGTGAAAAAGGGTCTGAGCCCTCAAGAGGCGTACAGGAGAATTCAGAGGCAAAGCATGAATACCAGAAAATCCATGAGGGAGATAGCTGAGGCCATAATCCTGGCTGATCAGATCTGATCCGGAGCGTAATTGCAGGACCAGCTGGGGTACGAGGCGAACCAAAATGCGTGCGCATAAGGGGCATCCCTCCGAGAAAACCGCCTTTCGCGTCGTCTCCGGCCTTACCTCGCAAGGCCATCCGTGCTGGGCTGCTCTCCCCTGGGGAGGGGCGGGCTCCGCACGCCCGTCATGACGGCATCGGCTTCACCTTGGGATATCCCCATTCGGCTGTCGGGCGTTCGTTTACTCTTGGATCATGATGCGATTCCTTGGCTTGCGTCGGTTCCATCTTTGCGGGCGCACAGAGTGCGCCCCTCCAGGGGAAACCACTCTCAGCGTCATTTCGGGGCTTTTCTCCGCAAGGCCATCCACCCCTGTTTCGCCCCCCTGGGGAGGGGGGGCTCCGCACGCCGTCTTCTCCTTGTGTTCTCCGCCCAAGCCACTCTCCCTTTGCCTTCCGTAGGGCCCTGATGGGGTTTTGTACACGGCAAAAGAATCCCTTGGCCTCGATTGAGCTCGCCAATTGAGATGGGTGGAAAAACCAGTTCCCTGAAACCCTCTCGGTTGTCAGGCTCCTCTTGAGGCCATTTCACGATGGATTCCAGTTTCGCTCTCCACTCGTGGGGAAGGTGATCCTCGTGTTTTGCTGGGAGAAGAGACCTCGCCAAAGGGATGGTCCGAGGACGGTTTCGGAGAGGAGTTTTTTAAGTGGAGAGAATTGTCTTGACAAGTCGGATGAGTGGGGCTTAAAATTATGAGTCGCTACACAAAGACGTGTAGCACCAAGGTTACAGGACAAAGGCGTCCGCTTGTAAGGCAAGTGGGCGCCTTTTTTGCTTCTGCAGAGGGAGGGCCTCTTGGAGGCTCTTTCTTCATGATCCAAAGAACTGGAGGGAGGTGCGAACAAATGTCTTACAGCAAACCCAATAGGAGTGCAGCCACAATTACTACCACGAGGGTTTCCCCTGCTCCCATCTCGGGCATATGTGTCACTTGCCTGGATGGATGCGAGGGACCCTGCGAGATAGGCAGATCTGCTTTGAAAGGAAGGGAGATGATCTATCCTCAGCCCTTCGGAAAGATAACGGCTGGGGCTGAAAAGGACTATCCCGTGGACTTCTCCCACTTCAACATCCAGGGAACCTGTGTGGGGGCCGTGGGAATCGAAGCAGACCCCGATGTGGCCATCTTCCCGGCTGTGGATTGCACCTCAGAAGCTGGCCGTGACGGGAGCCTCAAACTAGATTTCCCCATAGTCTCAGGTGCCCTTGGCTCGACCGATATAGCGAGAATCAATTGGGAGGATGTGGCTGCGGGAGCTGCCATATCCGGTATCTTGGTGGTGGTCGGGGAGAATGTCTGTGGCATGGATCCACAGGCCGAGTTCAAGAATGGAAGAATCGTCCATTCGCCCGAGATGGAAAGAAGGGTCAAAGCATTCAGAAGGTGGTATCAGGGCAAAGGCGGTCTCATAGTTCAAGCAAATGTGGAAGACACAATGCTCGGAGTGCCCGAGTTCGTCATAGAGAAGCTCGGTGTGGAAATTTTCGAGCTCAAGTGGGGACAAGGAGCAAAGGACATAGGCGGAGAGGTCAAACTGCCAACTCTAGAGAGGGCTCTTCAGCTCAAAGAGAGAGGTTACATTGTGCTCCCAGATCCCAGGACGCCCACAGCTCAAAAGGCTTTTCAGTACGGTGGGATAAGCGAGTTCGAACGGCATTCCCGCCTGGGCATGGTGGACGAGGAGGGTTTCTACAAGGAAGTCGAGAGACTGAGGAAGTTGGGAGCAAAGTACGTGACCCTCAAAACAGGCGCTTACAGGCCAGCTGACTTGGCCAGGGCCATAAAGTTTTCCTCCAACGCCAAGATAGACCTCTTGACCATAGACGGAGCAGGTGGCGGAACGGGAATGAGTCCTTGGAGGATGATGAATGAATGGGGCATTCCCACGGTTCATCTTGAGTGCCTGACCTATCAGATCTGCGAGAGGCTCAGGGCAAGAGGCGCCTACATTCCTCCCATCGCCATAGGTGGGGGCTTGTCTATGGAGGATCATATATTCAAGGCCATTGCCCTCGGAGCTCCCCATGTGAAGGCTGTCTGCCTGGGGAGGGCTATCCTCACAGCGGCTATGGTTGGCAAGACTCATGGAAGGTTGATGGCTGAAAGGTGCGAAAGGACAGGGCAGTCCATAGAGGAGGGCTATATGGAGCTGTTCGCTGTGGGAGCCCAGCTCAGGGAGAGATTGGGAGACGATTTCAAGGAGCTACCACCAGGAGCCATCGGCCTTTACTCATACATAGACAGGCTCAAACAGGGACTCCAGCAACTAATGGCAGGGGCGAGGAAATTCGCCCTCAAATACATCGACAGAAACGACCTTGTGGCCCTTACAAAGGAGGCCTCTGAGATATCGGGTATCCCCTATGTGATGGACTCGGACAAGGAAGAAATAGACAGGATTCTGGGATGAACCACAGTCTTCCCATTTTGAAGCTGGACCAAATCCCATGGAGAGATCGAGAGAGGAGAAGGAAAATGAACGCCGTTTGCACCCACATTTGCAAATCATGCTATGCCAAGGTTGTCTGCGCAATACGCGCTCTTCAGGAGAGGCCAGATGCCATAATTCTCGATTCAGCTAAATGCATCGGATGCGGCTGCTGCCTAACGGCATGCAATACCTTCGGCCACTCCATGATAAAGCACAAGACCATAAGACCCGAGAGGGTGAAGCCCCTACCTGGAACTCCTACCCCACCCTTTCCAAAAGGCCAATGAAAAAATGGCACGCAAGGGGTTCAGGGGTAGTGCTTGGAGGCCACTGCCTCTGGGCCCCTGCTCCGCTAGGATCACTCTTTCGAGGCCCAGACTGAGGAGATCCGAAGGGGCTCGACCTCATTCATAGAATTTCTTCCAAGGCCTTGTAAATGCTTATCTCAGCCCTGGACCTAAGCTCCGTCAACCAGCTCCTGAAAAGTGAGTCCCTCTTCTCGCTAAGGAGAAGGGATCTAAGGAGCGGTTTTCTCTCTTCCAACCCTTTGGGGTCTGGTTCTATTCTCTCTTTCACCTCTGCCACAAGATACCTGTCCCCCTGTCTGTATGGCCTAGGGAGGAGATTATCCCCTGGCCCGGCGGAAAAGGCTTCCTGAATCATCTCATTGGGTAGGCCCACGCCCGAGGTCATCCGGCCTACAGGAGGCGATACCTGGAGTTTCCAACCCATCTTCTTGGCCTCCGAGGCTAAGGAGCTCTTGGCGGCCTTTATCCCCTCAAGGGCCTTTTCAGCTTCCTTCGCCGCCCTCTCGATGGCCTTCACCCTCTTGAGATCCTGGGTGACCTTCTCCTTGACCTCTTCGAATGAGGGGTCGCGAGCAGGGGTCCTCTCCACGAGCTGCAGGATGTAAAAGGATTCTCCCTCCTGGACGACCTCTGTGAAGTCCTCCTTCTCCTTCAAAAGGAAGGCTGCGTTCCTGAGGACCTCTCCAGCCTCCAGACCCTTCACGGGCCCCTGAAGGGGGAAAGGCTCAGTGATACCCATATGGGCCCCTAGCTTCTGTCCCACCTCCTTGAAGGGCTTCCCCTGGAATACTTCCAAATAAGCCTCCTCGGCTATCTCCGCCGCCTTCTGCCTGGCCTTGGCCTTTCTGATCTCCCTCTCCAGCTCCTCCCTCACATCTTCGAGGGGCTTTATGGTCTCCTCCTTCCTTTCCTCCAGCTTCAGCACGTGGAAGCCCAGAGCTGTCTTCACGGGCTGGGGGCTGAGCTCCCCAGGCTTCATCTCGTCGAAAAGGGCCTTGGCTATTGGCTCTGGGAGTTCCTCCCGCCTCTTCCACCCCCATGCCCCTCCTTTGTTCGCTGTCTGGGGGTCTTGGGAGTGTTCCTTGGCGAGTTGAGCGAAATCCTCTCCTGCTTTGAGTTTCCTCAGGATCTCCTCCGCCTTCTCGAGGGCCTTCATTCTCACCTTATCCTCTTCCCTCTCTGGAGAGCGAATGAATATTTGCCTTGCAAGGACCTGTGAAGGCTCTTTCCATCTCTGCTTGTTTCTCTCGTAAGCCTCCTCTATCTCCTTTTCCGTGATTTCTGCCTGGGAGGTGTAATCGGCCCCATCGAAACGCATGTATTCAACCTTAACCATCTCGGGGATGCGATAGTCGGATAAGTGCTCTTTGAAATGAGCCTCGAGCTCTTGCGGGGCAGGAGATATCTCCTCGATGAAGGACTTGGCCGAAAATTCCACATACTGGATCACCACCTTCTCCTGGGTCAATCTGTAAAGCGCTTCCACTTCCTCATCTGAGACCCATGCACCGTCCCGAATGAGCTGCTCGACCCTCTGAATCTTGAGATCCTTTTCCAGCTCTCTCAGGAATTCATCCTCGTTCATCCCTCGCATCTTCAAATACTGCTGGTAGAGGCGAGGGGAGAAGCGGCCATTTTCCTGGAAGTAAGGAACTTGGGTCAACTGTTCCCTCAGCTCCACGGGTGTAACCGTGATCTTCCACCTCTTGGCCTCTTCGAGAAGGAGGATTTGGTCTATCAAACTCTGGAGAGTCGCCTGCCTCAAGAGTTTTCTCTGCTCTGAGGTCATGTCCGATCCCCTAGCTCCCTGGAACTCGAGCACTCTTTCCCACTGTTTTTGAAAATCTCTCTTCGCTATCTTGATGCCATTTACTTTGGCCAAGACAGCTGATTCCCTCTCTCTCAGGCTGAAACCGTAAAAGAAAATGAAAACGACGATCACGGTCCCAAGGAGAACCTTTATGAACCAGCTTTTGGCATGTTTGCGCATGTACGAGAGCATGGTCCTTCACCTCTCTTGCCTTTCTGAGAGAGCCTAGCTGAGACCCTTCCCAAACATCTTAGGAAATGGTGAGCTCCTTAGCAAGCCGCCATGTCATCTTAACTCCCCAAAGCCCTGATGCGAGCTCTCAGGCCCTCACTGGCAAGCTGGCCACTCGATTGAGGACGAGCAGGTGGAAGCATTCTCTCCAAGGCCATATCTCCATGTAAAAACCTCTCCCTTCCAGGGTTCCAGGATGTTTGCTCTGGTCGTATCCAGCATGGGATCACCCAGCCATTGGCCTTGTTCCTCTTTTTCGAGCCGGGCATTGGGGTAACCTTTCCCCTCTCAAAGATTTTTACAACCTGTAAAAATTTCGGTTGCCCGAGGATGCCCCATAGGGGTCAAGCCCCTCCTAATAAGTCGCAATCTCAACATTTTCACATACTTATGGGCTAAGGGGGATTGGCATCCCACTTGCTTTGCCGCGGGGTGATGAAGGTCGTGACAAATTCAACGGAAAGGGGGGATGAAGGACAGAAGAGGATCAGCTTCGGTCACCTGGGGTCAAGCGAGGCCCAGGTGGAACTCGCGCAGGGAAAGGAGGGATTGTCTTGGCAGACAATCACAAAACAAGAGGGGTATCAAGTTTGTGGTGTGGACCATCGCATCCGTGGCCATGATCTATTTCGTTATACATTCCTACACCTCGGGCTAGATGGTGCGCTGGTACTACTACCAGACCAAGGTGGACGGGTATGCCATAAACATCAATTCTTTCAAGGACGCAACCAAGAAGAAGCCGGCTGTGCTCGAGATCCAGCCGGGGGCGGAGAAGATAGAGGGGGGAGGGTGGCCGTGCCCGTGAAAAAGGGCGATAGGCTCCCAGAGGGCGCAAATGGGGTGATTGAGAAGAAGGTCGTTGAAGCAGGAAAGAGGGCCAAGCTCGAAAGGGACAAGCTCATTGTGCTCTTGCCTTGGGAGATAAAGGAGTCAAAGGGGTTCAAGTCCAAGGACACCTTCATACACAAGGTTGTGAAGACCAATCCATGGTCGGGGGTCTGGAACGTGGCCGTGGTCATAGCCCTAGGGCTCTCCTTGAGGGTCATGGCAGAGGGCCTTACGAACATGCTCGGCTGGAAGATCAAGAAGATTGATCATTACGGGCATTGAGAAGGAGGTGAGAAGATGTTCGAATTCGCAATAGCTGGAATCCAGGCCCCCGTATTCCTTCTCATGATAACGGGCTTCACAGTTGGGATAGTGGGGGGCTTTATAGGCTTTGGGGTGGCTACATGGTCACTGCGGCCCTCATAGTATTCGGGCTTCCTGGTTATATGGCCTCGGGGGTGGATGCCACCCACATAGCTGGCAAGGGGTCATCTCCTCCGTGCGACACAGGTAACTCGGAAACATAGACTGGACCATGGCCCTCACAATGGTGGGCGGGACCATGTGGGGGCGGAGCTGGGGGTGAGGCTTCTCAACTACACCAAGTCCATAGGGCTTTCCGGACCTGCCCTTCTCATTGGCTCGGTTCTCATCATGTTCGGGCTCTTCCTTTACACCCAGCTCGAGACCCAAAGGGCCCATAAGAGGATCGAGGAGATCTCCGAGCACGGGGAGAGGGTCGGCAGGGAGTTCAAGACCTCTAGAGTCCACACTTGGTTCCAGTCGATCCCCATATATCCCATAGTCAAGTGCACCCATGCCAGGGTGATCATCTCCATGTGGGTCATAGTGGGAGTCGGTGTGGCCACTGGGGTCCTGGCAGGCTTATTCGGGGTGGGAGGTGGGTTCATAAGGGTCCCGGCCCTGGTATACGTGATAGGTGCTACGACCCATATTGGTGTGGGCACAGACCTTGTGGAGATAGTGGTGTCTGGGGGCTACGGCGGCCTCAGGCAGTCCGTGAGCGGGAACGTGGACATGATGGCCGTGCTTTTCAGGATAGTTGGGGCGATGGTAGGGGCTCAGTTTGGGAGCATCGCCACTTCCTTTGTTCGGGGTCCAGCAATCCGCTACATCCTGAGCCACTCCTCGATCCTGGCCACAACGGGAGCGCTCCTAAGGCTCATCTACGTCCTCACTGGTCAGAGGATAGAGGCCCTGGCCTTTTTTGCTGTGGTCTTCACCCTGGGAGAGATGCTCTTTCTGTGCCTTTTCATCCTGAGCTTGGTGCTATTCTCCATAAGGCATACCCATGGAAAGGCCGTGCCCAAGTGGGTACCTCCACTTGTGGTGGCGGCAGCATGAATTCAAGGAGGTGCGAAGATGAGGTGGCTATGGGACAACATGTTCGGCTACTGGATGATGCTTCTTGCCATATCCCTTGGGGCCGCAGCCCTGGTCTACGTGCTTTGGCTCCATGGGGCCATGCACTTGTGAAAGGGAGGGTATCATGGGAAAGCTTGGACAGATCATAGCCAACCTGATCCTCTATGGGTTCCTGGTCTGGCTCCTGTATAACGCCCTGGTGGTTGAGCACGCCCCCTGGTTCGCCTTCTGCGTGGGCTTCGTGATCTTCGTGGCCATCGTGGTACAGTTCGTGCCCAGGATCCATGCCAGGAGTGTCTCTCCTGGGAGGTTTCCGGATGCGGAATCCCATGGACGAGATAAGGGAAGTTATCCGCAGGCTCCATCTGGCCCGTGCCAGGGGGGATATCAAGGAAAAAGCATTTCAACGCCTCCTGGCCCAAAGGACCATGGATCTTTACAGGGCCCTCGTGGAGGGAGCCCTGGCCCCTGGCGAGAGGATCCTGAAGGAGCACCACCTTGTGGAAGCCCGCACGAGGTTGACAGAGTCGGTCTTGAGGGAGCCCGAGCAGACGGCAACAAGCCTTTTTCTCACTCAAAGGAGGCTTCTGAGGGCCCGTTCCTCCATCAGACCAGGGCAGCCCATAACAGCCGACCACAGGGATTCCCCCATTATGGACGAGCTTCCCCTGGCCAAGATAAGGTCTCTGAGGAACAGGTTCCAAATCCGGCCTGGGGAAATAACAGCCGGTCTTGTCATGGCCACGGTGGGTCTGGTCTTCTGGCATTGGCTTGAAGTGACAGGTGTGATCCTGTTGGGCCTCGGGCTGCTTGGGCCCCTCACCGCCATCTCATGCCAACCAGTGGGTGGAGATCTCCACAGAGCCCACCTTAAAGGAGCCCTTCAGGATCCTCACGCCCACGAAGAAAGGCGGAAAAGAGCTGATCCGAATGATTCGGATGAGTCTGAAGACAGAGGAAAAGGCCATCCTGGCCAAGGTGTGAGATGACCCAAAGGGGGAGTCGGAACAGATGCGGAAAGCTCAGGAAAACCATTATTCGAGCATGCTCCGCTTCCTCGTGGTCAGGATCCTGTTGGTCTCCCTCGGTCCGCTGGCAACCATAGGAGGGGCCAATTTCCTCCTTTTAGTCTCTGGTCCTGGAACAGCACGCAAACTTCTTGAGATACCACAAGACCTCGGTCGAGAGCTTTCTCCAAGGCCTTGTTGCCGAGGTGCTCTGTGTGGCCAACAACTACAATTTGGAGGAGCTGGTATCGGGCGGGCCCGAGAGGATGTATCGGATGGTCCAAGAGAGAGGGGGGCCTTTTTGAGGATCTGGGCATAATAGATAGCATTGCAATCATGTCGAGTACCTCG
>Ga0197142_1004388_pt1 | contig 11438 bp, 8 predicted proteins | sample GBS60_MetaG_FD_148614 | JGI IMG/M metagenome (GOLD analysis project Ga0197142, IMG submission 148614) | Sediment microbial communities from Great Boiling Springs, Gerlach, Nevada, United States - GBS 60_MetaG | ecosystem: Environmental > Aquatic > Thermal springs > Hot (42-90C) > Sediment... | reverse complement strand
CGCAGCGGTCTAAGTGATAGAAGATGCAGTCGTTGCAGCGCAGCACCATCGAGGCGACCAGCCCCATCATCTCTTTGTATTTGACGGGGATTGCGCCGTCGGTGTACGCGCTGGCGTCCAGCGCAAAGAACCGCTGGAACGGCTTGAATCCGCTGCCCAAAATCCGCTCGTTCATCTCCTGCCGATACAGGCGCGTCTCGGTTGGCTTGCGTCGCATCGGCATAGAGTGTACCTGACGCGCCTGTCGGGTATCCTATCGGCGGAGGTTGGCGCATATGCAAACGCAGATTCAGTGGCTGGGACACTCGACCTTTCTGATCACTTCACCGAACGGCAAGCGGATTCTGGTTGACCCGTGGGTGCAGGGCAACCCTGCTTGCCCTGAAGAGGCGAAGCGGCTGCCTGGCGTGGACATTATGCTGATTACGCACGGGCACGCCGACCACTGCGCAGATGCCGTGTCGATTGCGAAGACCTATCAGCCGACGGTGGCATGCATCTACGAGATGTACCTCTACCTCACGCGGCATGGGGTGCAAAAAGTGCAGCCGATGAACAAGGGCGGCAGCGTGGCGATAGACGGCATCACCGTCACGATGGTGAACGCCTTCCACAGCAGCGGTCTGGAGGAGGGCGGGCAGGTGGTCTATGCAGGCGAGCCTGCGGGCTATGTGGTGCGCTTGGAGAACGGGCTAACGCTCTATCACGCGGGCGACACCTGCGTGTTTGGGGATATGCGCATCATCGGCGAGCTGTATCAGCCCGATGTGGCGATGCTGCCGATAGGCGATGTGTTCACGATGGGACCGCGCGAGGCGGCGTATGCGATTCGGCTGCTGGGCGTCAAGCGCGTGATCCCGATGCACTGGGGCACCTTCCCGCTGCTGACGGGCACGCCCGACCAGTTGCGCGAGGCGACGCGCGACATCGAGGGGCTGGAGATTCTCGCGCTGCGTCCGGGCGAGAGTATAACGCTGTAGGCATTACTCGCTGCGCAGCCGCTTGGGTTCCGCTTCCAGTTCGGCGAGGCGTCGCTCGGCTTGTTCGCGCAGCAGGCGTTCCTGCTCGGCGCGTTGGCGCTCTTAATCGGCGACCTGTTGGCTTCCCGTGTTATTTTACCAATTGCACGACCAGGATGCGCGAAAACAAGCGCAATCGATGCCCCCTGATATTTTTCGGGGGCAGTCGGCGGGCGAGCCTTAGCGTTCCACTTGCTGGATTTCGTAGCAGACGATGCGGTCGCCTTCTTGGTAGCCGTCGAAGCCTTCCAGTGTGAGACCGCATTCGTAGCCTGCGGCGATTTCGCGTCTGTCTTCCTTGAAGTGGCGTAGCGAGCTGATTTTACTTTCGTGGACGACCTGCCCGCCGCGCACCAGTCGCGCGGGCGCATTGCGCACGAGTTTGCCGTCCAGTACATAGCACCCTGCCACCACTCCCCGTGAGAGTTTGAACACGGCGCGCACCTCTGCCGTGCCCAGCACAACCTCTTTGTATTCAGGTTCCAGCAAGCCGTGCAGCGCTTTCTCCACCTCTTCTAACAATTCGTAGATGATGCGGTAGACGCGCACATCGACACGGCTCGCTTTGGCTTTGTTCTGGGCGTTGCTCTCCACCTTCACATTGAAGCCCAGCACGACCGCCTCGGCGGCGATGGCGAAGTCGATATCGGCTTCCGTGATGTTGCCCACATTTGCATTGATGATTTTCAGTTCCACGCCTTCAGGCTTCTCCAGTTTGAGCAGGGCATCGCGGATGGCTTCTACCGAGCCGTAGGTATCCGCTTTGAGAATGATGTTAAGCGACTTGGTTTCGCCCGCCTGCATCTGCTTGAACAGTTCTGCGAGGTTCACGCGTCGAGTTGGGCGCACGACTTCGGAGCGTTTTTCCGATTCGAGGCGCTCTTCTACGATGGCGCGGGCGCGCGCTTCGCTTTCGACGCGCTCGGCGCGGTCGCCCGCGATGGGCACATCGTCCAATCCCATCACCTCAACGGGGGTTGCAGGCGTTGCGCTGTCGATCTGTTTCCCCGTGTGGTCGAACATTGCGCGGATTTTGCCCCAAGTTTTGCCTACGACCAAGATGTCGCCGCGTTTGAGCGTGCCCTGCTGCACCAAGATGGTGGCTACGGGACCGCGCCCCTTGTCCAGCTTCGCCTCGATGACAGTGCCCTGAAACTCGGCTTTTGGATCCGCCTTCAGTTCCGCCAGCTCCGCCACGAGCAAAATCATCTCCAGCAGGGTATCTACGCCCTCACCTGTGATGGCGGAAACAGGCACGCAAATCGTGTCGCCGCCCCACGCTTCAGGCACCAATTCGTACTGGGTGAGTTGCTGCATCACGCGGTCGGGGTTCGCTTCGGGCTTGTCGATTTTGTTGATGGCGACAATAATCGGCACGCCCGCGTTCTTGGCGTGGTTAATGGCTTCCACTGTCTGGGGCATGACGCCGTCGTCCGCAGCAACCACCAGCACCACGATGTCGGTCACCTGAGCGCCGCGGGCGCGCATCGCGGTAAATGCCTCGTGCCCAGGTGTGTCCAGGAAAGTAATGAGCTTCCCGTTCACTTCGGCTTGGTACGCGCCGATATGCTGGGTGATGCCGCCGAATTCGCGTTCGGCGACGCGCGTCTTGCGAATGTAGTCCAGCAGGCTGGTCTTCCCGTGATCGACATGCCCCATGATAGTGACCACAGGGGGTCGCGGCTGCGCGCCTGTGACGACGGCGTGCGCAGGGGGTTGAGCGGTGGGTTTCTCGGCGGCTTTGGGCGTCTCCCACTGAACCGTTAGCCCGAAATCGGCGGCAATTTTCTCGGCGAGCTCGGGATCTAATTTCTGCACGGGCGTAATGAGCTTGCCGTGCTTGACCATGATATGCTTTTGAATCTCGGTGGGGGCGCGTTCCATTGCCTCCGCGAGGTCGCGCACAGTGAGCTCGCGCGGCAGCACCAGCGTCTTCAGGTCGCCCACCAGCTCCCGCGCCATCTCTTTGACCAGCTGCGCGGTCTCCTCGTCCAGCCCCTGCTTCACCTCGCGCTCGCTGACGCCCAAGTCTTGCAGAATCTCCTGTAAGCGACTAACGGAGATTCCTATCTCTGCCGCCAAATCCCGTACTGGTATCTTCGTTTTCGCCATCGGTTCTCAACCCCTTGGATTGCCTCCCAGAGTATACCCGACGGCACATTCCGTGTTGGGTAAGGGACACTCTGTAGGTAGCCCGCTACCTTCTCTCCTCAGTGCGCCACATGGTGTGCGCGCACTTCGCGGATGACGGTGACCTTGACCTGTCCGGGGTACTCCAGTTCGGACTGGATTTTGTGTGCGATTTCGCGGGCGAGTTGGTGGGCGCGCAGGTCGTCCACCTCATTTGGCTTGACCAGCACGCGTACTTCGCGTCCTGCCTGAATGGCATACACCTTCTCCACGCCGTCGAAGCTCATGGCGATGCGTTCCAGCTCTTGCAGGCGGCGCAGGTATTGTTGCAGCGATTCGCGCCGTGCGCCCGGACGCGCCGCCGAGATGGAGTCGGCGATAATCACCACATGCGCCTCCAGGCTGGCAGGGGGGATGTCGTGGTGGTGTGCGCCGACCGCGTTGCACACAATCTCGCTCTCGCCGTAGCGACGCAGGAACTCCATGCCGACGATTGCGTGCGGTCCTTCGGTGGTGTTTTCCAGCGCCTTGCCGATGTCGTGGAACAGCGCGGCGCGTTTGACGATGCGCGTGTCCAACTTCAGCTCCGCTGCCAGCAGCCCTGCGAGAGTCGCCACTTCGATGGAGTGATCCAGCACATTCTGGGCGTAGCTGGTGCGGTAGCGGAGTTTGCCGAGCGTGCGCACGATTTCGGGATGGACGCCTGTTAGTCCGACCTGTAGCACCGCCTCCTCGCCCGTTTGCCAGATGCGCCGCTCCACTTCGTTTTTAGCGCGTTCATACTCTTCCTCGATGCGCGCGGGGTGAATGCGCCCATCGTGTATCAGGTTCAGCAGCGTGATTCGGGCAATCTCGCGGCGGATGGGTTCAAATGACGACAGCACGACCGCTTCGGGTGTGTCGTCAATAATTAGGTCGACGCCCGTGATATGCTCGAAGTGGCGGATGTTGCGCCCCTCGCGTCCGATGATGCGCCCCTTGACATCCTCGCTGGGCAGGTGGATGACCGTGATGGTGCTCTGGGAAACATGGTCGACCACACATCGCTGCACGGTGTCCAAGATGATTTCGCGGGCGCGCCGCTCGGCATCGCGGCGGGCGTCCTCTTCAATCTGTCGCGCCAGAATCACCGCTTCGTGTTCGATTTCGTCGCGGATTTCTTTCAGCAGCAGCTCACGGGCTTGCTCGGCGCTCAGGCCACTGATGCGCTCCAGTTCGAAGCGTCGCTGGTGGATTAGTTCGCGCAGTTCGCTCTGCTTTTTCGTGAGCAACGCCTCGCGCTCCAGCAGCGCGTGCTCTTTCTGCTCCAGCAGTTCGAATCGGTGTTCGAGTAGCTCTTCGCGTTGGAGGAGTCGCTGTTCGAGTTTGAGGATTTCGGCGCGTTTTTCGCGGGCTTCCTGTTCGGCGAGTTCGAGGATTTTGTGCGCCTCTTCACGCGCTTGCAGGCTTGCTTCGCGCCGTAGGGTCTCGCATTCGCGTTCCAGCTGAGCGCGCTGTTGTAGGAGCCGCTCGGTTTCGCGGCGCGCCTCGTCCAGCGCGCGCTGCGCTTCGGCAGTCGCCGCCGCGCTTTGTGCTGCCATCACGCGCTGAGCGCGTCGCATCGCAAGGAAGTAGCCTGCGCCTGCGGCGACCAGCGCAAGAACAACCATTAGAACCCCGTAGATGATTTCCATAGAAAAAACCTCCTTGAGCTTGATTCGCGCTACGGTTCGTCGTTCAGGCGCGGGTTCCAGCGGCGCAGCGCATGCTGGGCGACTTCGGGCTCGAAGCCGCGCTGGAGCAGGAATCGGAACCAGCGCGCGGCGTCGCGTGGCGCCCATGTAGTAGGCGGCGCGCCGAAGCGCAGGTACAGAGCGCGCACGGCGCGGCTCTCCTCATCCCCTGCCAAATCGGGCATGTCCAAGCCGCGACGAGCGAACTCTTGTTCGATGCGCAGGCGCCCCGCTGGCTGCTCAACGGTAAACCGCTCGGTTAGGCGTTGCTTCAGCCGCTCGTCCGAGAGGTAGCCCTCCGCGCGGAGCCACTCGGTCGCTTCGGCGATTTCCGAGTCGGTGTAGCCCTCGGCAGCTAATCGGTGCGCTATCTCGTGCGACGACAGGTCGCGCACGCGCAACCAGCTTAATGCCTGCGCGATGGCCTGCGCAAGGCGTTCCGAACGCGCCTGCATCGCTCGCTGCCCTCCAGAACGACAACCGCTTCGCGGCTGTCGATACCCCTCAAGGGTAACTCACCAAATGATACCTAATCGCTTAGCGTTTAGTTCCTTCGGGCGGGCGAATAAAGATTTGGGTCAGGTAGTAGTACCTGTCGCGCTTGCGGTAGTAGACGCCGACGCCTGCGTGGGTGAACTCCCTGTGGAGGATGTTCGCGCGGTGTCCTGGACTGCTCATCCAGCCCTCCACAGCGACCTGCGCGGGCTTGCTGTAGCCTTGCAGCATGAAAATGTTCTCCCCACAGACGCGCCACGCAATTCGAAAGCGATTCAGTCGCTGATCCACATCGCCCAATCGGGGATCGCGGTGGTCGAAAAAGTTGCGTTCTGCCATGTTTTTGCTATGGTCGCGGGCAGCGTGGGCAACTCGCTCATGCCATGCCAGCGGCGGCAGTTTCGCGCGTGCGCGCTGTTCGTTAATCAATCGATGCACCTCCTGCTCCAGCTGGCGCAGGTCGCGCTCGGTCGGCTCGCGTCGCTCCCTTCGTGTACGCTGTTGCGGCATAAGTATAAGATACCTCAGATGCGGGGTGCGAGTTATACGACTCTGCTCGCGCGACGCGCTGTGATAGGGTACAATTCGCCCAGAGCGATGGAGCATGACCTGAAATTGGAGACGCAACTGCAACATCTGGGCGAGGAGACGCCATTCCCCTACGGCGCAGTGGCGCCCCCGATTGTGCAGACGACCCTGTTTACTGCGCCCTCGCTGCGGACACGCCAAGAAAACGGCGGACTAAACGACGCAGGCTATGTGTATACCCGCGAGTCGAACCCCACGGTGCGTCTGGCAGAACAGAAACTCGCTGCGTTGGAGCAGACCGAGGACGCCTTATGCTTTGCGTCGGGCATGGCGGCAATTGCGTCGGCAATCCTCACCTTCACGCGCACGGGCGACCATGTGGTTTGCGTCGAGAGCGCGTATCCTCCGACGCGCACGCTGCTGGGGTCATGGCTGACGCGCTATGGCGTGCAAGCGAGTTTCATCGAGGGCAAGTGCCTCGAGGAGTTTGAACGCACCTTGCAGCCGAACACGCGCCTAATCTACCTGGAGAGCCCCTCCAGCCTGATGTTTCATCTACAAGACCTGCGCGCAGTGAGCCAGCTGGCGCGTGCGTGCGGGATTCTGACCCTATGCGACAACAGTTGGGCAACCCCCATCTTCCAGAACCCGCACGCGCTGGGGGTCGATCTCGTGCTGCACAGCGCAAGCAAATATCTTGGCGGACATAGCGACCTGTTGGCGGGTGTCGTCGCGGGACGCAGGGAGCATATTGAGCAGGTGCGCCAGACCCGTTCCCTGCTGGGCGGCGTGCTGGAGCCGTTCGGGGCATGGCTGCTGTTGCGGGGGTTGCGCACGCTGCCCGTGCGTATGGAGCGCGCCCACAAAAGCGGGCTGCAGGTCGCCGAATGGCTGGAAGCACAACCGCAAATCGCGCGAGTGAACCACCCTGGACTGCCCTCACACCCGCAACATGCGCTGGCGCGACAACAGATGCGCGGCTATGGCAGCCTGTTCAGCTTCGAAACGCACCCCATCACCGCTGAGCAAGCTTACGCTTTTGCCGACCGCCTGCGCCTTTTCCGATTCGGCTGCAGCTGGGGGGGGTACGAGAGCCTGCTGCTGGGCTGGCAGCAAGGGGATACTGACCCCGCACCGTGGCTCTTTAGAATCTATATCGGGCTGGAGAACCCCGACGACCTGATTCGCGACTTGCAGCAAGCGTTGCCTGCCTTGAGCGGGGTACACTCGTGACCATCTGGCTCCCGTTCTGCAGGCGACGCTCGTCTTTGCCACGAAAAACAAGTAAGTCAACGCGCCGTACAGTGCGATACCAATCGTGCCGTCAAAGTTCGCAAGTTCCTGCGCGTGTAGAATCCCCCCACTCCCGCACCCTCTTCCCCCTTAGCAATGGGGGAGAGGGCTGGGGTGAGGGGGGATGCGAAGCCTAAGCATTTACGAACTTTGGCAGCGCAGTTGGTACGAGTCCTTCTCGTCCCAGCCCATAGCTACCGACACTTCCAACGCACTTGGAGCCCCGCCCCCGCCTTCGAGATGCCGTGCCACCAGACTCGCCACCACTGCCAGCTACAGCGGGGGCAATCATGAACTATGCTTGCGCGGCTGTTATTGCGTGCCAGTCGGTAATCTCGCTGGGAACCGCGTTCCTTCGGGCTGGTTCCAAGTGTTGCCTTTGCCCGTCATGTCCCACAGCAGGTCTACGGGCGGGATGCCGAACCGCTTGAGCCGCTCGTCGGGGTCTTTGCCGTTGTCGCGCAAGATGTTGTTGTAGATGCGGTTGCCGTCGGGGTTGGGGTCTACATCCAGCGGCGTCGGCGCAGGGAAAAGCTGGCGCAGCCCGATGGTCATAATCCCGAAAGTGCCGTTGCCCACAACCTCGTTCTCGTAGACTTCGGTGTTGTCGGCTGCCAGCAGCATGATGCCCGTGCCTTTTAGCACATTGCTCACAATCGCCTCAGGGTCGGCGAAGTTCGGCGTGTTGTTGTTGATTACGCGGTTGCGCCGCACGATGCACCCATCCTGCACTTTGGAGGGGTTGAACGGCAGCAGGAAGACCAGAATGCCGCCCGTGTTGTTATGCACATAGTTGTCTTCCACGATAGCGTTGACGCAGTTTTCGATTTCGATACCCGTGACATTTTGGAAGGCTTCGTTGCGGCGCACGACGATATTGCGCGACTGCCCGACATAGATGCCCGCGTCGCGCGTGCCCGATACCTTGCAGCCCTCTACCAGCACGCCGTCGCACTCGATGGGGTAAACGCCGTACAGCCCAGTGTTGTGCAAGACGAGATTGCGGAACACCACATTCCGCGCCTTATGCACCACCACACCGTTGCCCTGATAGTTGCGGATTTCGAGGTTCGCCACTGTGAAGTCGTTGCCCAGCCCTGAGATGGCGTCGGGCAGGAGGTTGCGCCCATCCAGCACGGGTCGCTTGCCGTCGCGGATGACGCCCTCGATGGTCACGCCGTGATGGATGACCAGCACATTCTCGTGGTAGGTGCCGGGGTAGATGCGCACTACTCCGTTGCGCCCCGCCTTATCGACGGCTTCCTGAATGCTCTCGCCGGGGCGCACCTCCACGACGCGGGCGGAGGAGGTTGAACCGCCTTGGTTGACGCGGAATCCCCCCACTCCCGCTCCCTCTCCCCCCTTGCTAAGGGGGGTGAGGGGGGATTCGCTTGTGCGCGTGGCTGACGAACTGTTCTCCGCGCGGCGCTGCATCTGACGGATGCGGCGCAGTTCGGGGCTGTTGATATTCAAGCGAGTAGGCAGGCGTGGGACCTGCGGCTGCACGACGGGCAGTCCCGATGGCACGCGCGCGGGGATTTCGGGCATAGCAGATTCGTCGGTCAGCGCGAGCAGGAACGCGATCAGGTCCGCCTTCTCCTGCGGGGTGAGGGTGAACTTGCGGATTTTGTCGTCCTGCAGGGGCACTTCGAGTCCCAAGCCGCGTCCGCCGCCACCTGCGTAGAAGTCCAGCACCTCCTCCAGCGTTTCGAACACGCCGTTGTGCATGTAGGGCGCGGTGAGGGCGATATTGCGCAGGGTGGGGATTTTGAACGCGCCGTTGGGTCCGCCGCCGCGCCCGCGCTCCGCTTCAGGCTTGGCAACATCGGCAGGTCCGTCGTTGGGATTGGGCACGCCTATCACCTTGAAGTCGCGGTTGGCGAAGGTCGGGATGCCATGGCACTCGTTGCAGCGCGTCTTGGGCGACAAAAAGAGCTTTAGCCCGCGCTTTTCTTGGGGGCTAAGCGCGCTGCCGTCGCCCGCTGCGTAGCGGTCAAAGCGCGAGTTGAAGCTGACCAGCGTGCGCTGGAACGCCGCAATCGCATAGGTGATGTTCTTGAAGGTAATCGACTCGCCGTCCTTGCCGCCGAAGGCTTTGTCGAACAGGGCGCGATATTCGGGGATAGCTTTCAGCTCGCGCACCAGTTCGGCGGGGTCAGCGTTCACCTCTTCGGGTGTGGTGATGACCATGCGCGCCTGCTCTTCGAGGTGAGCGGCGCGTCCGTCCCAGAACTGGCGGTGATTGTAGACCGTGTTCCACAAGGTAGGCGCGCCCCGCGTGAGTTCGATTCCGCCTGTGCGCTCGCGCCCTGCGCCCTTTGCGCCGTGTCCGCGTGAACGCGGCAACCCATCCGAGAAGCCCAAATGCGGATGATGGCAATGCGCACACGAAAGTGTGTTATCGTCCGACAATATGGGGTCAAAAAACAGCAACCTGCCCAGTTCCACCTTCTCAGGGGTGGTAGGGTTGTCGGCGGGTTGCACAATTTCGGTCGGGAAGGGCTTTTGCAATCCCGTTTCGGGGTTATTAGGCTCGTAAGGGGGCGGATTGGGAACCAGCACGCCGTTCTCCAGACGCATCCCCACGAATCGTCCCTCTGAAATCGATGCGCCAATCAGTAGCAGCGGCAGCAACGCCGTTGTTAGTCCAAACGCCCAACGCGCTCGTATCATCGCCGATGCCTCCACAGAAACTTTTCGAACAGGCGGTCGGAATTCCTGCCTGCATCCCCTCACAAGCTGCTCCTGTGCCATAATATTGCCGTATGCCAGCGATTGTTGTGGAACACCTGTCCAAGACCTACTATACCTACAAGCGTCCGCCAGGGGTATGGAATGCCATCAAGAGCCTGTTTCGGCGCGAGCGGCACGCGGTGCAAGCCGTGCGCGACATTTCGTTCACCATTGAGGAGGGCGAGCTGGTCGGCTTTCTGGGACCCAACGGTGCAGGTAAGACCACTACGCTAAAGATGCTTTCGGGCATCATTTTCCCCACTTCGGGCTTGGCGCGCGTGCTGGGCTATGTGCCGTGGGAGCGACGCCCCGAAATGCAGCGCCAAATCGCGCTGGTGATGGGACAAAAAATGCAACTTTGGTGGGACCTGCCGCCTTACGAGTCGTATCTGTTGCTCAAGGCGCTTTACGAGGTGCCCGACGATGTGTTCGAGCGGCGCGTCTATGAGCTGGCAGAGATGTTGGAGATTCGCCATGTGCTGCACACGCAGGTACGACGGCTATCGCTGGGCGAGCGCATGAAGTGCGAGCTGTTGGCGGCGCTGGTGCATCGCCCGCGCGTGCTGTTTCTGGACGAGCCGACCATCGGGCTGGATGTTGTCTCGCAGAAGCGTATCCGCGAGTTCCTGCGCGACTACAACCAGCGCGAGCGCACGACCATCCTGCTTACCAGCCACTATATGCAGGATGTGCAGGAGCTGGCGCAGCGTGTGCTGATAATCCATCACGGGCAACTGATTTTCGACGATACGCTGCGTGCGTTGGTGGAGCGGTACAGCCCCTCCAAAGCGTTGCACCTGCGCTTAGAGCAGCCTGCGGACGCCGAGACGCTTTGCCGCTTCGGGCGCATCGTGCGGATGGACGGTCTTGAAGCGGTGCTGGAAGTGCCGCGCGAGCAAGTCAGCCGTGTCGCCAGCGAACTCCTGCGCACCCTACCCATCCACGACATCACCATCGAAGAGGTGGATATCGACGAGATTATCCGCGACATCTTCGCAGGCAAGCGCGAAGCAAGTGCGTTGGCACACTGAGCGTACTTGTACCAACCGCGTGGGCAAAGTTTATGAAAACAAGCGCGACTGAAGACCCCCTCCTTAAGGTTCCCCCTGCCCGCAGGGGGAACCGAACAGGCGCGCTTCTTGATTCCCCTCGCGAAGCGGGGGAACCTGCAGGAGCAAGGGGGTCGAAATTGCGCTCTCTTTTACGAACTCTGGATGCGCGATTGGTATCACTGTGCCTGGGTGAGTCGCGCATCGTATCTGGCTCGCCTATAGGTCTCCTCGTAGACGGCTTGCAAGTCCAAATAGCCCTCGCCGTCGTCGCGCAGCAGCGGGACGGGAATCGTCGGCATTCGCTCGTTGCGCCGCCAGTAGTAGACCTCCACGGCGGGGCGGTACTCGCTGCGCGACACGAAGGCGTAATAGTCAGCTTCGGGCAGCGGCTCCACCGTCGGCAAGCGCTCGCCCTTCAGCAGCAAGTCGATTTCCACCAGATGCACAGCACTTTGCAGGATTTGCTCACGCTTGCG
>Ga0197142_1004387_pt1 | contig 11439 bp, 7 predicted proteins | sample GBS60_MetaG_FD_148614 | JGI IMG/M metagenome (GOLD analysis project Ga0197142, IMG submission 148614) | Sediment microbial communities from Great Boiling Springs, Gerlach, Nevada, United States - GBS 60_MetaG | ecosystem: Environmental > Aquatic > Thermal springs > Hot (42-90C) > Sediment... | reverse complement strand
CACCATCTCCATAGAGAAAACCATGGTCATACAGGTCGATCTTTGCCTCTGCTGGCGAAACCATCTGTCCGTTCAAGTTCACAAAGCGTCGCATTCCCTTTCCCTCCTGTAACGGTTTCAGTATAACTTAGGCACAGGGGAGGCGTCAACCGTAGCAGGCTTTCCTGCTTCTCCTGCGAAATATCCCTCTTGTGAAGGTCTGGCTCTTACGGCTGGTGGGCGTTGTTCTCAGTGCGGTGTTGCTCACGCTGGCTTTCCCACCGATGGACCTGAGATGGCTGGCGTGGGTCGGACTGGTGCCGCTCTTACTCGCCGTGCGTTCCGCCTCGCGCCCGCGGCAAGGGTGTCTCATCGGGCTGGTTTGGGGCGCGTGTTTCTACGGGGTGTTGCTGTGGTGGATGCAGCAGTTCGTGGCGCGGTGGACGGGCAGCTTCTGGCTGGGGCTGATTGCCTGGGGTGCGCTCGTGCTGTCGCAGACGCTGTTCGCGGGGCTGTTCGGCTGGGCGTTTGCGCTGGTGAACGCGCGGATGCGGGGCAGTTCCCTTCCCGCTTTGTGGACAGCTGCGCTGTGGGTGGCGGTAGAATGGCTGCGTGGCGCAGGGGGATGGGGCTTTCTGTGGGGGCAGCTGGCGGTCTCGCAGCACCGTTCCCTGCTGCCGTTGCAAAGCGCGGAGTTGCTGGGCGCGTGGGGGCTGAGCGCATGGATAGTGCTGATGAATGCTGCGATTGCAGAAACCCTCGCTCGACGCAAGATGCGTCCGTTGATGGTTCCGCTGGAGGTGTCGTTGCTGTTGTTGCTGTTCGGATGGTGGCGTTTGAGTTTACCGCCCGCCAGTGAGCAGGTCCGCGCGCTCGTCGTACAGCCCAACGTGGATACCACCAGCCACTGGTCAGAGCAGATGCAACAGCAGGTGAAGGCGAGTATGCAACGTGCGCTGGCAACACTTGCCCGCGACCCTGCCGACATCGTGTTGTTCTCGGAGTCGCTGGTACCTGATGCCACCGCCTATCCCTTCTCCGAGCTTATCCAGCAGGCGAACGCGCGAGGGGCTACCGTGCTGATAGGCACCTTCGTGGACGAGGAGGAACGCACCTACAATACCGTGACCGCCTTCCTGCCGGACGGCGGGGTGCAGTCCTACCGCAAACAGCACCTCGTTCCTTGGGGCGAGTATGTGCCCTTCCGCCGCTGGACGCCATGGATCGAGCATTTTGGGGTGGTAAGTGCCGATGTCTCAGCAGGTCGGGAGCCTGTGCTGTTAACCCAGTGGCGCATCGGCACCCCGATATGCTTCGAGTCCACCTTGCCGCGCATCGCTTGCGAAATGGCGCGTCGGGGGGCGCGATTGCTGTGCGTGGTGACCAACGACACCTGGTTCGACCGCTCACCTGCCGCGGCGCAGCATCTGGCGTTTTGTGCGCTGAGGGCGGTGGAGACGCGCCGATGGGTGTTGCGTTCGGCAACAACGGGTATCTCCGCGGTGTTTGACGCGCAGGGGCGATGCCTGCAGCAAGCAGAACTGTTTACGGAAGCGATGTGGAGGCAGAACGGGGTAGAACTGCGCACCGAACGCACTCTGTACACCCGTTTGGGGGATTCTGCGGCAGTCGCGGTGCTGCTTGCGCTGTGTGTCGTGGGGGGCTTGCTCGCGGCACGGAAGGAGGAATGAGCAACCTCCTCAGACGTTGTGATGGACGGAAGCATCGATGGGACCTTGCTCAGCCAAGCCAATCATCCTGTACAGTGACTTATATTCGGAGCCGGAGCCTTGTTCTTTTGGTGGAAGTATCCTTATCTCCACTTCCAGAGCTGTACCTTCCGGCAAGCTGATGGCTTCATCAGGAACGATGACTTTACCGTCGAAGCGTGCGCGCAATACGACATTCATCAATAAGCACCTCCATTTACTATTTATACCATTTCATGAGCCAAATGAGTCCTTCGGTATTCTGCAGCGCATTTTCAAACCTTCGTGCCTTAGTGTGCTGGTGGTTATAAAAATCCTTCACCACGAAGACACCAATTGCTTTCTACGCAGCAGCAGGAAAGAGGAAATCTCACTTCGAAATGTTGGGACACCATGTGTGAAGTGCAGGAAATCAAAACCGTCTGCCCGCACGATTGCCCCGACACCTGCGCGATGCTGGCGCGGGTGCAGGATGGTCGCCTGCTGGGCGTTCGGGGCAACCCCGACCATCCCGTCACGCGCGGCTATCTGTGCTGTAAAGTGAATCGATACGAGGAGCGGGTGTACAGCGCAGACCGCGTGCTATATCCCTACCGCCGTGTGGGTGCGAAGGGAGAGGGCAGGTTCGAGCGCATCTCATGGGACGAGGCGCTGGAGACCATTGTCACCCGCTGGCAAGAGGTCATCGCGCGCTACGGAGCCGAAGCCATCCTGCCCTACTCCTACGCGGGCACGATGGGCATCGTGAACATGTCCGCGTGCGACGGCAGGCTGTGGAACCGCATGGGTTGCACCCGCTTGCTGCGCACGATCTGCTCCACCGCCGCCGAGGCAGGTTACGACTACACGATGGGCTGGTCAGGCGGGATAGACCCCGAAAGCTTCGTGGACGCGCGCACCATCATCGTGTGGGGCATGAATCCTGCCAGCACCTGCACGCACATGATGGCTATCCTGCGCGACGCCCAAAAACGCGGGGTAACGCTGATTGTCATCGACCCGTTCCGCACCCGCACCGCCGAATGCGCTGACTGGCACGTGCATCTCGAACACGGTACAGACAGCGCGCTCGCTCTGGGCATGATGCATGTCATCTTTCGCGAAGGGCTTCAGGACGAAGAGTTCCTGCGTGACCATACGATTGGCTGGGAGGCACTGCGCGACCGGGTTCTCGAAGAGTATCCGCCTGACCGAGTGGCGCAGATAACGGGCATCGCTTCAGAGGACATCGAGCGGCTGGCAATCACCTACGCCACGCAGCGACCCTCCGCCATTCGTCTGGGCTACGGCATCGCCCGCAACACCAACGGCGGGATGATGATACGCACCATCACCTGCCTGCCTGCGGTCATCGGCGCGTGGAAGGAGCTGGGCGGTGGGCTGTTGTTGTCCACCAGCGCGCACTTCCCACTGAACATGACAGCCGTGAAGCGTCCCGACCTGTTGCAGGGTAACCCGCGCGCCGTCAACATGAACCAGCTGGGCGAGGCGTTACTTACGCTGGATGACCCTCCCATCATGGCGCTGTATGTGTATAACTGTAACCCTGCCGCCGTCGCGCCCAACAGCAACCGGGTGATTGAGGGACTGCTCCGCGAAGACCTGTTCACGGTCGTGCATGAGCAGCTGTGGACGGATACGGCTCGCCTGGCAGACATCGTGCTGCCTGCCACCACGCAGATGGAACACCTGGACCTGCACACCTCCTATGGACACCTTTATGTGCAGCTGAATCAGCCTGCCATTCCGCCGCTGGGCGAGAGCCGCCCGAACTGGGACGTGCTTTCCGAGCTGGCGCGGCGGATGGGATACCAGGAGGATTGCTTCCGCGATACAGCAGAAGACATCATCCGTCAGGCGCTGGATAGCGACCATCCGTTCCTGCGCGGCATCACCTACGAGTATTTGCTGGAACACGGTTTTGCCAAATTGCGCACCCCGTCTGACCCCTTTGCGCCCTACCTGCACGGCGAGATGCGCTTCCGAACGCCTTCGGGCAAGGTAGAGTTCTACTCCGAGCGGGCGAAGCGAGACGGCTACGACCCGTTACCCGTGTATACGCCTGCCCGCGAGGAGGACGAGGCGGCGCAACGCTATCCGTTGAAACTGATGACGCCTGCCGCACATCACTTTCTGAATACCTCCTTTGCGAATCTGGAGCGAATGCAAAAAGGCGAGCGTGAGCCGCGAATCTGGATTCACCCACAGGATGCTGAGGCGCGAGGCATTCAGCACGGCGACTGGGTGCGCGTTTACAACGCGCGGGGAGAGGTACGGCTAAAAGCAGTAGTGAGCGCGGAGCACGTGCGCCCAGGCACTACCTGGTCGCCTTCGCTGTGGTGGCATCGCGATAGCCCCGGCGGACGCAACGTCAACGCCCTGACTTCTGACCGCCTGGCGGATATGGGAGGCGGTTCCACGTTTCATACGTGCTACGTAGAGGTGCAGAGAGTGTGACGACGAGGATACTCACGAAGAAGATCGATAACGACATCACTATCCAGTAGAATCACCCGCCGCTTCCTCTCCGGGTTACCTGTTTGCGGAGCTGGCGAGCATACGCGCTGCTGTCTCGAATATCAGTACGGTCTTTCCATAAGCCAATCACACCCAACTGACGTAGTTGACCTGCGGTAAGAACCTTTTGCACGGAACGGGTTTCCAATGGTAAAATGATAACCTCAACTACCTCACCTTGCTTGTAGGGGAGACCCGCAAGGTGGAGTTGTCCGTCCTCGGTAATGATTTCCTGGCGTCTTATGCTTCCATACAATGAGCCCGCCCGTTAGAGATGCACAATCCCTGTCCGCTTGTCTTCATTATAACACGGGTACCCGAGAGCTGCAACTCGGGGCGAGTTGAAAGCCCTCCTCTCTCCTTCTGGAGAGAAGAGGGCACGGGAGTTATTGCGAGCTGCTGGAACGACCGTTGCTGCGGAGGCGACTGAGCCAGTTTTCCAGCTCACGCGCGGCGATTTCGCGTCCACCCAGACCGAACGCCAGCGCCGCCGCTACGGCTACTGCGCCCATCAGCAATCCAAAGGCAATCACCACAATTTCATCGGCAATGCCCATCTGTCGCAAGGCAATTGCGCCCACGAAGATGAGCACCACCGCGCGCGTTAAACCAGCAAGCAGGTTTGCCTGTCCCATTCCGCTGGCGCGCACGGCATTCGCTGCCACCTGTGCCAGATACAGCCCCAGCACGAAGATGGCAAGCCCTGCGCCGATGTTTCCTGCATACGACAGGAAGTTACGCAGCACATCAGCTACAAGGGTCAGTCCCAGAATCTTCGACGCTTCCATCACCGCGTAATACATCACGACTACCAGAACGAGCTGCCCCATCTGCTCAGAAGGGGTTTTCGCTCCCTCCGGCAGACGGATGCCCACGCTCTGCACAAAAGCGTCGAAGCGGATACCTGTCAGCAGACTGCTGACCACCCCTTTGGTCAGGCGTCCGATGGCGTAGCCCGCAATCAGCACCAGCACAGCTCCGAAGAACGCGGGCAGTGCACTGATGATGCGGTCGATCATGTTGCTGACGGGCGTGGTTAACGCATCAAAAGCCAGCACTTGCAGAGCAGCGGCAATCACGGACAGTAGCACGAGGGCATACGCGGTCCAGCCTATCACGCTGGCGAGAGTGTACCGCCCCAACAGAGAAGCCAGACCGATGCGTTCGCTCAGCTGATTCACGCCAATTGAGGTGCTCAGGTTCTCGATAATGCGTCTTACCAGCCGTGCTACAAATAGCCCCACAACCACGACCAGTACGGCTGTCAACACATTCGGTAAGGCATCCAGCACTTTGTCCAGCATTTGCTGGACAGGTGCCATCAACCCGGTTAGCCCCAGCGCGCCGAGTATCGCAGGCAGGAACAGTACCAGCACCAGCCAGTACACGGTGTTTGCCGCCCCCCGGCTTACCGGTTTTGCCTCTTGGCCCGGCTCCACCGCAAGACGCTCATCCAGACGCACGGCAGTTAACGAACGTTGCACTAACACCCGTGCGATGCGCGCCGTCACCACCGCCACAAAGAGTAGCAATAGCGCTCCCACCAGACGAGGAGCGTAAGCGAACACCTGCTCGAGGAAACGATTCAAGGGCGTCGTGAGCATGGTCAAGCCCAGTATCTGGAAAAACGCGATGAGCACAAACAGCATCACCACGTAGTACACGAACTTGCCAGCCCACGTGGAGAAGCGCGCGGTTTCTCCCTCCGCTTCATCACCCAGCCAGCCTCGCAGACGAGCATCCATCCCTGCACGACGCAGCAGTCGCTGCACGTTTGCTCCCAAAATCAGCGCGACAACGTAGCCCACTATCAAGGTGGCTATCGCTGCCAACATCTGGGGAACGTGCGCAACGATGCTTTGAAGGGTGTCTTGCAGAGTTAATGGTTGGGTGTTCATGCGAGTTCACCTCCGTCTTTAAAAAATGGGTGCAGCTCCTTCTGATGGGCAATTCATCAGGAACCCGTAACTATTGTAGCATAGAATCTTTTCTTACATCAAACGCAAAAAGCGACTTTATCCATGTGGGAGGCTGCGTATCGTTCCAGGGCGCATTCTGCCACCACCGCTCTCGAGCGCGTATGCCTCTCGAATGTGCCATAATCTATACTGCTACCAGGGGATTTTCTGGGGGTTCAGACCTGCCTGAGCGGGTTTGCAAGGGGTTGCCCCGATGTAGCGAATGTGTGGGCGCAGGCTAAAGCCCGCGGCTACATGCGGTGTAGCCGCTGAAATCCAAATCTACAAGGAGTAAAGGTATGAAGCCTACTGTCGCTTTCACAATCCTTGCCGCCATCTGGCTGGTCGTTACTGCAGTAGCCACTGCGCAGGATAAGGTGACGCTGCAATACAAAGCGCAGAAGGGTCAAAAGATGACCTACCGTCTGGAAGCCGACCTCAGCAGTGAGTTCGGTGGACAAAAAATCCAGCTACTGATTAAGCAGACCTCGGTGGATGAGATCCTGGACGTTGCCGCCTCGGGCGAGATTACCCGCCAGTCCGTAGATGAAGAGGTGGAAGTCACCGTCAACGGTCAAAAAATGCCATCCCAGGAGGAGGCTACCAAGCGGCGCACAATCACCGTCACCAGGCCTGACGGCACGCTGGTCTCCGTCCGATGGGAAGGGGGACGAGAACCCACCGAGGCGGAGCGTAAGGCGCAGATGCGTCTGATGCAGGCGACGCAGATTGTGTTTTCACCCAATCCCGTAGGTGTGGGCGACAAGTGGACGCGCGAATACAAAGAGGACACCGAGAAAGGTACGCCCAATGCTGTTGCGGAATACGAGGTACTGGCGCTTGAAAAAGCGAAAGGCGTGGACACAGCGAAGCTGCGCTACACCTACCGCGAGACAGGCAGAGAAAAACCCCTATCGCTGCAGGGCGAGGTATGGGTGGAAGTGGCTTCGGGGGATATCGTGGTGTTGCAGCTGACAACCGAGAACTTCCCCTTCTCGCCTTCGGAACAGGCGCCCACCTTCAACGGCACACTGCGGGCGGAGCGCACTGGTGGCAGCCCCATTGGCGGTGCAGCTGCCACTGCACAGCCTGCGGAAGCCCCCAAGAAGAAAGAGAAAACCATCGAGGAGGTGGTCAAGGATTACGAGAAGATAGAGGGGCTGTTCACCCTGTACCGTAAAAAAGAGGCAGGTAAAGACACCATCTACATGGAGGTGCGCGAAGAGCAGCTGGACAAACTGCTTCTCTTGCAGGTGACGCAAAGCACGGGCACGGGCGGCTATGCGCTGGCGGCAGGCAACCCCATCGACGACATCCTGTTCAAGTTCGTGCGCCGCGACGAGCAGCTGCTGATGGTCGTGCCGAATATCCGTTTCCGTGCGGACGAGCGGCGACCCATCGCCCGTGCGGTGAAGCGTTCCTTCGCCGATGCCTATCTGGAGGCTTTCCGCATCGAGGCTCGAAATGAGGAGCAAAAACGCCTGTTGATTAACGTCAGCGACCTGTTCCGTTCGGACATCGCGCAGATTACGCGGTTGGCGCAGGCAGCGGGCGGAGCATACAGCATCGACCGCGAAAAGACCGTCATCCGCGCCATCAAGAACTTCCCGAACAACCTGGTGGTGCAGACCGCCTATCATCTGACCCGCACGGGCGCAGGCGGAGGCGGTTCGCCGTTTTCCGTACGCGGAATGCCTGCGGGCGCGCCGCTGGCAGACCCCCGCAGCCTGCCACTGGAGGTGACGTATAATCTCTTCTTCCTGCCTGAGAACAACTACATGCCGCGTCTGGCAGACCCCCGCGTGGGCTATTTCGTGACCGAGTTTCAGGACTTCACGCAGGACAAGGTCGAGCAGACGGTGCGTTATATCCTGCGCTGGCATCTGGAGAAACAAGACCCCAACGCGCCGCTGTCTCCGCCCAAAGAGCCGATTGTCTTCTGGCTGGACAACGCCATCCCCGAAGAGTATCGGGACGCGGTGCGGGAGGGCATCCTGTGGTGGAACAAGGCGTTCGAGCGCATCGGCTTCAAGGACGCCATCGTGGTCAAGCAGATGCCTGACGACGCCGACTGGGACCATGCGGATATGCGCTACAACGTGATTCGCTGGGTGACATCGCCGTCGTCTGGGTATGCGGTCGCACTGTTCCGCGCGAACCCGCTGACGGGGCAGATACTCAACGCCAGCATCACGGTGGATGCCAACATGACGCGCTTCGCCCGCGCCGAGTTCAAGCGGATGATTAACCCGCTGAGCGCGTTCGAACAGGAGCCGTCACCTGCCAATCCGTTCCATTGCGACATCGCGGAGGAAGCGGCGTATCACGCGTGGTTTGGTGCGATGGCGATGAAGCTGATGCAGTCGCCCAAATCCACCCGCATCTCGGAAAAGGAGTATGTGAAACAGTATATCCGCGACGTGGTGGCGCACGAGATGGGACATATTCTGGGCTTGCGCCATAACTTCATCGCCAGCACGTTGCACTCCACCAAAGACCTGTGCCACGGCGAACGCATCCAGCAGATGGGCTTGTCGGCGTCGGTGATGGACTACACGCCGGTGAACATTATGGCACTGCGTTCGCCCAATTCGTTCTACTGGCATCAGGGACTGGGCGTGTACGACTACTGGGCAATTGAATACGGTTACAAGCCCAGCAAAGCCCGCACGCCGGAGGCGGAGTTGCCCATGCTGCGCGCCATTGCCCGACGCTGTACGGAGCCCGGGCTGGCATATATGGGCGACGAGTTCGCCGATAGCGTCGACCCCTTGATTACCCGCTTTGACCTGGGCAAGGACCCGCTGGAGTACTGGGCGACGGTATTTCGGGACGTGAACACCATGATCCCCCAGCTGCCCGCCAAGGCGGTGAAGCCCGGCGAGAACTACTACGAGATGACCCGCGCCTTCAACGGGCTGTTGTCCATGTATGCGCGCGCCGCCAGCGTGGTTTCGCGATACGTGGGCGGGGTGCATCTGCGCCAGAACCATCGCGGCGACCCCAATGAGAAGCCGCCCGTGATGCCCGTCAGTGCGCGTGACCAGAAGCGGGCTCTCGCGCTGCTGACGCAATACGTCTTCTCACCGAAGGCGTTCAACTTCCCCAAGCAGGTGTACCTGAAGCTCGCGCCCAACCCATATCTCGACTACACACAGATGCTCACCAGCCGTCCGCGTCTGGACGCGCCGGTGCGCGATACCATCTCCGGCATTCAGAGTGCGACGCTGCGACGGCTCTTCAGTGAGCGCACGCTCAGCCAGATTGCCAATAACGAGTTCAAGGCGTCAAAACCAGAAGAGACGCTCACCATGACCGCGCTGTTCGAACAGGTGAGCAACGCCGTGAACGCGGAAATCATCAACGGCACGAACGTGCCTGCCCTGCGCCGGCTGCTGCAACGGACTTACCTGCGCACCCTGGCGGACATGCTAATCAATCCCGATGCGGAGGTGCCTGATGACGCCAAAATGCTGGCGCGTTATCACCTGCGCCGGCTGAAGAGCCAGATTCAGGCGGTGCGCAACCGACCGCTGGATACCGCCACAAGGGTGCATCTGGACGAGATGCTGAGCGAGATCGACCGCGTGCTGCAGGCGCGATACACCATCGGCTCGCTGGCTCAGCCCGAGGCGGCTACGGCTGCGCCGCGCAGGTAAAGTGAAGGCAGGAAGGTTGTCGGACACGCTAGCGCTTCGGTAACCTTCCTGCCGCCCCAAACCTCTTCCCTTGCCGGTTCCCAATAGAGTATTATCATACAAAAGGGGACATACCATGTGTGGACGTTTCACGCTCACTCAACCCGAAGCTGTCGCGCAACGGTTCGGAGTGCGGGTTGCTCTGTTCGAGTTTCCGCCGCGGTATAATATCGCGCCATCACAGCCGATAGCGGTCATCTTGCAGGACGGCGAGCGCAAGCTGGAGGCCTGTCGCTGGGGGCTGGTACCTTTTTGGGCGAAGGACCCTGAGATTGGCAACCGGCTGATTAACGCCCGTGCGGAGACCCTGACAGAGAAACCCGCGTTCAAATACTCGCTGGTACGGCGCCGGTGTCTCATACCCGCCGACGGGTTCTACGAATGGCGCAAAGAGGGCAACCGTCGCGTGCCGTTTTACATCCGACGGCGCGATGGGGGGCTGTTCGCCTTCGCGGGGCTGTGGGACGAGTGGCAATCGCCTGACGGCTCGCCCCTGCGCACCTGCACCATCATCACCACCGAGCCAAACGCGCTCATCGCGCCGCTGCATCATCGTATGGCGGTGATCCTGCGGCGTGAACACGAAGACCTCTGGCTGAACCCGTCCGTGCGAGACCCGACGCAGCTACTGCCGTTGTTGCGTCCGTATCCCGATGGGGAGCTGGAGGCGTATGCGGTTTCGCCTTTCGTGAACAATCCGCGCAACGACAGCCCCGAATGCATCCAACCGCTGGAGGAGCAGCCGCGATGGAACGAACGTATCGCACCCTCATTGGGGTGATGGGGGCCTCACAATGTGACCAAAAAGTCTATGAAACGGCACGTGAAGTCGGCAGACTGGTGGCGCAGCGGGGAGCGGTGCTACTGTGCGGCGGGCGGGGCGGCGTGATGGAGGCGGCAGCGCGCGGAGCAAAGGAGGCAGGCGGTCTCACCATCGGTATCTTGCCGGGCATGAACGCCAGCGAGACGCCCCCCAATCCCTACATCGATGTAGCCATCTTTACTGGCATGCGCGACGGGCGCAACTGGATCAACGTGTGCGCCAGCGATGCGATTATCGCCATCTCCGGGGGCTACGGCACGTTGTCGGAGATTGCGCTTGCGCTGAAGGTGGGAAAGCCGGTGGTGCTGCTGCACTCGTGGGAGCTGCCTTCGCACGAGGCTTCGCCATTGTATGTCGCCCGAACCCCTGAGGAGGCGGTGGAGATGGCGTTTCGGGAGATTGGTGGCTCTTGATGGCATTGTCAGCGGGAACAGCAGAAGCCACGGCTGATTGATGGGGAGGAGGACAGAGGACTACCTTGAAGTTCTCTCTCAATTCCGCGCATAATCACTTTCCAAACACGCTGAATCAGGCTGGCGGGCATCAGCGGCAACGGCAGAGTGGTGACCTCCGGCTACGATGCACTGGGTCGTCGGGTATCGCGCACGGTGAACGGTACCCCTTGTCCACTGGTGCATGACGGTGATAGCATAATAGTGGAACGTCAGGTCGGCGGTGGACAGCCTTCAGGCGATAGCCAGCACGTTGACAACTGAAGCCTTCGGCAACCCTGCAGCGCAGTGGGTCAGCAGCTG
>Ga0197142_1004386_pt1 | contig 11440 bp, 9 predicted proteins | sample GBS60_MetaG_FD_148614 | JGI IMG/M metagenome (GOLD analysis project Ga0197142, IMG submission 148614) | Sediment microbial communities from Great Boiling Springs, Gerlach, Nevada, United States - GBS 60_MetaG | ecosystem: Environmental > Aquatic > Thermal springs > Hot (42-90C) > Sediment... | reverse complement strand
TTTAGAAACGAAAATCAGAAGGCTGAACCTTTTGCCACTATCAGATCGGAAAACGGGCACTTTATCAAAGCTCTCCCGTGGGTTTATACTTTATGTCTTAACTCGGAGATGTTGCCATGAGCGACACCTGCATTCACGATGTTTTGATCCTCGGAACCGGCCTCGCTGGCCTTCGGGCCGCCCTTGAGATAGGCATGAAGACAAAGGGCAAGATAAACATGGGCCTGGTCTCCAAGGTGCAACTTATGCGCGCCCACTCCGGCGGCGCTGAGGGTGGCACCGCGGCTGTCCTCAGAACCGAGGAGGGCGACAGCTTTGAACTGCACGCCTGGGACACGGTCAAGGGGTCGGATTTCCTGGCGGATCAGGATGTTGTCTTCAGGTTCGTGGAGGGCATGCCCAAGGAGATCCTCATGCTGGATCACTGGGGCATGCCCTGGTCAAGGAGGCCGGACGGCACCATAGACCAGAGGCCCTTCGGGGGCCACACCTATCCACGGGCCACGTTCGCGGCCGACAAGACCGGGTTCTTTGAGATGCAGACCCTCTACGACGCCCTGCTTGAATACACGGACAACTTCACCAGATACGAGGAGTTCTTCGCGACGGCCATCCTGACGAAGGACGGGAAGTTCGCCGGGCTATCCGCTATAGATATGGCCAGGGGCAAGATGGTCCTCCTCAGGGCAAAGGCCCTGATAATATGCACGGGAGGCGCGGGAAGGCTCTACGGCTTCACGACCTACGCGCACACAGTGACAGGCGACGGCCTCGCGATGGCCCTGCGGGTCGGACTGCCCCTTGAGGACATGGAGTTCCTCCAGTTCCACCCAACTGGCCTCGTACCCAACGGAGTCCTCATGACAGAGGCGTGCCGCGGGGAAGGCGGTTATCTGAGGAACAGCCTGGGCGAGCGCTTCATGGAGCGCTATGTGCCGACGAAAATGGAGCTTGCGCCGAGGGACATAATCTCCCGCTCAATGATGACCGAGATAGAAGAGGGCAGGGGGTTCCCGGGCCCGGATGGGCTTGATTACCTCCACCTTGATCTCACCCACCTCGGCGCCGCAAAGATAAACGAGCGCCTGCCCCTGGTTCGGGACGCGTCCATGAGCTTCGTGGGCGTTGACCCCATAAAGGAACCCATACCGGTAAGGCCAGTGGCCCACTACTCAATGGGCGGAATAGCCTGCGACATAGACGGCAGGACAGCCATAGAGAACATCTGGGTTGCTGGCGAGGCCGCCTGCATAAGCCTCCACGGCGCGAACAGGCTCGGCTCCAACTCAACAGCAGAGTGCCTTCTCTGGGGCGCGATAACTGGCTCCGAGGCCGCGCGATACGCGTCCGAGCGCGACCTGCCACCCGAACCAACGGATGAGTTCCTGGCCGAGGAGAAGAAGATGTCCCGGTTCCTCGGAATGAGGGGAAAGGAGAACCCATACGATCTCAGGGCCGAGCTCAGGCGGACCATGGACAGCTCATTCGGGGTATTCAGAACAGGTACAGACATGGAGCGGGGCCTCGCCAAGATCCGCGAGCTCAAGAAGCGGTTCCCGGACATCAGGGTCACCGATACCTCCCCGGTCTACAACACAGACCTTGTCACGGTCTACGAGCTTGAGAACATGCTGGATATAGCGGAGGCTTTGGCCATAGGCGCGCTTGCGAGGGAGGAGTCCCGCGGCTCGCACGCCCGGAGGGACTTTCCGAACCGCGACGACGAGAAGTGGCTGAAGCACACCATGGTCTACAGGAACGAAGACGGGAGCCTCAGGCTTGACTACAAGCCGGTTACCATAACCGCTTGGCTCCCGGCGGAGCGCAAATACTAGGGAGGAATAAAGATGCAAACGCGTGAACCAAAGACCCTTTCCCGTTCCCTTGGCGTCAAGGGCTGGGTATGGGCCGGCAGATACGGGCTTGAACGCTGGGCCTATCTGTTCCACAGGATAACGGGTATAGCGCTAATCATTTACCTTCCCATGCACCTGGTTGTCACGGGCCTGAGGCTCTTCGGCCCGGGCCCATGGGAAGCTTTCGTAAAGTTCTCTCACCACCCTGTTGTCCTCTTCTTTGAGTGGGCCCTCATGATCGCTTTCCTTTACCACGCCATAAACGGATTCAGGCTTCTCCTTACGGAGCTCCTCGGACTTACCATAGGAAAGCCCTCTCACCCGCACATTCCACCACGCACATCCCTCAAGCGCCAGAGGCCTTTTAACATAGTCCTCATGATCCTGGGCGGCCTGTTCATAATCCTCACGGCCCTTGATTTCTTCGTGTGGAGGTGAACCATGAGAGAGAGGCACTTCTGGCTTATTTCCATCCTGGCCGCGGCCTCTGTCCTCGTTACCCTGGGCATCCACATGTTCCTGATGCACATGGGAACCATCCTGAGTTGGATAGGCATATCCGTCGGCGATCCCCTTGCCTGGGAGAGCACTATCGCCAGGAACAAGCAGATCGGCTCGGTCATACTCCTCTTCGTTCTGCTCACGGCAGGGCTTTTCCACGGGCTCTACGGCCTGAGGGGTATCCTGATTGAGTGGATAAAGAACCCCATAGCGCAGAAGGCGATAACTTGGCTCGTTGCCCTCTTTGGCATAGTGGCATACGCCTGGGGACTCGTCGTCCTCTTCGGCGTCTACGCAATGGGAGGCTAAAGTGAAAGCGGTAATCTTCAGGATCTTCAGGTTTGACCCGACAAAGGACGAAAAGCCCTACTTCAAGGAATACGAGATAACCCTGACAAAGGGCATGACCATCCTTGAGGCCCTCATCCACATAAAGGAGAAGATAGACCCGACCCTCTCGTTTAGGGCCTCGTGCAGGATGGGCGTCTGCGGCTCGTGCGCGATGTATGTCAACGGCAAGCCCCGTCTCGCGTGCTACAACCAGGTTGAGGACCTCAAGTCAAATGTGATATCCGTGGCTCCTCTTCCGAACTATCCGGTCATAAAGGACCTGGTCCCTGATCTGACCCCCATGTTCCAGAAGCACACGCACATCAAGCCCTACATAATCAGGCCTGACCGGGAGGAGATGGAGAACCCAACTGGCCAGTTCCTCATGACCCCGCGCCAGCTTGATGATTTCGTGCAGTTCGCTTACTGCATAAAGTGCGGTTCTTGCCTTTCCGCGTGCCCCACGGTCGCGACTGACCCCGCTTTCCTCGGGCCCCAGGCCCTCGCGCAGGCATACAGGTATATAGCGGATTGCAGGGACGGAGGCGCCGAGATAAGGATAAAGGTCCTTGACACGGCCCACGGCCCCTTCAGGTGCCATTTCGCGGGCGCGTGCACGGACGCTTGCCCCAAGGCGGTTGACCCCGCTCTTGGTATCCAGTATTTGAAAAAGCACATGTTCTTCGGCAAAAAGCAGAAGCCATCCGGGGTCAAACCCCTGGCAACCCAGCACGTGCCGAACGAGAAGTATCCCGCGCCTCCTCCGAGGACAGTGAAATAGTGTCCGAGACGAAAAACCAGCCCCGGCATCTCGCCGGGGCTTTTGTTTTTACCGGACCACTGCCTTTCCCCTGTATGGCCCGGCAATCCAGAGATAAACCCCCCGGCCGAGGGTTATCTTGTTTGTGCCCCTTTGGAGTTGGCCGGAATGAGCGACGCGACCGTCGACGGAGTAGATATTTATGATGAGCTCAGCCGGAGAATTGAAAATGAGGCCTCTGGGTACCGTAGAACACCTTAACTTCGGCGCTGGCGTACCGAAAGAGATTTCGTCAGCATCTAAGGGGGAACAAAGGTCTTCTATAAAAATCGAAGGTGTAGTTGCAACCAGAAGGGGATCTGAGATAGACATAGCCCAATCCTCAGTACTTATAGCGAGAGAGATCACATTAAGGGAAGGGTTTCTGACTGTAGTGGAATTATACGCAAGGCATCCCGGATAGCTTCCGTCCGAGGCAAACTTAAAAACCTGTATATCATAACTATCGTCACCAGCAGAGATATACCCTCCATCTGTGGCCTGATCCAATGACCAACCCCCCCCTGAGCAGGCCCATTCAAGATTGCCCACCGGAGTTAACTTAACAAAGGTATTACTGGTCACAAAGGCATACCCTCCTTCCTGGGTTTGTATGGTTTTCCAGGGACTGCTTGTTAATCCTAACAAGCGGTTCCACTCCAGGTTACCCGATTCGTCCATCTTTACAACCAGAATATCCCTATAGTTAGGAGGGAAATAATCAGTGGTTCCGCTAATTACAAAACCACCTCCCCCCGCTTTGGTCATGGAATGCGTATAATCATAACTTCCGGTACCTATAACCCTGGCCCACTGAACATCCCCATAAACGCTCACTTTCATCACGAGAAAGTCGGTAGCACCTAGACCACCCCCATCGGCAGTCACAGCTAGGCCATATCCACCATCGTTGGTTTGGCAAACTGACTCACTAGCGTCTATGATCCTTACGTGATACTCTTTGGCCCACTCCACTTCGCCACTACTACTCAGCTTTATGAGGACAGGATAATGTCCCGTCGTAGTATAACCCACAACAGCATATCCGCCATCAGAGGCCTGGACTACGGATCCGGGATAATCGTGGGTTCCGGTACCAAAAGTTCTTGCCCACTCAAGGGATCCGTATCCCGTGAGCTTCAAGATCAATATATCGTTCCCCCCTGCTCCATAGCTGTCAGTTGCCCCTGCTACAACAAACCCGCCATCGGATGTGAAGATTATATCGGTCACGCACCACTCGCGCCCTGGACCGCTGTATGTTTTTGCCCATTCCAAGTCCCCTAGGCTGTTTAGTCTTAGGACCACAATATCCTCAACACCGGAACCCTCTCTTGTCCATCCCGCAACCGCACAACCGCCGTCTGGGACGCGGGTTATTGCGCGAGCTGTTTCCGTGCCACCAGCGATCCTATATGATTTAGCGAACAACCCCTGAGCTACCATCAGGATGCCCAAAAAAGATAAGGCAAACATTTCATAACCTCCTTTTTTGCGAAATTTTGTAAAACTTGGGCCGGCCCCGGTAAGAACACGGGAGGTGCGAGATGCCCGGGGCCGGCCCTGGCTTTCTCATCTTACCGCCGCCTTTCCCCTGTATGGCCCTGCCTGCCACAGGTATACGCCTTGGCCGAGTGGGATACGGTTTTCTCCTTTCCGGAGGTGACCCGAGTAGACCAAGCGGCCGTCGGAGGAGTAGATGTTCATCTGTATGCTCGTGCCGGATCTAATGAATATGCCGCCGGAGAATGGGGACACGATAAAGGACTCTGGCAAGACATAAGCTTCGCCCACATCAATGGGCGTGCATGGGTTTGAGATGCCAGGACTCATGGTCGTTTGGGTTGGGGTTTGGTTATCCAGGTTGAGGGTGATCGGCATACCCGTGCTCTGCGGATAAAAAGCAGGATTCACAGGGGTTTGCGAGAGGTTTATATCGTTAAGGCATCCGGAGTATGAACCATCTGAAGGGATTTTCAAAACAAGGACATCGGAATTACCGGCACCCCAGCTTGTCGTGTTTCCAGCACAGGCTATTGTCCCGTCCGAACAGATTATAACAGACCAGATCTCCTCATTTCCGCCTCCGCCAAAGGTTTTAGACCACAGCAAATTGCCATTGTAGTCGATCTTGACAATAAGGGCTTCTCTTCCGCCGGCTCCGCCGCTCGTAGTATAGCCAGCCATAACTATACCGTCGCCCGCGTCCTTCGCTGAGTAGATGTATTCATTTCCAGGGCCGCCATATAGGTTCGCCCAGATGATTTCCCCGGTGGGCTGAAGCCTGGCAACGAGTATATCAGTGCCTACAGCCCCGAAGTTGGATGTCTGGCCTATGAGCATCAAGGTGGCATCCGAAAGCTCCAGGATAGCATAGGCCGAATCGCCCAGGGGACCTCCGTATGTCATCGCCCATAAGGGCATTCCGCTGTTTGCTAGCTTGACGAGGAACATGTCCCTGCCCCCCGCGCCGAAGCTCTCTGTCCATCCGCATATCAGGTATTCATCGCCCATCGTCCTTATTATCTGATAAGCATCCTCCTCCGCTGATACAGGCCCAGCAAAATACATTGACCACACCAGGGAACCGTCCGAGGTAAGCTTGAGGACAAGAAAGTCATCCTCTCCGGTTGCCGACTCTGTCCAACCAGCAAGGGCAAAACCCCCATCCGGAGTAGAGATAGCGGAGCGCGGGCCGTCCCAGTCCGCACCCCAGTATACTCTGGACCAAATAACGGAGCCATCGGCAACAGAAATTTTCATCACAACGACTTCTCCCATATCGTATATGGCGGATTCACAAGCCGCAAATATGTTCCCGTCCGAGGCGAGAGTAAGCCCTACTCCCCAGTCATTTCCGGTAAACCCGTATCTTCTTGACCACAAGGGTGTTCCGTCGGGCCCAAGCCTCATGAGGAGCATATCCGGATTTCCGCCCGCTTGGGTGTGGCCCTGAACCACGAAACCGCCATCCGGGGTTTGGATGATGTATTGAGCCCAATCTCCGGTGCTCCATCCGTATGTTTTGGCGAACATGTTCGCCAGGATCATGCCTGTGCTTACGAAAAGACTCAACATGGCTAAAACCTCCTTAAGGGTGTGTTTCTCATCTCACAACCGCCTTTCCCTTATAATCCCCCGCCCGCCAGAGATAAACCCCCGGGCCTAAAGGCACCATTTGCCTCCCGCACCTCAGCCTGCCCCTGTATGCCAAAGCACCGGTAGGATGGTATATCACGAGATCCGCATCTTCGCTGGAGAGGAAAATGATCCCTTCACTGCTAAAGAGAGGCAGAACGGATTGGATCGGGCGTTTCTCACTTTCCTGTGTTTCTTCGTAGAGTGAACTGCAAAGGGAATCCACTAGTAAAGGGACCTGCACCGACGAAAGGGTAAGCGAAGTGGAGGGATATGACGATGAAAGAGCCGTCAGGTTAAGGCTAACCCAACCATACTCAGGACCGGATGTGGAAAAACCGGCGGGAGCTACACAACCGGGATACTGACCGGTGTTCGCCGGTATCTGTATAACGGAGCAATCCAGAGCCCCTATGCCCCGGGGGGAGTTTGATGCGCCGACAGAAGTTAAAATGCCCTGGGGCGATTCGCACATCGCGTATTCTGTATTGACAGGGTAAAGGTCCGTGTAATATCCTGACCAGGTGAATCCCCCAAGGGGGCCCAGGGCAATCCAAGCGTGTCGCATTAAATCGGGTCCGTTTCCGCAGATGATAAGGTTACCGTTGGAAAATAAGTAAATCTCATTTCCAGAGAAATCCAGGAACCCTTGGTACCATAGCGGCGAGGAGTTCCGGAACTTCCAGATCTCCGCGGCGGATGGAGCGGGCCCTCTGTTAACCAGGACATAAAAGGTGGAGTCGTTCAAAGCACGGATGCTAGTTGGGTCCAGAAAGAGTGTGGTGGTACAGGCTATAGCCCAGCTAGGATCGCCAGTTCGCGTGAAACATGCCAGGAAAACACTATTCTGATAGACATTGTCGGAGTATGTCCCGCTAACAAATATCTCTCCGCTCTGTGGAGTGCGCGCGATGTTTGTGCCCAGGAGGTGAACGTTCGGTGCATAGTAGTTGTACTCCCAAACCGTATTGCCGGTTAACATGTCCAAGCACATAAGAGCCGCATACCACTGAAAGCCTATGTTTCTCGCGCCTGTTATCACGACATTTGATGTTCCCGGGTCCCGCGATACCAGAGTGGATTTATCACCGTTGATGTAGAATGAGGGATGCTCATAAGACCAGAGCACATCCCCTTCAGGGTTAATCCTGAGACAGATGAGGTAGGGGGTTCCACCTGACCAAGAGGCTGCACACACAAAATACCCGCTGTCGGCCTCGGTCAGCTGAACAGCCTGCAGGCCAGCCTCTCTGCTGGGATACATGCCAACGGTCCTGAACCATACTATGTTGAGGAGGGTATCAAGCCGTAGCATGAATATATCGCCCTGATCCGATGAAGGGTTATTGGGATCATAAACGTACCTACCCACAACGAGATAGCCTCCACCCTTGTCAACGCAAGGTATTATTGACCTAGGCTCAACCCACACAAGAGGAGCTGGAGCAGTAGGGTAACCGTATACCTTCGCGCGAAGGGTTAGCATCAGCAAGGCTAAAACAAAAGCATTCATAACTATACCTCCGATAAGAGATTTTTCATCTTACCACCGCCTTTCCCTTATAATCCCCCGCCCGCCAGAGATAAACCCCCTGGCCCAGGGTTATACGGTTTTCGCCCTTCTGGAGAAGGCCTGAGTAGACTAGGCGGCCGTCGGGGGAGTAGAGATTAAGCTCAGCGTTGAAGGCTGAAACAAATATTAGGCCTTCTGATGTAGCTGAACAGAACAATTGGGATCGAGATGTAGGCGACTCATTTACATCTTCATATACCGGGGCGCAGAAGTTGCTGGTGCTTACCGAGGGATTGGTTGGAGTTAAATTGAGATCGGTTACCGTTGGAGACCATTCGTTCGCTGACCAGGAAAAATCTGTTCTGGTTAAGCTCGGGGTGCTGAGAGTAGGGGATTGAGAGATAAGACAGTCTGAATAGGAGAGATTAGTCCCCACTTTGAAGAAAAGTATATTTTGAAAACCAGGGCCTGAAGTCCCAGTATTTCCCGTGATGAGATATCTGCCATCGCTCGCAGGAGAAATCGCGCGAGAACCTTCCCACTCGTACCAAGATTCCCATCCCGTCCCTCCTATTGTGGCCGTCCCTTGGAGTGTCCCGCTTGAAGAGAATTTAGCCAGAAGGATATCGCGATACCCCGCCCCCATGGTTGTTTTTCCAGCTAAGAGGAGGCTTCCATCAGATAAAAGAATAACCGAAACAGCCGTATCCACAGAACCGCTCTGCTCTAGAACCTTGCTCCAGGCAATAGTGCCGTCGGTGTTCAGCTTCATGAGCAGAAAATCTGCATTATAAATACCTGAACCCGATAAGCCAAATACTGAACCGGCCACATAGTATGTCCCGTCTGAGGCCTGAACTATGGATAGACCTAAATCTTCATATGATCCCCCGTAAGCCTTGGCCCATTGAACACTCCCGTCCGAAGATGTTTTTACAACAAGCACATCCCTACTACTGGTGAGGGTCACACCAACAGCCGCATACCCTCCGTCTGCTGTTCTTATTACGCATGTGAACAGATCGGCATTAGACCCCCCGTAGTGCTTAGCCCATCCAAAACTTCCGTTAGAGTTCAGTTTTACCAGAACAGCTTGAGTATTGGTAGAGATATATGCATATCCAGCAACAAGATAACCCCCATCAGTGGTCTGGATTATGGATTGAGCCTTATCCCCGCCAGTTCCGCCCAAGGCTTTTGCCCACTGGAACGAGCCCCCTGATGAGACTTTTAGAACAAAGAGGTCATAATTGCCGGCACCATAGCTCAGGGTGTGTCCCGCTACTGCGTATCCTCCGTCTGTGCTTATAACGAGCGATTTCCCGGCGTCATCGTTTGAACCGCCGAATAATCTTGCCCAGCTGACGCTCCCGTCGGAATTAAGTTTGAGGAGGAGCAAGTCCCAATCTCCAGATCCGGGTCCTGAGTATCCGGTTATTATGTATCCTCCATCGGAGGTTTGTCTTCCCTCATTTCCTGCATACGCATATCCGCTCACACCGTAAAGCCTCGCAAATAGGCTTTGTGATAAAAGCAAGATCAACAAACTCATGGCTAAAACCTCCTTAAGGGTTTGTTTCTCATCTCACAACCGCCTTTCCCCTGTATGGGCCTGCCTGCCACAGGTATACGCCTTGGCCGAGTGGGATACGGTTTTCGCCTTTCTGGAGGTGACCCGAGTAGACCAAGCGGCCGTCGGGGGAGTATATCTCAGCCGCAAGCTCAGCATGGGATCTGAAAAGAATTCCTCCGGCAACATGCGAACAAACTATTCCTCGTGGTTCTCTTCCTGGGGTCAAATCGGATGCGTATAGCGGGACACAAACATCACTTACCGTAAGGTTCGGGGTATTTATGCTTGGGTTTGGGTCTGAGGTGATAGGAGAACAAAGGTCTCCGAGCGAGGGCGAAGATACGGATAGGGTATGGATCTCCACATAAGGCGCACAATCCGAGACGCAATCCGGGTAGCTCCCATCGGGTTCAACCGTGATCACCATAATGTCTCTCCCGCCGACACCAAAACTTTCTGTATATCCCGTGATCGCAAATCCTCCGTCTCCGGTCCTTTTCAAGAAGGCCAAAGCATCACGAGACGGACCCCCAAAAGTTCTACCCCACACCAACTCCCCAGTAGCGCTGAGCTTAAAGAGGAAGAGGTCGTCGGGACCATAGCTGAGTGTTATTCCTGCTACAACATAACCGCCGTCAGGTGTCTGTGCTATGGAATAAGACTCGTCCCAGTCGGGCCCCCCGATCGCCTTTGCCCACTCAAGATTGCCCGTGCTCCCGAGCTTGATAACCATACACTCCAAATCCGCTCCGGGGATATCCGTGTTCCCAACAATAGCATAACCGCCATCGGATGTCTGTATCACTTCAAAAGCTTCATTCGTATATGGCCCACTTAGCATGTTTGACCACTCCAGATCCCCTGATGGACTTAGCCTCAATACCAGGACCTTGCCCGGCCCTACTGCAGTACCCATGGTCTGTCCGACAACAACATAGCCTCCGTTGCCAGTCTGAATGACCGAGTAACCGAAATCCCGGTACTGATATCCGAATGTCCGAGCCCACTCTATGTTCCCTGTGGCTCCGAGCTTGACGACCATTATATCAACATCCCCTGCACCGAAGCTTTTGGTTCCACCCACAAAAACGCATCCGTCGTCGGCCGTTCGGGCCAGTGATCCCGCGTAGCATTCGTCCAAATCTGGACCTCCGTATGTTTTTGCCCACTCAAGGTTTCCTACACTCCCGAGCTTGATAACCATTATATCCTCATCCCCGGTACCAAAGCTGTATGTTATTCCAACTACGATATACCCACCATCGGATGTCTGGAACAATGAGTAGGCTAGATCCCTCTGGGGGCCGCCGATACTCCTTGTCCATTCAATATCCCCGTATCTGTCGAGCTTCAGAATCAGAAAGTCGTCAAGTCCTGCACCAAAGCTGCGAGTTGCGCCTGCTATGGCGTATCCACCGTCAGTTGTCTGGATGATGGACCAAGCATGTTCGTCTTCCGCACTCCCATATGTTTTAGCGAACAGGGGCTGAGCTAACACAGCATAAAACATATATGCGCTGATCATGTCAGACTCCTCCTTCTTGAGCTACGGGCTGACCCAAGCAAAAACTGGCGATAAAATATATCCTAGACCAGCCCTTGGTTCTCATTTTACCACTGCCTTTCCTGTATATGGCCCTACCCGCCAGAGATAAACCCCCTGGCCCAGGGTTATACGGTTTTCGCCCTTCTGGAGAAGGCCTGAGTAGACTAGGCGGCCGTCGGGGGAG